>Ga0335077_10008031_pt1 | contig 13090 bp, 14 predicted proteins | sample Lox_Sample_31_FD_207151 | JGI IMG/M metagenome (GOLD analysis project Ga0335077, IMG submission 207151) | Soil microbial communities from Loxahatchee National Wildlife Refuge, Florida, United States - Lox_Sample_3.1 | ecosystem: Environmental > Terrestrial > Soil > Wetlands | place: USA... | reverse complement strand
CGTTCCTGGGAGGCCGCTCGCCGAGCCCGGCTCCGCCGGGCGGGAGCGAAAGGCGGCCAGGCTCGTGAACTCGTTCACGTTCCTGGGAGGCCGCGCGCCGGGCCCGGCTCCGCCGGGCGGGAGCGAGAGGCGGCCAGGCTCGTGAAGGTTCTCGTCACCGGCGGGGCCGGGTTCATCGGCTCGAACCTCGTGCGCGCGCTGCTCGGGCGCGGCGACGAGGTGCGCGTGCTCGACAACTTCTCCACCGGAAACCGCGCGAACCTCGCCGAGATCGTCGACTCGATCGACGTCGTGGAGGGCGAGCTCAGGAGCTACGAGCGCGTGCACAACGCGACGCGCGGGGTCGAGGTCGTCTACCACCTCGGCGCGCTCGGCTCGGTGCCCCGCTCGGTGCAGGACCCGCTCACCTCGAGCGCCGTCAACGTCGAGGGGACGCTCAACGTCCTGCTCGCGGCCCGCGACGAGGGGATCCGCCGCGTCGTCTTCTCCTCGAGCTCGTCGGTCTACGGCTCCCGCGCCGACCTGCCGGTGGACGAGGCGATGCCGTCGGATCCGATCTCGCCGTACGGCGTCGCGAAGCTGGCCGCCGAGCGCTACTGCGTCAGCTTCAGCCGGGTCTACGAGTCGTTCGAGACCGTGGTGCTGCGCTACTTCAACGTGTTCGGCCCCCGGCAGAGCCCGCTCTCGCAGTACGCGGCGATGGTGCCGCTCTTCATCACGGCGATCGCCCGCGGCGAGCCGGTCACGATCTTCGGCGACGGCGAGCAGTCGCGCGACTTCACGTATGTCGAGAACGTCGTCGACGCGACCCTGCGCGCCAGCGAGGCGGAGGGCGCGAGCGGGCGGATCTTCAACGTGGCCGCCGGCTCCCCGGCGAGCGTCAACGCCGTCGCCGACGCGATCGGGCGGATCCTCGACCGGCCGGTCGAGCGGCGCCACGGCCCGCCTCGGCCCGGCGACATCCGCGACTCGTGGGCGGACGTGAGCGAGGCCGGGCGCGTGCTCGGGTACCGCCCGAGCATCGACCTCGAGGAAGGGCTGCGTCGCACCATCGAGTCGCTCGGTGTCTGAGAGAGTCAAGGTCCTCCGCGTGATCGCCCGTCTCAACATGGGCGGGCCCGCGCTGCACGTCGCCTATCTGACCGAGGGGCTCGCCGAGCGCGGCTACGACACCACGCTCGTCGCCGGGAGCCTCGCCCGCGGCGAGGACTCGATGGCCTTCGTCGCAGAGGCGCACGGCGTGGAGGTGGTCAAGATCGACGAGCTGCACCGCGAGATCTCTCCGCTGCGCGACCTCGTCGCCGTCTTCCGCCTCGCGCGGCTGATCCGCGCGGAGCGGCCGCAGATCCTGCACACGCACACCGCCAAGGCCGGGGCGATCGGACGGCTCGCGGCGCTCGTCGCCGGCCCCGACGGGCCGCCGATCGTCGTCCACACCTTCCACGGCCACGTCCTCCACGGCTACTTCGATCCGTTCCGCACGCGGGTCTTCCGCCTGCTCGAGCGCTTCCTCGCGCGCTCGTCCACGGCGCTGATCGCCGTCAGCCCGCAGGTGCGCGACGACCTCGTCTCGCTCGGCGTCGCGCCCGCGGAGAAGTTCACCGTCGTGCGGCTCGGGATCGAGCTGGACGAGCGGGTCGCGATCGACGACGCGATGCGGGCCGACGCCCGGCGCGTGATGGGGATCCCGCCCGGGCGGTTCGCGGTCGGCTGGGTGGGCCGGATGACCGGCGTCAAGCGCACCGACGACGTCGTGCGCGCGTTCGCGGCGCTGCGGGCGCGCGGCGTCGACGCCTGCCTGTGCATCGTGGGCGACGGGCCCGACCGCGAGCAGGTCGAGCGGCGGGCGCACGAGCTCGGCGTCGTCCGCGACTGCCTCTTCCTCGGCTACCAGGAGGACGTCGCGCGGTTCTTCGCGGTCTTCGACGCGTTCGTCCTCTCCTCGGTGAACGAAGGCACGCCCGTGGTCGCGATCGAGGCGCTCGCCGCGGGCCGGCCCGTCGTCGCGACGCGGGTCGGGGGCGTGCCGGACGTCGTGAGCGACGGCGTGGACGGCTTCCTCGTCGAGCCGGGCGACACCGAGGCGCTGGCCGAGCGGCTCGAGCGGCTCGCGCTCGACCCTGAGCTTCGCCGCGAGATGGGAGAGGCGGGACGGGCGCGGATGCTGCCGCGCTACGCCGTCTCGCGCCTGATCGACGACACCGACCGGCTCTACCGCTCGCTGCTCGAGGCCCGGCGCGCCGCCCACGCGTAAATATCCTGGAAACCGACCTATTCGGTCGCGCAGATCCCTCGACCGAGGGAGGCGGCACGGGCGTCCTTGCGGCACCGTAGGGGGGTCATGGTCGAACTTCTGTCCAGGCGTCGCCTGCTGATCGGGATCTCCGCGCTTCTCTATGCCCTGGTCTTCGACGCGCTGCTCCTCTCGCAACGGGAGGATCTCGGGATCGGGCGTTTCTTCTACCTCGCGATCGCGGTGCTGGCGGTCGCGACCGGCCCGCTCGCGGGTGTGGGCGCCGGCGTCCTCGCCGCCGCGCTGTACGCGGTCGCCGTGATGCACGGTCCCCAGAGCGCGACGGCGGTGCTCTGGAGCTCCTCGAACGGCTATCGCTGCGCGACCTATGTCCTGCTCGGGGCGCTCGTCGGCGCGATCGCCCAGAGCAACCGCGAGCTGCTCCAACGGCTCCGGGTCCTCGCCGAGTGCGACCCGCTGACCGGCCTCGGGAACTCGCGCTCCTTCGGCAACGCGATCGCGCAGCGCTTCGCCGCCGGCAGGCCGTTCGCCCTCCTGATCGGCGACATGGACTCCCTCAAGCAGATCAACGACGACTTCGGGCACGCGGTGGGCGACGAGACGCTGAAGCAGCTCGCGTCGGTGCTCTCGCAGTCCCTCGCCTCGCGCGACGTCGCCTACCGGATCGGCGGCGACGAGTTCGCCGTGCTCGCCGATCAGAGCACCGCCGTCGGCGCGGGACGCCTCTCGGTCCGCCTCGAGGCGGAGCTCGCCGCGGCGGGCCAGAGCGTGAGCTTCGGCTGGGCCGTCACCCCGGCGGACGGCGAGAGCGCGATCGCGCTGTACCGGGCCGCGGACGCGCGCATGTACGCGCGTAAGCGCGCCGGGCGGGAGACCGGTACCCGGCTCAGCCGCGTGCCGGACTGGGCTCCCGCGAACTAGCCGGCCGCGCGGCGGAACGCCGCGAAGGCGGGCTTGTGCCTGCCGACCGCGGTCTCGAGGCCCGACTGCCAGCCGGACAGCACCGGGTCGTCCTTGAGCAGGAACCAGACGAGCATGTCGATCCCGGGATTCCGCCGCGCGATCGCGACCGCCTGGGTCAGGTAGGCGGACTGCTTCGCCCAGGAGACACCGAGGAGGGCGTCCGGGGGGTTCGTCTGCCAGCCGTACTCGGTCAGCCACAGGCGCGTGGGCCCGTAGAGCCGCCTGAGCTCGGCCTGGAGCACGTCGATGTTGCCGAGCGTGATCGCGGTCGCCGAGGACGGCCGGCTGGTGGGCGTCTCGAACGGGCTCCCGGGGTACGGGTGGTGGGCCCAGGCGTCGAAGCGGCGCAGGCCCGCCGCCTTGACCGCGCGCAGGAACGCGAGCGGGGACACGGACGGCCGCGAGCTCCCCGGGGCGTTGTTGCCGCGCGGCGCGGTCGCGCCGCAGCCGACCTTCTCGCCCGCGATCCCCGTCGCGTGGACGCCGCCGTAGATCGCGGCGCAGATCCGCGCGTAGTCGAGCGCGCTCTGCATCACCCAGCCGCGCGAGGTGCGGACGTACTGGGGCGCGAGGTAGACCGGGTTGTTCGGCTCGTTCCAGGCGAGCCAGAGGCGCACCGCCGGCAGCGGCGTCGCGTCCGGGCCGGAGAAGCTGCCGCTGTAGCGCCGGGCGGCCGCGTAGGCGAAGGCGTGCAGGTCGGTCGCACTGGTGGGGGCCTTCGCGGCGGGGCCGCCGCCGTTCGCCCACGCGGGCGTGCCGACGATCGAGAGCAGCACCTTGACCCCGTTCGCCTTCGCGGCCGAGACCGCCGCGTCGTACTCGCCCCACCGGTAGGCGGGATCGGTCGGGTCGCCGGGACGGGCGGGGCGTGTCGGCGCGACGGCGCGCCAGGAGAGGTTCACCCGCGCGACCTGGGCGTGCAGCGCCGCGAGCGTGGCGAACGTCTGGGTCGGGAAGTTGAGGGTGTTCGCGTCGTCGAGGATCCCGACGAGCAGCCCGCGCGAGGCCGACGCCGCGGGCACGGCGAGGACCGCAGCCACCGCGACGGAGGCTGCGAGGAGGACGACGCGCCTACACACCGACCGGGGTACGGCCGAGCGCGACGAGCCAGCGCCGCAGCCCGTCCTCGAGGTCGATCTCGGGCTCCCAGCCGAGCACCTCGCGGGCGCGCGCGATGTCGGGCTTGCGCACCTGCGGGTCGTCGGTCGGGAGCGCCTCGAACACGATCTCGCTCGAGGAGCCCGTGACGCGGATCACCGTCTCGGCGAGCTCGAGCATGGTCACCTCGTGATCCGGGTTGCCGATGTTGACCGGCTCGTGCTCGCCCGACTCGGCGAGCAGCACGAGCCCGCGGATCAGGTCGTCGACGTAGCAGAGGCTCCGCGTCTGCGAGCCGTCGCCGAACACCGTGAGCGGCTTGCCGTCGAGGGCCTGGCGCAGGAACGTCACCGACGCGCGCCCGTCGTTGGCACGCATCCTCGGCCCGTAGGTGTTGAAGATGCGCGCGATCGCGGTGTCGACGCCCTGCTGGCGGTGGTAGGCCATCGTCAGCGCCTCGGCGTAGCGCTTGGCCTCGTCGTAGACGCCGCGCGGGCCGATCGGGTTGACGTTCCCCCAGTAGCTCTCGGGCTGCGGGTGGATCTGCGGGTCGCCGTAGACCTCGCTCGTCGAGGAGACGAGGAAGCGGGCGCGCTTGAACTTGGCTAGGCCGAGCGCGTTGTGCGTGCCGTACGAGCCGACCTTCAGCGTGTGGAGAGGCAGCCGCATGTAGTCGATCGGGCTCGCGGGGCTCGCGAGGTGGTAGACGAAGTCCACCGGCTCGTCGAGCTCGAGGTGCTCGACCATGTCGTGGTTCACGAAGGCGAACTGGCCCGACTCGCCGATGTGCTCGATGTTGTGCAACGAGCCCGTGTCGAGGTTGTCGACGCAGATCACGCGGTGCCCTTTGGCCAGCAGCGCGTCGCACAGGTGCGACCCGAGGAAGCCGGCTCCGCCGGTGACGACCGCAGTGCTCACGGCGGGGATGGTAGCCGTGCCCGTCGCCGCCCGCGCCGATGCTTACGATCCCCTAACGTGGACGCGGCGGGCAGCTTGCAGTGGGAGGATCCGGCCTGGCTCGCCGAGGCCCACCGCTGGATTCGCGGCGCGCTCGGAGCCGCGATCGACGGCCCGATCGAGCAGCCGCACGTACGAGCCTGGTCGACCGTGCTGCGGGTCCCGACCGTCGACGGCGCGGTCTGGTTCAAGGCGAACATGCCCGCGCTCTCGCAGGAGGCGGCGATCGTCTCGACGCTCGCCCGGCGGCGGCCCGACCTCGTGCCGGACCTGCTCGCGGCGGACCTCGAGCGCGGCTGGATGCTGATGAGGGACGGCGGCACGCGGCTGCGCGAGGCGGGCCTGGAGGCGGCGTGCTGGGAGGCGATCCTGCCGCTCTACGCGGAGCTCCAGCTCGAGCTCGCGGCCGGGCGGGACGAGCTGCTGGCCGCCGGGGCGCCCGACCGGAGGCTTGCCGTGCTGCCGGCGCTGTACGAGGAGCTCGTCGCGAACGAGGGCGAGGAGCTGCGCGCGCTTGCCCCGCGCGTTGCCGGGCTGTGCGAGGAGCTCGCCGCGGTCGGCCTGCCCGAGACGGTCCAGCACGACGACCTCCACGACGGCCAGATCTTCGTGCTCGACGGCCGCTACCGCTTCTTCGACTGGGCCGAGGCGTGCGTCGCGCACCCGTTCTTCACGATGACGGTCACGCTCCAGGACGGCCTCGAGCGGTTCCGCGACGCCTACCTCGAGCCGTGGACCCGCTTGGCGCGGCGCGAGGAGCTGCGCTCGGCGTTCCCCATCGCGCTCGTCCTCGGCGGGATCTGCCGCGCGCTGACCTGGCGCACGATCGTCGGCGCGCTCCCGGAGCCGTACGCCGCGGAGTGGGCCGACGCCGTTCCGGGCCGCCTGCGCAGGCTCCTCGGCGCCCTCTAACGGGTGATTCGAGCAAGAAGTGGGCCCCGCCGATGTCTTAGGTGACATGCTCAGGCTGCTCGCCGCCGCAGTCGTCGCCGCGCTCGCCCTGCCCGGCGGCGCGTCCGCCTCGCAGCTGATCGACCGCAACGCGAGCGACGTCCACCTGGTCGTCGCCCGCGACGGGATGGCGCTGCTCTCCTACCGCGCGCACGGGATCGAGCGGCGGGTCGCGGTCTGGGGCGCGATCAACGCGCGCGAGCCGGACCCGAGCGTGCCGCAGGTGAAGTTCAGGCTCGACTACTCGGGGCGCGCCTGGAAGAAGCGCACCGGCTCGTGCCGCCCCTATGACGGCCCGGCGCTCGCCTGGTTCGTGACCGGCTGCACCGCGGCCGACGGCTCGTACTGGGCGGTGCAGAGCTGGCAGCGGGTGCTGCCCGACCTCGGCTTCACGCCGTGGCTCCCCGCGCAGACCGCGTGGGAGCTCCACATCTCGCACTGGACCGGCCCGACGGCCCGGCTCGAGCTCCACACCGACTGGGTCTACGACGGCCGCTGGGAGGAGCTGTTCGGACGCCTGACCTACCTCGGCGTCCCCGTGCACGGGTTCAAGTCGACCCCCCGGGGGGTGACCCTCGACGGCTACGGCCGCAACCTCTACCTGGACACCTACGACTCGGTCTACGGCCCCGGCTGGCGCCGCGAGAACGGCTTCCTCACGCACAACCCGAACGGGGACTTCTGCTACGGCTTCTACCCGTTCCGGACCGCGTACTACGACCACCCGAGCACGAGCCCGAGCACGCGCGGGCCCGGCGTCGGCGAGCGGTACCGGGTCAACGTGATCGGGCCGGGAGTGACTCCGGACGTGTCGGCGCAGATCGTCGGCCTGCACCCGTTCCGCCGCCGCAGCGCCGCAGACCGCAGGTACGAGGCGCGGCAGGACGCGCTTCGCCGCGAGCTCGTCGCAGGCGACAAGCTCTGCCAGCACCGCTGAGGCGGTAACGGGCCGGTGACGGCCGCGTGACGGACGGGTGCGACGATCCTCTGACTGCAAGCCGAGAGGAGAGGAGCAATGGCCCTTACGTACACGCTCGTTCGCGAGTGCCTGAACAACGCGGAGGACGCGGGCGGCCTCTGGCAGATCGAGGGCGGACAGGTCCTGCAGGGGAAGCGGCAGGTGGCCAACTACTCCAGCGTCAAGCGCGTGAGCTGCGGGACGAAGCAGCAGAACACGGCTCAGCTCTGGCTGACCCTGTTCTTCCTCAAGGGTGCGCCGCCGGAGAACATGACGCTGCACGGGGCGCACGACTTCAACAGCGGCGGCGAGATCGGCAGCGTCAGCGCGGCGTCGACCGCCTTCGCGGCGAACATCGGCAAGCGGTTCAAGCGGGTGGTGAACACGCTGACGATCGGCTAGCGGCCCGGCGGGCCGGGAGGGCCCGCGCCGTATGATCGTGCCGTGCTGCAGCGCGCGCTGGCGATCGACGGCTTCACCAAGGAGTCGGAGCTCGAGTTTCTCTGCGAGACCGCGGCGACGATGCCGGACCACGCCTCGGTCGTCGAGGTCGGCAGCTGGAAGGGGCGCAGCACGGTCGCGATCTGTGAGGGCCTGCGCTCGGGCGCGACCCTCTGGGCCGTCGACACGTTCGCCGGCGACCCGGACATCGTCGAGGTCGCAGGCCCGGTCGACCAGGAGGCGGTCGAGGCGGAGTTCGCGCGCAACACGGCAGGGTACGACTGCCTGCGGGTGATCGTGGCGGAGTCGGTCGACGCCGCGAGCCGGTTCGACGCCGGGTCGCTCGACTGGGTCTTCATCGACGCGGACCATTCGTACGAGGCGGTCGTCGCTGACATCGCCGCCTGGGCGCCGAAGCTGAAGCCGGGCGGGCTGCTGTCCGGCCACGACTACGGCCGCGCCGGCGTCACGGACGCGGTGCGGCGCTCGTTTCGCGCGGTCGGCCAGTCGTCGAGCATCTGGTACACGCGCGAGCGTCCACGGCGCCGGCTCCTGACGAGGCTGAGGATCGCGGTGCGACGCACCATCCGTTGACGGCCGCCGCCCGCGTCCACTCGCGCCTGCGGAGGCGCGAGCTTCGTCTGTTCAGGTGCTCTGCCTGTTCGGCTAGCGGAGGTCCTTGTTCGACTCCATGTCGAACCACATCGCGAACAGGACGAACTGGAAGCCCGAGACGACGAGCAGCGCGATCAGCACGACCGTTGCGACGGGGATCGTGAAGCCGCTGATGCGCAGGATCGTCTCCGCGATCCCGAGCCCGACCCCGAGCACGATCATCGTCAGCCCGAAGAAGTAGAAGAAGACGAGCGGGTGGAAGTCGCGGATCACGTACTTCTCCTTCATCCGCCAGAAGAACGCCTTCACGAGGAGCCAGGAGATCGTCGGCACCACCTTGCGCAGGCGGATCCCCGACTTCTCGCCCACCCCGTAGACCGGCTTCGAGGGGATGTCGCGGACGCGCGCGTTCCAGACGTTGAGGTGCACGAGCATGTCGTTCGGCATCCCGTAGCGCGGATAGATCTTGTCGAGGTCGAGCTTCTCGAGCGCGTCCAGCGAGATCGCGGTGAAGCCGGACTGCGAGTCGGCGATGTGCCAGTAGCCGGACGCGATCTTCGTCAGCAGCGAGAGGACGGCGTTGCCGAGATACCGGTAGTGCGGGATCTCGTCCCAGGCCTGGCCGGTGAAGAGGCGGTTGGCCTTCGCGTACTCGAGCTCCCCGAGCGCGACCGGCTCGACGAGGGTGATCAGGTCGGCGGGCGGCATCTGGTTGTCGGCGGCCATCACCGCGGTGATGTCGATCCGCTCCTCGATCGCTCGCTTGTAGCCGGTCACGATCGCCGCGCCCACGCCCCCGTTGCGCTCGCGCACGATCAGCTCGAGGCGCGGGTCGGCGAGCCGGCGCACCGCCTCGACGGTGCCGTCGGTCGAGCGGTCGTCGACGACGTAGATGCGGTCGACGTACTCCGGGATCCCGGCGACGGTGACCCCGACCAGCGTCTCCTCGTTGTAGGCGGGGATGACGACTGCGACGCGCTTCCCCTCGACCATCGAGAGAACCTACACGGAGGGGCGGCGGGCAACCCGCGCGGCGACGGGGTCCCACAGGAGCGCCGCCAGGAGGCCGAGCAGGAGGCCGATCAGGCCGCCGAAGAGCATCGCGTTGCGGGCGCTCTTCGCGGTGTCCTTGACCGCGACCGCGTGCGTGACGAGGTGGCTCGCCTCGACGTTCTTCGCGAGCGAGAGGAGCTGCTGGTCCGAGACGATGTCCTGGACCACGCCGCTGCGGCGCTGCTGGGTGAGCGCGATGGAGGTCAGGATCGCCAACCGGTCGGCGGCGCTCCCGGTGGCGGCGGCCTGCTGGGCGTCGGCGAGCTGCGCGTCGATCGAGGCGAGCTCCGCCTGGCTCTGCTTGAGCTGGCTCTCGAGGGTCGTGATCTTCGTGTCCACGTACCCCGACACCGTCTGGGCCGAGATGTCGGCGAGCAGGTCGGCGGCGGCGGCGGTCCGCCGCGGCGACGGGCCGCGGACGGCGATCTCGACGAGCGGCGTCTGCCCCGCCTTCTGCAGCACTCCGCTGACCGCGGAGACGGTGATCCCGTTGCGCAGCTGCCTCGTCGTCATCCCGGTCGCGGCGGCGACCCGCCTGATCGTGTCCTCCGCGTGCGTGACGACGCGGACGGTGCTCGGGTTGGTGGCGAGCGTCTGCAGGAGCCCACCGCCGTTCGGGGTGAGGGGCTGGCCCAGGTAGAGAGTCGAGCTCGCCGTGTAGGCGGTCGAGCCGCCGGCCGCCGCGAGGTAGCCGAGCACCACGCCCGCGACGAGGCCGCCGACGAGAAGCCACCAGCGCGCGACGATCGCGCCCCCGAGGCGGCCGAAGTCGACCTCCTGCTCGGCGTCGGGGTCGGGGGGCAGCGGCTCGGTCATCGGGCGGCGACTCTACCGGAGGCCCACTCCCACTGAGAGCGCAAACCGTCCTCGAGGGCAGTCGCCGGCTCCCAGCCGAGGTCGGCACGGATCCTCGAGGTGTCGGCCTTCGTACGGCGCATGTCGCCGGCTGCCGGAGGCTGCGTGCGCAGCTCGAGCGTGCGCCCGGAGATCCGCTCGAACAGCTCGATCGCCTCGCGCATCGTGGCCTCGCCGCCGCCGCCGACGTTGTAGAGCTGCCCCGGCTCGGCCCCGAGCGCCAGCACCGTCGCCTCGACGGCGTCGGCGACGTACGTGAAGCTCCGCGACTGGCCCCCGTCGCCGTAGAGCTCGAACGGGCGGCCCTCCGCGAGCGCCTCGGCGATCCGGGTGAACGCCATGTCGGGCCGCTGGCGGGGCCCGTACACCGTGAAGTAGCGCAGGCCGACGGCCTCGAGGCCGAAGCTCCGCGCATACGCGCCGGCGAGGTGCTCGCAGGCGAGCTTCGTGATCCCGTAGGGCGAGTTCGGGTGAGGCAGGCTCGACTCCGGCGTCGGGTAGCGCTCGGCGTCGCCGTAGACCGACGAGGAGGAGGCGTAGACGACGCGGACGCCCTCGGCGGCGGCCGCCTCGAACAGCCGCTGCGATGCGAGCACGTTGCGCGTCAGGTAGTCCGGAAAGGCCTGGCCGAACGCGCGCACGCCGGGCTGGCCGGCGAGGTGGAAGATCCCGTCGGCCCGGCGGACGAGGTCGGCCAGAGGGTCGACGGCGAGATCGGCGCGCGCGACGTCGAGCCCCGCCGCGTTCTCGTGCTTCCGCTCCGGGTCGTAGTAGTCGTTGAAGCTGTCGACCGCGACGACCTCGTGCCCCGAGTCGAGGAGCGAGCGCGTGAGGTGCGAGCCGATGAAGCCCGCCGCCCCCGTCACCAGGTATCTCATCCGTGTCCCCCGAACGACCGGAGCTCGGCGAGCAGCGAGGCCGCGGACTCGCCGCCGGGAACGCGCACGCGGTCGAGCGTGTACGGGTCGGAGGATGGGCTCGCGAGGCCGGGCTGCGTCGTCGTCGCGGCCTCGTACCCGGCGCGGCGCACCGCGGCGATCACCGTCGCGTCGTAGCGGCCGGACGGGTAGCAGAAGAAGTCGACCGGGATCCCGTAGGTGTGCCGGATCGAGACTCGCGAGCCGTCCACCTCCTGCCACAGACGGGCCGAGTCGACGTGCGTCAGGTCCGGATGGGTCAGCGTGTGCGCGTCGACCTCCCAGCCCGCGGCGAGCAGCTCCTTCACCTTGCGGACGATCAGGTTCCCGACCTGGAGATTCAGAACGCCGGGCCAGTGGCGCGCGCGCAGCACGGGCAGCGCCACCGTGAGGTCGGGCGGATAGCCGTCGTCGAAGCTGAGCACGATCGGGTGTGCCGGGAGCGTCGCCTCCCCGTGCCAGGCGGCGTAGACCCGCCCGAGCGTGACTGCGTGGTAGCCGGCCCGCGCCAGCAGGCGCACCTGTGCGGCGAACGTGGCCGGCGCGACGTAGAGGCCCGGAAACGGCACGCCCGGGGCGGGAACCGCGAGCACGTGGTACATCAGGATCGGCACCGATCCGGTGTACGGCGTCGTGTGGACCGGCGCGTGCTCGGGCCTGGCCCTCCTGCCGGGTGCCGGCCGCGCCGTGCGGACCCTCGCCCCGCCGCAGGCCGCGAGCGCGAGCGCGCAGAGCGGCAGCGCCAGGAGCGGGGCCGACCGCATCACGCCTCCGCGATCGGCTCGGGAAGCTCCTCCGAGAACGGCACGAGCGAGCCGTCCTCGGTGGACACCAGCGTCAGGTGCGAGAAGAAGCGCGTCATCACGAGCCCCTCCCCGAACTCGCCGAGGTGGGGCTCAGGCCGCTCGCCGCGCGCGAGCGCGAGCGCGAGCTCGGGGTAGCCGCTCCCGGCGGCGTGAGGCAGCGGAAAGGCGCCGCCGAATCGCGCGTTGACGTCGGTGACGCGATGGGTGCCGTCGGCCTCGCGGAAGCACTGGATCGTCGCGGGCCCCTTGAGCGGCAGCGCCTCGGCCACGGCGCGCCCGTGCTCGATCAGGTCCCAGTCCTTCACCGTCATCCCCTTGATCGACTCGCCTCCCTTCGACTCGATCATCGTGCGGGGGATCGCGTTCAGGCAGGTGCCTTCGAGGTCGCAGAAGACGTCGATCGAGAACTCCTCGCCGTGGCACACGGCCTGGACCATCGAGTCGACGGGCGTGCGGGCGAGGAAGAAGTCGAGCTCCGCCGGGCTCTCGGCGCGGAAGATGTGACGGGAGCCGAACCCGTGCCGCGCCTTCACGAGCACGGGATACTCGAGGGCTGCGGGCAGCGCCTCCGGGAGCCAGGTGGGAGGGGTGTCGATCCCGCGCTCCTCGAACAGCGTGTGCGCGCGGTACTTGTCCCTCGTCGCCTCGACCACGTCGCCGTCGGGGACGAGCGCGACCGCCGGCGCGATCTCCTCGCGGCGCTCGGTCAGGAGCTGCTGGTCGAGATCGGTGAGCGGGACGATCAGGCGGATGTCGTGCGCATGGACGAGCTCCGCGAGCGCCGTGATGTACTCCGGGTCGTCGACGCGGGGGACGAGCGCATGCCGGTCGGCATGGTAGAGCGCCGGGGCGAGCGAGTTCGTGTCGACCGCGACGGTCGTGGCGCCGGCCCGCGCGAAGGCGGTGACGATGTCGACGCGCTGCCCGGCGCAGGTGAAGAGGACCGCGGTCACGGACGCAGAGGGTAACGACTGGCGCCGGTGGCGCACGCGGACACTCGGCACACATCCGGCACGGACCCGTGCGGATTTCTCTGCGACGATTCTTAGTGGGGGTCCCCCGAGGTGTCCGGAAGGGACGTGTTCTGTTCGGCCGACGGCTGCTTCCAGCCGCCCGTGTCGCCCTTGTAGGTGCCGCCGAGGAGCGCGCGCGGGGTCCGCAGGAGGATCCTCAGGTCGACGCGCGGCGAGCGGTGCTCGACGTACCAGACGTCGAGCTCGAT
>Ga0335077_10008030_pt1 | contig 13092 bp, 7 predicted proteins | sample Lox_Sample_31_FD_207151 | JGI IMG/M metagenome (GOLD analysis project Ga0335077, IMG submission 207151) | Soil microbial communities from Loxahatchee National Wildlife Refuge, Florida, United States - Lox_Sample_3.1 | ecosystem: Environmental > Terrestrial > Soil > Wetlands | place: USA: Florida... | reverse complement strand
CAGCGGCGCCAGCCATAGCTGCGGCGGCAGCCACGCCCACGGCAGGTGCACGCGCAGCGGCTTTTCGACAAACGGGAACCCGGTCGCCTCGGCGAGCCCCAGCGCCTGGCTCGCCATCCCGGCCTTGCCGTCATGCAGCACCCAGGCGATCGGCGGGTCGCCGGATGCGCTCGGCGCCGCCGCGGGCTCGGTGGTGACGGGCAGGGCGACCATCGCCGGGGGTTTACGGAAACCCCCGGCGCGGGGCAAGCGCGGCCCCGCGCCGCGCAATAAAATTGCGTATCGAGCGTCCGATTTCTATGATTGCGTGGCAAGAAAGGGGCCGCGATGCGGGGCGTGAAACTCGACCCTATCGACCGTCGCATCCTGCGGGAGCTGCAGGCGGACGGCCGGATGACCAATGTCGAGCTCGCCCGCCGCGTCGGCATCACCGCGCCGCCGTGCCTGCGGCGCGTCCGTGCGCTCGAGGAGGCGGGGCTGATCCGCGGCTATCACGCGGCGTTGGCGCCCGAGGCGCTCGGCTTTCCGGTCACGGTCTTCGCTCAGGTCGGGCTTGCGAGCCAGGCCGAGGCCGATCTCCAGGCGTTCGAGCGGCTGGTGCGCCAATGGCCCGAGGTGCGCGAGGCGCACATGCTGGCCGGCGAGACCGATTTCCTGTTGAAGATCGTCGCCACCGATTGGGACAGCTACCAGCGCTTTCTCTCCGCCAGGCTGACCTCGGCGCCCAATGTCGCGCACGTCAAGTCGGCGCTGACCTTGCGGGTGTCCAAGGCCGAGCCGGGCGTCCCGCTGGCCGAGGCTCTGGGGAACGAGACCGAGAACGCGGCGTAGCGATCCGGAACCTCAACCGAACGCGACGGTGACGACCTCGTAGGACTTGGCGCCGCGCGGGGTCGAGACCTCGACGCTGTCGCCCTTGCCCTTGCCGATCAGCGCGCGGGCGAGCGGCGAGGTGACCGAGAGCCGGCCGTCCTTGATGTCGGCCTCGTCCTCGCCGACGATGCGGAAGGTCTGCTCCTCGTCGGTTTCCTCGTCGGCCAGCGTCACGGTCGCGCCGAACTTGATCACCGAGCCCGACAGCTTCGAGGTGTCGATGACCTCGGCGCGCGCGACCTTGTCCTCCAGCTCCATGAGCCGGCCTTCGATAAAGCTCTGCCGGTCGCGCGCGGCGTGGTACTCGGCGTTTTCCGACAGGTCGCCGTGCGTGCGCGCCTCGGCGATGGCGCGGATGATGGCGGGGCGCTCGACCGACTTCAGCCGCTTGATCTCTTCTTGCAGCCGGTTGTAGCCGTCGGCGGTCATCGGGAGTCTGTTCATCGGACCAGCTCTTAACCCCGGATCGAAAAGAAGCCGTTAGAAGTAGGATTGCAGCGGCGCGACTTCAAGGTTGCCCCGGCGCAACGCGCCGATCGCCTGCACCGCGGCGCGCGCGCCGGCGACGGTCGTGTAGTAGGGAATGTTGTGCGTAAGCGCGGTGCGACGCAAGCTGAAGCTGTCGGCGATCGCCTCCGCGCCCTCGGTCGTGTTGAACACGAGTTGGATCCGCCCGCCGCGCATCTCGTCGACGATGTCGGGCGGGCCCTCGCGCACCTTGTTGACGATCGTCACCGCAAGCCCCGATTCGCGCAGCGTCGCTCCGGTGCCGCGGGTCGCGACCAGCTCGAAGCCCCATTCGACGAGCTGCCGGCACGGCTCGACCAGCGCCCTCTTGTCCTGGTCGCGCACCGAGACGAACACCGCGCCGTCGAGCGGCAACTCGGTGCCGGCGCCGAGTTGCGCCTTGGCGAAGGCGCGGCCGAAATCGGCATCGAGCCCCATGACCTCGCCGGTCGACTTCATCTCCGGGCCAAGGATCAGGTCGACGCCGGGGAAGCGGGCAAACGGGAATACCGCCTCCTTGACCGCAACGTGAAGGGTCCAGGGGCGGGACCCGGTGACGAAATCCGCCAGTCTCTCGCCGGCCATCACCCGCGCGGCGATCTTGGCGATCGGCACGCCGGTCGCCTTGGCGACGAACGGCACGGTGCGCGACGCGCGCGGGTTGACCTCGAGCACGTAGACGTCGCCCTCCTTGACCGCGAACTGCACGTTCATCAACCCGACCACCTTGAGCGCGCGCGCCAGCGCGACGGTCTGGCGCTCGAGTTCGGCGACGGTTGCGGCGTCGAGGCTGTAGGGCGGCAGCGAACATGCCGAATCGCCGGAATGGATCCCCGCTTCCTCGATATGCTCCATGATGCCGGCGACATAGACCGTCTCGCCGTCGGCGACCGCGTCGGCGTCGACCTCGATCGCGTCCTGCAGATAGCGGTCGATCAGCACCGGGCTCGCGCCGGAGACGCGCACCGCGGTGCGGATGTAGCGGTTGAGCCCAGCGGCGTCGTGCACGATCTCCATCGCCCGCCCGCCCAGCACGTAGGACGGGCGGATCACCACCGGGTAGCCGATCCGCGCGGCGATCGCCTCGGCCTGGGCGGCGGAATAGGCGGTCCCGTTATCGGGCTGGCGCAGGCCGATGCCCTGGAGCAGCTGCTGGAAACGCTGGCGGTCCTCGGCGAGGTCGATCGCGTCGGGCGAGGTGCCGAGGATCGGAATTTCGGCCTTTTCGAGCGCCGCCGCGAGGTTCAACGGCGTCTGCCCGCCGAACTGGACGATGACCCCGAGAAGCGTGCCCTTGCGCGCCTCGACCCGCACGATCTCGATCACGTCCTCGGCGGTCAGCGGCTCGAAATAGAGCCGGTCCGAGGTGTCGTAATCGGTCGAGACGGTCTCCGGGTTGCAGTTGACCATGATCGTCTCGATGCCGATCTCGCGCAGGCTGTAGGCGGCATGGACGCAGCAATAGTCGAACTCGATGCCCTGGCCGATCCGGTTGGGTCCGCCGCCGAGGATCGCGACCTTGCGCCGCTCGCTCGGTTCCGCCTCGCATTCGGGCGGCGACACGCCGTCGCCCTCGTAGCAGGAATAGAGGTAGGGCGTGAGCGAGGCGAACTCGGCGGCGCAGGTGTCGACGCGCTTGTAGACCGGTGCCAGCCCCAGCCGCCGCCGCCGCGCCGCCACCTCGGTTTCGGCGAGCCCGGCGAGGTGCGCCAGCCGGCGGTCGGAAAAGCCCATCTGCTTGAGGCGCAACAGCGCCGTCGGCTCGTCGGGCAGCCCGTCGCGGCGGACCCGCTCCTCGGTCTCGACGATCTCGCCGACGCGATCGAGAAACCACTTCTCGTAGCGGCAGGCGGCGTGGATCTCGGCGGTGGCGAGGCCGTGGCGGTAGGCCTGTGCGATGAGCAGCAGCCGGTCGGGCGCCGGCCGGGCGAGCGCCCGCAGCACCGCCGCCTTGCCCTCCGTCTCGACCCCGTCGATCTCGACCTCGTCGAACCCGTCGAGCCCGGTCTCCAGCGAGCGCAGCGCCTTTTGCACCGATTCGGCGAAGCTGCGGCCGATCGCCATCGCCTCGCCGACCGATTTCATCGAGGTGGTCAGCAGCGGCTGCGCGCCCGGGAACTTCTCGAACGTGAAGCGCGGCATCTTGGTGACGACGTAGTCGATCGTCGGCTCGAAGCTGGCGGGGGTGACGCCGGTGATCTCGTTGTCCAGTTCGTCGAGCGTGTAGCCGACCGCGAGCTTGGCGGCGACCTTGGCGATCGGGAACCCGGTCGCCTTCGAGGCCAGCGCCGAGGAGCGCGACACGCGCGGGTTCATCTCGATGATGACGAGCCGCCCGTCCTCGGGGTTGACCGCGAACTGCACGTTCGACCCGCCGGTGTCGACGCCGATCTCGCGCAGCACCGCGATCGCGGCGTTGCGCATGAGCTGGTACTCCTTGTCGGTCAGGGTCAGCGCCGGCGCGACGGTCACCGAATCGCCGGTATGGACGCCCATCGGGTCGATGTTCTCGATCGAGCAGATGACGATGCAGTTGTCGTTGCGGTCGCGCACGACCTCGAGCTCGTATTCCTTCCAGCCGAGCACCGATTCCTCGACCAGCACCTCGTGCGCCGGCGAGGCCCTGAGGCCGCCGCGAACGATCTCGTCGAACTCCTCGGCGTCGTAGGCGACCCCGCCGCCGGTGCCGCCCAAGGTAAAGGACGGCCGGATGATCGCGGGCAGCCCGGTCAGGTCGAGCGCCGCGCGCGCCTCGTCGAGCGACTTGGCAAGCCGACTCTTGGGCGAGACGAGGCCGATCTTATCCATCGCTTGGCGGAACAGCTGGCGGTCCTCGGCCTTGGCGATCGCCGCCGCGCTGGCGCCGATCAGCTCGACCCCGTGCCGCGCCAGCGCCCCCGATTGCGCCAGCGCCATCGCGGTATTGAGCGCGGTCTGCCCGCCCATCGTCGGCAGCAGCGCATCGGGGCGCTCGCGGGCGATGATCTTCTCGACGATCGCCGGGGTGATCGGCTCGACATAGGTCGCGTCAGCCAGCCCGGGATCGGTCATGATCGTCGCCGGGTTCGAATTGACCAGGACGATCCGGTAGCCTTCCTCCTTGAGCGCCTTGCACGCCTGCGCGCCCGAGTAATCGAACTCGCACGCCTGACCGATCACGATCGGCCCGGCGCCGATGATCAGGATCGATTTGATGTCGGCGCGCTTAGGCATCTACGCCAGGCCGATAAGTGCAAGCACCGCAGTAATCGCCCTCCCGCACGCAGGCAAAAACTGATCAACCGCTGCGGTGATTATTCCGGCAACTATTGCGTGCTCGTAACGATCCCGCAGAACTCGAAGCGGAGTCACGACTGTAGCGTATATCGTGGCGACGTGGGTGCTTGTTTCGTTCAACAGCTCCCGACCTTTCTCGACTGTTTGCAGGAGCGCGGCCTTTTCGGATCCCCATTCATTATCTAAGCGGTAGTCTTCTTTAAAGGCCGAGAGCGCATCGTCAAGTGCGGCTATCGCGTCTTTGTACGAGTCGCTGTTGTGGTCGAGAGGTACCGTGCGATCGGCGGCCGGGACGGGTAAGCCAATATTTGGCCGCTTTAGGCGATGCGCCTCCTGGACGTGCCGGGCGTAGTCGAGAGCGTATGTGAGATTTCCTGGATTGGTGATGTCGTACTCAACCGACCTGATTCCGGCTTCAGAAATGTAGAATTTTCCCGCGCCACCTTGGCGACTGAGTCTTCCGTCACCTCCCAACGATTCAATCGCGGCACGTGTTTGACCTGTGACCCATTCCGGAAGGACCTCCTCTATTTCTGTCATCGACAATTCTGATTTGCTGCCAGGCGTCTGAGAGGCGGCCCAGATGGCATAGAGAATTTTCGACTTTAAGTCGTCGAACTGGGACATTAGCGCTGGGCCGCCATCATCTCGACGAACCGCGCGAACAGGTAGTGGCTGTCCTGCGGGCCGGGGCTGGCTTCGGGGTGGTGCTGCACCGAAAAGACCGGCTTGCCCTGGAGCGAAAGCCCCTCGTTGGTGCGGTCGAACAGCGAGATATGCGTCGGCGTCACCCGATCGGGCAGGGTCGTGGGGTCGACGACGAAGCCGTGGTTCTGGCTGGTGATCTCGACCTTGCCGGTGGCTTCGTCGCGCACCGGGTGGTTGGCGCCGCGATGGCCCTTCTCCATCTTGCGCGTGCCGCCGCCGAGCGCGAGCGCCAGCATCTGGTGGCCGAGGCAGATGCCGAACATCGGCACGCCGCGGCCGATTAGCGCGCGCAGCACCGGCACCGCGTATTGGCCGGTCGCCGCCGGGTCGCCCGGCCCGTTCGACAGGAACACGCCGTCGGGCTTGTGGCGCAGGATGTCCTCGACGCCGGCGTCCGCCGGCACGACCGTCACCCGGCAGCCATGCGCGGCGAGCATTCGCAGGATGTTGCGCTTGGCGCCGTAATCGACCGCGACGACGTGGAAGCGCGGCGCGTGTTGCGCACCGTAGCCGCGACCCAGCGCCCAGGTCGTCTCGCTCCACTCGTAGCTCTGCCGGCAGGTCACGTCGAGCGCCAGGTCCATGCCTTCGAGCCCCGGCCACGCCGCGGCTTCGCTCTGCATCGCGGCGATGTCGAGCCGGCCGCCCGGGTCGTAGGCGATGACCCCGCTGGGCGCGCCCTTGTCGCGGATGCGCCGCGTCAGGCGCCGCGTGTCGACGCCTGAGAGCCCGGTGATCCCGTGCGACTTCAGCCACTGGTCGAGCGATTGCGTCGCGCGCCAATTGGCGGGCCCGGTGACCGCTTCGCGAATCACCAGGCCGCGCGCCGCCGGGCTCGCGGTCTCGATGTCCTCCGGGTTGGTCCCGACATTGCCGATATGCGGGAAGGTGAAGGTGATGATCTGCCCGGCATAGCTCGGGTCGGTCAGGATTTCCTGGTAGCCGGTGATCGCGGTGTTGAAGCACACTTCGCCGACCGCCTGGCCCGGCGCGCCGACCCCCTGGCCCCAGAACACCGTCCCGTCCGCCAGCACCAGGGCCGCGTTGCAGTCGGGCGGTCGCGGCGTCGGGTTGGCCGCGTTGGGGTCGGTCATCGAAAACTAATCCTGCCGGATTTTGGGGCCGTTGTTGCACTGCGGCACCCAATTTTGCGGAAGATAGACGCAAGCGGTTGTTTGTCAACCGGGTTCGGCGTGAAGATTTGGGAGTTTCAATAGCTTAGGGAGCGCCACCGAAAGTGCTGGAAAGCGGCGGCGAACCGGGTAGGTTTTTGCTACAGCCGCTAGGCGCGCGGGAGCGACACGATGTTGCGCGAGGCCCTTGCCGATCGAATGAAAACCGCGCTGCGCGCCAAGGATGCCCGCACCTTGTCGACGGTGCGGCTGATCGTGGCGGCCCTCAAGGACCGCGACATCGCCGCGCGCAGCGACGGCAACAAAGTCGAGATTCCCGACTCCGAGATCCTTCGGCTGCTGCAGGGCATGGTGAAGCAGCGCCGCGAATCGATCGCGCTTTACCAACAGGGCAACCGGCCCGAGCTGGCGGCGCAGGAGGCCGGGGAGATCGCGGTCATCGAGTCGTTCCTGCCGCAGCAGATGGACGATGCGGCGATCGAGGCGGCGGTCCAGGCGGCGATATCCGAATCGGGCGCGGCCGAGATCAAGGATATGGGCAAGGTCATGGCCGCGCTGCGCGAGCGCCATGCCGGGGTGCTCGACATGGCCAAGGCCGGCGCGGTCGTCAAGCGGCTGCTGGCCTAGGGCCCGGAATGGCCTTTCCGCCCGGCTTCCTCGACGAATTGCGCTCGCGGGTCTCGCTCGCCGAGCTTGTCGGCAAGCGCGTGCGCCTCGTGCGCAAGGGGCGCGAGCACGGCGGGCTCTGCCCGTTCCATAACGAGAAGACGCCGTCGTTCTACGTCGTCGAGGACAAGGGGTTCTTCCACTGCTTCGGCTGCGGCGCGCACGGCGACGCGATCGGTTGGGTCATGCGTTCGGAGAACCTCGATTTTATCGAGGCGATCGAGCGGCTGGCCGGCATCGCCGGGGTCGCGGTGCCGCAACAGACCCCGCAGGAGCGCGAGAAGGCGCAGCGCCAGAAGACGCTGCTCGAGGCGCTGGCCGCGGCGGCGCGCTTCTACGAGCAGCAATTGTGGTCGCCCGGCGGCCGTCGCGGGCTCGACTATCTGGCGGCGCGCGGGCTGGACGAGGAGACGATGCGGCGCTTCCGGCTCGGCTGGGCGGGCGAGGACCGCAACGCGCTGCGCCGCGCGCTGACCCCGGAATTTCCGCTGCCGCTGTTGATGGAAGCGGGGCTGCTGCACGCCTCCGACCGCGGCGGCGAGCCGTACGACTATTTCCGCGAGCGGGTAATCTTCCCGATCGGCGACCGCGCCGGCCGGGTGATCGCGTTCGGCGGCCGCGCGCTCGGCGACGCGCAGCCGAAATACCTCAATTCGCCGGAGCACCCGCTATTCGAGAAGGGCCGCGTGCTTTACGGCCTCTCGGCGGCGCGGGTGAATGCCGCTCGCGAGGCCGAGGCGGGCGGCGCGGGGGCGATCGTCACCGAAGGCTACATGGATGTGATCGCGTTGCACCGCGCCGGCTTCAACACCGCGGTCGCGCCGCTCGGCACCGCGCTGACCGAGGCGCACCTCGCGGAATTGTGGCGGCTCGCGCCCGAGCCGGTGCTCTGCTTCGACGGCGACGCGGCGGGCCGGCGCGCCGCGCTGCGCGCGCTGCACCGCGCGCTGCCGCTGTTGAAACCGGGGCACAGCTTGCGCTTCGTGACCCTGCCGGCGGGCGAGGACCCGGATTCGTTGATCCGTACCGCCGGGGCCGGCGCTTTCGCCGCGGTTCTCGCGGCGGCGCGCCCGCTTGCCGAAATGCTCTGGCAGTCCGAACTCGCGGCGAGACCGGTCGATACGCCCGAGCGCCGCGCCGATCTCGAACGCCGGGTTATGGCGCATGCCGGGCAGATCGCCGACCGCGCGGTGCAGGCCGAATACCGGCGCTTCCTGCGCGACCGGCTGTTTACGCTCGGCCGGCCGAGAAGCCGCGAGATGCTGCCGCGCCGCGAGCGCCTGCCGGTGCCGCCGGTCGTGGGCCTGGCGCCGCCTCTGCCGCGCGCGCCGGGCCGGCGGCAGCGCGAGCTGCTGGTCGCGCTGCTGATCGAGCATCCGTTCCTCGTCGCCGAGGCCCATGAGGAGATCGCCGCGCTCGACTTTCCCGAGCCCGAGCTCGACAGCCTGCGCCGCGCGATTTTAGAGCTCGAGGCGCTCACTCCGGGGCTTGACGGCGACGCGCTTCGTCTACACCTAGATCATAACGGGTTCGCCGGAACAGTGGACGCGGCAGTGGCGGCTTTGGCCGACCACGCCGGGTTCCTGTCGCGGGTCTCCGAGGTCGATGTGGTCCGGACGAGCTGGGCGCATGTGACCCGGATGGTGCGCGAAGGCGACCGGAGCGAACTGGCCGGCGCTGCCGACGCGCTGGCCCGGGACCCATCGCCCGAAACCTGGGAGAGGTTTCTGGCGCTGCAGGGGCGGGAGGCGCAGGAAGGCTTTTCCGAGGACGAGTTCCCGCCGACCCGGGCGGAACGTGCGTCCGCGCGATGAGCCGCAGATATTGACCGGCGTGACCTCGCGAAACGGTCGGGTTCGCGAGTCATCCATGGCCTAGGGACGGTGGAATGGCGAGCAAGGTGGCAAGCGTCGCGGATACGGCCGAAACCCGTGAGGATGCGGCCGAGACGCCGCTCCTGGACCAGACTGCGGTAGCGATCAAGCGGATGGTGGCGCGCGGCAAGGAGCGCGGCTACCTCACCTACGACGAGGTCAACACCGCGCTGCCGACCGACCAGCTGTCGCCGGACCAGATCGAGGACATCATGACGATGCTCTCGGAACTGGGCATCAACGTCATCGAAAGCGAGGACAACGAGGAGCCGGCCTCGGCCGAGGCCGAGGACGGCGACGCCGAAGTCCGCGGCAATCTCGACGATGACGATATCGGCCGCACCGACGATCCCGTCCGCATGTACCTGCGCGAGATGGGATCGGTCGAGCTGTTGTCGCGCGAAGGCGAGATCGCGATCGCCAAGCGCATCGAAGCCGGCCGCGAGATGATGATCGGCGGGCTGTGCGAGAGCCCGCTCACCGTGCGCGCGCTGATCCTGTGGCGCGATGCGCTCAACGAAAGCAAGATGCTGCTGCGCGACATCATCGATCTCGACGCGACCTACAGCAACACCGTCATCGACCAGGTCGAACCGGGGGTGGTGATGCTCGTGCCGGCGCCGACCGGCGAGGGCGATGACGAGGAGGACGAGCCGGAGGCCGCCGAGGGCGAGGAACCGGTTGCCGGCGAGGGGGGCGACATCGACGGCGAGGACGGCGAGGGCGAGGAAAGCTCGGTCTCGCTAGCGACGATGGAGGCGCAGCTGCGCCCGAGCGTCGTTGCCATCTTCGATGCGATCGCCGACACCCACAAGAAACTCAACAAACTGCAGGACCAGCGCATCGCCGGGATCGTCAAGGGCACGGCGCTGCCGCGCGCCACCGACCGGCGCTACGAGAAGCTGAAGGACGAGGCGGTCGAGCTCTTGCGCGGCATCCGCTTCAACAACACCCGCATCGAGCATCTGGTCGAGCAGCTCTACGATCTCAACCGCCGCCTCGTCGGCGAGGAGGGCCGGCTGCTGCGCCTTGCCGAGATGGCCGGCGTCAAGCGCCCCGAATTCCTGCAATTCTACATGGGCGACGAGCTGTCGGCCGACTGGCTGGAGCGCGCCGGTCGGCAGACCGGGCGCGGCTGGGACCGCTTTGTCGAGCGGTATCGCGACGACATCGCCAAGCACCGCGCCACGATCGCCAAGATCGCCGCCGAATCGAAGCTGCCGATCGGCGAGTTCCGCCGCGTCGTGCAGACCGTGCAGCGCGGCGAGCGCGAGGCCAGCCGGGCGAAGAAGGAGATGGTCGAGGCCAACCTCCGGCTCGTCATCTCGATCGCCAAGAAATACACCAACCGCGGCCTGCAATTCCTCGACCTGATCCAGGAGGGCAATATCGGGCTGATGAAGGCGGTCGATAAGTTCGAGTACCGTCGCGGCTACAAGTTCTCGACCTATGCGACGTGGTGGATCCGCCAGGCGATCACCCGCTCGATCGCCGACCAGGCGCGCACCATTCGCATCCCGGTGCACATGATCGAGACGATCAACAAGCTGGTGCGCACCTCGCGCCAGATGCTGCACGAGATCGGCCGCGAGCCGACCCCCGAGGAGCTCGCCGATAAGCTGGCGATGCCCTTGGAGAAGGTGCGCAAGGTCTTGAAGATCGCCAAGGAGCCGATCAGCCTCGAGACCCCGATCGGCGACGAGGAAGATAGTCACCTCGGCGACTTCATCGAGGACAAGAACGCGGTGCTGCCGGTCGACGCGGCGATCCAGGCCAACCTGCGCGAGACGACGACCCGCGTGCTTGCCTCGCTGACCGCGCGCGAGGAGCGCGTGCTGCGCATGCGCTTCGGCATCGGTATGAACACCGACCACACGCTGGAAGAGGTCGGGCAGCAATTCTCGGTGACGCGCGAGCGCATCCGCCAAATCGAGGCCAAGGCGCTGCGCAAACTCAAGCACCCGAGCCGCTCGCGCAAACTGCGCAGCTTCCTCGATACGTAGTGCGATCGTCACTCCGGGACGGCCGGTCGGGGCTGGACCCGGAACCCATGAACGCCGACCTTGCCCGCGTCGACGCTGCTGCGCGCTGCGGCATTATTCGTCGGTATGGGGCCCGGGCTCGCTGCTTTCGCGGCGCGCCGGAACGACGATGAAGTGGTATGGTGCCTTCCGGTGGGCCCGTAGTTCAGCTGGTTAGAACTCGCCGCTCATAACGGCGCTGTCGCAGGTTCGAGTCCTGCCGGGCCTACCATCGCGGCTGGCGGGGCGAGGCATGCGGGTGCGGCGATGAACGACACCGGACCCCCTTATATCGGGCGCTCGCTCAGGCGGCGCGAGGACCGCCGCCTGCTCACGGGCCAGGGCCAGTTCGTCGCCGATTTGGTGCTGCCGCGGACGCTGCATGCGGTCGTGGTGCGCAGCCCGGTGGCGCACGCCTGGATCCGCTCGGTCGATTTGTCGCGCGCGCGTCGGGCGCCGGGGGTCGTCGAGGCGCTCAGCGGCGCCGACCTGTTGCAGCTGCTGCCGCCGGTGCCGGAAGGGCAGATTTCGCTGCCGGCGAAATGGACCACCGTCATCCAGCACAAGTTCCTCAATCCGCAGGAGCCGCTGCTTGCGCACGACAAGGCGCGCCATGTCGGCGAGGCGTTGGCGATCGTCGTCGCCGAGACCCGCGACCAGGCCGAGGACGCCGCCGAGCTTGCGGCCCTCGACCTCGACGCGCTGCCGGCGGCGGTCGATCCCGAGGCCGCGCTCAAGCCCGACAGCCCGCTCGTCCACGACCGCTACGGCACCAATTTGATCGGTGAGTTCTCGGTCGGGCGCGGCGACGCGGCGGCGGCGATGGCGGCCGCGCCGCACCGCCTGAAGCGCCGCTTCTACCACCACCGCTACGCCGCGGTGCCGATGGAGTGCCGCGGCGTCGTCGCCGCGCACGACCGGCGCACCGACGCGATGACCATCTGGTCGTCGACGCAGGTGGTGCATTGGGTGCGGCGCGAGGCGGCGGCGCTGCTCGGTCTGCCCGAGGCGCGGGTGCGCTGCATCGCGCCCGATGTCGGCGGCGGGTTCGGCGGCAAGGGCCACGTCTATCCCGAGGACTTGCTGGTCGCGTTTCTGGCGCATCGGCTGGGCCGCCCGGTGCGCTGGATCGAGGGCCGCAGCGAGCATTTGATGAGCGCGACCCACTCGCGCGACCAGCTGCACGAGCTCGAGGTCGGGTTCGACGACGACGGCCGCATCCTTGCGCTCAAGGACGATTACATCGTCGATTGCGGCGCGTGGAACCCGATCGGCTCGGGGGTCGCCTACAACACCGCGGTGCACCTGACCGGCCCCTACAAGATTGCCAACTACGCGGCCTCAGGCCGGATCGTGGCGACCAACAAGGTGCCGAACGCGCCCTATCGCGGCGCCGGGCGCCCCGAAGCCGCCTTTGCGATGGAGCGCACGATCGACCTTGTCGCGCGCACGCTGGGCCTGGAGCCGGCGGAGGTGCGCCGGCGCAACATGATCGGCGCCGCGGAGATGCCGTATCGCGTCGGCATGCCCTACCGCGACGGCGAGCCGATCGTCTACGACAGCGGCGACTACCCGGCGGCGCTCGAAAAGGCGCTGGACGTGGTCGGCGGGGTCGCGGCGTTCCGCACGCGGCAGCAGGCGGCGCGCGGCGAGGGGCGCTATCTCGGCCTCGGCATCGGCTTCTACATCGAGGGCACCGGGGTCGGCCCGTTCGAGAGCGCGTTCGTGCGCATCGACCCGTCGGGCAAGATCTACATTTCCGGCGGCGCGGCGCCGCAGGGCCAGGGGATGGAGACGATCTTCGCCCAGGTCGCGGCCGACCTGTGGCGGGTCGCGCCCGAGGACGTCGTGGTGAGCCTGGCGGACACTTCGGCGATCGCGATCGGCTTCGGGACGATGGCGAGCCGCAGCACGGTCACCCAGTCCGCGGCGATGTTCCACGCCAGCGAGCGGCTGCGCGACAAGGTCTTCGCGATCGCCGCCAACATCCTTGAATGCGCGCCGGCCGATCTTGAGTTGCGCGCCGGCGGGGTC
>Ga0335077_10008029_pt1 | contig 13092 bp, 9 predicted proteins | sample Lox_Sample_31_FD_207151 | JGI IMG/M metagenome (GOLD analysis project Ga0335077, IMG submission 207151) | Soil microbial communities from Loxahatchee National Wildlife Refuge, Florida, United States - Lox_Sample_3.1 | ecosystem: Environmental > Terrestrial > Soil > Wetlands | place: USA: Florida... | reverse complement strand
GACTGGGAGATCCCGAGCACGAGTGTTCCCTCCTCGATGATTGGCTCGCGATAGCGGAACTCGGAAGCGACCTCGACGTCCACCGGAATGCGAGCCCATCGCTCGATCGCGTTCCGTCCCGCCAGCCCGGCGTGGTAGGAGGTGCCACAGCCGACGATGATGATGCGCTTCACCTGGCTTAGGCGAGCCGCGGACAGACCACCGAACTCGTTGCCCGCCACGTCGGAGCGCCACTGCGTGAGCGTCTCGCTCACCGCGCTGGCCTGCTCGTGGATCTCCTTGAGCATGAACGTCTCGTAGCCGTCCTTTTCGCAACGTTCCTCGTCCCAGTCGACGTGCGTCGACTCCGGCCGGCGCGGCGGACCGCTCACGTCGAAAACCTCAACGCCATCCGGCCGTAGGACCGCAATCTCACCGTCGCTCAGCACGGCGACCTCGCGGGTGTGGGCGAGGAACGCCGAAATCGACGAAGCGACGAACTGCTCACCCTCGCCTAGCCCGAGCACGAGAGGACATTCGCTCCTCACGCCAACCAGTGTGTCAGGTTCGTCGTCGCACATCGCCACGATCGCGTAATGGCCCTCAAGCTCGTCGAGCGACCGGCGCACCGCCTCGGACAGGCTGCCGTCGTAGTTCAGCGCGATGAGGTGGGCAACCACCTCGGCGTCCGTGTCGGAACGTAGCCAGACCAGGTCCCCCGCCAACCGCTCGCGCAGCTCTTGGTGATTCTCGATGATGCCGTTGAGGACGATCCTGAACCGCCCGCTCGCGTCCTCGTGCGGATGGGCATTGACCTCGGTGACTCCGCCGTGCGTAGCCCACCTGGTGTGCCCAATCCCGGCTGAGACGGTCTGCGTCGCGGTGGCGCCGCCGTTGGTCAGATCGCGGGCGAGCACCGCTTCGAGCGCGTTGAGGTTCCCGACCGCCCGAATACAGCGCGCCATATCGCCCTCGCGCCAGGCAATGCCGGCGGAATCGTAACCGCGATATTCCAGCTTTCTGAGACCCTCGAGCAGCAGTTGCTGGCAAGGCTGGCCGCCCACATAGCCAATGATTCCGCACATTTTTGAAGCCCTTTCGCCCCTTGTTTCCTTACCCGCCATTAATGAGTCAATAGCGGGCGGCGGTCAATGGGGTCGGCGAGCTATCCCGCGTTCATGCCGTGATCGGCTCCGGTTCACTCATGTTGAGTGAACTGCTCCCGGAAAGCCGTGATCGCGCCCCGGAACTCGTCCCGTTCTTCCGCCAGCTCGGCGCGCTCGCGCAACAACGCCCATAGCTCGTCAGCCGAGCCGTGCGCTTCCGTGAGCGCTCCCACCCGCTTGTCGAGCCGGTCGCACTCGATGTCGAGGTTGAGCGCGTACGCCGCAAGGTCGGTCAGCGCCTCGGACCTGCGCCGGTCCAACTCAGCGCCACTCGATCGAGGCTCGCGCCCCGAGTGATCTTCGCGCTCAGGCTCCACCACGTGAGGGAGTGAGTCTTCCGGTAGGTCACGCAGCGGTAAAGGGGTCACCCTGTGCATACATCGTTCATCGCGATGAACGATTGCCGCGCCGTGCCGACTGGAATCCCTGAGGGCGCGTGGGCACCCTGCACCTAAGGATTGAACACTGAACGGGACATACGGGCGTGCGCGAGTGATCGTCTCTGTCCGCACGACTCGGCCGTAAGGGCGTCGACCTCGCCTGAAGGGGCGCGCACGGCGCCGGGCGACAGCGCTCGGTCACTTCGTGCAACAGGGGTCGTGGCTGCACCCTCGAAGGTGGCCTACCCGACGGCGCGACGCGACGGTTGCGACCGCCTCGAGTCCGACCAGCACCGGCCCAGCTCAGCCGCGGGGCTTCTTACCCGCCTTGTGCTTCTTGGAGGCCTTCCGCTTCTTACCCGCCTTGTGCTTCTTAGAGCGCTTGTGCTTTTTACCCGCCTTCTGCTTTCGGGTCGACTTCGTCGTCGTGGGCTTAGGCGCTGGAGTTAGGGTGGAAGCAGCAGTAGGAGAAGGAGACGATGGTGTGGGTGCGGAAGCCGGCGGGGTGGGTGCAGCAGGCGGTGGCGTCGGAGTCGACGATGTCGTAACAAGCGTATTTCCGTATTGCTGGCTACAGGCCGAACCGGCAACCGGCCCAGAGACAACGGCGTAATTAGGCGCAGGATTCTCGATCACCGAATTCAGACCGGTGATTGCATCCTCACAAGCATTGGATCCTGCATGCGTCATCTGTGACCCATCCACCCACAAATCAAGCCACACCTGAGCTCCCTGAGGTGCAGTGGCAAGATCGTGACAGGGCTCATCCTGTGGGGTAGACCCGTCACCACATGCATCTTCGACGATGAAGTAGCGGCGAAGATTTGGGACATACCAAATAGTGCCTGGCGCAAAGTCTGGTGTGTCGACGCCATTCGTTATTACGTGACCGACAGCGACGGTAATCGGGTCGGCATACGTCCCTGTTCCTCCAGCGGTCTGATGGATCACCGGATATGCGATATCGGAGCTTCCAGGTGGGGTGTTATCCCACCATCCGTAGCCCGTCGTATAAGCCGTAAACGAGACAGGAGCTGGGGTCGCAGTCGCACTAGCCGCACTATCACTCACTGCGATCAAACCGATGGCAACTACTGCCACGGTAGCCAATGAGCAACCCAACCATCTTGCCAATCTATTCATCTGCTCATCCTTAACCCGGTGTCGGATGTTGAAAAGCTCTTATAGTGAGAGAAAGGAAGCTCTAATCACGTTTGAGGAGGCACCGCCTCCCCGCCCTCCAGGACGGCTGACGACCTCTCGTGCGTTGCGAGCACGGCGTGAGCTTCCATCGCTGCTTCGTTCTTTCTTGTGGCGACGCTTTAGTCGACTCCCGGACAACTGCCCAGCCGCGACTTTCGCCTGGGTGGAGCGTGCGCCCCGTGCTTCTTCCCCGTCTCCGCGACCGACAAACCCAGCAGCGACACATTTCAGCTCCCTCCGCACGGAGGCCCTTCGAGAGGACGATGGTTTCGCGGCATCGGTGCTTCGCGAGCCGCCGCCGGACCGGCTCACGACTTCGACTGGCCGTCAGACCGACGGCCAGCGGGTGCTGACGATCGCCCACACCTCGCCCTGGTGGGGAGGCGCCTCGCGGCCGGCGAGGCTGTGGACGTGCCTAATCCTGAACTTGATTGCTTCGGCCGCCGACGGTCACGCGAGTTTCGCGAAACGACTCGCGAAGCCCTCTTCGAGCTTCAAAAGTGAACGGGCTTGCGCGCCGAAACGGACGAGAAACACGCGCGCAGGTCCGGGCCGGCGGATCAGCGGCCGCCCAGCGATATGCCGTTAGCAGGATCAGCCGCCGCCCGGCGATATGCCGTTAGCAGGATCAGCCGCCGCCCGACGATACGCCGTTAGCGGTCGCCGTGGTGACGCTGTTCCCGCCACCCGAGCCACCGGTCGATGGCGCGGGATGGGAGACCGGCGCGGGATGGGAGACCGGCGCAGGATGAGACACGACCGGGGCGGGATGGGACACCGGCGCAGGATGAGACACGACCGGGGCAGGATGCGAAACCGGCGCAGGATGGGAAACCGGCGCCGTGCCGGAGCCGCTCGGTGTGTAGGTACGGACCGGTGCCACGCGGACGGCCGGCCGGCTCACCTGCGCAACCTCAACTCGCGTCCCGGCGTTCGAGCTGGAGTGTGCGGCCACCGCGTGACCCGATCGTGCTCCCGCGCCGTGGCCGCTCTTCACCTTCGACGCTGACTTGGCCTTCGGTGCCGGCCGGTTAGGCTTCACGGGGTTGGTCTCTGACGGGGAAATGGGCGGTGGCCCCACGGATGCTGGGACGAGCGGCCCAGCGTTGCCCTGCGCGGCCGATGCGCCGAGAGACGGCGTCGTCGTTGGGCGCGTCGCGATCACGCCGACGGCCACAACCCCGGCGATCAGCGCCGGGCAGGTGGCGAGCACTAGCCGTCTACGCCTCGCACGGTCCGCACCACGCAGCCCAGACCTCGAGACTGCAGCCTTGCGCGGACGCTCGGTGCTTGACCCGTTGCCGGTGTCAGCGGCTTTGTAAGCCAGGACCGGATCGCGCGCAGCGGTCGGACGCCCCTCCCAACGTGGCGGCCACACCAGTCGCGCGCCCTTGGGTGCGGATAGCGGTGACCGCGCCGCCGGCAGAGTGGTGATCGGCTCATCAGTCGGGCCCACGGGCGGTGCCGAACCGCGTGTGCCCCAGCTGTTGTCGTGAATTCGAAAGATCGCCCAGAAGACCTGGAACGAGAAACCGACGTAGAAAAACGCGGAGACGACGGCGTACTTCCAGACGCCGTCGTTGCGCAGGCTTCGATATAGCAGCGCGTAGCTCGTGTTCATCACGTACAGGCCGAGCAGGTAGACCACCGGCGTCGTCCCGTCAGCGATCGGCTGCCACCCGACCTGGTAGAGAGTCACCGCGGGGCTGGCGAGGCCGGCTACCGCGGCGATGAGGATCGCCGGGAACGCCAGTGGATGCGACCGCCATGAGTGTCTGACGAGCACGATGCTCTCACCCACGAATGACTTCTGCCAGCGCAGCTGCTGCTTGAAGAACTGGCGATAGCGTGCCGGCGCCTCGGTCCACACCTCGGCCTCGCTGTCATAGATCACTTTCCAATGCCGCAGCACCATGTTTGTCAGAGCACGGTCGTCTCCATGCAACCACGGGCGCCCGAACAACGTCTGGTGCTCCCACTGGTCGAGAATTGGCATGACGGCGGAGCGACGATAGGCAGAGAAACACCCGCTGGCGCACGACACGGCATTCACCACCGACTCAGCCGCCTTGAGCAATTGGAAGCTGACGTAGTAGCTTGCTGCTTGCATGTGCGTGAGCACGTTGGCGTTCGCATTGCGGATGTAGGTGAGCCCCGAGACACCCCCAACCTTGGGGTCCGCAAACCCCTGGACGAGCTTGCGCACGGCCCACGGAGCGGGCATGGAGTCCGAGTCGACGAACACCAGGATCTCAGCGTCGGTCGCACGAATACCTGCCGCCATTGCCGCCCGCTTTCCCTGGTTGGAACCGAGGTCGATGCAAGTCACCCGTCCGGGGTAGCGTGCGGCAGCGAGATTCATTTGCTCCCAAGTGTCATCAGTCGAGCCGTCGTTGACGGCGACAATCTCAACTTTCTCGGGCGGGTAGGCGATGGTGCAGCAGGATTCGATGGTGCCCACAACGGCGTTACCCTCGTTGAACGCAGGTACGACGATCGCGATCGTTGGTTCAAGACCGGCGTCACGCGGCGGCTTATAGATCGCCGCTAAGAGGAAACGACTAAAGATGTAGCAGGCGAGCACCATCGTGTAGATGCCGGTGATGGTGCCGATCCCAGTGCCCCTGAGCAGCCCGACGATGTGGTAGATCAACAGACCGCACAATCCGGCCGTGACCAGCGCCGCAATCCAGCGCACTGAGCGATTGATACGTCCCTCGTTGGGGGCATCCCAGGGAGCCTGCGCCTTGCTGGCCACGGCATCCGTTGGCCGGGTCGCTGTCAGGCTCATGATCCGTCCTCAGCGGCGTTCGGGACACCGACGAGCTGGAGCGATCCGAGCTCCGCTTGAGCTCGGGATCGAGGCGCGCCAACCACGCTCGCAAACGGCGCGGGTGTCGCGTCGCAGCTCATTCCCCTGCCTGTGGTTCGAACCCGCTGCACGGTCAGCCGTCAAGCCTTGGGGCGGTGGGCCGTCGCGGCGCTGACGGCAACGACGGCGCTCGAGCTTCCCGCCAGGACGCGTACCCCCGCTGCCTCCATCGCCCGGCGGACGCCGGTCTGGTCACCACTTGATCGTCGCCGACGACCGCCGCCGGCGCGAGTGGTGATTTCAAATCGGGCCGCATGAGCCCGCCCCCTTTTTCCATTCCATGGTTGTCAGAACTTCGTCTGCGAAGAAACTAATGCATCGCCCGGAGGGGGTGGAGGGCCGACTCGGGCCCTGACGCGTTCAGGGTTGAACGAGTCCCTCATGCGTTCACAGTTGAACGGGGCGGCGCGTTCATAGTTGAACGGCACCGCCGGCGTCCCCTTTACAGCGGCCCTGATGTCCAACTTGGATTTGCCGCGGCGGCCCGATCAGCCTGGAGCAGCGGGTGGGGCGCTCGGAGTTAGCTAGCTCCCAGCCGGCACGACAGTGTTCCCGTACTGCTGCGTACAGCTCGAACCCGCGATCGGGCCGGGGACCACCGCATAGTCGGAAGGAGGATTCTCGATGACGAGCTGGTTATGGGTGATGTTGCTCTCGCAATTGTTCGCCGCGGAACTGCTCATGCTGCTCCCGTCGACCCATACGTCCAACCACGTCTGCGCTCCGGGATCGGCGGTACTGAGGTCGTGGCACGGTTCGTTCTGCGGGTCGGGGCCATCGCCGCACGTGTCCTCCACGATGAAATAGCGGCGCAGATTCGGGAAGTAGAACCTGGTTGCCTGGGGCCAATCGAGAATGTCCTTGCCGTTGATGATCGAGTGGCCGACCGCGACGGTGATCGGGTCCTGGTAGGTGCCCGTCCCACCAGCGACCTGATGTAAGACGGGGTTTGAGATGACCGGGCTCCCGGGCGGGGTGTTGTCGTAGACGTCGTAGCCCGTGACGTATGCGGTGATATTCCGGGCCTGCGAACTGGGCGCCGGCGGAGGCGGGGAGCCCGGCGTGCCGGGCGCGGGGGCCGGATGAGCGGTGGCCCGCGCAGGTCTGATCACCGGTGTTGGCTTCGACGTAGATGTTTCCGCACCCCGTGGGGCATGGGCGATGACGGTGACCCGTAGCCTGTGCCCGACATCTCCGCGGGTGAGCACGTACTTGTCGCCTCGGCCGCGCCGCGCGACGCCGATCGGCTTGCAAGCCCGCCCCTTCGAATTGCAGCGCCGCCATTGGTAGCGAAGCGTGGCCGCCCCTCTCTTGCGTCCACTCGAGGCGCGCAGAACGTGACCGACTGTCGTAGCTCCGGTGATCGTCGGTCTCGTTTGGCGACGCGAGCGTGATTGACCGCCCGAGGCGTATCCGGCGGGCCACAGCATCAGCAGCCCAATAGCCAGCGCCAGCAGCAAAGCTGCGCGACGGTTAGGCGTGCGTGCACAGATAGCACGCGCGGGGGATTTTGATCCTGGCAAGAGCACGGGGTCTGAGGTCGTCATCTCCCCTGATGACGCCGAGACAGCGAACGGATCGCAGGATAGTAGCTAAGACCGCGATCTGTCGTGCTGCATGTTCACGAGAGCAGACCGTCCCACGCCCCTCAAACGCGCCAGCGGATCTCCACCAGGGAGATCCGCTGTCCCGACCAATCGCCGGCTAGTCGGCCATCCGCCGAGCTATCACGCCACCGTGGTGACCTAATAGCCGGCGGATGGGGTCGATCAGCCAGTTATGGAGTAGTCGTCCACCGTGAGGGTGGTCGGCCCGCCAACGGATAGCCCGAAGCTGATGCCATCGTAGCCAGCCGGAAGCGTTTGCGGCAGCGTAAACGTCGCCGTACCCCATACACCCGTGGCGGTTGCAGGAGACGGCGTGCCACTGCTATCTGTCCAGTAGGTCCAGGCCCCACTGTCACTTCGAATGAACACATCGAAGAACACCGGAACGCTGCTCTGATAGTGAGCCGACAATGCGTACTGATGTCCCGGTGTCAGGATCGGTGAGCACTCCCCAAGATCCTGGTTCGTGATGATGCCGGCATCACTGCCACTGCTCGCGGCAGTCACCTTGATCTGGCCGGCCTCGGTATCCCCGTTGGGCTCGCCAGTCGGCGCTGCAACTCGATTGATATATCCAGTTGCATTAGTCCCCGTGACTATCGACGTCACCCTACTGCTTCCTGACTGCTGCAGCATGTAGCACGGCGGCCCACTGGGCGCGTTGTACCAGGTGTTCGGGTTCACGGCGTCGAGGAAGTTCGAGTTCGCAACACTCGATGAGAGCCCCGTCGGCGTCCATCCGAGCACGCTCGACCACTCGCTCGTGGGCGAGGTCGTCGCAGGTGCGACGGCGGGAGCGTTCGCCCCACCGACGACCTGACCCATCGTCTTGACGACGACGGTGCCGGCCTGCTCCTGCTGCTGGATCCAGGTCATCAGGGCGGTGAACTGGGTCGTGTCGAACTGGTATCCGTCAGGGCTGTTGCACGACGACTGGTTGTTGACCGTGCAGATGTCGTGGAACGTGACCGATAGCCAGCCGTTCGTCGATGTATCCGCCTTCTCTGCATTGCTGATCCAGGATTCGACCTGCGAAGCAGAAGTGATGCCGTCGGCGGAGCCGATGCTCGGCGTCGTCGGCATATCGAGCGGATCGACGAACGCGGTACCGCTATCAGCGGTGGTGGGATCGTATTGATCGGTCGCCGTCAGGGGCACCGAGGTAGCAGTGCCACTGGTGCCGTCTTGGACGCCATCCACCGTTCGGGCGCTGTTGAGCCCACACGCCTTCAGGATGCTCTCGATGGTCGTGCTACTAGCGGTGTCGCTGGCAGTCGAGCTCCAAGCACTCGGGTCGGTGGTCGTATTCGGACTACCGGTCATGACGCCCTCGCCGTCCGGATAGGCGAAACTGGTGATCGGTCCGAGCGAACCGGCCGCCAGGCCTGGAGGGTTCATCAGGGCATAGCGATCCTGGCAGATCTCCTGAATTGCCTCGTCATTATCGACTTGCGGCAGAGCTTCGTGGAGCACCGTGTGGCTGCCGATCTCGTTTCCGTCCTGGTAGAGCGTCTGGAGCTGCCCGTACGTCATGTAGTTCGGGAAAGTGTTCGACGAATTGTTCAGCGTGCCCGAGATGATGTAGAACGTGCCGTGAAGCTGATCCTGCTGTAGGACAGGCAGAGCCTTCGTGATCATGTTCTCGTAGCCATCATCGAAGGTAAGCGTCACGACCGTCTTCGCCTGGGCGACTGTCAACGACTGCTGGACTTGCGATGCCGCGTTGTACGTCGCGTTTCCAGCCTGATTCGCATCGATCACGCAGGGCCCGGCGCCGGTGAAGCTCACGCTCGCCCCCGACAACGTGCACCCGGTGCTGCTGCCGTCGAGCGTCAGTGAGACCGGCAGACCGGAGGTCGCGCTTGCCGCAGCCGTATACGGGAATCCATTCGCGACCGGGTGAGCGGGCGCCGTGGAAGTGAACTTGATCGTCTGATTTTGCTTAGACGATGGAGTCGGCGTCGGAGTCGACGTCGGAGTAGACGTCGGAGTGGACGTCGGGGTCGGCGTCGGGGTCGGCGTCGGAGTCGGAGCCGGCTTCGACAGCTTCACGAGCGAGAACCAGAGGCTCACCGGATAATGCCCGTAGGCCATCTCCCAGGTCCCGTGGACCAGCTTGGAATGCCACGCCTTCGCGTTCTTAGGCAATTTCGTTGGATGTTTGAGCCAGAGGCGGAGATCGCTCCTCGCCGTCGAGCAGGTGAGGTTCGGAGTCACGCGGACGTTGGTCGCCTTATAGAGGCCGACCGTCACGCTGGAACACGAACGTGTCTTGGTCTTGGCGCTGGCCGGTCCTGCCACCAGCATTAACTGCCCGACTACGGCAACGGCTGCGCCAAGCAGCACGGTGCGTTTCATCATTTTACTGCCCCCTCGGACGGTAAGTGTGGTTAGTGAGTGACGACTACGGTTGTGGATTTGCCGTCTGCGGATGTTTCAGTCTGCCGGCAGGCAGGTTTATGGGTTGGTCTCTAGGGTGCATCACTACCGAGAAGATTCTCCGAGAACTCCAGTGGGCGCTGTGACACCCCAGAGCAGGAGTCACTTGGCTGCGAGGGAGCACCCGAACATGCTCGATCGCGACCGAGGGACCACTCAGACAGGCGCCCGAGTTGGTGCGCGCGTGCAAACGCGTACAGCGCCCGAGCATCCGAGATATTCCACACCTGACCCGCGGTATCAGTGCGACCTTCCATGATCGTCGCCCCCAGCTGGGGCCATACTCCATCGTGCCCCGTACTGATGTTGTGGGTCCGATACATACTTTGCACCTGGGCGGCGGTTCTCGTCAGGGCGCTCTCACTGGCACCCAGCAAGGTCTGACCACCCAAAGGCCCGTAGTCGAACGCCAACACGTTCACGCCGGCGACTTTGACGCCGGCTTCGAGCATCTGCTGGAGCGCCGCGACGCCCGCTGGCTCCAGGCCGGACGGTGACACCGTAAGCGTCAGCCAGACCGCTAGCGGCTTGCCCGCCGCCGCTCGTGCTCGCTGTACAGCGGCGATCGCTTGAGCGCGACGAGCGCCAACCGCGGAGTTGAGGGATGCGGGGCCCTCGACATCAAGATCGATCGTGCTCAGGTTGTAGCGATCGACGACGGCCTGATAGGCGCCTTGCAGCTGAGTCGGATCGCCGCAACCAACGGCAAGGTCAGACCCCTTCGCCCCGCCGAAACTGACGAGCACTTGTTCATCAGCAGCCTGCGCTTGGCTAATCCATGTGTTGACCGTCCCCGCCTGGTCAAGCGTGGACAGCCCGCCCCACGTCGGGGTACATGGCTCGTGGGCGCCGGCGAGGATGAACCCCAACACCACGCGACGGCTGGGGTTGGCCGTCACATCCTGAAATCGCGGGACAGTCGAGACCGTCAAATCGACGTACGGGGCAAACCAGGGTGGGGCGCCTACAACCGCTTCGTGAGATGCCCCGACGAGGGTTGCTTGAGAGCGAGCATGTTTGCTGCCGCCACCCTTGATGACGCTCACTACCAACACCACTACCGTGGCGATGAGTAGCGCAAGCGCTACAGCAGTCCACCGACTGCGGGAACGTGCTCGAGCAGTCAGTTTGGTCTCACCCATAGGTTAGTGAAGAACGGTAGATTGCTGGTCGCGGTCGGCTTGTAGACCCCGAAGCCAATGCCGCCCTGGACCTTGCCAGCAGGAAATGTCGCGATCAGCGACCCGTCGACCGCGACGCGGAGTTGCTTGGCGAGGGTGACGTCCACGCGATGAGATGCCGCGGCGGGGATGACGCCACTGAAGATGTGACCGCCATTCTGGTTCTGGATGGTGATCCTCGCCGCGGAGATCGAGACCGCGTATCCGACATGCTTGTCGGTATGACCGGCGACGACTGTCGCACTGCCTCCTGAGCCCTCTGACCCGAGGTTCGTGATAGTGACGCGCAGGGTGTAGTTCTCCCAGTGGGAGGTGTTCAGCGGCAACCAGTATGCGCCCCGCCAACCTGCGCCCTGCCCCGGAAGCGACGGCCGTCCTTTCGTCAGCGGACGCAGCACGAGCACGCCACGGCTATCGGTGGTGATCTTGGCGCCGTTGTCAAGCGTCCACCCCGTCGTAGGCATGCTGTTGAGTGATGCTGGGAGTTGGGTCGGCGGCGTCCGCTTTGGGATGAGTGGGACGACACCGGTTAGAACCAGCTCCTCCTTCTCGAGCGCTGACGGCTTGTGCGCGCTTAACGCCCAGCCCACGTTCCCCACATCGGCGAACATGATCGGAGGCGGCGTCGGGTGCCATGATGCCGGTGCTGCGGTGACTGCTGCGGTGGGACTGGGAGCCTTCCGCTTGAACATTTCGTGGACGAACGCAGCGAGAGGCACGGCGAAGATCAGCAGCGTGCAGATGCCGCGGACCAGCCGAGAAGCAGAATGGCGAACGCGACGGCGGCGCCGCGGCGCTCCCTCCACGTTCTGACCGAGGTGAGCTGCGGTTCGGTCGGCCGCGGGTCTGACGGCAATTTTCTCGCCACCGATCGTGGCTTCGGTCGGTTTCGTATCTACCTGACGGTCACGGTTTGGCTTGTCTGTGACGATCATCAGGTCATCGCCATCCTCGACGCGCCCGCGGCACGACCGAAGCCGTCGGCCAACCGGCAGGCGATCCCGGCGGCGGGAATGTCCTCCGCCTCCTCGAGTCGAAGGCCTCGATTGAGTTCGCTCCTTGAATCATTGACGGCTTCCTCCGGCCGGTCCGATCCCGGCTCGCTCGACACTCCCCTGCGCAGCAACGCCCGCTCCTAATCGACGAATTACTCCGGCCGCGGGTCGGCCTGTAGATCCTCGCGCTCGGCCTGCTCCAGGATCTCGAGGGCCGCCCGGCGGTTGGGCATCCCGAGCTTCCGCAGCACGGACGAGACGTGCCGACGCACGGTGACCTCGGAGATGCCCAGGTGGGCGGCGATGTCGGCCGTTCGCTCGTGCCGACGCAGCCGCGCGAGAACCTCGAACTCGCGCGCCGTCAGCTCTGCCTCGCCCGCCCCGGCCGGCAGGTTCACCCGGTGCCTGGTGCCTCGTTCGCGAAACTCTTGGATCAGGCGAGCGGTCATACCGCGCGGCAGCGCGGCCTCGCCGTTGACGACACCGCGGAGCGCATGGGCCAGCCGGCTGGCCGACGTGCTCATCAACAGATAGCCGTCGGCGCCGGCACGCAGCGCCCCGAACAGATCCTCCTCGCGCGGCGACGCTGCCAGCATCACGATCTTCGTCGCCGGCAGCGCCTGCTTGATCGCACGCGCCCCCTCGATTCCGTTGTCGGGGAGCTCGACCGCCAGCAGACACACGTCGGGACGAAGCGTCAACGCCATGCGCAGCGCTTCGGAAGCGCTCGCCGACTCGCCGACGACGCGGAGCCCGTGAGGTTCTATCGCTCGCCTGATCCCGACGCGCGCCGGAGATTGATCGCACGCCAGCAGCACTGTCAACTCTTTTGTCTCTCGTGCCACGGCTACTGTCTCGGTTACTAGCGCGTTAATTGTCGCTGCCCCTTCTCGATTCGGTCTTTAGACCCGATGTCGGCGGGACAGTAGCCCCCCCGGCTCGGCTCTCCGAGGGGTTGGCTGGCGCAGATCGGCGTTCATGTCATGAACGGAGAGCTTGCTCGCATCGGAATAGCGAGGCTCGGCCGTCTGCCTATCACGACGGGCGGCGCCCTTGTTGATGCCGCTCGAACAACGCGCTGGTCGGTCGCTCGGCAACCCCTTCCGACTTCGCCGGCGCTGCAGATCTCCGCCTCTTGATCGCCGTCGCCGCTCCCGCCCGGATCGCCCGAAGCCGGTCTCGGGTCCTCCTGCGGGTGGGCCCTGTCGGGTTTTCTGCGGTCGCGATCGGCGCGCCGAGCGGCGCCGCCGTCGCTCCGACCGACAGGCGC
>Ga0335077_10008027_pt1 | contig 13092 bp, 11 predicted proteins | sample Lox_Sample_31_FD_207151 | JGI IMG/M metagenome (GOLD analysis project Ga0335077, IMG submission 207151) | Soil microbial communities from Loxahatchee National Wildlife Refuge, Florida, United States - Lox_Sample_3.1 | ecosystem: Environmental > Terrestrial > Soil > Wetlands | place: USA... | reverse complement strand
CCGAGTTCGCCAGCTGGTTCAAAGCGCTCGCCGACCCGACCAGGATCCAGATCGTTTCGCTGCTCGCCCGCCGGGCCCGGCCGATGAACGTCGGCGAGATCGTCGCCGCCGTGGACGTCGGCCAGTCCACCGTGTCCTCCCATCTCAAGGTGCTGGCGGAGGTGCGGTTCCTTCTCTTCGAGCACCGGGCCGCCGCCACCTACTACCGGATCAACGACGCGTGCGTGGACTGCTTCCCCACCGCCGCCGACATCGTCATGGGCCGGCCCGTCCCTGCCCAGCCAGCACCCACCCCAGCGTCACCGTCATCAGGAGCCCGTCAGTGACCGAAGCACCCACACCTGGCGCCCCCAGCAGCCGCGATGCGATCATCGGTCGTTATTCCGGCCTGGCCCGCACGGCCCTGGCCGGCGAAACCATCGCCGACTGTGACCCGGCGGCGTTCGCCGACGGGCGCTTTGGCGCGGCCGCCTATCCCAGCGATGCAGACGTCCCAGAGCCGGCGCTGCGCGCCAGCCTCGGCTGCGGCAACCCACTGGCAGTCGCCGACCTCCACCCTGGCGAGACCGTTCTGGACCTTGGTTCGGGCGGCGGGCTCGACGTCCTGCTGTCAGCCCGCCGCGTCGGCCCGGGCGGCCTAGCCTACGGCCTTGACGCCAGCCCGGACATGCTCACCCTCGCCCGTGCCAACGCAGCCCAGGCTGGCGCCACCAACGCCCGCTTCCTGCACGGCCACATCGAGGACATCCCGCTCCCCGACGGGCAGGTGGACGTGGTCATCTCCAACTGCGTCATCAGCTTGTCCGCCGACAAGCCGCGCGTGCTGGCCGAAGCCTTCCGGGTCCTGCGGCCCGGCGGGCGGCTGGGCATCAGCGACGTCACCGCCGACGACGGCACCGACCCCGGCCAGCTCGCCGAGGACGAGTACTGGGTCGGCTGCGGCGGCATGCTCACCCAGCAGCAATACCGGGACCTGCTGCTCGCCGCCGGGTTCACCGGCATCGGCATCACCAGCACACACGAGGCAGGCCCTGGCCTGCACTCCGCCATCATCCGGGCGGCCAAGCCAGCCGCGCAGCACGCATGACGGCTCTTTCAGTTCACGGCCTTGTCGCAGGTCTTCTGGGTTGACAGCCTTGACCGCGTGGCCGGCCAGAGCTGAGCGCAGGGGCACAGTCCCGCAGATGGGTGCCCGGACCCCGGAGGTGGACAGTTCCGTGATCGCGGACCGCAATGTTGAGCGAATTCTTGTGATCGTGGCGCACCCTGACGACGCGGAGTTCTGGGCAGGCGGCACGATCGCCGGATGGACAGACACCGGCATTGAAGTGACCTACTGCGTGCTGACTGACGGCGGCGGAGGTGGGTTCGACCCCGATATCCCACGCAGCGAGATTCCACACATCCGCCGGACAGAACAACAGCAAGCAGCGGCGATGCTGGGGGTTCGTGAGGCCCACTTCCTGGAATCAGCCGAGGGCAGCCTGCTGGATGACCCCCGCCAACTTCATGAAAACCTGGTCCGCGTCATCCGGCAGGCCCGCCCACAACGGGTGGTCACCTGGAGCCCGGAATGGAACTGGCAACGCTTCCGTAGCTGCCACCCTGATCACCTGGCGACCGGCGCCGCCGTGCTGAAAGCGATCTACCCAGACGCCAGCAACCCGTTCGCGCTGATCCACCTCAAGCACGACGACGGCCTGGAACCGTGGACCGTGCAGGAAGCCTGGCTCATCAACAGCCCGCAGCGGGAGATCAACCACTACGTCGACATCACCGCCACCTTCGACCGCAAGGTCACTGCAGTGCGGGCGCACGCGAGCCAGATCAAAGACCCGGACACCCTCGCCGATCGGCTGCGGCAGCGCATCGCCCCCAACACTGCCGCCGCCGGGCTGCCCGATGGCAGGCTGGCCGAGGCCTTCCAGGTTGTCGTGACCGGTTAATCCGTAGCCGTCCCGTCCCCCCCGGATGCCCGCGCGGCGAGCAGGTCGTGGGCCTGGTCCAGGAAGTCCTGGGCTACCGGTGTTCCGAATGGGGCAATCGCCGAAACCAACTGCGCGACCTCCCCGAACACGTGGCCGGAGTGCAGGTTCCATGCCTCCCGGACGACGCGTTCGGCGGCCGCCGCGGCCGCGTCCACTTCCCCCATGTTCAGGTGGGCGGTTGCCTGGATGGTGGTGCGCTGGGCGCGCGTGCGGCTGTGGTCGCGCAGACACAGCCCAACGGATTTCGCCGCGTACTCCTCCGCCTCGCGCATGTGGCCGAGGTCTCGGTAGGCCCGGGCAGCGTGACCCAAGTAGCCGCCTTCGTCGAAGTCCAGCCATTCAGGCTCCGACCGGTCAACGACCAGGGGCAGCGCTTCCGCCGCATCGCCGAGTGCATGCCAGCTCTGCCTGGCATCACCAGCTGCCGCGTACGCGCACGCCTCCATGGCTGCCAGCATGGCGACAGCGCGTGGCGTCGCCACCTGCCGGGTGATATTGCGCGCAGCCTGCGCGAAGTCGATCGCCTGCCGTAGATGCCCGAGGTAGATGGCCTGATGGCTCATAGCCGCCAGGATTCGCCCCCCTAAAAGACGATTCCCAGCCGCATGCGCAAAACGAAGCGCGCTGCGGAAGTACTGGGTAGCGAGCGGCTGTCGGCCCCCGTCGTAGGCCATCCAGCCCACGTCATGCTGGAATTGCGCCACAACGGTGATCAGCTTGCGGCTCGTGGGGTCGCCGAGGCTCCCGTTCAGCAGCGGAAGCACTTCGCATCGCAAATACCCGTCCGCCATGGGGAGCGCCGCGCCGCCGCCATGGGCGTTGTCGATGGCCTTCAGGTGCTGGCGCATGCTGGCGAGCCGGGCAATGTCTCCCAGACTGACCGGCCGCGGGGATACCCGAGGTCCAAGGACCAGGCGATCCCAGGCAGGCAGTGCATCCGGCGATGTGGAAAGAGCCGTCAGGGCAGTACCCGGGGGCGGAGGCCAAGGTGTTTCCTCGTCGGCGGGCCAGAAAGACATAGGCGCAGAACGCGCTGGCGCAACGTCACCGTCCGCTGTGCCTGCAGCGCTCACATCTAATGCGGCACCTGACCGCAGTTGCCAGCTCAGCGCCTGCCGGGAGGTGCTGACGCCGCGTGCGGCGGCACGCAGCTGACGCCGGACCGCCGTTTCGGTTTCGTCATAGCCAGTGGCCAGGACACCGCCAGTGCGCAGAACCCGGTCGGCCCGTTCCCAGAAGTCTCGTGCGACATGCTGGCGGCCGGTCTCGACATTCGCGATCGTGCTACGGCTGTATCCAGTGAGCCGGGCGAACTGCGCCTGGGTGTAGCCGACCGCGCGACGGTAGGCGGCAAGCTCCACGCCCATCGCGCTGCGGGCCTCCCCGATCGCCTCCGGCTCCCTCACCGCCGTTCTCCATTCAGCAGGGATGTCAGCACATTGTCGCAAATTCCCGCCGGCGCCGCCGCGCCCTGATCACTGTCAGCTTGCATGGGCTCACGTCATGTTTACATGCAAGCGGGATCGAGGGCAGTCGGGTAATGGCGGGTGACCTGCGCGGATCAGACGCGGCTCTGGCAGGACCCGGCGTGGAAGGCGGGGAATGCCGGGCCTTCTCCATGACACTGCCCGTGCACGAGCTGGCAGCCAGGCTGGCTCGCCAGGCCACTCACGACACACTGGGCTCCTGGGGACTGAGCCATCTGGAAGAGACTGCCACATTGCTCGTCTCCGAGCTGGTCAGCAACGCTGTGCGCCATGCCGCCACCGGCTTGGTGGTGGAGTTGGCACTCGAAGCCGGTGGTCGCTGGCTGCGAATAGAGGTTGCCGACGCCGACCCGCATCCGCCGCTGCCACGAGCCCCCGCAGCACTGGACGAGTCAGGATTCGGCTTTGTCCTCATCGAAGCCCTGGCGGACAAGTGGGGAGTCCGCGAGACCGCCACGGGCAAAGGCGTCTGGGCTGAGCTCGACAGCGACATCGCTGTGAAGCATGGGCCGGTCCGAGGCTGCATCCCTGCCATCCAGCCAACTGCGCGAACATCCGGGCCATGCCCTGACCACGATCTGCAAGGAGGTCAGGAGGTGGCCGATGGCGGCTAGTACCGCCGACCAGGCGGTGGCCGCACTCAGAGAGCGCTGGCCAGACTGGCAAATCTGGTACGTGCCCCGGGCTATAGGCGGCCTGCTCTGGTGCGCCCGGCTTCATAGCGATCACAAGACGGTGATCAATGCAGAGAGCCCAGAGGAGCTAGAGGAGCAACTTGTCGACCGGACGGAGCAATGAGCACGTGCTCCGGGGGAGATGCACCGGGAGCACGGGGGCTTCCCGGGCTGCGGTAGGGAAGCAGCGCAGTTGTCAGCAAATTGTCGGAGTCTCGGATTCGTCCTGCCCGGGTAGCACTGATGGTCGCTTGTATGGAATCAGGTGATGCTTCGGAACCGTGAAGCTCACCTTAGGGACAGATGGAAACAGGCACCCGGGCCCGCCCGGAGTGCCGCGATCGAGAAGGGATAGGGACCTGCGCTGCTCAACCTGGCCAACCGCGGCTTCCCAGGACAATTCCAGTACGACCTTCCCGTACGGGCCAGGTCATGTGAGCACTGGCTCACTGCAGGGCTCGGACATGATCCCTTACGCGGGTCCGGTCATCGCGCAGTCCTTGGCCCTTGCCACCCATGGGCTGGCCGTCCTCCGGGTTGGGGTGACGGCTGGTGGTAGCGGACACCGCCGTTCAGGGCGGCATACGGGGATTGTTCGAGGGGCTAGTGCCTGGCGAGGTCATCGACGCATATGATCGGCTGCTGGCCAGCAACGGCTGCGCAAAGGAGCAGGCTGAGGCACTGGTCGGCGACGCGGGACTGGTGGCCACGCTCACCGAATGGGGGATGGCGCACATCCAGCCGCACAGCCCAGCCGATCCGGCGTGGTTGCGGCCCGCATCTCCCGACCTGGCATTGCAGGGTGTCTTGGTGGGCCGTCAAGTCCGGCTCACCCGCGACCAGGAACTGGTGCTGGCTGGCCACCGTCGCCTGGCCGATGCCCAGGCGAGATACGGCATGGGCATGAACGGCCGGTTTCCCGCACACCTGGTGTCTGTGGTTTCCGACCGGGCCGAGATCGGTGAGTTGTCGGTCGCATTGATGAACACCGCCCGCAAGGACTGGATGACCTTGGAGAACCTGCACACCGAGATGCCGCTGACCGAGGACTTCGCCGACCCGCCGCTGCCAGCGTTCGGCGGCCAGGTGAGGTGCCGGTCCATCTACGGCGCCTCGGCGATGGATGACCCGGAGGCGCGGCGCATCATTCAGGCCTGCGCCGACGCCGGAGAGCAGGCGCGTCTGCTGCCCACGGTTCCGATGAAGATGAAGCTTGCCGATCACACCACGGCGATGCTTCCCCTGACACCGACGGGCACGGCAGGAGCCTTGGTGGTCCGGGCACCTGTGATCATCGGTGCGCTGCGGGAGTACTTCGAGTTGCTGTGGGAACGCGCCACCCCACTCAGGGCGGAAAGGCCGACAGAGCCCGGCGACCGGCTGACCCCGACCCAGCAAGCCGTACTGGAGCTGATGGCCCAGGGGTTGCAGGACGACGCGATCGCCCGCCGCGCTGGGATCAGCACCACCACGGTCCGCCGCCACATCTCGGCCATCATGCATCGGCTCGGGGTTTCCAGCCGATTCGCGGCTGGCGCAGCGGCCCAGCGCCGGGGCTGGATCGGGTGACAGATACCGGGTGCGCCCGGTCCGGGAGCACGCAGCCCTGTTAGTGACGGCGGCGTCAATGACCTGGGTATAGCTCCTATTTCGCATGCGCCGCAAGCCAGCGGGTGACAGCTCTCCCCCGCTGCTTCCAGGCGGCGATCAACGAAGTGCAAGCGCTGGTGGCCGCGCTCTTCTGCTACCGAGGGATTCACTTACAGACGGTGGCCAGGCGGGTGCTTCGGCCCACACTCGTGCCTCAGTGTCATCAAGTCCGGGCAGTTGCCGCCGACCGCGACAGACGATCTCGAGTAATCATGATCAATAAGCTGGACGGAACCAGGACGAATCGGGGCCTCGCGCGCATCGGGCGTTTTGATATGTGATCGTAGAGAACAGAACGTGAGCCGTTTGGGCGCGCGATGGGCGGCATGTGGGGCGCGGGTGTCGATCTTTGAGGAGACCGGCGGGGCGCAGTCCGCTGTTGCGCATGACCGTTCGCTGGAGCTGTTTTTCGACCGGTACGACATCATCGCCCGCTTTGTCTCGCTGATCAACGATGATCCGCCGCCCCGGCAGGTGCTTTACCTGTATGGCCTGGGCGGCAACGGCAAGTCGCTGCTCTTGCGGTTCCTGGCCGCCCGGTGCTGTGTGCGGCTGACCCCAGCGGAATGGGAGCGGGTGCGGGGGTTGCCGGCCGAGGAGCTTCCCACAGCTCTAGGCGCTGCCGCGAAGGCCGCGCAGGTCCCGGTAGCTCGGATCGATTTTGGGGCCCGTCCGGTCGGAGAGAACCGGCCCCAGGAATGCTTTTCGGCGTTATTCATGCTCAAGCAGCAACTTGCCCGGTACCACATCACAACACCGCGGTTTGATTTCGCCGCCGTCACCTACCTGCACAAGATGGGGTTTGACCTGGGCCGGAGACTGCCCGAGCTGTTCCCGGCAAGCGAGCTCAGCATCGCTCTTGGCATAGCTGATGCGTTCTTGCCGCTGCAGTTGCTACGCGTGGGTCAGGACATGTTCGACGCGCTGGATAAGCGGCTTGATGATGTCTTCACACGCCGCCGGGTGCAGCGGCGCCTGCCGACGGCCGATGCCCAGGAGATCTTGTCGCTGGCACCCGAACCGGACCTGATCTATGAGATGCCACGGCTGTTCGCCGCCGATCTGCACGACGCAGTGGGCGAGAAGGCCCGGCACCAGCGCCTGGTACTGCTATTCGACACTCACGAGGCGTTCTTCGGCGAGGCAGTCGCCGACCCGCACGCGCTAGTGCACGCCGACTACCTGATGCGCGATGAGTGGCTTCGCAGCTTGCTGGGCCACCTGCCGCTACAGGAGGGAGTCGTGGCCGTTGTGGCTGGGCGAACTCCTCCGCTATGGGCCTCGGCGTCGGTGGCGGCGATCCCCGACGCGTTTGTGGAAACGTGGCCGGTAGGGCACCTGGCCAGCGGCGATGCGCTTGCTTACCTGGAGAAGGCGAGCGTCGGAGACGGCCAATTGCGGATGGCGCTGGTGGATTACGCCTCGGTGGGGCCCGGTGAGGTGCATCCCTACTTCCTTGGTCTGTGCGCGGACGTGGCGCTGGCCGCCCGACGTCGTGGCAGCAGGCTGGACGCCACCTCGTTCGCCCAGTCGGAAGAGCTGACGGGTAAGGAACTCGCCCTGGCCCGGCGGCTGCTGTTGTGGGTGCCGCCCGAGGTGGAGTACGCCATCCTGGCGCTCAGCGCGTGCCGGTCGTTTAGCTACCGGACCTTCCGTTACCTGGGTGAGCGGTTGGAGTTCCCGTACCAGCGCAGCGATTTCGACCGGCTGGTCGCGTTCTCCTTTGTCTCACCCATAACCAGCGGCGGAACCGGTGGGCATGAGCTGGCGCTCGAACCCATCCATACGATGCACCAGCTCCTGCGCCGGGCGCTGGGCAGCGCGCGCCCCGACAGCGTCCGCCGCGCCCACGAGGTACTAGAGCAGCGGTATGACGAGCTTGCGGTCGGCGGTGACTTCACCGCCCGCTTGGAGCAGATCTACCACGCCGGGCAACTCGACCCTGTCGGCGCCGCCGCTGGGTGGGTGAAGGCGATGGACCAGTGCCTAGCGGCTGGGCGGTATGACCGGTGCCGGGCGATGATCACTTTGCTGGCGGACCTGCCCGCTGGGGAGGCCGACCACGCCCGGTTTACCTACCGGGTGGCCCGGGCCGACATTGGCCTGGGCCGGTGGGCTGAGGCAGAAGCACTGGTGGAATCGCTGCCTGCCGAGTCCGCGCATGCCACGTTGCTGCTGGCAGAGCTGGCGTTCTGCCAGGGGGATTTCGCGCGGGCCGAGGAACTCGCAGGCGCCGCGCTCGGCCAGGCCAGCGGGCCGTTGCGGGCGGGATTTCTGTTCCGGCTGGCCGAGATCGAGCTGTACCGGGGGCGGTTCGGCGACGCTCGCGAGCACGCGCACGCCGGCTTTGACATGGCCCGTGCCGCAGCCGACACGGTTCGGGTGTGCCGGTGGACCAACCTGCTCGGCGAGATCGAATACTTCTCCGGCAACGTGGATACTGCGGCGGCCCTGGTTGGCCAGGCTCTCACCAGCCTGGAGAGTGTTCCGGAGCCGGAACGGGATCAGACGCTGCTGGCTGCTCTGCTGCAGAACTCCGCCCTGGTCCGTGAGGCCACCGGCGACTGGCAGACCGCGCTGGACCACCAGCGGCGGGCGCTGGAGATCCGCCGCGAAACCGAGGACGCGCGAGGGGTGGCGCAGTCGCTGCACGGGATCGGCAAGGCGTTGTGCGGGCTTGGCCAGCCTGGCGAAGCCGAACACGCGTTGGCGGAGGCCGCACAGGCCGCAGAAGGCCTGGGCGAGCACCTACTGAGGGCGAAGATCACCCATGCGCTGGCCGACGTTCGGATCGTCGAGCAGCGGCTGGATAACGCCGCGCAGCTCACGGGGCAGGCGCTGCAGATGTTCCGGCAACACGGCACCCCTTATGACGTGGCCTCCGCACAGCTGACCCTCGCTCGCATCGCCCAGGAGCGGGACAGTTGCATCGAGGCAATGACCCACGCAGACCAGGCCCGCTCGGCGATCGAGGCTGGCGGGTACCGGGTGCTGTACTGGTTGTATCCCACCTTGGACGTCGCGGCGGCCGCACGGGTCCACGCCGGGCTGGTCACTTTCGCGGCCGGGGACGCACTGGGGGTGCCGTGGGAAGGCCAGCCGCCCCACAAGATCACCCCAGATCAGATTGCCGCGATACCGGCACGTCACGACTGGCCGCAGGGTGCAACCTCCGACGACACTGCTCAAACGCTTATCGTCGCCCGGCACCTCGTGGACACCGGCGGCCAGCCCAGCGAACGAGAGTTCCTGGATCAGCTGTCAGAGGACCTGCCCGCCATGCGGGGCGCAGGGCCCACCACCACTGCTGCTGTCCACCGCTACCGCCAGACCGGCCAGCTTTACGCTGCCAGTGGGGACACCAATGGCGCGCTGATGCGGATCCTGCCCGCCGGGTGGGCGATCCCCGCTACGCATGTCGAACGACGCCGGGACGTGGTCAGCCGGCTGACCCGGGTCACTCACGGCGGCCGGGAAGCAATCGCTGCCGCGTGCGCTGTCGCGGCCATGGCCTCGTATGCGGTGGAAGGCTGCCCCGCGCGGGCCCTTATTGCGGTCGCGCTCGATGAGCTTGAACATGCGTCGGGGGAGCACTCCGCGACAGCCGTTCTGCTGGAAACTGCGCTGGCTGCGGGGCAAGGGACCTGGCGGCCGGGAGCGGAGGGGGTGCCGCTGGGAGCGGCGCAGACCCTCGCCGCCCTTCTGCATGTCCTGGCCACGCGCGGAGATGACGTGGACGGGGCGGTGCGGTATGCGGTCGGCTTGGGCGGCGATACCGACACCGTTGCCGCGATCACCGGGGGCATCCTCGGCTGTCGCAGCGCCGAGGTGAGGATCGGATGGCTCGACCAGGTCATACTGCCGGATGCGGTGGCGCTGGACCGGCTGGCGGGCGGGCTGCATGAGATCAGGCGCGCGTCCTATGAATGACTTCTGGGTCGTCGGCCCGATCGCATGGGACCGGGTGCTCCGCGTGCCCCGCTTGCCGCCCAGCGGCGGGTTCGTACAAGCCAGCGAGGCCTCCGAACGGCCCGGCGGGTCCGGTGCCAACGCGGCGATCGCACTGGCCAGCACCGGCGCAAATGTCCACATAGTCGGCTACCTCGGCGAAGACGAGCCAGGGGCACGGCTACGCGCGGTGCTCGACGCCGCGGCCGTGGATGCGGGCTTCGTACATGCGCGTGACGGTCACACCTCGGAGGTCGTCATCCTGGTCGAGCCGTCGGGGGAACGCGCGATGACCGGCATGTGGCCAGATCTGCTGCACACCGTGCCGATCCCAGTGGCGGACATCACCGCCGGGGATGTGGTCTACTTCGCGGGTTGGCGTGAGGAGTTCCTGCCAGCGATGACGACGCTGACCGCCATCGGCGTCATCGTCGCTACTGTCCCACCGCCGCTGCTGGCACCTGCCCTGCCGGCCACCTATGTGATCGGGTCCGAAACTCAATACGGCGACCAGAACCTGCAGGAAATCATCTCCACCGGAGATGGGACGCTGCGGGCGCTGGTGGTGACGCGGGGTCCCGACGGTGTCGTGATTCACGACCGTGACGGCTCGACCGCCTACCCGGCGCAACCAGTAGCAGTGGTGGACACCACAGGCGCTGGTGATGCCTTCGCCGCAGGATTCCTCCGGCAGATCGCGGGCGGCGGGGCGCTTGAGAAAGCGGCGGCGGCAGGCATTGCCTGGGCCTCTGTCACCGTGCAGTCACCGGCGTCCATCCCCCCGCCTTGGGAGGTTGTGCGCGACGGCGATGTGTTTCCGAACTGGCTATAAGGCTCATTCGGGCCGCGGCATGCCGGTTCGCCTTGCATTGGCTGGCTCCCGTGGTCAGGTGTACTAAGGTGGCGGGCCCGCGAGTGTGGTCGGTTGAGGAAGTCCTGGATCTCGCGCCTGCGGTAGCGCCGCTCACCAGCCGGGGTGCGGAAACAAGGAAGAAGGCCCGCGGTGGCCCAGCGTGTGACCGTGCTGGGATGTACCTCTAGCACTTGCGCAACCTCGGCACGGGTCAACACCTCCGGGCCTGTGATCCTGCGCGTCACAGTTCGCATGATACGACCCGTATCGCTACGTATCGCTACGGGTCTCTAATGAGCGCATCGTTGCAGGCTGGATACCTTGATCGCGTGGAGGCACCGGAGATCGATTACCGTGCTGAGCTGCCCCCTCACCGGCAGATAGCGGCATGGTTGCTTGGGCGCATCGAATCAGGAGAGCTTTCCGTCGGGCAGCCAATGCCGTCTGAGAAGGAACTCATGGACCTGTTCGGCGTAGCACGCACCACAGTTAGGCGCGCCATCGCCTACCTGCGAGACCAGGCTGTCATCCGGACCGTGCCCGGTCGCGGGAGCTACGTCGCGAAACGCAGATCCTGACTGGCGCGGACCTTCGAGGCCGACTCGGTGCGGGTGTCTGTTATGCGCTGCGGGCTGGCGACCAAGCGCATATCAACCGTTCCTGGGCACGGTCGGCGTCCGCTGCTGGTAGCGGAGTGCCGGGGTCAGAGATGGCCCGTCAGACGGCCAGCCTCCATCAGCATGGCGGTGGTCGCGGACGTGACCGCTGGCACCACCGCCGCGGTGGCGCCTTGCCGGACTACGGAGAGCGCCCAGTCTGCGAAGCGTTGCAGCACCGACCGGTTCACGGCGCCATCGCGAGCGGCAGCCAGCGCTGCTTCCCGCTGTGTGTCAATGCCGTTGGCTTCGGGCACCAAACTGCGCACCAACTCAGCGATGGCGACGATCTGCTTCCGCAGTTCGTCCGCTGTAGCGCCGACGTTGTTCTGCGCCTGGTGAGCGTAGTCTCCCGCCACCTGACCGTAGTTGCTGCCGCCAAAGCTGACGATCATCCCAGAGCCCTGCATCCGCTGAGCCTCGGTATAGCGATCCACGTCCGAGTCGTACCTCTCCGCGCATTCAACTCCGGCATCTGTCAGGTAGAGCCGGACTGGCCCTTCGGCCTGATCGATCGTGATTCCCTTGACGTAGCCGTTCCTGAACAGCCATGCAGCAGCCCCATCGATATCGCCTTCAGTGAAGGGTTGGCCGTACCACACTCCATGCGCAGGGCTGTCCAGCATCAGGTCCCGGGCCGGCAGGTTGAGCTCGCTGACCGCTTCGAGTGAGTAGAGCCAGTCCACCATGGCCACGCGGCAGGCCGTTCTGCGCTGAGTCCGGTCCGCTCGCGCAGCTTGCCGCTGCTCTGCCAGCTCGCGGGCCTCAGCCGTGACCCGGACATCGAACGCCTCCATGCCGCCCAGCCCAAGGGCTAGGTCAAGCAGACCTTGTTGCCCGAGGCGCTGCAGATCGGCATGCGCGATCTCGTCGGTGTTCGCGCTCTGATCGGACAGAGAATCGTAGAAAGGCTTGACCGGCACGTAGTTGGCCGCATTCTGCTGAGGCACGATCCACTCGACCAGCTGGGCTTGGCGTATCTGCGAGGCGGTCCAGCCCAATCCTTGCTTGTTCATAGCTCAACAGATTAGGGCGCTCAGGGCGCCGGGCTGCGCAGGAAGCGGCATCGGCCTCATGCCGAGCACCGCCACTGCCACGATGACTGCCGCCAGCCAGCCGGGAACAGCAACATCCCGGACGGCTTCCGGTCCGGGCTCCTCAGGCTGCGGTGCCGTGAGGCGGCTGTCTGCAAGAGGTTCCGCGGAGATCGGAGCCAGCATGGGCGGGGCTGGCGGGCTGTCGTCATCGGCGGGAGGCGCAGGCCCGGGCGAGGCTTGGTCCCGGTTGAGCTGCCACTGGCGGAATTCCTGGCGGTCGGCCTGCCACCTCCGGTACTTCTCGACCGCGGCCACGGACAGCTGGTATAGGACGTAACCGCCGGCTATCACGATGATCGCGATGGCCAGCAGTTCCTCAGGGGTCAGCAGCTCACCGGGCGGTACCAGCTCTGGCGTGCCCAGGTTGTGCTGGATGTTGTAGAGCGGGGCCTCGGACCGGATCGTCTCGCGCTCGGCGGCCAGCACTGACCGGCGGTCCGGGTAGCAGACCCGGACGACTCGGGCTACCTCGTCACGCCAGGGCTGGTAGTGCCAATGCTCGCGCAGGCGCCGGGTCCAGTCGTTGCTGATGCCGACATACAGCAGGACCTCACCGTCGTCGAACAGCCGGTAGAGGTACTCCACGGCGGTCCACGCTACCGCCGGGCGCCGACAAATCCGGTGGGTTATCGCGGTCTTGGGGTGTACGCCAATTTTGTAGGGGCCGATGCGTTCCGACTGGTAGCGGCTTTGATCTGGCTGTGCCGTCACAGCCAGATGGAACTTGCTGGTCAGCGCT
>Ga0335077_10008025_pt1 | contig 13094 bp, 9 predicted proteins | sample Lox_Sample_31_FD_207151 | JGI IMG/M metagenome (GOLD analysis project Ga0335077, IMG submission 207151) | Soil microbial communities from Loxahatchee National Wildlife Refuge, Florida, United States - Lox_Sample_3.1 | ecosystem: Environmental > Terrestrial > Soil > Wetlands | place: USA: Florida... | reverse complement strand
GCCAACAGTAGCAATGTTGTCGGCGCCGCGGACGTGAACGTAGCGAGTGCCGCCTGTAGCCGCCTGTGCTCGCTGAGGTAGCGGGCGAGGTCAGATTTGGATAGATCTACCTGCGATGGCTTCACGCCTTCCGCGTGATAGCGATCAGGCGGGGCTCCACGGTTCATCACGCTCACCAACACCCGGGCCGCAAAAAGTCGGGATAGAACTCTCTACTCAGGGGCGCCAACCTTTTCCTCGGGCGGCAGCCTCACCTTTCGCGTCGAGCGGATCGCCCACGATGAGTGCATCAACCGATTGTTCAATGGCTGGCGGTAACGAGGAGGCCGCGGGCTGATTGAGAGCGGATCAATCACGACGAACGCTGTCGACTCGCAGGCGCCTGGGGTAGATGAAGGGGCGGGTGCGGCGGCGGTGGCGCGCACGGCGCGTATCGGTGGAGCTACCTCCGGTCTCACACTCCTTAACGTCATGAGAGCGGACGGTAAGCGGCTGGGGAATTCACCTTCCGGCTTGGCTGGTGTCGTAGGAGCATACGTGTCCACTTAAAAGTTAGGTGGACACGTGAACACCGCGGATCAAGGGGTAAGTATCGGTCGTCGTCGGCGGCGACGCCATAGCGCAGCCTTGAAGGCGGAAGCGGTCGCGGCGTGCCGGCAGCCGGGAGTGTCGAGGCGCGCGGGCTGAACGCGAACTTGCTGCGGCGCTGGGTAGTGGAGGCTGAGCGGGCGGGATTGATGTCGGTCCCGGGCCCCTCCACAGCGTCGAGCGTTGCGCTGGAGAGCACCAAGGGCTTTTTGCCAGTAGCGCTTTCCTCGAGCCCGACAGGTTTGAAGCGCCTCCGTCGACAAGCATCAGCATCTGAGCCTTTCGACCCTCGTCGGCGACGTTGCTCGATACTGCCTGACGCAGTCTCTGACCGGAGCTTTCTATCACTTGCTCAGGCGTCAGTTGCGTGCCGCGGCAGCCGGGAGTTGCGAGCGTAATCGCGGAAATCGTGACGATGGCAAGGACACTCGGACGGATGCAAGCGAGCGCGCCATGTAACCATGCAGGCGAACTTCCTTATCGAGTGAGGGCCGTCTCGTCCACCGATAGAGAAATTCCTTAACAGCGACCAGCAGCCGGTCGATCGCCTTGCTCACGCGCGCGGCCTGCTGCACGTCGTGCACCTGGGTGGTGGTCGCCTCCTGGTGGCCTCCTCGATTGGCCGCGAGGGAGCTTCTTCGGCTAAGGATGGCGGCTCGCGCATTCGGCAAGAATCAGCGCTGCGGTAACCTAGAACGTGTGCAGCGTCGAGGTAACTTTCGCGTTTTTCACGCACTTTTGGCTCTCGTAGGCCTGCACGGCTTCGCGAAGATTGAGGAACATACGCTCGCTCCCCAAAGTCCGACCCAACGGAGAGCACCTGACCACTTCGAGGGCCGGCGGGTTCAGTGTGCACAGCCACAATGAAATTCCGTGCTCCGTTTCGTCCCCGGGGTGATCTGAAGACTGGGGGCGAAACACCTCGGTGCCGGGCTTGCGTCTCACGACGTACACCAGCGGATCGTTGGCCTGGCAGGTGAGCGTGAGGACCGAGATGGCGACTGCGACGAGGATCCCCTGCAGAGTTCCAAGCAACACGACGCCGGCGCAGCTCGCCAAGGCCCACAGGAATTCGGTACGCCTCACTCGCAGGATGGCGCGAAACTCAGTGGTGCCGAGCAGTGGCAGTGTGGTGACCACCACCACGGCAGCCAACGTGGCGTTGGGCAGCAGGCTGATGAGCGGCGAGAGAAATAGCAGTGTCGCGACCACCATTGCTACGGTGATGAGCTCCGACGCCTGGGTGCGGGCTCCGGCCCGCGCGTTCATCCCCGTCTGGGAGGTTCCACCGCCGGCGGGGAAGCATTGGAAGAAGCTCCCCACCACATTGGCGGCCCCCAATGCGAGCAGCTCTCGATTTGGCGCGGGACGCGGATCGTCGTGCCCGGCGAATGTACGACCGGCAGCGATGGACTCCGTGAAGGACATGAGCGCCATACCGAGTGCAATGGCCACAGGCGTGATAGGAGCGACAGATCCGGCAGCGCTGGCGTTGGTAACCCCGCGGGCACGGGGCCGGTGAGCGCGACGCCCACCTCGCGCAGCCCCAACAAGGCGGCGGCGGCTATGCCGAGAACGACAGCCACGAGTGGGGCGGGAGCCCGTGGGCGGAAGTGCTCCAGCCCAAGGAGAATCGCGAGAGTCGCCGCAGCGAGAATCACCGTCGCGCGGCTTGTCTCTGGCATGTGCTGCAAAATGGAAAGGACTTCCTGAAAGAAGTGACCCTTGTCGATGTGCAAGCCGAGGAGTTTGGGTACCTGGTCAACGACAATGAGCAGCCCGACGCCCGCCTTGAAGCCGGTCAGAACCGGCTCCGATAGGAAGTTCGCCAGGAACCCGAACCGAAGCAGTCCGGCCAAGATCAGGAAGCCGCCCACCAGCAAGGCCAGAGTGCCCGCGGCAGCCAGCAGGTGAGCGGCATCTCCCCCCGACACGGCCAGCGTCAATGCACTTGCCGTCAGGATGGCGAGCGTGCTGGTGCTGCTCACGCTCAAGGGACGCGACGATCCCAAGAGGGCGTACACGAGCACGGGCACGAGCGCCACATACAGTCCCGCTTGCACCGGCAGGCCGGCGATGGTCGCAAAGGCCATGGACTTCGGGATGACAACCGCCGCCGTCGTCACGCCAGCGACGGCGTCGAAGCGCAATGAGCCCCGCTCATACCCCGACAGCAGGCCTGTCATATCGGTTCTGCCGTTCAGCGGGCGTGGACTTCACCGGCGTCACCGCCGCGATTCGGGCGAGGACGCCGGCTGAGGCGAAAGCCTCCGTCCAGCGGCGGCGGTACTTACTGCCGCGCCATCGCGATGCGGAGGGCTTCCTCCGGCGAGACGCGGTGATCGGCGCTCACCGCATCCTCCGCGATCGCCAGCTGCACGCCCTTGATGCGACCGTTGAACTCATTGCCGCGCGAGCCGTAGTCCGATGAGACCGGAGATCCCGTGTCCACACCCACGTCGCAACCATCGTCGGCGGAAAACACAATGGGCGCCGTGGCGGCGACCTTGCCCTCACCGACCTTCTTGCCGTCCACGTACAGGGTCACCGTGCCACCCTTGCCCATGCCGCCCCCGGCATAGGCAAACTCCATGCGCACCTGGTGCTCACCCGCAGGCAGTGCGCTCGCGGATTCGGCGAAGAAGCACTGGATGCCGAGCAGGTTGTAGCAGTACTTGAGCTTTCCGCCCTTGGCGTACAGGCTCCAGCCGCCAATGTTGCCGCCCTGGCAGACGATGACGCCCTCGGCGCCTTTGGCGGGTACCACGATCTCAGCGGTCACCGAGTGGGACTTGTTCTTGATATTGAGGACGGAATTTTCGGAGAGGCGCCCCATGCTGCCAAAGAGAAGCTGCGTGTTACCCTTGATCAGCACCGGCCGCCCCGCCATATCAGAGTTGAGCCGTTCGGCGCCCCGGTCATCGAGGGGCAGTACGTTGTAGCGTGCGGCCGCGATCAGCCACAGGCGCTGCAGCTCGTGGAGCTTCTCAGGCATCTGCTTGGCGAGGTTGTTCGCCTGGCTCCAGTCCTTGGTCGTGTCGTAGAGCTCCCAGTTGTCGTCATCAAACGCTACGACTTTCTGGCCGACGAGAAGCCATGGCGTGCTGTGCTTCGTCACCGCCGTCCAGCCCTTGTGGTAGATGCCGCGGTTGCCGAGCATCTCGAAATACTGGGTCTCATGGCACTCGGCGGCATTCGCGTCGTTCAGCGAGTACGCCATGCTGACGCCCTCGATCGGGTGCTGCTGGACGCCGTTGACGAAGAGCGGCTCGGGCAGGCCCGCCAGCTCGAGGATGGTCGGGGCCACGTCGATGACGTGATGGAACTGCGAGCGCAGCTCACCCTTAGCCTTGATGCCCTTGGGCCAGTGCACGATGGTCCCGTTGCGCGTGCCTCCCCAGTGCGAGGCCACCTGCTTGGTCCACTGATAGGGCGTATTCAGGGCGTGAGCCCAGCCTACGGCGTAATGGTTATAAGACTCCGGCCCCCCGAGCTTCTCGAGCCTCGCCATCAGGAACTCCGGGGTCTCAAGAGCGGCCCCGCCGTTGAAATTGATCATCTCGTTGAAGGTGCCGTTGAGTGTGCCCTCGGCGGAGGCACCATTGTCGCCGATGATGTAGTAGATCAGCGTGTCATCGAGCTGATTGAGTTTTTTCAGCGCATCGATCAAGCGCCCGACGTGATGGTCGGCATACTCCAGGAACCCGGCGTAGACCTCCATCTGCCGGGCGAGCACGGGTTTCAGTGCTGCCGGCATCTCTTCCCACGCCGGGATCTCCTTGTGCCTTTGCGTGAGCTGACAGTCCTTGGGAATGACACCTAGTTTTTTCTGACGAGCGAAGATCTCCTCGCGCAGCTTGTCCCAGCCCTGATCGAACTTTCCTTTGTACTTATCCGCCCACTCCTTGGGAACGTGGTGCGGAGCATGCGCCGCGCCCGGCGCGAAGTAGACGAAGAACGGCTTATCGGGCATGAGCGCCTTCTGTTGCCCGATCCAGTTCAGGGCCTTATCCGTCATGTCTTCCATGAAGTGGTAGCCCTCTTCCGGGGTCCGCTTCGGCTCGACCGGTGTCGTGCCTTCATAGATCCCCGGGTACCACTGGTTCGTCTCGCCGCCAATGAACCCGTAGAAATATTCGAAGCCGCCGCCGCCGGTCGGCCACGCATCGAAGGGGCCAGCTGGGCTCGTCTCCCAGACCGGCACCTCGTGACACTTGCCGAACTGAGCCGTCGCATACCCGTTGAGTTTGAGCGTCCGGGCGAGCGGCGCGCAGGTGTTCGGCAGAATCGAGTTATAACCGGGCGAGCCGGTGGCGATCTCGGTGATTCCGCCCATGCCGACCGTATGGTGGTTGCGACCGGTGAGCAACGCCTGTCGCGTCGGCGAGCAGAGCGCCGTCGTGTGAAAGCGATTGTATTTCAGGCCACCTGCCGCCAGCCGTTCCGCCGTGGGGGTGTTGCAGGGGCCGCCAAAGGCGCTCGCGGCGCCAAAGCCCACATCGTCAAGGAGGACGATCAACACGTTGGGCGCCCCCTTGGGCGGGCGCAGCTGCTTGATCGGCGGGAACTTGGTGTCGGGGTCCTTGGCGTCGTAAGTCGTCGGGCCCACTTGCTCACGATCGGGAACGGGAAGGACGGTGCGCGACAGCTTATCGGATTCATTGGCCACAGAAGTATCTCCATGTTCGAAGGTCAGAAGCCCGACCGGCGCCATCGTCTCGCGAGCCGCCGGGGACTTCGCTTCGCTGCTTTCTGAATACTCTGTGAATTCTATAAGGATCCACTTGGACAAACGATGACAAGTGGGTGGAGTCGAAAATTGCCGGCATAAACGCCCGGCGCCCGCTTGCTACGCAACAGCAGCGCGTGCTAGGTCTGATCGACGGGGTAGAGATTCAGGGTCATCGGCGCGGACACGGTGCTCGGCGGGGGGCTCGTCGTCGCTTCGCCACCGCTAGCGCCACCTGAGTCGCAGGCGGCAACCGCGGCTGCCACGAATATCGGGCCTATGCATGTCGCTTGCCCAACCAGTCTTGCGGCTCTGCCCGCGTAAGCGGGAACACGCCATGACTGTCCCTCACTTTTGTGTCGGCTCTGCCGACGGCGATACCGAAACGTCCGCCCCTGATGCATGACGCGGTATAAAGAAGCTACGAAAGACCTCCCATTCACCGTTTCGGTTTCTGAGGATATTGAGGTACTCGCCATCCTCCACAATGGTGCGGGTGTTGAGATTCCTGATTCTGTAGGTGCCCTCTATGACACCGAGGGTGCCTTGCACAAGGTTCACTTGAGTGTCTGTGAACATCTGTAGGTCCGGAACAATCTGCTCCTTAAAGTACTGAAGGATCGCCGCCCGACCGCGCACTGTCGTGGCTCTCGGTTCCGTGATTTCCGCATCCTCCGTGTACAGCGCGGCACAACTTTCCGGATCGTGGCGAGCGAAGCACGTCTCCAGCCCCGTGGTTACTTTTTCGGGAATGGTGGATTCCTCGCGCGCAGCACATCCAACTACGACAATGGCCAGCGCCGAGAGAAAACAGGCGGCTATGGTTCTCATAGGTCAGCTCCAACACGCGGTGGCGACGCGATGCACGTGGTCGATATTCTAGGCGCGTTAAAGCGCCTTAAAAACAGCTGGCCATTGGCTGCTGCTGGTGTAAAGTGACCGACGCTACCCGGGAGATCCTCCGGCTGGACGCAATGGCGGCTCCCGTGACCAGATGTGCTGCCTTTGGTGAGGGCAGGACTGAGAGAGGGCTTAAGCCATGACAGACCAAACGCACACGCTCGTTGCTTGGCTGCGCGATGCCCATGCGATGGAACGGGCGACTGTCGACACCTTGGACCATCTTGCGGAGCGGCTCTACCGCCGCTATCCCGAGCTCGCGGCGCGATTTCGACAGCACTGGCAAGAGTCGCTCGGTCAGGTCGAGCGAATTGAAACGTGCTTGAAAGAACTTGGCTCCGACACCTCGACTTTCAAAGACCTGAGAAGCCGTTTCATTGGGATCGCTCAAGCTTATGCGGTCGAAGTCCTGACTGATGAACTCGTGAAGGACTGCCTGGCCGCGTACGCCTCTAGGCATTTCGAGATCGCCACGTATATTTCGCTGGGCGCTGCGGCGCGCAAGCTCGAGCAACCGGCGATCGTGCAGATGTGCGAGTTGAATCTACAACAGGAGCGAGCGATGGCCGGCTGGCTGGAGCAGCAGATTCCGGAAGCGACCTTGGAGTTCTTGCGGCCCTAACTACTTGGGGTGGCTTCGGTCTTAGCCGACTTACCGACGTTTCACGAACTGACGCTATCGACCGACCCTGACCGGTCCTGGCTTTTTCCGAAGGGCGGTCACTCAGTCCATAGATAGCGGACGCTCGCATGGGCCATGCCCTGACCGGGGTCGAGGGTTCGAGTCCCTCCCTTTCCATACATGCAGATCACATCATAATAAACAATGACTTAGCGCTAAGTTTACCAGCGTGGTGGAGTAGGTCGGTGGAGTAGGTCGCACAAACGGAGTGGCCGAGCGCGCAGATCTTATAAATATAGAGGTGTAGCCCAATCTGGTAGAGGCAACGAGTTGCCAACTCGTACAGTGTGAGTTCGAATCTCATCACACACACCAGAATTCTGCGTCAAGCGCTCGTCCGCGGTGTCCCTGCCGCGGTTCAATCATTTCTCGATAGTTGCACCAGATACGCAGATGGCGGGCATCGCCTGTGAGGGACACGATGGTGCGCAAATGGAGTCTCTGCTCATTCGCGTCAGATCTGTCGAGGTAATGCCTGAGGCAGGCCTCGCAGTCGCCCGCGTGTCAGCCACGAGCACACGCAAGGTGAACGGCAGGGCCGTCGCGAGAATTTGATCGGGCGCTTCCGGCCAAAAGCTGGCCTACGGCTACCTGAAATCGCCGCCCCGAAGCGGACATCCCCGTTAACGCCGGTTGCCAACCCCAGGGCATTGGCGACGATGCTGCACAAAGAGGGGGGTGCTGGAGATGATCGAAGGCGGCGAGACGGCGAGCGGCAGTACACCCGCCGTATTCGTTAGCTACGCGTCGCGGGACACCGCTGTTGCAGACGCCGTCGTCGAGGCCCTGGAGCGCTAGGGCCTTAAGTGCTGGGTGGCGCCCAGGGATGTGAGACCCGGCGCGTCCGGTGTCGGCCAGATCATCCACGCAATCGATGCCGCCACGGCCAGCGTATAGCCGTCAGCTCGTCCTGCGCCTCCCCGTCGGCGCACGGTCGTGACCGCATTTCGGACACTCGGAGGAGAACGGCGCCGCATCACTCATCCATGCGCCTAGACAGTTATCCTGTGGATCCTCACAGCCGGTGCCTCAACGTGCCTGCACTGCCTTCCTTGGCCTTGGCGATCGCTTTCACGAGCAACCTGTGCAAGTTCTGATCTTGGCCTGCGTGAACGTAGCGGTCTGCGGATACCAGTACATTTTCCAGCACCCTGAGCCGCGACTCTGCGTGAAGCAAGGCGCGCGCCATCTTGCCGCTGTCATCACTGAGATCCGCAGCCGCGGTCGCCAGCCGTGCGGCCTCGCGCATCTGTGCGGGGCTCACCTCGAGCGGCGCAGCCTCTCTTTCCGCTTCCGTCGTGCTCGTGCCCTGAGCGCTGCTACGCTGATTTGTATGAAGCACGGCGCTGATGATGTCGGTCGTCGTGATGATGCCGAGTACCTTGTCATTGGAATCAATAACAGGCAGGGCATGAATGCCGTGTTTCGTCATCAGAGTCGTCGCCTGCTCTACCGACTGAGTGCCAGCAACGGTGATCGGCGGTTGGCGCATCAGCTGGTCGATGCGCAGGCGTTGATTCAGGAAGTCTGGCGAAGTCCCGCCGCGCTTCGGCAGAAAAGCTTCCAGTTTGAGAACGTCCGCTGAGCTGAGCATCCCGACTACTTTTCCTCTGTCAACAACGGGAAGATGGTGAAAGGCATGCACGGAGAACAGGCGCAAAACCTCTGCTGCCGGCGAACCAAGGTCGATCGAAACCGCAGGCTCGGTCATGAAGCGGTTGACGGGATCGCTGGGGCGCATTTGCTGGCTCCAAAATCGTGGCCAATTAGCAACTTACCGGCGCGCATCGACCAAGAGAATACGTAGAAATTGCACCGCTCATCTGCGGCACTCGCGAGCGAGTCCGCATGTGCAGAATTGGCCCACCGCTCTTTGTGCTGCAGGAGCTCGCAGTGCTATCCACACGTGCCGAGATGCTAATGTCGAGCGCACCTTTCTATAGCTGCCGTGCTGAGCCGCGCCAATTCCTCGGCAAAGGGCTACCGTCTCCGCCGCGGCAGCTGCGTCACAATCGGCGGCATTTCCACATTCGCGTTAGCCGTGTTGTTCGCATCGAACTGTGATGAACATCGCACTGCAGCCGCTGCAGGCATGGAATGAAGTCTCATAATGGCTGCCGTTCTTGCGCAGCACGCTGACGCGGTGATGCCATCAAGGGCAAAAGGCTGGAGAAGGGCGAGGACACCGTATCGTCTGACGGGAAGACGCTCACAGCGTCAGCTGGGCACCAGGCAAAGAATCGGAAAAGACGATCGAGGTCTTCGACAAGCAGTAGTGGCCTCCAGCCCTCATTCCCAACAGGGCCAGCCGGCTCTGGTGGGGCCTCGGCGCGCGTTGCGCGAGGAAAGGCATCTCGCAGAACACTAGAAGCGTTATTTGCCTGCCTGGAAGCAGCCAGTCGCGAAGGTCGGCAGAGGGTCAGCACCGGCACTTCACTCCGACAGGCCGGGTCCGGCCAGAGGCGGTCAGTCAGCCTCATGGCACAGTTTTCTCCGAAGCGGACGTTCGCAGTACGCCTGAGCACCGCTAGCTTGTCAGGCATGTCCCCGTAGCCGCTTCAATTTGCACAGCCATGCTCTGTAGCGCAGATCGGTACGCAACGGGGTCCACGTCTTTTCTATTCAGCTTGTCAGATCGAAGTGACCGTGTAATGCCGCCGCGGGGCTTCCAGAGGTGCGGTTACACTTTTCCGGACCCCTGATACGAGCACTTCTGCGGCGACGTAATAATCCAGCAACGGCCCCGGCAGTTCTCGTCCCTGGATTTCGCCGACGAAGGTCCGTCTTTGAACAAGACGCATCACAGAGGCACTCCATCCCCTCCCGTCATTCGAGCGCGTGAACAAACTTACATTTCGTACCTCGCAAGGTCCCGGCACCACCGTGTAGATCCGCACGCGTTCTGCCTGTCGCAGCATCGTCGTACGCGTGGGAACGAAGACTCTGGCAGCGGCCGTGAGGTTGGGGCCGCTGAGGTCTGCAAGCGTGTGTTCAATCTCCGGCGGCAGGACTCCCAAAAACTCCTTCAGAGATGCGGTTAGTCGATAGAAAGCTAGCCGCTCATACTTGTTGTGCATGGAAGCAAGCTGTCCCTGATCATTCCGGGTGCTCACAATTTCCTGAAAGTCAAGCACCGCTTCTCTGACCAGCGACGCCATGTTCAGCCAAAGCGGCACGCCTTCCCGCAGAATCAATTCGCGCGCTTCGGCAGCCTTCTTCTGTTTCTTCAAGTCGTTTGCCTGCGCAAGCTTCTGGTTCAGATGAGTGGCCAGCGACCATGACTCCGCATAGGGTGAAAGAAATTCCACAAATCGCGTAAGGTAGTTGAGGCGCTCACGCTCGGCGGGACTGGATGCGGCATCGGTCAGCGCGCGAAGCTCGCGCGCGACGTTGGCCTGGGATTTTTTTAAGGCCTCCGAGGGTTGATAACTGCCCCAGAATTGAAAAGCTTCCTCAGAGTCATCCGAATATTCATAAATTTCGCTGTGGCCATCCTTGACCTCTCCCGTCCATGAACAGAGGATTAAACGCTCGCGGTCGGTTTCCTCGAGCACACTCGCGAGCTGCTGGGCCCTAGGCTCGCGTGTCTGGGCGAAGGCAAACGCCTGGAAAAACACTTTCGGGGTCAACTGCCGGTCCCACGAATAGCGGGACTGAAACCCCGCGTTAGCGTCCATAATTCGATGCCGCCAATGAATTCCCAGCAGGCCCTGGCATCCATATCGTTCCGCCAAATCCATGTCGCGCACGAAACGCGAGACGTGGAACTGCGGCAGCCACATGGCGGAATCGTCCTCGAGCCATGGGATCGGCCAGCGTTCGCGGCCTCTAAGCTTCCCGTACTCCTCGCTCACCGGGTTCCAGCCCAAGTCATCGTTTAACGAAGAGAAAATGATGTCCTCGGGAAGGGCTTTGTGAAAGTTGGCGAAATGCCGGACCACACCCCCCCATCCAGAAATTACCAGGCGCTTTTCCGGCGCATGTCGCGTCAGAAAGTCGTAGGCCTGACGGAAGGGCGTGACGGACAGCGGCACAATTCCCTTTTGGCTGGCCCAACTCATGTCCTCGTCTTCCCACAACCAGACGTAATCCACGCTGGGGTAGGCTTCCAGCAGTCGCCCCAGGCGCGCTTCCAAGATGTCTCGAGCCGCCACTGACTCAGGATCGATGCGCGGCCCGGGGGCATCTGCGCGCGCCGCCTTGTAATGAGCCTCCGGGGGAACCGCACGGAAAATCTCATCGGGGATCTGGTAAGGCTCGAACCCCACGCCGGTGCGGATGCCAAGCAGTTTGGCGTATTCAAAAGCCTCGCGCCATAGCCGGCCGGCCATTTCCTGCGCCTCCCAGCAATCTCGCGCCTGGGTTGTGGCATCTGCCCCGAAGACATCGCCCGCGAAGAAATCCGCCGATCCCATGCCGTAACGCGAGGTGCGCTCCGGGAGGTAACCCCAGCGATTCGTTGCCGTCGTGTCGGTGTAGGCCAAGTGCCCCGCGCCGGCATACTCAAAGGAAAGAAATGATTCGGCCCACTGCTTTTCACCGGAGTAGACGTGCACCCCCAACGTGTTGAAGCGCATCCGTACCATTGCTTCGAGGTAAGCGCGCCAGTCCTCGCGGTTGTAGACCGTCACGCAATTGAGAAAGTCGGGCCAAGGCATCAATCCCCGAACCTTGAACCGAGGCTGCACACGCCAAGGAACGTTTGGAGGCGGCAGGTTTAGAGCACGCGTAGGCTCCAGCGGATAGACTTCTCCGTCCAGTCCGAAGAAAGCCCCTTGCCGCTCCAGGAAATCAAAGACCCCATACAAGACCGCCTGAGGCGTGGCGCCCACGATTCGAAGGCGACGTGGGTTACCGTTATGTTGCGCGTGGGAGATTTCGTAGGCTTCAGGGTGCTGGAAGCGATGGGGGTCTCTGGAGAGAAAGAATTGCAAGTCAGTGGCGGGTAGATCTCCTTCACCAATCGTCACCAGCGCGGGCTCCCTAGCAAGCCCCAGGTTGCGCAGCCCTCGTGCTAGCTCACGGGCCGCTAGTCTTTCCGCGAATCCCGCGTGCTGCCCATGCACTATCCAAACCCTTTCCGTGGAACCGAATCGCGCTTGGACTTTAAGCACGCTTGTGACTTGCCCTGGTTGACCTTGCGAACTGCTGGTGGGCCCTCGCCATTCCTGCGAGGCTCGCGCCAACCACGGCGCCGCTCCTAAGCTCAACGCGAAGTCACGAAGGAACTTTCGTCGCCCCAAGCGGAAGAACGGAAACATGTCAGCACCCCCGCGCGAGTCGGCTCGCCCGCGAACATCACTTTCGCTGAATTATGACTGTCCGCTTTCCTGCACGGAAATGACGGCTTTTGGAAGACTCGAGGGACCGCCGTGGGTCAATGAGCGACATTTCGACGCGGCGCAGACTTGCCGGCTCCATCACCACAGGAGCCAGCCATGGAACACGCTCACTGCACGACGACCATCCACGAACCTTGGAACAAAGGAAAGCTCGTAGGTCAGAAAGCGCCGTTCAAGCTCAAAGAGATCTGGGCGATCCGGGTCCGCTTGCAGCTCGCCAGTCGTCACCGGGATTTGGCGCTGTTCAACCTAGCCATCGACAGCAAGCTTCGAGCCTGCGACCTGGTCAAGCTGCGCGTCCGAGACGTCTGCCACGGAGGCGCCATGGCATCCCGGGCGATCGTGTTGCAGCAGAAAACCCGACGTCCGGTACAGTTCGAGATTACCGAGCCGACGCGGGAGGCTGTCGGAGCCTGGATCGGTCATGCAGGACTGACCTCGGAGAGCAGCCTTTTTCCAAGCCGACTGCTTGGCTCGGCACATCTGTCTACTCGGCAGTACGCGCGGATCGTGCACTCCTGGGTCAGGCAGCTGGGATTGGACAAGGCCAGCTACGGGACGCATACGCTCAGGCGAACGAAGGCGACCTTGATCTACCGCCGGACCAAGAACCTGCGGGCCCTTCAGCTGCTGCTAGGATACACGAAGCTGGACTATGTCCCGTGCGGGACTATGTCCTGTAGTGCCGAGTTGAGCTGATTTTCTGCAGACCGGTGCGCAATGTGCCGGACATAGCGAAGCTCCGTGTTGGGTCTTTTCGCCCGTACGGAGAACGCCATGGAAAGAACATATGAGGGTGCCGCGGCGCTGGCCAGCCGCGCGACAGGTCCGCTTGCTAACGATATAGGTCGGT
>Ga0335077_10008024_pt1 | contig 13096 bp, 10 predicted proteins | sample Lox_Sample_31_FD_207151 | JGI IMG/M metagenome (GOLD analysis project Ga0335077, IMG submission 207151) | Soil microbial communities from Loxahatchee National Wildlife Refuge, Florida, United States - Lox_Sample_3.1 | ecosystem: Environmental > Terrestrial > Soil > Wetlands | place: USA... | reverse complement strand
CAGCCGCTCCAGGCCGGGGGTCCGGGCGGGCACGTCGAGCGCGAGCGTCCAGCCGGGCACCGGGAAGGAGAGCAGCCCGGGGTCGCCCTCGCCGAAGCGCTTGAGGACGGTCACGAACGAGGCGGCGCGGGCCCGGCTGACCAGCTCGAAGGACCGCCGCACCGCATCCTCCTGGCCGAACGGCACCACGTACTGGTACTGCCGGAAGCCGCCGGGCCCGTAGACCCGGTTCCAGTTCCTGATCCCGTCCAGCGGATGGAAGAACGTCCCGATGGTCTGCAGCTCGCCCTGCCGGGAGCGGGGCGCCTTGCGGTAATACGCCTCGTTGGCCAGCCCCACCGAGTAGCGGTTGACCAGCCCGGGCGGGCACCAGGCCGGCACGCCCAGGCGGGCACCCGGCCGGAACTCGAACGGGTCCGCCCCGGCGGGCAGGTCGCCGGGCTCGGCGAAGTCGCCGCTGGTGACCACCGAACGTCCCAGCCGGGAGCCCCGGGCCAGGCTGTCCGACCAGGCCACCGTGTAGCCGAAGGCCTGGTCGCGGGAGGCCAGGGTGGCCATCGTCTCGTCGATGTCGGCGGTGCGCACCGTGTCCACCCTGACCCGCGAGGTGGCCACCGGCTTGAGCTGGACCACGGCCCGGACGATGAGCCCGGTCAGGCCCATGCCGCCCGCCGTCGCCCAGAACAGCTCCGGATCGGCCTGCTCGGTCACCGTGCGCAGCTCACCGCCGGGCAGCAGGATGTCGACCGACCGGACGTGCCGGGCGAAGCTGCCGGCCACGTGGTGGTTCTTGCCGTGCACGTCGGCCGCGATGGCGCCGCCGATCGTCACCTGCCTGGTGCCCGGCGAGACCGGGACGAACCAGCCGGCCGGCAGCCCGGCCGCCATGAGCTGCTCCAGGCTGACGCCGGCCTCGCAGCTGGCCAGGCCGGCCGCCGGGTCCAGGTCGAGCCGGTTCAGCCGGGCGGTCGAGATCACCACGCCGCCCGCGCACTGGGCGGCGTTGTTGTAGCTGCGGCCGAGCCCGCGGGCGATCCGGGGCCCGGCCGGCTCGAGCAGGCGGCCCGCCTCGGCGACGGAGGCGGGCTCGGCCAGTTCGGCCCGGGTGGGCGCGATCCGGCCCCAGCCGGTGAAGGTGCGACTTGACATAGTGACCGAATAGTATGCGCCGGGACGGGTGGGGAGTGGATGATGCGCAGGATCCTGGTGGCGCTGGCCGCCCTCGGCATGGTGGCTGCGTGCAGTTCGCCGGCGGCGACGACGGCGGCGAGCCCGGCCGCGGTGACCGCACGGGCGCCGGCCCGCAGCGTGAAGCCCCGGCCCAAGCCCACGCCGAAGCCGCCGCCGGCGCGGGTGACGGTGACCCGGACGCGGATGGCGGACGGGGCGGTGGTGACGGTCGCGGTCTTCCGCGGCCCGGTGACGTACGTGCTGCACGACGGCAGCGAGGATCCCGGGCTGGCGGCCGGCCGGGTCACGGCCGGCCCGGCGGTCTCCGGCGCCGAGCGCGAGCGGCTGCTGGCCGCGTTCAACGGGGGCTTCAAGCTGTCCGCCGGGGCGGGCGGCTACGAGCAGGAGGGGCACGTCGCCGCCGCGCTGCAGCCAGGCCTGGCCAGCCTGGTCATCGACCGCTCGGGCCGGGCCAGGATCGGGGTCTGGGGGCACGGCGTGCCGGCCGCCGGCGAGGCGGTGTACAGCGTCCGGCAGAACCTGACCCCGCTGGTGCTGGACGGCAGGCCTACCGCGGCCGCGGCCGACCCGTGGCTGTGGGGCGCCACCCTCGGCGGCGGCGTGTACGTAGCCCGCAGCGCCGTCGGCCAGGACGCGGCCGGCGACCTGGAGTTCGCCGCGAGCATGTCCGCGTCCCCGGCCGACCTGGCCGCGGCGCTGGCCCAGGCGGGGGCCCGGATCGCGATGGAGTTCGACATCAACCCCGAATGGGTCCAGCTGGACGTGGCCAGCCACCCGGGCGGCCCGCTGCGGGCCGCGGTGCCCGGCCAGGTCCGCCCGGCGGACCAGTTCCTGGTCGGCTGGGCCAGGGACTTCGTCACCGTGCTTGCCCCGGGTCCGGCATAGGGCCGAACGGGCGGCGGTGCGCGCCCCGTCCCCGGTTCCGCCGCCCGGCGAGATGCCCCGGGACGTCACCGCAACCGCGTCCCGCCCCGTATCACCCGGGTCGCGATGTGCCCGGCCGGCACGCCGGCCGCGCAGGCACGGGCCCGAGCAGGTCTTCTGCGGCGCCACACCGCCAGCGTGCGCCGCGGGAACCCCATCGTGCCGGACGCGGGTGACGGGTTAACGTTAGCCGTAACTGACGTCCAGGCGAAGGCCGAGGTCGATGGACAACCGTGAGTTCTGGCTCGCCGCCACGCTGGTCGAGCTGGCCGACACCGGTGAGGCTGACTTCAGCGAGGCAGCGTATTCCGGCCTCCTGGCCACGCGCCTGGCGGAATTGCTGGCCCCGGCGCAGACCGCGGTGCTCCTCGCCGACGGCACCGGCCGGCTGGGGGTCGCGGCGGCCAGCACCAGCCAGGCGCGCCTGCTGGCGTCCTTCGAAGAAGACCACGGCGACGGGCCGGCCACCGCCTGTTACCGGTCCGGATGCCCGGCGCTCGAGATGCCCATCGCGGAAGCGAGCACGCGCTGGCCGCGGTTCACGGCGGCCGCCCGCGGCGCGGGCTTTGAGACGGTCTCCGCCCTGCCGATGCGGCGTCATGACGAAAGGGCCGGAGTGGTCAGCCTATGGCGAACCGGCCGGCCGCCGCTCGACCCGACGCAGGCCAGTCTGGCGCAGATCCTGGCCGAGGCGGCGGCCATCGCCATCATGCAGCGGCGGGAGCTGTGCCGCAGCGTCCGGGTCGCCGAGGAGCTTCAGCACGCGCTGGACAGCCGGGTGCTTGTCGAGCAGGCCAAGGGAGCCGTCGCCGCCCGGCTGGGCATCACGCCGGAGGCGGCGTTCGGCCTGCTGCGCGCCTTCGCCCGGCGGCACGGCCGCCCGCTGACCGAGGTGGCGGCCGGGACGATCGGGGGCGAGCTGAAGGTCACCGAACTGGTGACCGCGCGCCAGGGCGGCCGTGCCGGGCGGAGCAGCAGCCCGGCTCACCCCGGGTAGGTCTCCTCCATCAGCAGCACCGCCCCGTCACCGTCCTTGTCGCCTTCGCCGCTGCCTTTCAGCGGCGAGCAGACCACCGTGCAGGTGATCGCCCGGCCGATGCGGTTGACCGCAGCGACCTGGACCGGACCGGACCGCTTGCCGGACTCCAGGCACTGCTGCACGATGTCCCGTACCTCCCCGGTCGGCAACCCGAAGTCGAGGCTGAAGAAGGGCTGGTTGCGCACCTCGTCGGCGCGCAGCCCCCACAGCTCCTCGGCTCCCTTGTTCCAGCTCCTGACGTGCTGCTCCGCGTCCAGCACCACGACCCCCGCGGCCACGCTGGACAGCACCCCCTCCAGGAACGTCCGGGCCTCGTCGAGCTCGGCCGTCCGGACCCGCATCTCCTCGTTCATGGTCTCCAGCTCCTCGTTGCCGGACTGGAGTTCCTCGTTGGTGGTCTCCAGCTCCTCGTTGGTCGACTGGAGCTCCTCGTTGGTGGTCTCCAGCTCCTCGATGCTGGACTGGAGCTCCTCGTTGGTGGTCTCCAGCTCCTCGATGCTGGACTGGAGTTCCTCGTTGGTGGTCTCCAGCTCCTCGTTGGTCGACTGCAGTTCCTCGTGCGCCGTGTCCAGGTCTTCCCGGTTCCGCTTGAGCTCCAGCTGCATCCGGGTGACGACCGAGGTGTCGACGAACATCACCATCACCCCGGCGCTCAGCCCGTCGGTGCCCCACAGCGGCTGGATGTGAATGTCGAGGAACTGGACCTCGGCCGGGCCCAGCGGCCGCTCGACGGCGTTGACGCGCACCACCCGGTGCTCGGCGTAGGCCCGCTCGATCAGGGACCTGAGCTCGACCGGCCGGTAGGAGATCTCCAGGTCGTGGAAGGGGCGGCCGGTATCGCGGGCGGTCATCCCGAACATGGCCCGCATCTGGTTGTTGATCAGGACGACGGTGCCCTCGGCGTCGACGCCGATGGCCGCGAACGGAGCCGTCTCCAGGGCCAGGTCCCGGAGCTGGCGCTTCTTGCTCACTTCCCTCATTTCGGGGGTGCCGATGACGTCGAGTTTTATCGGCATCGACTGATACCTGGGAGCGGCGGCACCGGGGCGCCGCCGGAAGAACCGCTGCCGCATGCTGACAACCTCGAACCGGTCGCCGTCCGACAGCAGCATCTCGGCCTTGCCGAGGAACAGGTAGCCGCCCTCGCGCAGCGCGAAGTGGAACCTGTCGATGACCTGTGCCTGGGTCTCGACGTTGAAGTACATCAGCGTGTTGCGGCAGACCAGCAGGTCGAGCCGCGAAATGGGGGCGTCGCGGGTGATGTCGTGCCGCCCGAAGATCACCCGCCGGCGCAGGTCGGGCCGGAAGGCGGACTGGGTCCCGTTCTGCTCGAAGTACTTCTCCCGCAACGAGGCCGGGAGCGATTCCAGCGCCTTCGCCGGGTAGATGCCCGCCCGGGCGTCGCGCAGGGCATCGTCGTCGACGTCGGTGCCGTAGATCTTGACCCACTTGGCGGTTTCCTCGATCCCCAGCGCCTCGGCGAAGGCGATCGCCAGCGAATAGGCCTCCTCACCGCTGGAGCAGCCGGCGCTCCACACCCTGATCTCACGGGACTGGCCGGTCTTCTCGACCAGCTCGGGCATGATCTCGCGCTGCAGGAACGCCCAGGTCTCGGCGTCGCGGAAGAAGCCGGTCACGTTGATCAGGATCGTGTTGAACAGGTGGCCGAATTCCTCGGCGCTGCTCTCCAGGTGATCACGGTAGCCCACGAAGTCGGTCGCCCCGACCTCCTGCATCCGCTTGCGGATCCGCCGGGCCAGGGTCGATCGCTTGTATCCGGTGAAATCGAAACCCCGCGCATCGCGGATGAATACCAGCAGCTCTTCCAGGCCGGTGTCGATCTCGCCGGTAGAACTCGGCTCGGTCATAACGGACTCACCAACCCGCGGATGACCGCGGCTATCTCGTCGAGCGGCAGGATGAAGTCCACCGCGCCGGAGGCGACGACGGCTTCCGGCATGCCCTTGAACTCGGCCAGTTCCGGATCCTCCGCGATCACCGTGCCGCCCCTCGACTTCACGGCGGAGGCGCCCATCGCCCCGTCGCTCCCGGTGCCGGTCAGCACGCAGGCGATGGCCCTGGGCCCGTAGGCACCGGCCACCGACTCGAACAGCAGGTCGGCGGAGGGACGCACGAAGTGGACGAGTTCGCTGCTCGACAGGCTCAGCACCCCGTCCGTCCCGACCAGGAGGTGATGGTTCGGCGGAGCGACGTAGATCGTGCCCGCATCGGCCTTCTCGCCGTCCCGCGCCAGCCTGACCGGCATCTTCGCGCGCCGCCCGAGCACCTCGGCGATGACGGTCTTGTGCCGCGGGTCGAGGTGCTGGACGACCACCACGGGAACAGGGAACCCGCTCGGCAGGGCACCGAGGACGTGGCCGAGCGCGGCGATGCCCCCGGCGGACGCCGCGATGGCGACGATGCCGTACGGCTCGCCCGAGTCGGCTCGGTCGGGGACGTTCACCAGGACGCTATCCGTGGACGGGCAAGGCACATACCGCCAGCGTAGCGTTCGCGGCCGCCCCCGGCACGCTTCCGGCGGCCGATCCTGGAGTCAACCGCTGAACGGGTCGTCACCGGGCTCCGCGCCGGATATCCCCGACCCGGCCTCCGCGGCGAACAGCGCGGTCCTGGTGTCCCTGATGATCGCGTCGAGCTCGCCGATCGCGGTCCGCAGCCGGTCTCGCACCGGTTCGCCGGCCAGCCCGGCGGCCGACTCGAGCACCAGCCCGACGCCGAACATGCGGTGTACCAGGCGGGCGACGGCGTCCTCGGCCGGCGTGAGCGGGGCGGGGGCCGACCGGTTGTCGCGATCCAGGCCGGCCACGCACACCACCAGCTGACCTGGCCCGCCCGGCCGCCACCACCAGCGGCTCGGCCGGCCGCCGCCGGACCCGGCCAGCCGGAAATCGGCGCTGCCCCGCTGGCCGGCCACGACCGCCCCGGCCAGCAGGCGCCGGAGCGGTTCCCTGTCGGCCGGCACGACCGCGCCGAGCCAGCCCGCCCCGAGCGAAGCCCGCCTGGGCACCGCGGAGAGCCACGCCCATTCCTCGTTCACCGCCAGGGCCGAACCGCTCTCGGCGAGTATCAGCGCCGCCAGCGGCAGCACGTCGAGGACGGCCGCCAGCTCGGGCAGGTCCGGACCGTCCGGACCGCTGCGGGATAGTTCATCCACGGCGCGCACGTCAAAGCTCTGCTTCTAGCGCCGGCGGCAGGCTCATTTCGTCTCCCGGCACGCCGAATCCGAACCGCCAGGGACCAGGGCGGAGACAGGCTGTGGCCAGGGACCGGGGCCGGCAGCCGGGCTTCACCATACGTCAGGATGCGCCCCGTGACTAGCCCCCGGGACGGCCGCAGGATCGGCCCGCGCCCACGCGGCGGGACCCTGCCGCCGCGCGGCGAGGCCGCCTCGTTCGGTCCCTCGGTCAGGAGTAGTACTCGGTCAGTAGGAGTAGGGGAACCGGGCCCAGTCCGGGTCGCGCTTCTGCAGGAAGGCGTCCCGGCCCTCGACGGCCTCGTCGGTCATGTAGGCGAGCCGGGTCGCCTCGGTCGAGAACACCTGCTGGCCGACGAGCCCGTCGTCGACGAGGTTGAACGCGAACTTCAGCATGCGCTGCGAGGTCGGGCTCTTGCCGTTGATCTTCGCGGCCCACTCCAGCGCGGTGCGCTCCAGGTCGGCGTGCGGCACCGCCGCGTTGACCATGCCCATCCGGTGCGCCGCGGCCGCGTCGTAGGTCTCGCCGAGGAAGAAGATCTCCCGGGCGAACTTCTGGCCGACCTGGCGGGCCAGGTAGGCCGAGCCGAAACCGCCGTCGAAGCTGCCCACGTCGGCGTCGGTCTGCTTGAAGCGGGCGTGCTCGCGGCTGGCCAGGGTGAGGTCGCAGACCACGTGCAGGCTGTGCCCGCCGCCCGCGGCCCAGCCGGGCACGACGCAGATGACGACCTTCGGCATGAACCGGATCAGCCGGTGCACCTCCATGATGTGCAGCCGCCCGGCCCGGGCCGGGTCGACGGTCTCGGCGGTCTCGCCGTCGGCGTACTGGTATCCGCTGCGGCCGCGGATGCGCTGGTCGCCGCCGGAGCAGAAGGCCCAGCCGCCGTCCCTGGGCGACGGGCCGTTGCCGGTGAGCAGCACGCAGCCCACGTCGCCCGACATCCGGGCATGATCGAGCGCGACGTAGAGCTCGTCCACCGTGCGCGGGCGGAAGGCGTTCCTGACCTCGGGCCGGTCGAAGGCGACCCGGACCGTGCCGGAGTCGACGGCCCGGTGGTAGGTGATGTCGGTGAACGAGAACCCCTCGACGGGACGCCACCGCTCGGGATCGAAGATCTCAGAGACCATGGCCCCATTGTGGCCGACCGCCGGATCGGTCGTAGCACGCCTCTGGCATCACCTGATCACCGATGTCGAAACACCCGCCATGCGGCTGTCGCCTGGCTCCGGTGAGCCCGCCGCATCCGAAGTAGAAACGGTGGCGGCGCGGGCAATTTTCACCATCTGTTTATGGCGCGTGGCCGAGCGCAGCGCTAGCTTTCGGTAAACACGATTCGTGCACGGCTCGGCCACGCTTCACGGAGGTCGTGCACGGGAGGCCATACCCGCACCGCCTCCCCCGGCCTGCGCAAGGAGGCACGGCATGCATGGGTATTCCGCGGCAGCCGACCGGACGGCGGCGCGAGGATCGCGGGTGCACAGGCACCGGGCCCGGCTGTTCGTGGCATCCGCCGCGGGCGCGGTGCTGGCGCTGATCGCGGCGCTGGCCACGGCGCTGCCCGCCCGCGCGCAGGGTCCGGCTCCGGGAGCGCCGGGGGCGGACGCCACCTGGGACGAGCCGAGCGTCACGGGCTTCGCGGATTCGCTCGGGTCGGGTTCGAAGGTCTGGTACACGCTCGGGAACGGAGAGCTCGAGAACGCGTTCTACCCGGAGACCGACACGCCGGACACGTTCGGCCTGCAGTACATCGTGACCGACGGGTCGTCGTTCGCGGCGACCGAGACCACGGGCACCACGCACGCGATCTCGCTGCTCAGCGAGAATGCCCTGGTCTGGCAGCAGGTCAACACCGCGGACAACGGCGATTTCACGATCACCAAGACCTACGTCGCCGACCCGTCGCGGTCGGTGATCGTGGTGCAGACCACCTTCGACAACACCAGCTCGTCGGCGCTCGAGCTCTACGTCGACTATCACCCGCAGCTGGACAACGACGGGATGGGCAACACCGGCGGTACCGACTCCGCCAGTGGCGACCTGGTGGCCGAGAACGGGCCGGTGGCCAGCGCTCTGGCGGCCTCGACCGGTTTCAGCCAGACCACCAGCGGATATGTCGGCACGTCCAGCGACGGCGAGACCATGCTCACCTCCAGCTACGCGCTGACCTCGACGTATTCGCAGGCGTCCGGCGCGGGGCACATCGACCAGGTCGCCGGGATCCCGGTCGCGGCCAGCGGTTCGACCACCTTTACGCTCGCGCTCGCCTTCGATGCCACCGAGGCGGCGGCGATCTCCGACGCGTCCGCCTCGCTGGCCGCCGGGTTCTCCTCGCTGGAGAGCTCGTTCGAGTCCGGCTGGCAGTCGTGGCTGAGCGGGCTGAACGCGGCGCCCGCGTCGGTTACCGGCAGCGCCGGGCTGAAGGAGCAGTACTACGTCTCGCTCATGGAGCTGAAGGCGGACGAGGACAAGACCTATACCGGGGCGTTCGTCGCGGCGCCGACCGTGCCGTGGGGCGCGAGCGTCAGCGCGGACACCGGCGCCGGCCAGTCGGGCGCGCACGGCTATCACGCCGTGTGGACGCGGGACGAGTACGAGATGGCCACCGCGCTGCTGGCGGCCGGCGACAAGACCGACGCGATGGCCGCGCTGAACTACATCTTCGGCTACGAGGTGGAGTCCGGCGGCGCCGTCAAGCAGAACACCTGGCTGAACGGCGCGGCCGTGTTCGGCTCGCTGCAGATGGACGAGGTGGCCGACCCGATCATCCTCGCCTACCAGCTCGGCGCGACCGGGTCGTCAGACTGGACCTACGTCGAGGAGCTGGCGAACTACCTGGTCGCTCACGGCCCGTCCACCCCGGAAGAGCGCTGGGAGGAGATCGGCGGGTACTCCCCGGCCACCATGGCGGCCGAGATCGCCGGGCTGGTCTGCGCGGCGGCCATCGCCGGGGACAACAGCGATCCGGCCGCGGCGCAGACCTACCAGTCGACGGCCCAGGCGTGGGCGTCGGAGGTGGACGAGCTGACCTACACCACCACCGGACCGTACGGCAACGGCGACTACCTGCTGCGGATCACCCCGGACGGCCAGCCGAACGCGGGCACCGACATCACGATCGCCAACGGCGGCGGCAGCCACGACGACCGCACCGTCGTCGACCCGAGCTTCCTCGAACTGGTCCGGCTCGGGATCAAGTCCCCCACTGCCACCGACATCACCAACACCATCTCCGCGGTCGACAGCCAGATCGAGGTAAGCGCGCCGGAAGGCCCCGTCTGGCACCGGTACAGCTTCGACGGCTACGGCGAGGCCGCGTCCGGCGGCGACTACACCGGGGCCGGCGTCGGCAACCCGTGGCCGGTGCTCACCGGCGAGCGCGGCGAGTACGACGTCGCCGACGGCAACCTGGCCGGCGCCCAGTCGATGCTGCAGACGATGGCCGGGGCGGCCAACGCCGGCTATCAGATCTCCGAGCAGGTCTGGGGCGGCTCCACCGGCACCGGCGGGTTCACCCCCGGCCAGCCGGACAACTCCTCCACCCCGCTGATGTGGGCGATGGCGCAGTACGTCAGGCTCGCCATCGACGTCTCGGCCGGCCAGGACGTGGACACCCCCGCCGTGGTGCACGGCTGCCTGCAGCAGGGCTCGTGCCCGGTCAGCGGGACGGCGAAGGAGACCGTGAACGTGACCGTGCCGGTGAACACCGACGCGTCCGGCGACACCGTCTACCTCGACGGGAACCTCTCGGCCCTCGGCTACGGCCAGTCCGACTGGGCCTCCGACGGCATCGCGATGACCCGGGTCAGCGCCGGCGAATGGACCGCGACCGTCTACGCGGCGGCGGACGCCACGCTGTCGTACAAGTACGACCTCGGCGGCAGCTGGAGCAACGCGGAGGAGACCGCCGGCTGCGGGACCGTGAGCAACCGCTCGATGCCGGTCAACGGCGGCACGGTGAACGACACGGTGGCCAACTGGGCGGGCCCCGGCGGCTGCGGCGACTCCGGCGCGGTGATCGACGTGACCGTGCCCCCGGACACGCCGAGCGGGGACACCGTGTACCTGTCGGGCAACTACAGCGTGCTCGGTACCGGCATCCCGTCCTACGACGACTGGCTCGCCTACGACTACCCCATGATCAAGACCGGGGCGGACACCTGGACGCTGGCCATCACCGGCGTGCCGGCTGCGAACTTCCAGTACAAGTTCACCCTGGGCAGCTGGACCAGCGTGGAGGAAACCGGCTCGTGCGGGTACGTGAACAACAGGACGTTCGGCTTCGACACGGCCGATGCCAGCTATACGGCGAACGACACCGTGGCCGCCTGGCAGGGCGTCGGGTCCTGCTGACCCGAGCGAGACCGCGGGACGGTAAACTCTGGTCCCCGGACGCACCGGCTCGCCGGATAGCAGAAATGACAGCGCTCAGCACCAGCAGAGCTCCCAGGACTATCGGCACCAGCAGAGCAAGACTTATCTTATGTGTAAGATTGTCATTTTTATATAGTTCGCTGCCGGAATAGCCTATACGATGGGGTACATCGGCAAGCAGGGGAATCCACCCGGCTAGAACGAGCACGAGCCCAAGCCACAATCGCCGGTATCCGGTAAGCCGGCGGTACCATGCGACCTGAGATGAACGGCGCACCTCGGTCGGCGGAACCACGGGCGACGATGGCCCGCTGCGGTCAGCCTTTCCGCGTCGCGGGGTAGCCGCGGCCGGGCCGGGGTGCGGCCGAGAGCCTGACGGGACCGCGCGTGTCGGCACGTCCGCATTGCTGTCTGACGCGCCTGGTGACGGTGTAGTCGACGATGGCGCCATCGTTCGCGTCACGGTTGGCCCGAGCTCGCCGGAGGGTCGGCCAGCCGGGGCGGGCCGAGCGGCGGATCGGCTTGGCGGCTGGGTGTCCGGGGCCGGCTCCGGCTTCGCCGGGGCAGTTGCCGGCATGCTGGGGTGGATGCCCGATTGGCGAACATGGGCGGAATGGAGGGCCTCGGCGAATTCCTGGCCGGACTGAAACCGGTCTCGGGGATCTATGGCCAGCGCGCTTGAGAGGAACATGTCATACCGGGGCCCGAGGGGAGGATATATCGCTGACGCCAGCGGCCGCGGACTGGTGGCATGGGCCCAGAGCATAGCCTGATCGTTTGTTGCGTCAAACGGTGGCCTACCGGTCAGGGTCTCGAAAACGACGCAGCCAAGCGCGTAGAGGTCGCTCCGCGGGTCGGGCTGGTAGCCCTGGATCTGTTCGGGTGACAGGTAGCCGGAGGTGCCCATGACCCAGCCGGTGCGCGTGAGGTCGCGTTCCGCTTCGGACATTCGCGCGATTCCGAAGTCGGCGAGATAGGCGTGATCTCGGCCGCCGATATCGCGGACGAGTACGTTGGCCGGCTTGACATCCCGGTGCAGCAGACCGGTCTCATGGACGGCGTTGAGTGCAGCTGCCAGCTGCACGCCAGTGCGCACAGCACGCTCCGGATCCAGCCGTTCCTGGCGATCAAGAAGGGTTCGCAGCTCAAGGCCGTCAATCCACTGCATGGCCAGGTAGAGCCGTCCGGCGTACTCACCGACTTCATACACCGAGACCACATGGGGGTGATCAACCGCCGCGGCAAGCCGGGCCTCCCGCAGGAAGCGCAGACGGTAATCGCCGGACTGGGCGATTTCCGGGCGGATCACTTTGAGCGCTACGGTGCGTCCGAGAGAGCGCTGCTCGGCACGATAAACTATGCCCATCCCGCCCGTACCTGCCACCTGGACGAGACGATACGCGCCGAACGACTGTCCTTCGGTCAGATCAGTGCTCATGCGCCGCTCCGCACTGGCGTTTTCCCTCGAGATCATTCTCGCGACCCCAGCTTCGCCCGTGACGCATGGGCGGGACGACGGGCAGCTGGACGTCCTGCTGAGCCTGTTGCGATGGCTGCATCTTGACCAGTCCCTCCCAGGCGGCGGTCAGCCTGCCGATCAAGCGTGATCGGCGCGCTTAGACCCGCCCGGTCAAGTCGTGTCGATAACTATAATGAGGCCGCCACACTGGCGGACACGCAGGCCACAGTCAATCGCTGTAGTGATAGCGGGCCTTGAGGATCTTTACCTCTTTGTCGTCGGCCCGGTAGACCAGCCGGTGTTCGTCGTCGGTGCGGCGGGACCAGTAACCGGACAGGTCACCTTTCAGGGGTTCAGGCATGCCTATCCCGGCGAACGGGTCGCGCTGGATCTCGCCGATCAGGCGGGTGATCCTCGTCGCCATCTTCCGGTCCGCGCCGAGCCAGTACAGGAAGTCCTCCCAGGCGTCGGGGTCGAAGTGGATGCCTCGCATTACTCGCCCGCCAGCGCCTCTAGCTCCTCCATGGTCTTGACGACGGCGGCGTGGCCTGACCTGTCCCGGGCGACCGCTTCCATGAGCCGCCGGGCGTTGGCGGGAGACCGCAGCAGGTAGATAGTCTCCTGCCAGGAGTCGAAGTCCTCGGCGGACATGAGCACGGCATCGCCGCCCTTGGAACTGATCCTCACCGGCACGTGGTCGTCGTTAACTTGCTGGATCAGGGGGAACAGGCGCGAGCGGGCTTCGCTTGCACTAATGGCCACTGCGGTACACTCCTTCGATCTGGTACAAGTTTACTGTACCAGACAGGTACGTAACTTAGGTACCAGAGCTCGCCTACGGGCCGAGATCCTGGAGCAGGGCGTCGAGGGTGAGTTCTTCCTCGACGCGGACGTTGC
>Ga0335077_10008022_pt1 | contig 13096 bp, 11 predicted proteins | sample Lox_Sample_31_FD_207151 | JGI IMG/M metagenome (GOLD analysis project Ga0335077, IMG submission 207151) | Soil microbial communities from Loxahatchee National Wildlife Refuge, Florida, United States - Lox_Sample_3.1 | ecosystem: Environmental > Terrestrial > Soil > Wetlands | place: USA... | reverse complement strand
ATGGCCTGTTTCTAAGGACGTTGTGTCGTAACTACATCCTTTCAGGAAACAGGCCATCCTTTATGTAGACACGCCGCCGTTCCGGGTAGAGTTGACATCACGAATAACGCGCGTGAATAACCCTGAAAGCCTGCGCCGTTGTCGCGCACGTAGCAGCAGACGCGTCCATCCCCGGCCGGTGTTGTCCCGAACTCGATCAAGGCATCGTCCCGGCCGGACGTGAATTTCCAGGCGTTATCCAGCAGGTTTTGCAGTACCGTGCGGATGAGGACGCAGTCGGCCAGCACCCAGGCTGGCTGCTCGATGGTGAAGCGGACGCGGCGGCCCGGGCTGTCCCGCTGGAGTTCCTCGGCAATGCTGGCCACCTCGGCACCGAGATCAACCTGCTGGAGTTTAATCTCTGCCCTCGCGACCGTGGATAGCCGCAGCAGGTCGTCGAGAACCTGGCCCATGTGCTGGCTGGCGGCCTCGATCCGCTCGGCGTAGTTGCAGCCAGAATCACCGAGGCTATCCGCGCAATCTTCCATTAGTGCAGCGCTGTAACCAGCGAGCGCGAGCAGCGGGGTGCGCAGGTCGTGAGCTATTGAGGTGGCGAACGACTGCAGGTCCCGGTTGGCCTGCTCAAGATCCGCGTTGAGCGCCTGGAGGGTCCGGTTCGCCTCCATGAATCCACGATGGGCCATCTTGAGTGGAGCGAGGCACTCGACCAGGAAGGAGATCGACTGCGTCCAGATGGTGGTCTGGCTGGTTCCGAGTATGGACCCGAGGGTCTCGGCGTGGGCGCTGACGATGTCTATAACCCCGGTGCCGTTGTCCAGGGCGGCGCGGCCGAGTTCGTAGGCTGCCTCCAGTGCGGACTCGCCGGGGTCTTTGAGATACGTGCGGAGGGCTGTTGCGTAGTCAAGCTGCGGCTGGGAGTTCATCGTCGGCCGCCGTCGTAGCGGGCGACCAGAACAAGCGCATCGTCGTAGCCGCGGCCATTCTCTTCGAGGATGCGGGCGGCGACGATCCGGGGGGACAGGATCGGCTCGACGGAGCTGACGAAGCCATCCTGGATCCCATCGGTCGCCATGATGAGCAGGTCACCGGCGTCCAGGCGAGCGCTACGCGTGTCAAGTGACGGCATCCGCCATCCGACGACGCCACCGCGGGCCAGCGTTCCCTCGTGACGGTGTGGCGGGGCCGAGCGGACCACGTGCCCCGAGACGTTGCCGACGCCCAGCCACTCCGTCTGGCCGTCGCTGGCGATCACCGCGATGCTCATCACCACCCCCCGGGTCCGCCGCAGCGCCATGTGACAACGCTCAAACAATGACCGGAGTGGCGCGTCAGGGGTCTCGGCGATGGCGGCGATGGCGGCGCTCGTAGCCTCGTGCGCTTCGGGTCCGTGCCCGAGGCCGTCCATCACCGCTATAAGGGTCCGGAGTGGCTGGGGGACGACGAGATACCCGTCACCTGAGGTGATCTGGCCGGGGATAGGGGCATCAGCCACTGCCCACTCGACCCAATCGGTAGTGCCGGTGGTCACGGTCATGTCCGGCGCGCCCATCTGGTCGCGGTAACCGTTGTTCCCTGCCCGACCTCGGAGACCAGGTCGAAGTCGTCCATCAGGCGTTTTGTTCCCGGCAGGCCCAGCCCGAGTCCGTGGCCCGTCGAGAATCCGTCGGTCATCGCCAGCGCCGTATCTGTGATTCCGGGTCCTTTGTCGGCCGCGATGATCGTGATGCCCTGAACGCCGTTCCTGGCGGCCGGTCGCAACAGGATCTCTCCGCTGCGTGCGTACTTCAGGATGTTGCGCGCCAGCTCCGAGATAGCAGTCGCGATCAGCGTCTGGCTGATGAGGTCAAAGCCCAGATCAGCCGCTATGGCGCGCACGGTCTGGCGGGCCTTCAGGATGTCCGATTCATCGTCGATCTGGACTCGCGTGTCAGTGTCCACGGTCCACTGTCCTGTGCGACCTCGCGCGCAGGTAGGCGAGACCCGCTTCAAGGTCCAGCGCGGTGCGGATGTCTGGTATGTGTAGGCCCAGTTCCACCATGGCCATCGCCACAGCGGGCTGGATCCCGGCGATGACGGTCTCGACGCCGCGAAGCCGGAGCATGGCGGCCAGGTTCTGCAATGTCCGCGTTGAAAACGAGTCGATCACGTCGAGGGTTGTCACATCCACGACGATCCCATCACAGCGGCGCTTCTGCGCCTCCACGAAAAGGTCGTTTTGGAGGCCGATAAGATCGGCGTCGGTCAGGGCGGTTTGCACTGACGCGATGAGGTACGGCGGTTGCGCGAGGATTGGGACCGGCATAGCCGCGTCAGGCCACGGTCGTCGGCGCGACCGGGGTCTCGACGATTACGCGGTCGGCGAGTAGCCGGTCGGCGAGGTCGAGCCCGCCCTGCAGGTCTCCGACCGTTTGTATCCGCGAAAGGTCGACCCCAACGGTGACGATGGTCTGGGCGATGGCGGGTGACACGCCGGTCACGACGACGGTCGTGCCGAGCAGTCGCGCTGCGGCAACCGTCTGAATCAGGTGGTTCGCGACCTTCGAGTCGACCGCGGCGACGCCGGTGATATCCATGACAACAACCCCGGCGCGGAACTCCCGGATCGCCCCGAGCATCTGCTCGGTCAGCTGCCGTGCCCGATCAGAATCGATCAGGCCGATGATCGGCAGGAGAAGCAGCCGATCGCGAATCCGCAGCACCGGAGTCGACCGTCACTACACCGCGCGGCCGCCGCGTGCCAGGGTGAATGTATGCAAGGTCGCCTCGGGCCGACGCCGGAAGTCTTCGGGCGCGATTCGGAGCTGACGGCGCTGCGCGGCTTGGTGGCCGCCGACCGCCATGTTGGAGCGGTGCTGTTGACCGGCGCCGCGGGGATCGGGAAGACCGCGTTGTGGGAAGCCGGCCTGGAAATGGCTCGGGCCGCAGATCGGTTCGTGCTGGCCGCCCGCCCGGCCGGGACAGAGGCCGGGATGGCCTTCGCCGGTCTGATCGATCTGTGCGACCGGGTCGGGCCCGAGATCTTGGCCGGCCTACCCACGCCGCAGCGGTCTGCGCTTGAGGTGGCGCTGCTGCGCGACGAGCCGTTGCGAGGCGCGGCTCCCGGCACGCACGCCATCGCCCTCGCGTTCCTGAACGTCCTGCGCGGGATGGCCGCCGACCAGCCGCTGGTGGTGGCTGTCGACGACCTGCCGTGGCTCGATCCGCTGTCGATGTCCGCGCTGACCTTTGCCGCGCGCCGGCTGCGCGCTGAGCCTGTGGCCTTTTTCCTCGCCCGGCGGCCGGGGTCGCCGTCGCCGCTCGAGCTCGTGCTGGCGCCTGAGCGTCTCGAGGTCGGAGCTCTTGACACCAATGCGCTTCGGCGGTTGCTGGCCTCGCGACTGGCGATGTTTCCGCCCCGCGTTCTGCTGCGGCGCATCGTCGACGTGAGCCAGGGCAATGCGCTTTTCGCGCTGGAGCTGGGCCGCTCGGTCCGCCGCGGCGGCGTGCCGGCCGACAACCCCGATACGATCCTGCCGGCCAGCGTCGAGGACGCGCTGGGCGCGCGGGCGGTCGCGCTGGTCCCCGGCGTGCGCCCGCTGCTGCTTGCGGTCGCCCTCACTGGCGGCCTCACTCGCGAAACCCTCGAGGCCGTCGCCGGACGGGCCACCGTCGACGCCGCGTTCGACGACGGCGTGCTGGCCCGCGACGAATCCAGGGTGCGGGCATCCCATCCCCTGCTGGCGGCCGCGGCGGTGAACCAGTCGGGACCGCAGGAGCGTCGCGCGGTGCACGTCGCGATCGCGGGTGCGGTCGCCGACGAGGAGCTGAGCGCGCTGCACCTTGCGCTGGCTACCGACCGGCCCGACGGCCGGCTCGCTGCCCGGCTGATGGCGGCCGCGTCCCGGGCGTCGTCGCGGGGCGCGCGGCCACAGGCGGTGGTACTGGCCGAGCACGCGCTGCGCCTCACACCCGCTCACGCCGCGGAACGTCACGAGCGACTGCTCACCTTTGCGGCGTACCTGAATATCGCCGGTGAGACGCAGCGCATGACCGACCTGCTCGGCTCCGCCATCGGCGGACTGCCGGCGGGCACGGCACGGGCACGCGCCTGGCTACTGCTGAGCGAGGGGTTCGGGGTCACGAACCTCGCCGGGTACGAGCGCCGGCTGGACCGCGCACTCGCCGAGGAGGATGCCGACGCGGGCATCCGGGCACTAGCCCTGGCCAAGAAGACGACGGCTACCGCGGTCGTCGGCGTCCGGCGTGTCCCGGAGGCCGAGCAGTGGGCGCGTGAGGCGCTGGCGGCCGCACGCGGCGTGGGCGCGGCTGTCGAACAGCACCTGCTTTACTCGTTGTCCTGGGCGGCCGCGCTGCGCGGGCACCCGGTCGACGATCTGTGCGCGCGCGTCGCTGCCCTCTCGCCGGAGTCGATCTACCTCGTCGACTCCCCGGAGCGCGTCGCGGCCCAGCGCGCAGTGTGGCGCGGCGAGTTCGGCGCGGCCCGTCCCGCCCTGGTGCGGCTGCTGCAGCAGGCCGACGACCGCGGCGAGGCCGAGTCGTACGCGCTGCAGCGCCTGCACCTGTGTGAGCTGGAGTTGCGCGTCGGCGATTGGGGCGCTGCGGGCCGCCTGCTCGACGAGTGGGCCGAGTCCGCGGAGCGCGAGCTGTTGAATCTGCCGATGTACGAGCGGTGCCGGGCACTGCTGGCCATGGGACGGGGCCACGTCGACGAGACACGGCACTGGGCCGCTCAGGCGATCGACCGGGCGGACGCCTACGGCGACGGCTGGGATCGGCTTGAGGCACTTCGTGCGCGGGGAACCGCGGCACTGCTCGCGCGCGGGCCATCGGCGGCGATCGTCGATCTCGGCGCTGTGCACGAGCACGCCGAGCGTGAGGGCGTGGCAGATCCCGGGGTGTTCCCGGCCGCCCCGGAGCTGGTCGAAGCGCTCGCCGAGCTCGGCGACCTGGACCGTGCCCGCTCCGTGACCGAGGCGCTCACCCGGCAGGCGCAGGTCCAGACACACCCGTGGGGGCTGGCGACCGCCCGGCGCTGCCACGCCCTCGTGCGGCTCACCGCGGCCCGGTATGACCGTGCGGCCGGTGCTGCCCTCGCCGACGCGGCGACCGAACTCGCGGGCCTTGGCCTGGGGTTCGACTCGGCCCGCTGCCAGCTTAGCCTCGGCCGCGCGCAGCGCCGCCTGAAGCAGTGGGGCTCGGCCCGCACGTCGCTCGAACATGCTAGGGCGGCGTTCGTGCGGCTCGGGTCTGCGGGCTGGGCCCAACGCGCGCAGGAGGAACTTGCCCGGGTCGGTGGACGGGTCCCCGCGGCACCGGGAGCGCTCACGCCGACGGAGCACGACGTCGTGCAACTCGCCGCGCACGGCCTGACCAACAAAGAGATCGCCCGGCAGCTGTCGATCGCGGTGCACACCGTCGAGGTGCACCTCTCCCGCGCGTACGGCAAGCTCGGCGTCCGATCGCGTTCACAGCTCGCGGCCCAACTAACGCCCCGGCCGGGGGACCCGATTAATCCGTGAGGTTTCCGGGATTCGGTGGCTCCCCGCGCCGGCCTACTGTGGTGCCGACTTTACCGGGGGTTTGCCATGACGACCATAAACCGGCCGGCCGGCACCGGCACCGCTGCCGCCAACGCCGCCGCCGCGGCCGACGCCGCGCTGAAAGCCAAGCACCGGGCCATGTGGGCATCAGGGGACTACCCCACCCTGGTCCACGACCTCATCGCCGACCTCGGACCGGCGCTCGTCGGCGCCTGTGGCGTCCGGCCCGGGATGCGCGTCCTCGACGTCGCGGCCGGTGCCGGCAACGCCGCACTCGTCGCCGCGGATGCCGACGCCGACGTCGTCGCGGGCGATCTGACACCGGGACTGCTCGCGGCCGGGCGCGCCGCCGCCGAACGCGGCGTGGAGGTCACCTGGCGGGAGGCCGACGCCGAAGCGCTGCCGTTCGCCGACGCGGCCTTCGACGTCGTGATGTCCTGCGTTGGCGTGATGTTCGCATCGCACCACCAGCAGGCCGCGGGCGAGCTCGTGCGGGTCTGCCGCCCCGGCGGCACGATCGGCCTGCTCAACTGGACTCCCGACGGCTTCATCGGGCAGATGTTCGCCCCGATGAAGCCGTACGCGGCGGCACCGCCGCCCGGCGCCCAGCCCCCGCCGCTGTGGGGCGACGAACGGCATGTCACCGCGTTGCTCGGCGACCGGGTCGAGCGCATCCAGGGTCGCCGGCAGAGCCCCGCGATCCCGTTCGCCACCGGTGCCGAGTTCTGCGACTACTTCAAGCGGCGCTACGGCCCGACGATCGCCGTGTACCGCAACCTCGGCGCGGACACCGGGCGGGCTACCGAGCTCGACCGCGCGCTCCCCGAACTCGGCGAGCAGAACCTGGCCGCGGCCGGCACCGCCACGATGAACTGGGACTACCAGCTCGTCACCGCGGTGAAACTCTGACGCGCCCGCTCGCCGGGACTGGCCGCGGGATTCCATTCAAGCCTTCAACGTGCATTGCCATGACACGTCGCGTATCCGAGCCGGAGCCACACCATGACCTACACAGTGGAACACAAGTACGTCGAGGACAGTGTAGAACCCGACGTAACCCTCCAGGGCACTACTCATGCCGTTGTTCAATACGCGGCGTCCGGAACCTTCGCAATTCGATCTCCAGGGAAACTCCTGGCCTCGGCAACGGCGGAGTACGAACTTGTGAAGGAACCCAGCGCGCAGGTCTTCCCGTTGCCCCTCACAGTCGAGCTCCAGAGTCCGGACGGGGACCCTTTCACCGCTGATGAGGTGACCGTCGCCGACTTGCAGAAGTTCCGTGATTTGCATGGCGCAAGCCAGGGGCTGTGGTCGTACAACATCCACGGCCAGCAACAGGTTACCCTCGCGGATCCGGCCACCGAGGTCAACGGCATTACCGGTCGCATGAGTATCGTCGTCGAGGAAACCGTGACGTCTCAGAGCGCGCCGCCGCTGGTCAACGACCGGCTGAGCGCACAGGACGAACACACCTATACGTTCGACCTGTACCGCGTCGGCACATTCGTCGCGACCACGGAGTCGGACGGCCTCCTCGGGGTGCAGCGCCCGATGAGGCTGCTCGATCCGGTCGGCACCGTGGTCGCGAACAGCGACACCGGCCAGCTGACCTTTCCGGTCTCGCTCGAGACGCTGGACATCTCGCGCGACGCGCACGGCACCGTGCGGCCCTGGTCGCTGGAGGTCCTCCCCGCTCCGTTTTCACCGGACTCGGCGGATACGACCGTTTCGGCGACCGTCCTGGCCAGCCGCAGGATTCACACGCAGACGTTGCAGAGCCGCATCGACGACCTGATCGGCGTCGGCGGCAGCAAGATCTCCGTCTTCGGCGACACGCGCCAGGAGGAGGAGACCCTGCTGGCGCGGCTGGAGATCCTAGATGAGATCAGCGCCGGCACGATCGACGTCCTGGAACTGCTGAAGGGCAAGCTCAAGCCAGAGCTGCAGGATCCCGGCGTCGACGTCCACGAGATCAAGGCGAACGTCCCCTACGTCCTCTACAGCCACAGCCGCAACCTGCCGGCTGAGATGCACGTCTCGCTGGACGACCTGAATCTGGCCAAGGTCAATGTCACCGTCGGGGCCAGTGAGAGAATCCAGCCGCCGCTGCCCGCGGTGAAACTGCAGCTCATCGTGGATGGGGGGGCCACAGTCAAGCTCGGTGGCTTCCCCATTGCCACCGTGGGCATCACCGACACCGGGGCCGTCGACAACCTGATCGAGGCGGAAGTGGGGCTGCGCCTGCAGGCCGACAGCACGTTCGCGGTGGAGTCCTGGCTGACCAGCGATCCGTTCGACATTGACGTCAGCTGGGAGGCGGCGGTCGCCGCCGGGGTGGTCTCCGCTGGCCTGCTGGCGGAGGGGGCGGAGAATATCGCGGACATCATCAATGCGGGGTTCAATCTGGTGGTCCAGCTAGGTTTCCGCTACTTCCTGGACGGCGTGGGGGGTCAGGTCCCACCCGTGATCGCGATGATTATGGGGGATGACTTCAGCTACCGTTCCCTGAGCGTGGACGGCGAGGACATCGTCCTGGAATACGTCGCGCCGGTTGAGCCCGACCCCAAGCCGACCCCGCATTATCTCGGGGTCATCGGACGCAGCATCACCCCGGAGGCTCCCGGCATCTGGCAGGTCAGGCCGCCGCTTCTCGGCGACACGTGGAGCGCGCCCAACCTGAGCCAGAAGATCGACCATATCGTCGTGGTGATGATGGAGAACCGGTCTTTCGACCACGTGCTCGGGTACCGCGCCCAGCTCCCCGGGCACGAGGATTCCGACGGCCTGACCACGGGCCTCATCGGCGTCCTCGAGTCGCTGGACCCATTTGCATTTCAGGACGATGATGGGATCGAGAAGCTGGTGAAGTACGCCCTCCGGCGGCTTGGGACCGAGTCGGGAATCACGCCGGACGCCTTTGGTTTCAAGACCAAGTTCCCGGCGGATGTGGGTCACTCTACCGACGATGTGCAAACCCAATTGTCCGCGCAGCTCCCCCTGCCGTCCGGTCGGCAAATCAACAGTCCGCAAGGATTCGTACAGGACTTCAGGACGAGAGTACCGAAGGATTCCAACGAAATCTATATGATGGATGTGCTCGGCTACTATGAAGCGAAGGACCTGCCGTTCTTCACCTTCCTGGCCGAGAATTACGCCTATTGTGAACGGTACTTCTGTTCGCATCCAGGCCCCACGATTCCGAACCGCATGTACTCGCTCGCCGGCGACCTTCAGCACGACCGGAACGGCGAGGCGCTTATCAATAACGGCGCCGAGAACCTCGCCCTGTCCCGCGCGCTGAACATTTTCGATGTGCTCACCCGGAAGCGGGTCAGCTGGCGGGTGTACGAGTCCTTCCCGTCGGTCACCATGCTGCGGATGTTCGCGCGCTATGCCACTGACAACACCAGCATCGCACCGCTGTCGAGGCTGCGAAGCGATGTCGCGCTCGGGGACCTGCCGGCCGTTACGGTGATCGACCCGCGGATGCATAGCGCCCCGCGCGGCGACGACCATTCGCCGAAGGCAGATATGTTCGACGGCCAGCGCTTCCTGCAGGACGTCTATGGAACACTGCGGTCGAACGGCGCGGTCTGGGAGAACACCTTGCTCATTATCACCTACGACGAGCACGGTGGGTTCTACGACCACGTCCCACCGCCGGTGGCCGATCTGCGCGATATAGAGGTGGAGGTGAACGCCGGGGGCGGGCTCTCAGCGTCGGCGCTCCCGTCCGCCTCGGCCCTGCTGACGGGTTATGGGCTGAGGGTGCCGACCTTTGTCGTATCGCCTTGGGCACCGGCCGGGAAAGGCCCGGACATCGTGCTGGACCACTGCTCGATCCTGAAAACCATCCTCGCGCGGTTCTGCGGGGACACCAGGCCGTTCCTGAGCGACCGGGTCGACGCGTCCCTGACCTTCGACGCCTACCTGTCCGCGCCCGCGCCGAGGCTGGACGTGCCGCCCACCCCACCGCTGGCCGCGCTGCCCGCGGTGACGTCCGCCACCGGCATCGACACCGGACCGGTCTCGCGCGAACAACTGAGCCGCGACGACGTCGAGTTCGATGACCTGACCGGCATGTTCGCCCGCCTGCTGCTGGGCCGCGACACGTCAGACAGCCCGCTCCAGGTTTCCCCGCCGCCCGACCAGAGCACGGTGCTCGGCGCACCGGTCGATCTGCAGTTGGCCTTCACCGGCGGCACTGGCCCGGTCACCTGGGCCTATGCCAGTCTGCCTGCCGGCCTCACCGGAGATCCCTCCGGTCACATCACCGGGGCGCCAGCGCCAAGCGGAACGGCCAGCCACCTCGTGACGGTCACCGCAACCGATGCGAACCACGCGACAGCCACGGCCTCTTTTTCCTGGACCACGCTCACCCAGGTTCCTGCCGTCATGGGGATGTCCAGGACCGATGCGCTCACCGAACTGCGTAACGCTCACCTCACCATCGGCCCGGAATCTACCGACAACCGGTGCATCGACGTGGCCGGGAACGTCCTGGTGCAGAGCCTGCAGGCAGGAAGCATCGTCCCGGAGAGTGCTGAGGTCAGGCTGACCGTATCCAGCGGACTGGACAAGTACGGCCACAAATGCCCCGAGCTGAAATAGCTACGGCCACCGGCCCTGCGGTCAGGGGGACGCGACTCACCCGGCCGGCGGCCAAAAGTCGAGGCTGATAAGTGTCGGCGCGTGCGTCAGCCGTGCGTCACGAGAGCGCATCGCGTTGGGGGATGCTGGGGGACCCTGAGACGTAAGCGGGCAGGTCAAGAGTGAGGCCGCATAGCTGGCCTCCAGCGACAGCAAATGCTATCTGCCGGCAGCGAGGGTCAAGAAGCGTCCACTGCTGGCCCAGCGAGCTCAGGCCTCGCTCCGCTGATCTGCAGGCCAGTACGCTGGGGATCTGTGAGGGTCGTGTCGCTGCTGCCGTCGGCCACCGAGATCGTCTACGCGCTCGGCCTTGGCGACCAGCTGGTCGGAGTGACGTTCGAGTGCGACGAGCCCGCCAGCGCCCGCCGGGACAAGGCGGTGGTCGTCGGCGGGCGGGACACCTCGGGGATGAGCCCGGCTGCTATCGACGCTTACGTCCGTGATCAGCTCGCGGCGGGCCAGGACCTTTACACTCTGCACGCCGACGCGCTCGCCGGCCCGTCGCCGCCCATCCAGGCAGCCGCTCGGCACAGACCAGCTGGGATCAGATCGCCGCGGCACGACCGGAAGTGATCGTGGTCGCTCCCTGCGGGTTCCACCTCGACGGTGCCGCCGGGCAGGCCGAACCGGTCGCTCAGCGGCTGCCCGGCATACCCGTGTGGGCGATCGACGCCGACGGGCTGGTCGTGCGCCCGGGCCCGCGTCTTGTCGATGGCGTCGAGGCCCTCGCCGCCGTCCTGCACCCCGGCGCAACCGTCACCGCACCGGTCGGCAGCATACGCCGCATCGCCTGATACCGGCGCCCGGCAGGGCTTGAACCCCGGCTACCGGGAAGCCGTGGCCGATCTGCCGGTCACGGCGGGGAGATGCTGCGGGGGCCAACGTATTCAGGCCCGGGCTGACTCAGCGCGACTCACTCAGAGCGTTTGCGCAGGTGAGGAGGAGGGACCCCCGGTTCGGCTTCGCCCAGGCCAGGGCATATCTGCGGAGATTGCTTCGGGACGAAGAGGCCCCCGGCTCAGATCCGGCCATCCCGACCAGCTGGAACGTGTCCCTTAGCGATCTTGCAGAAAGACGCTGGGGGCCAAACCGGGGGCCACTGCCTCACGCCAAGTCGGCTTGGTGCTGCTTGAAGATGGCGTTCATGGTCTCGGCACCCCGGGTAATCACCGGCTTGAGCTGGTACCGGCCGGAACAGACCGTCAAGCATGTGCCGTTGCGAGCCACCGATTACCCGCTCGTGGCTCCCCTCTGTGTCAAGAGGGCCGTTCCCGCCTTTGTGAGTGTGCTCCGGCTCTTGCCGCCGTCAAGCAAAGGGCGCTTGACCGCGGCTGCGCGCCGGAGCCGGCGAGAGGCGGCGGGAACGGCCTGAAGAACGGATCGGTTTGCCGGGGTAGGGTCGGTGGGTGGCGGGCCCGGGAAGTGACTTCTCCGAAGCGCCGGTGCTGGGGTTGAAGCCGGCCGCGCTGGAGCCAGTAGCCGCCCCCACGTGTCCTCCCGGGCCCGTTGCCGCGGCGCGGGCGTCGAGGACAAGAAAGGGAAACTGCAGATCGAGTACGGGCTGCTCACCGACCCGGCCAGGCGCCCCGTCGCGGTCCGGGTGTTCGAGGGGAACACCGGCGACCCGGCCGCATTCACCGAGATCGTCAAGGTGATACGGGAGACGTTCGGCCTGGCTCAGATGGTCATGGCTGGGGACCGGGGGATGATCACCCCGGCCCGGATCGCCGCGCTGAACACCGCGGGGAACGGCACGCAGCCGCCCGGCGGCAGCTACGGGTGGATCACCGCGCTGCGCGCCCCGGCGATCCGCAAGCTGATGGCCGGGGACGAGCCGCTGCAGCTGTCCCTGTTCGATGAGCAGGACCTGGCGGAGATCACCTCGGACGATTTCCCCGGCGAGCGGCTGGTGGCCTGCCGTAACCCGGTGCTGGCTGCCGAGCGGGCCCGCAAGCGCGAAGACCTGCTGGCCGCGACCGGGAAACTGCTCGCCCCGCTCATCGCCCGGGTCGCCGCCGGGCGGCTTCACGGCGCCGCGGCGATCGGCGTCGAGTTGGGCAAGGTGATCAGTAAGTACAAGACCGGCAAGCACTTCGACGTCACCATCACCGACACCAGCCTGGCTGTCACCCGCCGCCAGGACCAGATCGATGCCGAAGCTGCCCTGGACGGGTTCTACGTACTGCGCACCCCCGTCCCCGCCAGCGACCTAGACGCCCCCGCCGTGGTCAGCGCCTACAAGAACCTCGCCCGCGTCGAACGCGACTTCCGGCACATCAAATCCGACGACCTGGACCTGCGGCCCATCTTTCACCGGCTGGAGGAACGCGTCCGCGCCCACGTGCTGATCTGCATGCTCGCCTGCTACCTCACCTGGCACCTGCGCCGCGCGTGGGCCCCGCTGACCTTCACCGACGAGAACCCGCCCGCCCGGCACAACCCGGTAGCCCCGGCCCGGCGCTCACCCGCCGCCCAGGCCAAAGCCTCCGCGCAGCACGACCCGGCCGGCCGCCCCTACCGCAGCTTCCGCGGCCTGCTGGAGCACCTGGCCACCCTGACCCGCAACCAGGTCCACTTCGCCGGCGCCCGCACCGACATCTCGATGCTCACCGAGCCGGCCAGTGCCCAGCGCCAGGCCTTCGAGCTGATCGGCGCCCCGATCCCGCTCACCTTGACGTAGCCAGAACGTCAACCCAGCCAGCCCCGCAAAACCGCAGGTCAAACCCGAGATAACCTGCCAAACCCACCGCAACTTCGGCCTAGAGCAAGTCAACAAGTAGCCGAAGAGCGGATGGTGCAGCCGCGCATAGTTATCCGTTGTTCCGCTTGTCCTGCCGATCCAGGTCTTCCAGCCGGACACTCACGACCTGCGGCCATCAGCCTGTTTCGGCGGGTGCCGCGAAAGG
>Ga0335077_10008021_pt1 | contig 13097 bp, 12 predicted proteins | sample Lox_Sample_31_FD_207151 | JGI IMG/M metagenome (GOLD analysis project Ga0335077, IMG submission 207151) | Soil microbial communities from Loxahatchee National Wildlife Refuge, Florida, United States - Lox_Sample_3.1 | ecosystem: Environmental > Terrestrial > Soil > Wetlands | place: USA... | reverse complement strand
GACCACGTTCCCGCCGAGTTTTTCGGCGAGCCTGGTCACCGCCGCCGCTGTTCCGCCGGTCGCCAGAACATCGTCCACGATGAGAACGTGCTCGCCGGACTGGATCGCGTCGCAGTGGATTTCGAGCGCATCGGTGCCGTATTCGAGCTGATATTCGACCCGCTCGGTCGCGTAAGGAAGCTTTTTCGGTTTTCGCACCGGAACGAAGCCCGCATTCAGGGCGTAAGCGACCGCGGGGGCGAAGATAAACCCGCGCGCTTCGATGCCGATGACCTTATCGATGCGTTTACCCACGTACCCCGCGCCGAGTTCGTCGATCAGCGAGCGCAGGCCCTGAGCATCCTTGAGCAGCGTGGTGATGTCGTAAAACAAGATTCCAGGCTTGGGAAAATCCGGAACCTCCCGGATCAGCGATTTTAAATGGTTCATTGCGGGAACACCGATTCTAGCATCAAAGGCTACACTGAGATTTGACCCTGACATTCGAGCAGGCTCGCGAGTGCGTGGTGCGCGAGGTGCGTCCCTTGGGCGCGCTCGAAACAGTGGCGATGTGCGATGCGGTGGGGCGCGTTCTCGCCGAAAGCGTCGCGGCCGATCGCGATTATCCGCCGTTCGATCGTAGCGCGCGCGACGGGTTCGCGGTGCGGTCGGCGGATGTGCCGGGCGAGCTGCGCGTGATCGGCGAGGTGCGCGCGGGCACGGTTTTCGAGGGCGCAATCGGCACGGGGGAAGCGGTCGAGATTATGACCGGAGCGCCGCTGCCCGAAGGCGCCGATGCGGTGGTGATGGTCGAGCACACCCGGCGCGAGGGCGATCGTGTGATCATCGAGCGCGGCGCGAAGCCGCAAGAGAATTTCAATCCGCGCGGAACCGAGGCGCTGCGCGGCGCCGTGGTGCTCAACGCGGGAACGCGGATCGGATTCGCGCAGGCCGCGGTGATGGCGATGGTGGGATGCGAGCGCGTCGCAGTGCACCGGCAGCCGCGCGTCGCAATTGTGCCGACCGGCGACGAAATCGTCGAACGGGGCGAAACGCCACGCGAGTTTCAGATCCGCAATTCGAACGCGTGGTCGCTTGCGGTGCAGGCGCGCCGCGCGGGCGCGATTCCGGAAATGCTGCCGATTGCCAGGGACAACTACGAATCGACGCGGGAACAGATTGAGCGCGGGCTCGAAGCCGATCTGCTCCTGTTATCTGGCGGCGTCTCGGCCGGGAAATACGATATCGTCGAGCGCGTGCTGGCCGATCTGGGCGCGCGATTCTTTTTCGATCGCGTCCTGATTCAACCCGGGCAACCGCTGGTATTCGGCGCGGTTCGCGAGAAATTCTTCTTCGGCCTGCCGGGCAACCCGGTTTCGACAATGGTGACTTTTGAGCTGTTCGCGCGCGCGGCGATAGACAAGATGAACGGGATCGCCGAACCGGCTCTTCCGCTCACCCGCGCGAAGCTCACGCATGAATTCCGTCATAAAACCGGGCTCACGCGCTTTCTTCCGGCACGATTGAGCGCGAACGGAGCGACGGTCACGCCGCAGCCGTGGCAGGGGTCGGGCGACGCGATTACGCTGGCGCGCGCGAATGCGTTTCTGGTCGCCGAACCCGATCGCGAAGCGTGGGCCGCGGGCGAGGATATCCGGGTGATGCTCGCATGAAAAAGCTGTCGCATTACGATCGGCGCGGGCGCGCGACGATGGTGGACGTTTCCGCGAAAGCGGAGACCAGGCGCACCGCGACGGCGCAGGCATTCGTGCGCATCCGTCCCTCGGTGCTGAAAAAACTGCCGCAAAACCCCAAGGGCGATCCGCTGGAAGTAGCGCGGATCGCGGGAATCAGCGCGGCCAAACGCACTTGGGAGTTGATTCCCATGTGCCATCCGCTGCTGCTTTCGCATATCGATGTTCAGGCCGAAATCGAATCGAAAGGCGTGCGCATCACCGCGAAAGTCGCGACCACGGGACCCACGGGCGTGGAGATGGAAGCGCTCACAGCGGCCGCGGTCGCGGCACTGACGGTGTACGACATGACCAAGGCGCTCGACAAGGCGATCGAAATTCAGGACGTTTATTTGCTCGAAAAAACCGGCGGGAAAAGCGGAGATTTCAAAAGATGATCAGTGTGGCGATCGTAACCATCAGCGATTCCGTCGCCGCCGGAACGCGCCAGGACGGATCGGGACCCGCGCTGACCGAAAAAATCCAGGCGCTCGGATGGCACACTGTGAACATGGTGATTCTCCCCGATGACGTACAGCAGATTTCGAACGCGCTCACCGCGCTCGCTGACTTCGACGGCGTCGATATCGCGATCACCACCGGCGGAACGGGCATCGCGCTGCGAGACGTGACGCCCGAAGCGGTGCACGCAATCGCCGACCGGGAGATCCCCGGCCTGGGTGAATTAATGCGCAGCGAAGGCCGGAAATCGACCCAATTCGCGCCGCTTTCGCGCGGCGGAGGGTATACGCGCGGCCGGACTTTGATTCTGTGCCTTCCCGGATCGGTGCGCGGTGCGGTAGATTCGTTGAATGCGGTGGCTGATCTGGCGCCGCATATTGTTGATTTACTTCATGGACGCACGGAGCATGTTTCGAAACCGGCGTCTTGACGCAGGCATCTAACCGACAGGAGCAGCATGCGAAAAATATTGACACTTCTGTGCGCCGGGGGATTTGCATTCGCACAAGCTCCGGCGCAAAATCCGCCGCAAAACCCGCCGGAGGGTGAGACCTTTAAAATTCCCGGCGTGATAGTACGCACCGTGCTGGTTCCGACTACGGTGGTGGACCGCGACGGGCAGTTCGTCTCCGGCTTGACTCCTTACGATTTCCGCCTGGCTGATAATGGCAAGCCGCAGAAGATCACCGAGGACATCGCCATGCATCCCCTGTCAGTGGTGGTAGTGATCCAGGCCAACAACGACGTCGAAAAAATTCTGCCGAGCATCAAGCAGCTCTCGAGCGTTTTCGAATCGATGGTGATCGGTGATGACGGCGAGATGGCCGTGATCGCGTTCGACCATCGCGTTCAGGTGCTGACCGATTTCACCTCGGATTCGGCCAAAATCGACGCGGCGTTCCGCAGGCTCACGCCGGGCAGCTACACCGCCGCGCTGAACGACGCCACCATGCGCGCGATCAATATGCTCAAAACGCGGCCGACCAACCGCCGGCGCATCGCCATATTGATTTCAGAGAATCGTGACAAGGGCAGCGGGATCCACAAAGTCCGCGAGGTGATGACGGAAGCGGATTTTGCGGCCGTCACTTTCTATTCGGTGAACATTTCGCAGATGATTTCCGCGCTGACCTCCAAGGCGATGCCCAACCGTCCCAATCCGATCGAGTCGATTCCGGGCGCGCAGGGCGGCCTTCCGATGGGCGTGACCACCACGGCCAACACGGCTGCGCAGAGCGACACCGGTAACTGGGTCCCCGCGCTCAAAGACATCTTCGACGCCGCCAAGGGCCTGTTCGTGCCCGATCCGCTGGACGTGTACACCAGATACAGCGGCGGCCGCGAGTGGGGATTCCGCGATCAGAAACAGCTCCAGCACGACGTGCAGGAGATCGGCGACGAGCTGCACAGCCAGTATCTGCTGAGCTACTCGCCCAACAATCAGAACGAAGCCGGCTATCACAAGATCGTGGTGGAAGTGATAAAGCCGGGCCTGACGATTCGCAGTCGCGACGGCTACTGGATGGCGGCGAAGCCGGAATAGCTTATCTCCGCAAATAAACGCAGATTCACGCCGATAAATTGAGGGTCTGTGTGTATCCGCGTTCATCTGCGGCTATTTCGCCGCGGCGGGTTCCACGATTGCGCTCATTGACCCTTTCGAGCGCGGCATGCGCGGGTCAGCGCCGTAAGCGTGGATCTGGTCGCGGCCGAACTCGGCCTGTTCGCGCTCGCAGGTCATGACCACGGTTCGCCCGGTGGTGTCGACCTCCACAGCGTGCTGGAAAGCGACCTCGGGCGGGAGCAGAAAAATCGCGCCCAGCATTTCGATGACGTACTCATAGGTGTGATCGTCATCGTCGAGCAGGACCACGTTGAAGAGCGGCTCGTGCCGGTCTTCGCCCTGCTGATGGGGAGCGGGGTTTTTCTGTCTGGTAATGTCGGGGGCAGCGGTGGGCACGGCTGTATCTATTTTGCCCGATGGTAAATTGAAGTTGCAGGCGGTTGCTAAAATGGAACTGAAAGGGGGCGCAACGGATTCGACGGGATTGCATCCGTCGTGGGAAGTCGTGCCGGGTTCCGAGCTCCCGTAAAACGATCGGAAAACAACAACTGCCAATCAGCAGTTTGCATACGCTGCCTAATCTTTAGGTAGCCGCCCTGGGTTCGAGGGCCTGCACCGGGCCTGAGGGCGTCATCTTGCAGGATAGGGTGAAAGCTTCTGTTCGGAGCGTAAACCCGAGATCAATCGAGCTAAGCCGCTTCTTTCTTGCCGGTGTCTGACGGAGCGGACCAAAATTACCGAACCGGAAACGCACGTAGTCTTTCTGCGGTGGACTTTCTCGGACGCGGGTTCAACTCCCGCCGCCTCCACCAGCCTTCGCCAAGGCTCCGGCCGGCAAGCCGGAGGGTCGGGGAAGGCTGCCCGCCGGTAGCTCGAAGAGCGAAGGAGGGCTTTCGAGGCCCGAACATACTACGTCTACCTGCTTCAAAGCGAATCTTCTCCCGCCCAACGCTACGTCGGTATGACCGACGACATTAAAGCACGGTTGTCCAAACACAACGCGGGTGCAGTGCCGCACACATCTGAATTTCCGCCCTGGACCCTGCGGACCTACGTGGCCTTTACAACGCGCCACCAAGCCGCGACTTTCGAGCGTTATTTGAAGTCCGGCTCGTGTAGAGCGTGCGCGAATCGTCATCTGTGGCCGGAAGAGTCAACGCAATCGTCGTGAAAAACCCGACTGCACCCAACATGGATGCCGTCTCTATGGTGTTGAGAACTCCTCCCGCCGAAGCACTATAATCGAGACAGCATGGCCCTGACCGACGAAGACAAGCGCTGGATAACGGAGCAACTGGAAGCTGTGGAGACGAAGCTTTTAACGGCGTTTCATCAATGGGCTTCGCCGGTCGATACCCGTTTGCGGGCCCACTCGGCGGCGATCCGGGCGCTTGATGTGGAACAGGAAGTGCTGAGGGACCGCATGGATAAGCTTGACGGCGGACCGCCGGCCGCCCTTTCCTAACCCACGAAGCCGGCTGACGGGAATTCGTGAAAGCGGGACGACGATAAAGCTGCGTGCCCGTCTCGACTGCCCGAGCGGGATGTGCCATTTCGAGGCGCGCGCGTCCGCGAGCGGTTTTTCGGGCTTCAGGCGACCCGCTCGTGTCGGACTCAAATCAAGGTACGCAGCCACTCGACTGCGGCGCGGATCTCCACCATGCGCTGCCGCTGGTCTTCGATTTCGCGCTCGACGTTCACCCCGCCGTTGTATCCCGCGTGCCGCAACGCTTCGATGAAGCGCGGAATGCCGACCGATCCCTGGCCCAGTGGCCGCTCGATTCCGAGCTGACCGGGGAAAGCGGCGGGCGGCGGATCGCCATCCTTGGCGTGCACCGAGACGACGTAGGGCGCGAGCGCTTCAAACGCCGCGATGGGATCGCCCGAGCCGTACAGAATCATGTTGGCGGGATCGAAATTGATCTTCAGATTTCCGCGGCCCGCGTCCTCCAGGAAGCGCAGCAGCACTTCGGCGGGTTCCTGGCCGGTTTCAAGCGCGAAATTCTGGCCATGGGACGCGGCATGATCGCACACGCGGCGGACGACGTCGCGGACCGCGATGTAATCGGGATCCGTGCGATCGTCGGGAATGAAGCCGGCGTGGCAGGCGATCGAAGCGACGCCGAGCGCGGCGGCGAAATCACTAACCTCGAAGGCGCGGCGCTCGCGCGCGGTTCGCGTCGCGTGCGGAATGAAGCCGACGCTCGCCTCGACGGCGGGAATGTCGGCGTAGCTTTCGCCGTGAAACGAGCAAACCACCGTAGCGAGGCGAAAATGCTGCATGGCGAGCACGCTCTTCCATTGCGCCATGAAGGCCGCGTCCAGATCGAGATCCGGGCCGAGGCCCAACTGTCCGCAATCCACCATGGACCGGATCTCGGCGAGATCGTCGCGGCCGGCCCAGAACATTACTCCGATATCCACGGAATTTTCTCTCCGTTCCGCTCCCGTGCGGCGATCAGCGCGAGCATCAGCCGGACCGCGCACGCGGATTTGGCCGGCGGGCAGCGCTCGGGCGGCTTCGATTCGCGCACGCATTCGGCGAAATAGGCGATTTCGGCGGCGTAGCCATCCACAAAAAAGGGCGCGAGACGCGAATTATACTCGAACGTTGCGCGCCGGGTCACAACCGTGTAGTCCATCGAAAACGGAATCTCGCCGGGATACCATCCGCCGGAGATTTCAACGCACACGCCTTTTGCATAGAACAAGCGCGCGCTGAGGAGATCGCCGATGCCGGTGGCCGAGATGGATTCGGGCGACCCGAACAGATGCAGGGCCATGTCGGTGTCGTGAATGAGCAGGTCGAACGGTCCGCCGCCGCTGCGGGCAGGATCGCGAAACCAGGGCGCCCAGTCGGGAGGCGAGCAGCGCCGCCGGAATGCCGCGGATCGGACGGTTTCCTTCGCCAGCGCGCATTCAAGATCCGTGTAGGCGGGAGAAAAACGCAGTACGTGCGCAACCATCAGGATGCGCCCCCGTCGCGCGGCTTCGTCCATCATCCGATTGCAGGAAGCGGCATCGAGCGCCATGGGTTTTTCCACCAGCACGTGCTTTCCGGCGCGTAGCGCGACAATCGCGGCCGCGGCGTGAAGGTCGGTAGGGATGCACAGGTCGACGGCGTCGATCTCAGGATCAGCGAGGACGCGGTCGAGATCGGTCAGATGGACGTGAACGGGCTCAATTCCAGGAATGGATGCGAAGGAGGCCAGATGCGTGCGCCCCATGAATCCGTGGCCGACCAGGGCAAGTCGCATCGCCTCGTCAGGATACCCTAATGAGCCGCGGTGGCAGCGAGCAGCGGGGCGAGATTGCCCGAAGAATCGAAATCGAACGGCTCGGCGCCGCCGACGATCTCCAGCTTGGGGTTCGCCTGAACTTGAGGGCGCAGGTTTTCGGTCAGCCGCAGTACGCCGAGCTCCAGCGAGTTGGCGATCCAGCCGATGGTGACGTCTTCCTGGCGCTGCACGCCGGCCGTCGGCCAGAATTTTTCCAGGCACTCACGATCGCTGGGATAGTGGACCGGCGTGCGGATGGCCGCGGGAGTGGACGCAGTGAGCGAATTGATGCGCGTCGGATTCCAGTCGATCGTGGCAAGCAGGCGGTCATTGATCACGTCGGCCATGCCCAGGCCGACGCCGTTGCCGTAGCTGTGCTCGCTCAGGCCTCGCAGAAAGATTCGGTCGATCTTGGGAGCCGTGTCCCACGGATTATATTCGCCGTTGACGCCGCGATTCACCACCTTGGTGTCCATGCCGGCGCCGGAAAAATTCTTGCCGATTTCATCCACAATCAGCAAATTCAACGGAAAAGGAATGCGGCCCATCCAGGATTTCGCCAGCGCGAGCAGCTCTTCTTCCTTGCGCTCCATCTCCTCGACACGGACGGCGGTGAGCTGCGCGGTATGGTGATTGGCATCCTCTAAAATCGCGAGACCGCCCAGAATTTTTCCGCTCTTGAGCATCTGACGCCCCACGGTGCGGATCACGTGTTCCAGGCCGAGCCGGTAGCCGTAGTTGTGATAGCGTTGCGCGCCGGCGAATTTCCCCAGACCGATGGCCATCATTTTGAACAGTCCGCTCTCGATCTTTCCGGCGAAATCGGTGTGCCACTTGACGCGATTGACCAGGAAAACGCCGCCGGAGGAATGCGCCTTTTCATCCATGAACGTCTCGATTCCGTCGGCTGTGGCGCCGAGCGGTACAACGTCGAGCGCGCTGATAACGGGGCAGCCCATGGCCGATTCCCGAATTCCAAAATGCGCGAGCACGTCGGCCTGGCCCTCGGCCGTCGCGGCGCCGTGGCTGCCCATGGCGGGAAAAATAAACGGATCGAAACCGCGCGACTTCCAGAATTCGACCACCGAGCGCACGATGCTGGGAAGATTGGCGATGCCGCGGCTCCCCACGCCGATGGCGATGCGCGCCCCGGGCCGGAGATTCGCGCCGAAGCCGGCCGAGGCCAGCTCCTGCGAAATGGCCGTGGGAATATCGCGGACGCGGCGATCGGGGAAGTTCTGGCGGACATTGAGCAAGCGGGCGAAGGCCATGATTCGAGCATAAATCACCGCGCGTTATATTGGTCGGGTGCGCGGAATGCTGTGTGTGCTGATGGCGATCCTGCCGGTGCGCGCCGAACGGGTCGCCGGGCTGCACCAGCCGGTGGAGATCCTGCGCGACCGCTGGGGCGTTCCGCACATCTACGCGCACAACACCGGCGACCTGTTCTTCGCGCAGGGATGGATGGCCGCGAAGGACCGGCTGTTTCAGATCGATCTGTGGCGGCGCGCGGGAACGGGAAAACTGGCCGAGGTGCTGGGTCCCTCGGCGATCGCGCGCGACCGCGTGGCGCGGCTGGTTCGTTTTCGCGGCGACTGGGCCAGGGAGTGGTCGAGTTACGCGCCCGATGCGCGCGAAATCGTAACCGCGTTCGTCAACGGGATCAACGCGTATATCAAATCGCTCAAGTCACGGCCGATTGAGTTTCGCATTGCGGGTTATGATCCGGGGCTGTGGAGTCCCGAAGACGTGGTTTCGCGCGTCGCCGGCCTGGGGATGATGGGCAATCTGACGCGTGAGGTCGAGCTGTCCGAGGAAATCTCCGCTTTCGGCGCGAACACGGTGGAAAAATACGAGCCGCCCAATCCCTTCGTGCACCTGATCCCGCCGCCGGGCGTCGATCTCCGCGCGATCACGGAGCAGATTCTTGCCGGTTATCGCGGCGTGCTCGATGAAGCGAAATTTTCCGGATCGAACAATTGGGTGATCGACGGGAGCATGAGCGCGACCGGAAAACCTTTGCTCGCCAACGATCCGCATCGCGCCATCACGCTGCCGAGCTTGCGCAGGACCGTGCACCTGGTGGCGCCTGGATGGGATGCGATCGGTGCGGGCGAGCCGGCGCTGCCGGGAATCGCGCTGGGACACAACGGCGCCATCGGATTCGGGCTGACTGTCGTCGGAACGGATCAGGAAGATTTGTACGTCGAGAAGCTCAATCCGTCGAACCCGGATCAATATCTGTACAGGAAGGCCTGGAAGCCGGTGGAGATCGAGCGGCAGCAGATCCCGGTGAAGGGCACGCAGGCCGCGACGGTCGAGCTGCGCTACACGCAACACGGTCCCATCATTTATGAGGATCGGCCTCGCCATCTGGCGTACACACTCAAATGGGTGGGCGCCGAGCCGGGCGGAGCGGGATATCTGGCGGGAATTTCGCTCGCTCGCGCGAAAAACTGGAGCGAATTTCTGACTGCGCTAGCGCGCTTCAAAGTGCCGTCGGAAAACATGGTTTACGCGGATCGATCCGGGAATATTGGCTGGGTCGCGGCGGGATTGAATCCAATTCGAAAAAATTGGACGGGATTACTGCCGGTGCCTGGCGACGGCGGCGAATACGAGTGGAACGGATTTGTTCCAATTTCCGAAATGCCGCAGGTCTACAATCCCGCGCGGCACTTCCTCGCGACGTCCAACAACAACATTCTGCCGCCGGGATACGGCAAGCAGATCGCGTACGAATGGGCGGATCCGTTTCGAGTGGAGAGAGTCCGCGAAATGCTCAGCGAGCCGAAGAAATTTTCAGTCGCCGATTTCGAGCGAATGCAGTACGACGTGGTGAGCCTGCCCGCGCGCCGGCTGCAAGCGATCGTGCGGCGATCGCCTCCGGCGGGGAACCAGGCGATCGTCGACGAATTTCTGAAGTGGGACGCGCGGCTCACACCCGATTCGCGCGCGGCGATGGTTTTCGAAATGTGGCTTACGTATTTATCGCCCGAAGTTTTTCCGGAGTGGCGCGGACCGCTGAACCTGGAGATGGTCCTGACGGCGCTCGAGCAGAAGCCCAATCCACGAGCGCTCACCCGCTCGCTCGACCGCGCGCTGGCGGACCTGCACAAACGCATTCCGAATCCCGATGCCTGGCGCTGGAGCGTCGCGCACACCATGCACTGGCTGCATCCTCTGAACCGGGAAGAGCTCAACTTGCCCGCGACTTTGCGGCCTGGCGACGCCGACACTGTGGACGCCGCGGGCGGCAGGCTGGGAGCGAGCGGCGCGACCTTTCGCGAGATCCTGGATCTTTCCAACTGGGACCAGTCGATGATGACCAATGCGCCGGGCGAATCGGGCGATCCGGAGAGCAAACATTATCGCGATCTTTTGCACGATTGGATCGCGGGAAGATATCATCCCATGCCGTTTTCAAGGCGAGCGGTGGAAGCTGCGACGGAGGAGAGGATCATGCTGGAACCGGCGCGCTGAATTACGCGGCCGGCGGCTGATTCAGGAGACGTTTTTCCACTTCGAACAACCGGTTTTCAAGAGAAGTGACGCGCGTGTTGAGCGAGGCTTCGTTGGAGTCGATCTGCTTGAAATGCTGATTGGCGCCGTCGGCCCACCCATAGAAGGCTTTGAGGAGGCGGGTTTCGGTGTCGTGGAGCATCTCGCGAACGGTATCGATCATGCGCTGCTCCAAGGTGTCCATCCTCCCCTCAAGGCGCTGCTCGGTCGCAGCAAGGTCGGCCGTCCACTCGGCTTTGAACTCGGCTTTGAGCTCGGCTTTGAGCTCGGCTTTGAACAACTTCAGCTCTTCCCGCAGCTCCGCCTTTGTCACGAATTGGCGCTCATCGGCCATCGAATCTTCTCCTTTCAATCATATAGCCTCATAGAAGATAGTGTGTCGAGCGGGGGAAACTTCTCAGGTCTTGCCGCGCGGTGCGCGCGCATCATACTCTGAAGACGCATGGAGATCACACAAATCACCGCACGCGAGATTCTGGATTCACGCGGAAATCCGACCGTCGAGGCCGACGTTCATCTTTCCGACGGTTCCTTCGGACGCGGCGCCGTGCCATCGGGCGCGTCCACGGGTGAACACGAAGCCGTCGAGCTTCGCGACGGCGACAACGCGCGCTACCAGGGCAAGGGAACGCGCAACGCTGTCGAAAATGTCAACAAAACCATCGCGCCGCAGGTTTGCGGCATGAATGCGTCCGAGCAGATCGCCATCGACCGTTTGATGATCGAGCTCGACGGGACCGGCAACAAATCCAAATTGGGCGCCAACGCGATTTTATCCGTGTCGATGGCCGTGGCGCGCGCCGCTGCCGCGTCCAATCAAATGCCGCTGTATCGATACCTGGGCGGCGTGGCCGCGAACCTTTTGCCGGTGCCGATGATGAACATTCTCAATGGCGGCGCGCACGCCGACAACAGCGTGGACCCGCAGGAATTCATGATCATTCCTTACGGCGCCCCAAAATTTTCCGAGGCGCTAAGGTGGGGCGCGGAGGTTTTTCACACGCTCAAGAAAGTTTTGAAAAAGCGCGGATACTCGACCGCGGTCGGCGACGAAGGTGGGTTTGCGCCGAATCTGAAATCGAACCAGGAAGCCATCGAAGTGGTGCTCGAAGCCATCACGCAGGCCGGCTATCAGCCCGGCGACGAGATCGGAATCGCGCTCGATCCGGCTGCGAGCGAATTTTACGATCGCGATTCCAAGCGCTACGTCTTCAAGAAATCGGATAAGAGCCAGCGCACTTCCGAACAGATGATCGATTTCTGGGAAGACTGGTTGCGCCAGTACCCGATCATTTCACTCGAAGACGGGATGGCGGAGTTCGATTGGGACGGCTGGGAGCTGCTGACGCGGCGGCTCGGCGGAAAGGTTCAACTCGTCGGCGACGACATTTTCGTCACCAACACGGAGCTGTTCGCCAAAGGAATCGAGCGCGGGATCGCCAATTCGATTCTGATCAAGCTCAACCAGATCGGCAGTGTAACCGAGACTTTGGAGACCATGGAGATGGCGGCGCGCGCCGGATACACGACGGTGATCTCTCACCGCTCCGGTGAAACCGAGGACCCGTTCATCGCGGATTTCGCGGTCGGCACGCGCGCGGGGCAGATCAAGACCGGCTCGCTGAGCCGCACCGATCGCATCGCCAAGTACAACCAGCTTTTGCGGATCGAGGAAGAACTGGGGTCGAACGCGCGCTTTGCCGGAAGAAAGGCGCTTAAACCATGATGCGTGGCCGTCCGCTGGTGCTGACGATCCTGGACGGCTGGGGCTATTCGCCCGCGACCAAAGGGAACGCGATTGCGGCCGCGCACAAACCCAATTACGATCGTCTGCTGCGCGATTATCCCAACACGCTGATTCAAACTTCAGGTCCCTTCGTCGGGCTACCGGAGGGCCAGATGGGCAACAGCGAGGTTGGGCATCTCAACATCGGCTCTGGCCGCGTAATCCACATGGACGTGACGCGCATCGACCTGATGATTTCCTCGGGAGAATTTTTCCGCAACCCGGTGCTGCTCGACGCCATGCACGCCGCGCGCGGTCACCGCCTGCACCTCATGGGCCTGGTGAGCGACGGTGGCGTGCATTCGATGAATACCCATCTTTACGCTCTGCTCGAGATGGCGAAACGCGAAGGCTTGAGCGACGTTTGCGTGCACTGCTTCATGGATGGACGCGACACGCCTCCCGAAAGCGGAGCGGAATTTCTCCAGGCGCTCGAAAAGGAGATGCGCGGCCTCGGTATCGGCCGCATCGCGACTGTCGCCGGGCGCTACTACGCCATGGACCGCGACAAGCGCTGGGACCGCATCGAGCGCGCGCGCACCGCGATGGTGGACGGCGCCGGCGAAAAAGCCACTGATCCGGTGGCGGCGGTGAAACGATCCTACGAGCGCGGCGTCACCGACGAGTTCATCGAGCCGGTCGTCATCGTCGATGAGCGCGATCAGCCCGTATGCCGCATTCGCCCCGAAGATTCGTGCATTTTTTTCAACTTCCGCGCCGACCGCGGCCGCGAGATGACCAAGGTGCTCTCTGAGTCCGATTTGAAGCTGCAC
>Ga0335077_10008019_pt1 | contig 13097 bp, 13 predicted proteins | sample Lox_Sample_31_FD_207151 | JGI IMG/M metagenome (GOLD analysis project Ga0335077, IMG submission 207151) | Soil microbial communities from Loxahatchee National Wildlife Refuge, Florida, United States - Lox_Sample_3.1 | ecosystem: Environmental > Terrestrial > Soil > Wetlands | place: USA... | reverse complement strand
GCGTCCGAAATCGTCGATGCGGCCATCGCCAACCGAAAGAGCGTGGTCACGGCCAACAAGGAGCTGATGGCAGCCTGCGGACCTGAGATCTGGGACCGCGCGATCTCGGCCGGCATCAACCTCGCCATGGAGGCCAGCGTCTGTGGCGGGATTCCCATTCACGCGGTGCTGCGCGAGGGCATCTCCGGCGACCGGGTTCAGGCGCTTTACGGGATTCTCAACGGAACCTGCAACTACATCCTGACCGAAATTGAAAAACGCGGCGAGAGCATGGATACTATGATCGCCGAGGCGCAGCGGCTGGGCTACGCCGAGGCCGATCCGTCTGCCGACGTCGATGGATACGACGCGCGCAGCAAACTGGTGCTGCTGGCCGCGCTCGCCTTCGGCGAAAAGATCTTGCCCGCGGATATCTTCATGGAAGGCATCCGCCGCATTACACCGCTCGACTTCCAGTACGCGCGCGCGCTCAAGCACACAATCCGCCTGATCTGTGGCGGGCGCAAGACGCCCGAAGGCCTGATTCTCTTCGTACGTCCTGCGCTGATTCCGTCCTCGACAATCCTTGCCGGCGTTCAGGGGCCTTACAACGCGGTCTGGGTGAAGGGTGTGTTTGGCGAGGACACGTTCTACTATGGCTGGGGCGCTGGCCATCCGACGGGCGTGGCGGTGGTTAGCGACCTGATGCGCGTGGCGCGAGAGATCCGCGGTGGCAGCCCGGAGCGCGTCTCGCCGTTCGCCCACGAGCGCCTCGGTGAGAACAAGCCGGTCTCGATCAGACTTCAGCACCGCGCGTACTACCTGCGTTTCCGCGTGGACGACCGGCCCGGAATCATAGCGAAGCTCGCCGGCATCCTGGCGAGCAAAAACATCGGCTTGGAGGCGGTCCTCCAGGAGCCTTGCGATACCAAGCACGATTTGCCGTTCGTTATTACGACCGAGCAGACCACGGAGCAATCCATCGGTGAGGCGATCGAAGAGATGGCCCGACTCGATTTCATGCGCGAAGCGCCGCTCGCGCTGCCCATGGAGACCGCGTTATGAAACGCATTTGCAAAGGCCTTTGCCTCACGCTGGCGGCGGCGGCCGGGATCTTCGCCCAGGTGGCCGGACAGGCCAACTCCGGGTACAAAACCGAGGAACAGCGTAAGGGTGTCGCCAATGGGTTGGCAGACCCCGCCCGCGACGAAAAGCAGAAGCCGGGCGAGCTCATCCGCTACATGGGCCTCCAGCCCGGCATGACGGTGGCCGACGTCGGCACCGGGATCGGCTATATGCTCCCGTTCCTGAGCCGGCGCGTCGGACCGGATGGCAAAGTTCTCGCCGAAGACATCTTCGACGACTTCCTGGCGAGCGCCAAACAGCGTGCCGAAAACCAGAAGCTGACCAACGTGACGTTCATCAAGGGCACCGAGACCGATCCCATGCTGCCCGAAGGCGTCGTGGACATGGCGCTCGTGCTCGACGTGTATCATCATTTCGACTACCCGGAAAAGATGCTGGCTGCGATCCACAAATCGCTCAAGCCCGACGGACGGCTGGTCATCGTGGAATACTACAAGCGCTCCGAGGCCATGCCCGGCGGGCGCGCCGTCACTCACATCCGGCTCGATATGCCGGACGTGATCAAGGAAGTCGAGGCCAGTCATTTCCATCTCCTCAGCGAGAAGGAACACATCCCAAATAGCCAGTACATTCTGGTTTTGAGAAAGAATTAGGTAAGACATGAAGAAGTATTCTGCCTTTCTGCTGCTCGCCGTGTTGCCGCTCGCAGCCCAGGATAAAGCCGCTCAAGAGAAGAGCATCACCCGCGAGCAGGCGGACGAGATCATCAAGGAATTGCGCCAGATCCGCCAATTGCTCGAGAAGCAGCAGGCGAAGCCTGGTCCCGGGCAGCAGGAAGAACAGCCCACGCGCGCGACAATCACCGACCTGAGCGCGGTCTCAATGCTCGGCTCTAAAACTGCACCGATCACGATCGTCGAATACACGGACTACCAGTGCCCGTTCTGCCAGCGCTTCCACCTCAGCGCCTATCCGGAGATCAAGAAAAACTACATCGACACCGGGAAGGCTCGCTTCTACAGCAAGGACCTGCCGCTCGATTTCCATCCCAATGCGATGCGCGCCGCGCAGGCCGCGCACTGCGCGGGCGAGCAAGGAAAGTTCTGGCAATTGCGCGACCTGATGGGCTCCAATCCGGATAAGCTCGATATGGGCCACATCATGGGCTTCGCGGCCGACATCAAGCTCGATACCCAGAAGATGCAGGAATGCATTAACAGCGACAAGTACAAGGCGCGCGTGGAAGCCGATGTTTCGGAAGCCATGCGGCTGGGCGCGAACGGCACTCCTGCCTTCGTGATCGGGAAAAGCGCGGGCGAAGGCGTGGATGGGGAGCTGGTCGTGGGCGCGATGCCGTACTCGATGTTCGATCAGAAGCTGCGCGAAGCCGCCAAATAATTCCGCTACTGCGCCAGCCGGACGTCGAACTCGATCCGCACCTCGTCCTTTACCCTCACGGTTCCGCCGGCAACACGGACGGGCTTGATGCCGAAGTCCGTCTGCTTGACCACGGCCGAGCCCAGGTAATGCCCGTCTTTCTCGGTCACGTCCACGGTGACCGGTTTGGTCTCACCGTGTATCGTCAGGTTTCCCTGAACGCGCCACGCGGCGGGACCTTTGGGCTCTGCGGCAGTGGACTGAAAAACGATTTCCGGAAAGCGTCCGACATCGAGAACGTCCGGCCCTGTCATGGTCTTCTGGGTGCCGGCGCGGTCGCTCTCTGAATTCTTGGGATCGGTGACGCGCAGCGCAGCCGATCTCACGCGCAGTTCGACGCGGAGTGCCGTCGTGTCAGCGGTGCCGCTTGCGATTGGAGCGTCGATGACGTGATCGTGCCCGAACGTGGAAAACATACCGGCCTTGAACACGTGCACCGTGAGTTTCGAGGAAGGTGTGTCGATGGGCCGCGATTGGGCGCGCGCGGCCGCGCACACCAGCAACGCTACAATCCCGGACCTGCTTCGCAAAGTCATTCTGACTTCAGAATACGATCTTGTTGCTATCCGAAAGGAGCGCTGCGCGAAGAGGAATTAATGCTTCACCACGGTCAGGGTGACCTGCGATGCATACTGACGCGAGTGGTGGACGGAATTGTGCGCCACCACGCCCTTGGATTCATCGTAGTTATTGCCGCCGGTGTTCAGATTGCGGTCGAAGCGGGGAAAGTTGCTGCTCGATATTTCGATTCGAATCCGGTGGCCGGCGGGGAATAGGTTGCTCGTCGTCATCGGCTGGAGCGCGACCTTATAAATCTTACCGGGCTCCATCCAGGCCGGAGGCTTGTCGTATCCCTCGCGATAGCGCAGCCGCTGGATGGTCTCATCGAGATTGTAGGCGGTGCCATCAGGATAAACGTCGATCAGCTTTACCGTGATGTCGGTGTCTCTCACGTCGGAGGAAACGAAGAGCGTGACATCGATCGGCCCGCTGGCTTCGATGCCTTCGGCGAGGGGCTCCGACGTATAGACCAGGATGTCCGGCCGTGCTTCCATCTTGCGCTGGTCAAACGCGCCGCCCGTAACGGCGTTGCCCGTGCAGCACACGTTGCCTCCGTAGGAAGGCACCGGGTCCATGGGATCGTATGTGAAGCTGTCGGCACTGTCCGTGCCGGGCGACGCCGCGGCCAGCACACCATCGCCGCTCAACGTGTTCGCCTTGCCGCCGCTTGCCAGATAGAACGTCATCGGCTGCGCGCCGCGCGGCGGCCAGGTGTCGGACGACTGCCACCTGTTCATTCCCATGGTGAAGTAGCGAACCCTGGGCATCTTTTCAAGCAGGTGGTTGTCGTCGCCTTTCAGGAAATGATCGAACCAGCCGTAGGTCAGCTCGTCATAGTCCAGGCGTGCGTCACCCATGCTGCGCTCGCCGACGACCGTGTTCTCTGTGGCGCGCTTGTATCCACAGTGCAGTGTGGGCGCGATCACCGCGTATTGCTGGTTCGCCACTTCAGGTGACGCCGTCCGTCGGACGTAGTTGTAGGCTGCGAGATTGGGCCCGATCGATACGTCGTACCAAGACATGAACCAGAACCCGGGAATGTTGATCTTCATGTCGTCATGCCACAGCCCGCCACGATACCAGGCGGGATCGTTGGGCGTGCGTTTGATCATCGCGCCGCCGGTGGAGATCTCGGCGCGGTCGGCGAAGATGCCGTGCGGGCCGTTGACGGCTTCGATGATGTCCATCACCGGCAGGTGCCGCAGAGCCTGCGACCAGTCGACAGGTGGCATCTGGGGCGCGAGATCGAACATGCGCGAGGCGCGGATGAGGTCGGCCTGCGAGGTGTTGGGCGGAAACATTGGCCGCACCTGGTTCTGCTCGCCGTAAATCCACGCGATGAACAGCATTTGCATGGCGCCGCCGCGATACCAGTTGCCCTGCTCCCAGTAGGGTGCGACACGTCCCACGCCGGCGCCGAATCCCTGCGGGATCATCGTCGCGAAGGCGGGATTGCCCTGAGCCGCCACTCCGAGCTGCCACTCCGCAGTCGAGGAACAGCCGATGGTGCCGACCTTGCCGTTGGACCACGGCTGTTTCGCCATCCAGGAGATGGCGTCGCTGCCGTCGGTGAGCGGCGGGCCGAGGATGTCATAGGTGCCCTCAGAGAAGAAGTGGCCGCGCTCGTTCATCTCGACGTAGGCATAACCGCGCTTCACGGCGGCGATCTCGGCGGCCATATCGCGAGGCGCGCCGTTGCGCACGTCCCAGAAATTGAAATTGTAGGGCGTGCGCACGAAGATGATGGGATATTTTTTCGATGTGTCCTTGGGCCGATAGATGTCCGTGGCCATCCGCTTACCGTCGCGCATCGGGACCATGATCTTGCGCTCGATGATGGCGATGGACTCAATCTCCTGCTCGCTCTTGTTACGCGCGGCGATCAACTCGCGGTTGACCGCGCCGCGCTGCTGAGCTGCAAGCGAGATGGCGCACCAGAGAATAAGGGCTCTCAGCTTCATTCGGGACCTCGGTTGCCACAGTGTATCGTATTCCGGCGCTCCGTCCGCAATGCGTTACCCTGATCGAAATGGCCGCTTACGCCTTCACGCCCGCTGAATGCGTCGTCTTCCGCACCCTGAAAACCCCGGAGAAGATCCAAGCCTTCATCGATTCGCTTGCCTACAACAAGGAGATCGGTGGGGACACCTGCCGCTCGCCGCGGCGCGTGCTGCGCGACCGGACGGCGCATTGCATGGAAGGCGCGCTGTTTGGCGCGGCCGCACTTCGTATGCTGGGCGATCCACCGCTACTGCTCGATTTCGAAGCTGTGAGGGACGACGATCACGTGATCGCCATCTTCCGGCGGCAGGGGCATTGGGGCGCGATCGCAAAATCCAACTATTCGGGTCTGCGATATCGCGAGCCGGTGTACCGGACCTTGCGCGAGCTTGCAATGTCGTATTTCGAGCACTACTACAATCACCGGCGCGAGAAGACACTCCGCAATTACTCGCGTCCCGTAAACCTGAAGCGCTTCGACTACATAGAGTGGATGACCAGCGAAGAAGACCTGTGGGACATTCCCTATTACCTGACGACGATCAGCCACACACCCCTGCTCGCGCCGAAACTGATCGCACGCCTCGGCAAGGTGGATGACCGGCTGTATGCGGCCGGCCTGGTGAGCTATCGAGCCGGCTAGAGCAGGGACGCGACCACCAGTGCCGACAGAGCTTGCTCAGCTATCGAAGACCGGCTCCGGCATCAGCGCGACGTGCCCGATATGCGGCCGGAAATCCATGCAGGCCAGGATGTCGCGCTCGATCTGGATTCCCGGTGCGACCTCGATCAAGGTCATCCCCTGCCCGTCGAGCCGGAAAACCGCCCTCTCCGTTATGTACAAGACCTCCTGGCCGGTTCTGCGAGCGTAAGAAGCGGCAAAGGTGATGCGCTCCACCCGGCTGACGAACTTGCGAACTTGCCCCGGCTGTAGAACCGTAAGCCGGCCTTCCGACCATGCAAGCCGCGTGCCCTGAGCATCGAAGCTCCCGCAAAAGACGACCTTCTTGGCATTCTGCGCGATCTCGATGAAGCCGCCTGGCCCGATCAGGGTGCCACCGAGATGGGACACATTTACGTTGCCGGCCGCATCGGCTTCCCCCATTCCCAGGAACGCGATATCGATGCCGCCGCCACTGTAGTAGTCGAACTGATCGACCGACGGTATGATCGCATCCGTATTGCGCGCGGCTCCGAAAAGGCGCTCGTCGAGCATTCTGCCGTTGTGGGTCCCCTGCTCGACGCTCATCCAGAGCTCGTTCGCGTTACCCTGTTCGGCGATCACGCCGAAAATTCCGCCAGGCATGCCAAACCCGAAGTTCAACGACGCGCCCGCGCGAAGCTCCAGCGCCGCGCGCCGCGCGACGATGCGGCGTTCCAGCTTCGAAGGAATCTCGACGGCCAGGGCGCCGAGCGCGGCGCGGCGCGCGCCACAGATCGACGGGTCGTACCCCAGGCCATAGAACTGCTGCTGATCGCGATCCTCCACCACCGCATCCACCATGATGCCCGGTACCCGCACGCTGCGCGGATGCAGCGAGCCGGATTCGACCAGCTGGCGAACCTGTGCAATCACGATCCCGCCGCTGTTGTGGGCCGACAGCGCGATGGAGTGGATGTCCAGGTCCATCGCTTCTTCCTCGGGGCTGAGATTGCCGCGCGGGTCCGCATAGGTGGCACGGATGATCGCGACATCGACTTTGAACGGCTTGTAGCGCAGCACTTCCCGTCCGTCGATGTGCAGCAGTTCCACCAGTTCTTCCCGGCTCCGCTGATTGCATCTGCCGCCATCCTGACGCGGATCGGCGAACGTATCGAGGCCGGACTGGGTAAACAGCCCGGGGCGTCCCGCGCCAATCTCACGCAAAAGTTGTTGGATGACCCCGCCCGGCAGGCAGTACGCTTCCACCTTCTCCTCGCGCACGAGCTGTTGCATCCTGGGCGACCACGAGAAGTGGGACGCGATGACTCTGCGGAGCATCCCCTCGTGAGCGAAGCGGTTGGTGCCCAGTGAGCCGCGGTCGCCGAGTCCCAGCGAATGCACCAGCGTCAGGTCGCGCGGGTGGCCTGCGTCCAGAAAGCGCTGTTCGATCGCCGCAAATACCGCTTCGGCGGAGATCATTCCAGCGCCGTTTCCGCTAATCGCGATGGTGTCGCCGTCTTTGACCAGGGCCGCGGCATCGGCGGCGCTCAGGAACCGGGTAGTGCGCATGTTGTCCCTCACCGGTTGCGATAGGCGGGCTTTCGCTTTTCGAAGAACGCCCGCACGCCTTCCTTGCAATCCTGAGTTCCCGATGCCTCGGCAGCGGCGTCGGCATGTTGATGTCGAAGGTCGCGGTGCATGGTCGCGAGAATGTTCTTGGCCAGCGCCATCGCCGCGGGTCCGTTGGCGCAGAGCCTCGCCAGCCACTCGTCCAGTTGCCCTTCGAGATCGGCGTTGTCTTCGGCCACCGCGGTGATCAATCCCCACTCGAACGCCTGCGCGGCGCTGATCGGCGAGCCCAACAGAGTCATATGCCGTGCCCGCGCGACGCCGATGGTCTCGGCAAGGCGGCGGACGCCCATCCAACCGGAAATCATGCCCAACGTGACCTCCGGCGTTCCGAGCTTCGCGGATTGAACAGCGATGCGCAGGTCGGCGGCCAGGGCCAATTCGAGTCCGCCGCCGAGCGCGTGTCCGGAGAGGACGGCGATCACCGGCTGGGGGAGCGATGAGATCCTGTCGAATACCTGGATCCCGGGGAGGATCCAGTTCCGCGCAATCTCGCGCGGTGAGAGCACACGCCACGCCTCGATGTCGCCGCCGGTGCTGAAGAATCGCCCGCGCGCGCGGATCACGACCGCGCGCAGCGTGCAATCACGCTCGATCTCCCCGACGATGCCCGCCAGTCGCCCGATCATCGGCATGTTCAGGGCATTTCCCTTGTCCGGGCGATTGAGTTCGATCTCCGCCCAAACCGCGCCGTTTCGCTCGATGCGAGTGAGGAGAACCTCGTGCTCCGTTCCCATAAGATCTCAACGATAGCAACTGGAGCGGTCTGTTATCGTAGTCGCGATGAGCGAACCTCTGTTCTACGAAGACGTTCCGGTGGGGCTGGCGTTCGACACGGATGGCCTTGTGATCACGGATACTCACGTGGTGCAGTTTGCCGGGCTCTCCGGCGACTTTTTTCCCCTGCACCTGGACGATGAATTCGCGCGGTCTCTCGGTTTCGAGGGCCGCGTCGCGCATGGACTTCTCGGCCTGATTCTTGTGGACGGCCTGAAGAACCGAGCGTCGCAGCGCTTTCAGGCTGTCGCATCGCTTTCCTGGCAATGGAACTTTCGCAAGCCGATGTACCCGGGCGATCGCATCCAGGGTCATTTGCGCGTAGCCGACAAGCGTCTGACCAAACGCGGCGATCGCGGGATCCTGACCCTCGCCGTCGAGGTGCGAAACGCAAAAGGCGACGTCTTGCAGGAGGGTACGAATCTGCTGATGGTGCGAACTCGGGCCGTCCGGCAGCTTTGTTAACCCACTGTGAAGTTTTGTCAAGGATTCCCGCATTGGGTAACAACGGGGCCCTCACGTGTCGTAACTCTAGGTGAGAGTCACATATGAAAATCCTCACCAACATCTGCGGCGCCGCCCTTCTGTTTTGCGGAGCCATCTATGCCCAAACCATCGGCGACCGGGTCAAGGTCCGGTTCGCAACACCTGTCGTAGTCGGCGACACCACCATCCCTGCCGGCGATTGCGATATCGAAGTGATGCGCAGCAACTCCGACGCCATCGTGCTCGTGGTGCGCTCGCAGGCCGGACCGTACGCCGGTGCGCTCGCCAGCCGGTTATTCGACGTGGGTTCGGACAACTCGGGAAATGCAAGCGTAGTCCTGGATCGCCGCGGCGACACATACTATCTCAACCGCGTCATCATGCCCGATCACACCGGTTACCAGTTGCAGGCGGCGGAGTAACCTACAACACCACAACCGGATGGTACATGTTGGGCAGCACGGCTTCGCCGACGGCTACGGTTTCACCGGAACGGTTGACGGCCTTGACATACTTCGCAGCCCGTTGCAAGCGGAACGGCGATGCCATGAAGTTTCGGCCGTTGCGGATCTGCGAGGCCGTCACATCGTCTACGAATACCGCGGGAAAGCCTGGGAGCAGCTTCGAGGTGGGAATGATGGCATCCAGCAGCCGGTCGTCCGCCACCAGTGCCGCGAGCTGCTCCAGGCTGCGCGCCTGATCGAGTTGAAATTCGCCGCTGGCCAGCCGGCGGAGCTCGTGCAGATGCGCGCCGCAGCCCATCGCCTGTCCCAGGTCATGCGCGATGGACCGCATGTACGTTCCGCCCGAGCAATGCGCGCGCAGGCGGACATCGCTACCGGTCACGTCGAGCACTGACAGTTCGTAGACATTGACCTTCACCGGCTCTAATTCGACCGCCACATTCTTGCGCGCTAGATCGTATGCGCGCCGGCCCTCGAGCTTCTTCGCGGAGACCGCTGGCGGCCGCTGCAGGATCTCGCCGCGAAATTGTTCGAGGTGCAGCTCCAGCTCCGCGGAGTCGATCGCGATTTCGGACTTCTCGCCAATCGGATCGCCCGCGCGATCGTAGGTTGTCGTGGCCCAGCCGAAGCGCACCACCCCTTCGTAGACTTTGTCACTGCGTGTGTAAAACTGCGCAAGGCGAGTGGCGCGCTCGATCACCAGTGGCAGAACGCCGGTGGCGATCGGGTCCAGAGTGCCCAGGTGCCCGACCTTCCTGGTGCGCGCGATCTTGCGTACCTTGTTGACCACGTCGTGCGAGGTCCAACCTTCGGGCTTGTCGACTACGATGACTCCGTCCAAATTGTCGTCCTTATTTGCGGCGCGCCACGCAGAGATAGCCGAGAGTGAAGTTCCGCTGCGTGTCCAGGAAATCCAGCCACGGCAAAATCAGCGCCGGAGGCACCAGCAGAATCGCGGCCGGGAGAAAAAATACCCACCGCACGCCTCCTGAAAAGAATTGTAGCCCGTTGAGTAGGCGCCTCGCGAGCAGGCGGAAGTACCCTCCTGCGGGCCGCACCTCGCACACCTCGAATCCGGCACGGTCGAGCAGATATTGCAGGCCGTGGCGGGTGTAGCGGAAATAGTCGTGAGGCGCCTGGTGCACTTCCCATTCGTGCGGCGCAGCGATCAGCAATATGCTGCCCGGCTTCAGCGTCCGGGCGATCTCCTGCAGGGCCCGCCAAGGCTCCGGCAGATGCTCGATAGTCACAATCTGCAGCGCCGCGTCGAAGGCGGAATCGCGAAAGGGCAGCGCGGCCAGGTCGGCGATCGCGTCCAGCTTTCCGTAGTCCCACTCCGCGTCTCCGATTGCGAGATCCACACCGGTGTATCGTTGTTTGGCGAAGTGGTGCGCATACCGGCCTTCCCCGGCCCCGGCATCCAGCACGCGCGCCAGCGGCGGCAAACCATGTGAAAGATTGGCCACCGCATCCTCGATCTCGCCTTCGAAGTGCAGCACGTGCCGTTTCAAGAATCGGGGCAGCCGGTAGGCGATGCCTGAGTACCTCATCGGACGCGCGCCTCGATCATCACGGTTGATCCGGCGCCACAAGCGGCTTCCAGAGCCGCGAAGGGTAGCGCCCCCAGCACCATCGCGAAATACGTGAAGTCCTTTATCAGCCGCGCTCCTCCGCTCTCGGCAACCCGGCGGAGCCGGCGGGCCATCGGGTCCAGAGCCGGCGCGAGGCTGCTTGCCAGACCAGCCGGATTGTCGCGCAGCGAGAAGTACTTTCGCCGGACCACCTCGAAGCCGGCGTCCTTGAGCAGTTGTTCGAGATCGGAATCGCGGAGATCGAACAGGTGTCTCGGAATGTCGAGCCCGTTCCACGCGCCGCCCAAGAGCCTGCTTTGCCAGGAGGCCGCATTTGGCACCTGCACGATCAGGCGGCCTCCGGGCGCGAGTAGTTCGCGCGCGCCCGACAGGTAGGAGCCAGGATCGTACAGGTGCTCTACAACGTGGAACATTGTGACGGCTGCGAGTGAGGCAGCCCGCAGCGGCGCCGTCGCGAACTCGGCCACAACCGCAGGCGACTTATGGAGGCGCCAGGCCATCGAGGCCGCTTCGCGCGAAAGATCCAGTCCCATGACTTGAAACCCGCGTTCCCGCATCATGCCCAGGAACAACCCTCCCCCGCAACCCACGTCCAGGAGCGGTCCCCGGGAACCGGCAGTGCGAAGCGCCCGCGTCACAAAACGGACATGGTCCCGCAGCACTATCCGGCGCCACGATTCTTCCATGCGCCCCGCCGCGCTTTCGTCCGGGGCGAACCAGTATTTCTCAGGATAAAAACGGCGCAGTTCCCCTCGCGAGGGCTGCGGGTCGAGCCGCAGCAAGCCGCACTTGCCGCACCGGACCACCTGGAACTGCCGTGTGGTCGTGTGGTAGAGCCGGTCGGAGCCTTGATAAGCCGGAACGCTCGCGCCGCTGCCGCAAACCAGGCATATGCTCATGCCACTTCCTTCAATTTCAACCGGTGATCCAGAATCAGGCGCCGCACCTCGTTTGGCGCGAGCCGCCGGATGCGCGCCACCTCAGCGCGCCTGCGGAGCATTCGCGGAAGCATCTGCAAAGCCTGCCAGTCGCCCGACGCGAGCGCACGCACGATCCGCAGTTTTCCTACGAAACCAGGAAAATGCACCGTATCGCCTTCGCCGCGGCCTGCCATTGCGGCGCCGGCCGCCAGCCGCGCCGCGAAGTACAAGGGGTTGAGCCACAGCAGGCTCCATGGAAACAGCTTCACCGCCAGCAATACCCGGTTGCGCTCGATGAGCTGTAGGCGCCGCATCGAGTCTTTCCCCAAAGTCGCTCCGCGATGGTGCCGGACCACCGCCCGCGGTGCGTACACGCACTTCCAACCCGCGATGCGCGCGCGCAGCCCCAGTTCCGCGTCGTCGCCGTAAGCGAAGAAATCCTCATCGAAACCGCCGATCTCTTCCAGCATTCGCCTGCGATACATCGCCGCGCACCCGTCCGGCCACAAGACTTCCTCTTCGCGGTCGAACTGGCCTTCGTCGAGAGCCCCGGTGCCGCGGCCGCGATTCTGCCCGTCCGGAAAGATCAGGTGCCCGGCTTTGTCGATCCGCCGCGGATCCTCCCATACCAGTACCTTGCTCGCTGCCATCCCGACGTCGGACCGCGAGCCGCAGGCGCGAGCCAGTTCCGACAGCCAGTCCGGCTCGGCCTCGGCGTCGTTATTGAGCAGCGCGACAAACTCTCCGCGCGCGGCCTCAATCCCCTGGTTGTTGGCCGCGCAGAATCCGCGATTCTCCTGGTTCCGAATCACTTTGGCGCCGAAACCGGATTCCGCAAGATCAGCGGATCCGTCGCTCGATCCGTTATCCACCACGATCGTCTCGAAAGTCACGCCCCGCTGCTCCGCGAGCGACCTCAGACACTCGCGCAGCAGTTCTCTCCTGTTCCAGTTAACCACTATGACGCTGATCAATCGACCATGCTACCAGTTGGCGGTGGGCCGCCGTCCGTTTCGTAGTAATGCCGCCCACGCGTCTTTCGCCGGTCTCGGGCATGCCTGATGTATGATGGCCTTAGACGGGCGTCCTATATGATCACGGTTGGCGAGACTCTTCGCCGTGAGCGGCTCAAGCGCAATCTCGCACTCGATCAGGTCTCCCGCGAACTCAAAATCTCCATTCGTTTCCTGGAAGCAATCGAAGACGAAGAGTTCGAAAAACTCCCCGGCGGCGTGTTTGCCAAGGCCTTCGTACGCCAGTACGGACGTTTGCTCGGACTCAACGACGAAGAGCTCGCGGCGCAACTGCAGCAAACGCTCGAACCGCCGTCGAACGATTCCCCGGAGCTGCGCAGGCCATCCCGCAGCAGCATCGCGCCCATCCAGGTCCCCCGGATGGAAGAGTGGCAGACCGTTGGAGATCGGCGCTTTCATTGGTCGGGGCCGCTCTCCGCGGCGATTGTGGTTGTGGTTGTGATGCTGATTTGCTCTGGAATTTATACGTGGCTGCAGCGGCCTCGCAA
>Ga0335077_10008016_pt1 | contig 13099 bp, 9 predicted proteins | sample Lox_Sample_31_FD_207151 | JGI IMG/M metagenome (GOLD analysis project Ga0335077, IMG submission 207151) | Soil microbial communities from Loxahatchee National Wildlife Refuge, Florida, United States - Lox_Sample_3.1 | ecosystem: Environmental > Terrestrial > Soil > Wetlands | place: USA: Florida... | reverse complement strand
TTTGTCGGCGATTTTTGGCGCCGACTCGAATTCAGTATCATCTTTGCAGCATGTTTTCCCGGCGCACAGACTGGAAGCTCACGCCAAACCGCTTTACCGAAGCGCAACAAGAGCTGCGGCACTCAGGCCGGGAGATTCTCGATCTGACTATCTCGAATCCGACCCGGGCTGAATTGCACTACGACGAAGAAGCCATTATGCAAGCTCTGATCCAGCCCGAGGCACTCCAGTACGATCCGCAGGCCAAAGGCATGCTGAGCGCTCGCCAGACCGTCAGTAATTACTATCGCCAGCAGCACGAAGAATTCGATATTGATCCGGAATCGCTCGTGCTTACGACGAGTACCAGCGAAGGATATTCGTATGTGTTCCGTCTCCTTTGTAACCCCGAAGATGAAATTCTGGTACCGGCGCCCAGCTATCCGCTGTTTGAATTCTTGGCCGAACTGCAAGACGTTAAGGTGGTGCCATACCCGCTGCTTTACGATCACGGATGGCAGATCGATTTCCCATCGCTATACAAGGCGGTCACCCATCGCACCCGTGCGGTGGTTGTCGTACATCCGAACAATCCCACGGGCTCCTATGTCTCGAACACGGAGCGCGACGAACTGAACCAGTTTTGTCGCGAATATGATTTGTCGCTGCTTGTGGATGAGGTTTTTCTCGATTATGCGCACGACGGTGCGATGCGGCAGACGTTCGCAAGCAATGCTGCAGTGTTGACGTTCGTGTTGAGCGGACTCTCTAAAGTATCCGCTTTGCCGCAAATGAAAGTGGCCTGGATTGTTACCAGCGGACCGCGCGCGCAGATGGATGCGGCACAGGCACGTCTGGAAGTCATAGCCGACACGTATCTTTCGTTAAACACGCCGATGCAGTTGGCCCTGCCGGCTCTGTTGGATCAGCGCAAGCAGGTGCAGCCACTATTACTGGACCGGATCCGCGCCAATCTCGAGGAACTCGATCGCAAGCTGGCGCGGCACAAGAGCTGTCAACGGCTCGCGGCTGAAGGAGGCTGGTATGCGGTATTACGAGTTCCTGCCACTCAGTCGGATGAGGATCTTGCGATCGATATTCTGCGCAGAACGAATGTGCTGGTGCATCCTGGCCACTTTTATGATTTTGCTAACGATGGGTATCTGATTGTGAGCCTCATCACCGCTACACAGATCTTTCGTAAAGGAATTAGTTCTGTTCTCGATCTGCTGAACGCCTAAGATCTGTTAGAAGCGAGTAGCGTGCATTTCGGCTACGACATGAGGATGGGTTGTCGGGTCGCTACCGAGGCCGCCAGAAGAGTTGGTCGGCGGGACGGAAGACGCGGATACCGCTGTGGACGCCGCCGCCGCCACCGCCACAGTTGTCGCCGGGGCCGGTATTTCGATGGGCCGTGGTACTTGAATTTCACCGCGCTCGTAAATTAGCGACAAAGCGGCGACGGCGGTTGGATCAAGCCGCTTCCCCGATAACGAATGAATGATACGCAGCGCCTCCTTGGGATCGTGGGCGCGCTGATAGGGACGGGTGGTAGTCAGCGCGTCGAAAGTGTCTGCCACGGCAATAATTCTCGGGAGCAGTGGAATCTCCTCGTCTTTCAGGCCATGGGGGTAGCCGCGACCATCGAGCGATTCGTGGTGTAGCTCGATTCCGGGAATCATGTCTTTCAACTGTGCCACGGGGCGCAAAATATTCGCGCCTTTCGTGGTGTGGGTTTTCATAATCTCGAATTCTTCCGGAGTGAGTGCGCCGGGCTTCTTCAAGATTCGATCTTCGATTCCGATCTTGCCCACATCATGCAGCTGCGCAGAAATTCGAACCACCTCGATGAAATCCTTATAGATATTCATCTCTTGAGCGATCATGACTGAATAGCGGGTGACGCGGTCGGAGTGACCACGGGTATACGGGTCTTTTTCGTCAACCGCGCCGGCGAGCATTTGAATTGAACCCATGAACAATTCGCGGTTCTCATTCGCAGCTCGCTTCAAATCGAGCACGAACTGCTCCAGTTCTGCTGACATCACATTGAACGTGGCCGCCAATTCGCCGATTTCGGTCCGGCTGCTCAATTGCACACGCTGGGTAAAGTCGCCGCGCGCGATGGCCCGACTTGAACGCGTGAGAATTTCTAGAGGATTGGTAATCCGTTTGGCCGCGAAGATACTGATTCCGACGCTGAGCGCGATTGCCATGACGGCCAAAGTGCGTCCGTAGCGCTGCAGTTCGTAGACTCCGCGATAAGCGTCTGCTCGTGGCTTTTGCACTATAACTGCCCAGTCGAGATTGGTTACCGGGCTGTAGGTCCCTAGCATTCGGATGTTTTGCTTGTCCTGATGAAGATCGAACTCGCGGGTGGCCGCGATCATCTGGGCGCCGTTGCCGAGTTCAACGAAGTTGCGCACGATCTCCAGGTTCCGCATGTCCTGTCCGGTGGCATATTCGGTCGATGCGCCAGCGACGAGCCTTCCCTGACTATCCACCACATAAGGAGTCAGGCCGCCACGGCTCACTTCCTGCAAACGCCGAATCAAAAATTGTAGATCGACAACTGAGCCAATCATGCCGATGAAGCGGCCGTCTGCCATGACCGGCGTGCTGACCAACATCACGGTGCGGGAGCCTTTGCCTGTGCCCACAACAAGCGCCTGGCCGTTATACGCTCGGCCTTCGCGAGCGGCAGCGTAGGCCCGCTCGAGTTCGCGCTGGAGAAAGGCATCGGCGGCTATTCTGCCAGCCGAGATCCCCTTGGCCTCGGAGTTCAGCAATGTTGCATAAGCCAAGTCCTCCGAAGAAGAGACAAAATTTTCCAGCAGTGCTCGGAGTTCGGGAGCTTGCACATGTTCAGAGGTGAGATCCCCACCGCTGGCTACCTGCAGGGCGGACGACAAGTTCGCCTGCATCAACCGAAGTGATTCCTGATGCTGCGAGATATCGTCGGCCAGAGATCGCGTTACTGTGTTCTGCAGCAGCCGCTCGTTCGTGATCAGACGGTCGCGATTGATGGATTCCACCTGAGCCGAGTAAAAGTACATCGGGACCACACTGACCAGGATCAGCACTCCAAGAATGACGTACAGAATTGGTATTCGAGATGATTTTGGCAATTTTAGTGGCAAGCTGGCCCCACGCCGTGAAGCGCACGGCAACCCAAATGTAAATGCTGCTTAAAGTGTAACGGGATGGGAACGGCTTATAGCGCGATCCTGCAGGCCAATGCCCATTACGAAAGTACCGAAAATGAGCATTCAAGAGTACTCAAGCGTACACGCCCATAGCACGGTCGGGCCCAGATGTAAAAACCATATCATGCCCGTATAGCCTGATATAGCCCCGTTTCGCTCTTTCCGCTCCGCGTCATCAGTTCGTGAATAGCATCACGGGGAGATTTGCCGGCGTGCAAGATGGCGTCCATCTGCTCGGTTATGGGCATTTCTACGCTGTAAGCGCGAGCCAGATCGAGGGCAGCGTGAGTCGTGATTACGCCTTCTGCGACCATGCCATGCATGGCGGCGATGATATCGGGAAGCTTTTGCCCACGGCCGAGTTCCACGCCGACGCTGCGGTTGCGCGAAAGGCCGCCGGTGCATGTAAGCACCAGATCCCCTAATCCTGCGAGGCCGGCCATAGTTTCTCGACGTCCGCCGCAGGCCACCACTAGGCGGGTAATCTCCGCCAATCCTCGTGTAATCAGCGCAGCGACTGAGTTATGGCCGAGACCGATCCCATGGCAGATTCCCGCAGCAATCGCGATAATGTTTTTCAGCGCCCCTCCGAGTTCCACTCCGATCACGTCATCATTCGTATATACACGGAATCGGGGATCACTGAATTGACGCTGCACGGTGTCTGCAAGTTCCGTGTCGCCCGAGGCGATCGTGATCGCAGTGGGGTCGCCGCGCGCGACTTCTCTCGCAAAACTCGGTCCGCTTAGCGCTCCGACGCGTGGACGCCAGCCCGCCTCGGAGGTGATCAGCGAGCAAATCACCTCACTCATGCGCAACAGGGTTCCCTCTTCCAGTCCTTTGGTCGCACTCACGAAAAGCATTTCTGGTTTCAGGTGGGATTGCATTTGCTGAAACAGCCGCCGGCAGTGCTGAGATGGCATCACACTGACGACTATCTCCGCGCCTCGCAAAGCTTCTTCGAATTCATTAGCCACGGACACGCTGTCCGGAACAACTTGGTCCGGAAGATAGAAAGCATTGCTCCTCCGAGAGGAAATGCAGGCCTGTACCTCTTTTTCATGAGCCCACAATTGAATTCGGTGAACACCCTTGCGGCCCAGGGCAATAGACAAAGCCGTTCCCCATGCACCGGCGCCAATGATTGCAATTTGGCTCATCCGCGGCTCCAATGAAACCGAGGTTCTGTATGTGCCAGTAAACGACGAATGTTGGCGTGATGTTTAGCAATGATCAGCAGTGATGAGATCGCAAGCAAAGCCAGCATTTGAGGGGGAGTTGTGTACTGGTTCAGAATCCATGCAACCAGTGGAAACAGAGCCACAGTGAGGATGGAAGCCAGCGAAACATAGCGGAAGACGACAAAGATCGCGAGGAAGATTCCGACCATGACCAGTACCGTCTTAGGAAGCACGACCACAAAAGATCCGAGCCCCGTGGCTACGCCTTTACCACCGCGGAAGCGAAGCCAAAGCGGAAAGACATGACCCGTGATCGCCATGAAACCTGCCAGTGCGGCGAGCACGACCTGATTAGGAAAAAGTCTTTGCGTTAAAAGGACTGCCCCTATGCCCTTGAAAGCATCCAGAAGAAGAGTGACGGCGCCCAGAGTCGGCGATGTGCGTGCAACGTTCGTTGCCCCAATGTTGCCGCTTCCCGTCGTACGAACGTCCTTGCCGTGGAAAGCTCGAACCAGGAGATAACCGAATGGGATAGAGCCAAGAAAATAACTGTAAACGGCAGTGATAAGAACGGCGCTCATGATTGCGGCTGTGGCAGAAAATCGCCGAGCGGAAACCTTGCTAGTTTGCTGTACACCGAACCTCCTCGCATGAGCTTGCTCTCGTAAAGAAAAAACTCGTGCGCGGTCATGCTACCAAATTCAGGAACAGCCATGGCTGACAATTTCTCTTGTAGCACAGCAAAGTTCTTGTTGGCTCCATCATCTTTGCGCCATCCCGGGGCACCGGAGCGCCGGCCCGCGCGCGCAAGAGTCAAATGCGGGCTAAAGGCATGCTCTTCTTTAGGTATGACCAGAGAGCCTGTTACATCGTCGATTTTGCTGGCAAGCTTGGCAAGCTGCGGCCCCGATTCAATTCCGATCCAGAAGACTCTTGCCGATCTCGCAGTCGGGAAAAAGCCGTAGTTGCGAAAGCCAAACTGGAAAGCATCGGACCGCACGTCCGCCAGAGCGTTCTTGATTTGAGCTACCGCTGGGGTCGGCCTTTCACCGATGAATTTCAGGGTGACGTGCATTGATTCAGCACGAACCCAGCGCGCATCAGGTGCCAACTCGCGCACGCCTTCCGCGAAATGTTGAATGCGTGTGCGGATGGCCTCATCGATGTCGAGAGCGATAAAGATTCGCATAGGGTCAGCAATTAGCACTCAGCAGCTGGCATTTAACCTCTCGGTTATGCCATACAGGTGGCTCAACGATGATTGCTGAAAAGTGACTGCTCTTCACATCAGTTTCCTTCTAACCATATCCAATGCCTGCTGACTGGCAAACCAACGAATGCGTTTGCGGTCGCCGGAGAATTTTCGCTCGATAATCTCGGTATTTGCACTGCTGGCTAACGCATGAAAAACCAAGCCGACAGGCTTTTCGGCCGTTCCACCCGCCGGCCCGGCTACGCCGGTGATTCCCAAACCCAATGACGCTCCACAACGCTCCCGAATCCCTTTTGCTAGTGCCGCAGCCACTTCGCGGCTTACGGCCCCGTGTTTCTCAATCAACTCCGCAGGAACACAGGCGATAGAAGTCTTCAGCGCGTTTGAATACACGACTCCGCCACCAAGAAAATATCGAGAGCTCCCGCTCACCGAGGTGATGCGCTCCGCGACCAAACCCCCGGTACAAGATTCCGCCACAGCCAATGTCGCATTACGCATCTGTAGGTAGTTTCCGACGATTTGTTCCATCGAGTCCCCATTATCGGAGAAAACGAAATCCTGGAGTTCGTCTTCAAGTCGCGAGACTAATTCATCCACTCGTGCTTGCGCCGCAGGGAGCGATCCCGCCCGTGTCTTTAAATGCAATTGGATCTCCCCAGCTCCAGCCAAGATTGTTGTCTCCACGTCAGGAAACCGCTTGTAGATCGGCGCGACCCTCGCATCGCACTGCGACTCGCCCATTCCGGTAATCTTGAGTTCGCGCGTAGCGATGAACTGTGGTGGAAGTTTGTCGCGCAGCCGAGGAATACACTGTTCTTCGAAGAGGGCCTTCAATTCGTGTGGCGGCCCAGGTAGCAGCATGATGATCTTTTCGCGATCGTCGTACTTTCCACTTATCCATTGGCCAGGCGCTGTACCATTGGCATTGTGGAGAACAATAGCGCCCTCAAGAACATCGGCCTGCTTGGCGTTGTTCGGGGCCATTTTCCACCCATGAGTCGCGAATCGTTGCTCAATTCTGGCCAAGACCTCTGGATCCCGTCGCAGTTCCAGACCTAGTGTTGCCGCTACAGCCTCTCTCGTGAGATCGTCTTCAGTCGGCCCGAGCCCTCCCATCAAAATAACAATATCTGCTCGAGATAACGCGCACGAAGCCACCTGAACCAAATCTTTCTTGTGGTCGCCTACGATTATTTTGAAAATGACGTCTACGCCCACCTGGTTCAGTTTTTCGGTTACATACAAAGAGTTCGTGTCTTGCCGGAAAGGGGTGAGGAGTTCCGAACCGATAGCGATGATCTCGGCGTTCACGGTGAAAGTGTAAATGATCGAGCCGAGATGCTTCAGACTGGAAGGTCAACTAGGGGCGCGCCCTGAATATTCCAAGCGAGATGATGGACGGTATTATTGGTCGCCAGCACGACCGAACGCCCGGGCGCGAATGCGAGGCCGACGAGACCGCTACCAGCCACCTCCAGGCTGGCCTGGCCAGCGGGGCTGATCTTCACAATGCCACGTTTACCCCCTAACGAAGCCGCAACGTACAAATTTCCTTCCTGATCAAACGCCAACCCTTGCGGACGCCCCAGACCGCGATAAAACGTCGAGACGCTTCCCTGCGGGTCGACTCTATATACGCAGTCGAAGCTCGACGTGGTCGGGCCGGTAACGAACAAATCGCCTCGCGGCCCGAACGCCAAGTGATACGCGGAAACGCTGGGCTCAAGGGTGGCGAAGACGAAGATTTGACGGTCTGGAGCGATCTTGAAGATGGTGCCGCTGCGATCGCCAACGTAAAGGTTTCCAGTTCGATCAAATGCCACGCCTGTCGCGACCCCCATGCCCTCCGCGTAGGAAGACATCGTTCCGTTGGGCGCGACCCGATAAACTGTTCCATCCATGCGGGAAGAGATATAGAGTTGGCCACTACGATCGAATGCGATGGCGGTGGCGTTCATCAGGTCCGACAGGAATGGTTTGACGTTGTAGTTGGTATCAATCTTGAAGATCGAGACTGGAACTTTTTGGCCGCGACTGCCGGAAAAAGTCACGTAAATATTGCCCTCGGAGTCAATTGCAGGGTTTGTGACCGGATGGAGATTGTCAGCGATTGGCACGGCTACTTTGATTTGGTGCGGGTTACTGGAATGTCCGTTCGTGGAAACCACGACCGGGCCAGATCCCGCCCCGTACGGAACTCGTGCCACCAGGAACTGGTCAGAACTGATAATGACGGAGCCTTCCACCTCACCGAATATAACGCGTGGACGCCGCAGATCGGCAGGTCGCAGATCTGTTCCTGTAATGCGGATTTCGCCACCCGGAAGCGCTGCCCCAGGCTGTAAGCCCAGAATGTGCGGCTTCCCGTTAACATTCTTGCGCCCGAGTAGACGGTCAGAAATTCCCATCAGTTCCAATCCCCAGCACGGGTCATCTTGGCAAAAAGCGGAAATGTAACAGTACTTGCATGATCAACAAAGCGTAAAGGCCAGCAGCAACATCATCCATTACGATGCCCAGACCTTCCGGGAGTTGCTCCAGTTGACGCACCGGAGGCGGCTTGACAATGTCGAATCCACGAAAAAGTATAAAACCCAGCAACAGAGATTTCCACGAGATCGGGACACCGACAAAAGCGAGCAACTGGCCGGCAACTTCGTCGATCACGACGATTTGCGGATCTTTGGTCGCCGCTGCGCGTGCAACCTTAGTCGCAGCCGGTATTCCCAGGCAAATCGCTGTCCCGGCTAGCAGGACTGCCGCCATCCATTGCCAACCTGGGACGATGCTCCTCTCCAGCAACCACCAGAGCAGGGCAGTCGCAAGCGAGGCCCAAGTACCTGGACCTGGCCGGAGGCGACCAATGCCGAAGAAGGTTGCGGTCATTCGTGCCCAAACCGGGGCACAACCTATGGCGTCAACCCCAATGGCAGATTTTGCCATGCACACTAGCGTAGCACTCGCGGACTCAAATCTTTTTGCGGTCAGGCCGGCCAACGTCCGCGACAGAGTCGCTCGTGTCATGTACTGGGGAAGAGATTACGTACTCACCACCAGCCCATTTCCCTAAGTCGATCAGGCGGCAACGTTCGCTGCAGAATGGGTAATCAGAGTCATTGCGCTGAACGGGCTTACTGCAGGTCGGACAACGGACCTTTAAACGGCGCTGATGGGGCATGGCGACTTAGATGATTTTCGCGACCAGGTCGTACGCGTGGGCTTCGGTGATGGCACAGCGGTAAAACTGCCCTGGCTGGATGGCAGTATCCGCTGCAACATCATTGATATAAACTTTGCCGTCAATCTCCGGGGCGTGCATCCGGGTTCGCCCTTCCAGCAACAGTTCGCTTTCCGCTGATGGGCCTTCGAGTAGGAACTCGAATTCCTTGCCGACATGGGTCCGCAGCTTCTTCTTGCTTATCTTGTTTTGAATCTTCATCAGGTGTTTGCGGCGGCGTTCAATTTCGGAAGCGGAGATTTTTCTCGCTAGCGAGAATGCTCCGGCACCGTCCTGATCAGAATAACCAAAGCAGCCCATCCAATCGAATTTCGCCTCCTGCACAAATTCGCAAAGTTCATGGAATTCGTGCTCAGTCTCGCCGGGAAAACCCACTATAAACGATGTTCGAAGCGTCAAGGCAGGGACAGTTCGCCGCATCTTCTCAATCAAGCGAAGAAAAACGTCCGCCCCGCCACCTCGCTTCATGCGTTTCAATACGCTTGTCGACGCGTGTTGCAGAGGAACGTCGATGTAAGGACAGATTTTGTGATTGCCAGCGACGGTTTCAAGCAGGCGGCCAGTGATTTTGTTCGGATATGCGTAGAGGAATCGAATCCAGCGCAGATCTTCAACATGAGCCAGCTTTTCCAGCAACAACGCCAAGCCGTCTCTTAGGTCGAAATCCTCGCCGTAGCAAGTTGTGTCCTGGCCGATAAGCGTAATTTCCCGTACGCCGGAGCGGGCCAGCCGCTCGGCTTCAGCGATGACCGACTCGAATCTTCGCGAACGAAACTTCCCGCGTATTTGGGGAATGATACAAAAACTGCAGGGATGATCACAGCCTTCAGCGATTTTGATATACGCGGTATGACCCGGGGTCGTGAGGACGCGAGGAGTTGCATCATCATATAAATAATTTGGGAGGTCGGCAATTGCACCGTCCCAAGACTCGCGCGAAAATCTTCCGTGCACTTCGCGAGCCGCACCTTCTGGACGAGATGCTAGGATTTTGAACGGCGAATCCGGGATTGCGGGCAACACGATGCCTACTGCGCCGACAATTTTCTCCAGCTCGCCAGTCCCGACAACGACATCGACTTCAGGAATGTGCTTGCGAATTTCTTCGCGAAAGCGCTCAACCAGGCAGCCCGCAACCACTAACTTTCGTGGCCGACCCTCACCCTTCAGCCGTGCCATCTCCAGAATGGCATTTATAGATTCCTGTTGTGCACTCTCGATGAATGAGCACGTGTTAACAACGATCACATCTGCCTCTTCGGAGTCCGCGGTCAACTGCGCCCCGGCTTGAGACAGCATGCCCATCATTACCTCGCTGTCCACAAGGTTCTTGGGACAACCAAGGCTGACAAAACCAACCGTCGGCTTTGTGGAAGAGCTGGGCTGGATCTCGTTTTCGGCAGCTACAAGAGTGTCGGAAACAGGCATGTAATCTGCTTATTTTAACATTGATCGGACGGCTGCTTCGGTTCCGCTGCGCCGACTCGCGGAGCAAAGAAAAACGACGCCTAAACTACTTTCGGCGCAGGTTCGCAAGTTCTTCGAAGAGCTCGGGCAAGCGGGCCGCATCCTCAGGCGAATGGCCGAACCTTGCGCGCTCGTAATGTTCAGTAAGGCGCGATATCGGTTCTCGGACTCGCTGATCTGATATCGATTGTAGAAATTCTTCCGGAGTTTGAGCGGGAGACTTACGTAATCCTCTTTTTGCCAACAAGCGCAAGGAACGCTGATACCAGATCGTGGCAGCGCTAGCGGGATACCTATTGGGGCGAGCTGCAATTCGACGCCCCGAGATCACTCTCCAAATCCGCTGCGCATTCGCTCCAAAAATGAGCAGTACTGCAGCACCGAGAGCACCGGCGGTCCATTCCAGAGGCGCATCCGAGATCGCCTGCTGGGAGCGCGTGGCCGCGCGCACCAGAGCATTGTATTCATGCCGCACCCAGAATTGGGCGTGGCGCAGCCAGTCCAGCGCACTTTGAGTCGCCTGCCGACCGAGAGCATGTTGATGGCTGAGATCGTAGTTGATGATCCACTCTCGCCAGAACGAGGCCATTGCGTCCAGGTACAACATCGCACGGTTCCAGTCCGTATGCCCTGCCGCTGGCGCTGCCGGCGTTGGATCGAAGCTGATCCAACCGTATCCGGGATAGTAGGCTTCTACCCACGAATGCGCATTGCTGGCGCGAATAAGGTATTGCGACGTTAGATCATTGAACTCGCCGGTACGGAAGCCGTTTACCACTCGCGAAGGAATGCCGAGCGCTCGCAGCATAATTGCCATAGACGAGGCAAAATACTCGCAATGCCCCTGCTTTCGATCGAAAAGAAAAACAGCCAGCGGGTCACGGTTCAAGCTGCGAGGAAGCTGGAGTGTGTACTTAAAGTTTGTTCGTAAGTATTGTTCGATAGCGACCGCTTTATCGTAATTGTCCTTGTCCGAGGCGGTGATTTGTTCGGCGAGGCGCGTAATACGTGGATCCAGTGTGCCCGGCATTTGCAGGTCATTTAGAAGAACGTCAGGTGGATATTCGGAAGAGGCCGCGCGCAATTCGGCGGGGGGCGGCCTGCCGATATTGGAACGTGCTTCGTAGCTGTTCACCGGATGCTCAGGGTCAGGATCGAACACTGCTCCTGCGCTGTCCATGGAAACCACTTGATAGTTGCCTTCCAGAGTGATGGCTATGGGTGCCAAGAAAAACACGCTGCTGGCAACTGGCTCCATCAACACGCGGTAGTGGATGACCTTGGGAGTAACTGATGGGCTCGACTGTGCCGGGAAGATGAATCGCCCGCCCAAGCGCCGCACGAAACGCTGTTCGTGGGGATTTGACCAACTTGTGCCATCGAACAAGTTCAGCGTGACACCGCGCCATTTCAGGTCATAGGCGCCGTACCGGTCACCGTCGATTTGGATATGCATCACTAGTGAACTGGATTGCTGGATCGCGCCGAGTTGGCCGAGTTGTACGTGATCGCTGAAGCCGGTTGCGATACCTCCATTGGAGACGTATGCGCTCAGATATGTGCTGGAAAACCGCGGCAGCACAAAGAATATGCCACCACCGGCGACAAGCATGAACAAAACAAAGCCGGGCGCAGCCGCGCTCAGCCAGAAACCCATTTGGCGTGCAATGTCTGTATCACTCAACGGCCTCGCGCGGATGGTCGCTCGCGCAGACGAACTCCGCATTTCCATCAGGATGAAGGTGATGACGCCAACCAACATAAAACCGGCAAAGGCAAACAGGAACGTACTATCCACAGTCAGCACTGCAGCCGCGAGCTGCATTAAAAACGAGAGCACTGCCAGGAAATAAAAGTCCCGATCTCGCCGTGCTGAAAATAACCGCACCAACACCACGAAGAGGACCAAATGAACGGTGGCATAGAGAAATGTTCGCGAGATGACAAAGTAATCTGCAAGATAGAAGAGTGCGTACGCCAAGGTGAGCGGAGTGGTCCAGCGCTCGGGCAGCAGCATTGCACGCCGCGACAGCAGAGAATACCCGCGCAAGAGCAGCGCGCCGCTAACGAGGACAACAGTGATCGGTTCCAATCCTCCGGTGGAAGCTAGGGTCCCGAATCCAACAAAGACGAGCAGGTAGAGAGATACCTCAAAGTAACGCTCGACTGCTGCCCACAACGGGTTCGCGGATTGCGAAGGTATCGACACCTGCTCACTATTGTTAGCGATTCCGCGGAGGAAAGAAAGAGTACCGAAACTCCAACGACAGGAGTCAGCAGTCAGGAGTCGGCGGGAAAGTGCCAGACTAGCTGCTGAAATATGTGACTCCTTGACTGCTAGCTACTGACTCCTAAATCCCGACCCTTGCTAAAATCAATATGTCAGGCATCGGTCTCGCGCGACGCATTCCCGCCAACCCCGCCAGGTCCGGAAGGAAGCAACGGTAACGGGCTCTTGCGTGTGCAGTGGGTCGCCGGTGCCTGGCTTTGCTTTTGGTTGGAGATTCTTTTTGGCGTCAGTACAATGAGAGATCCACGATTGGAGAATTCATCGAGTGAGCCAATTGGTTCGTCCTAAGATTTCTGCTCTTGGAACTTACGTACCTCCTCGCCTTTTGACCAACGCCGACCTCGAAAAACTGGTTGCGACCACGGATCAATGGATACGGGAGCGCACTGGAATCCGCGAGCGGCACATCGCTGATAAGGGTGTGGCAACCAGCGATCTTGGCCTCCAGGCCGCAAAACGGGCTTTGACGGATCGCAAAATCTCACCCGACGAACTGGATGCGATCATCGTTGCGACGGTCAC
>Ga0335077_10008015_pt1 | contig 13101 bp, 12 predicted proteins | sample Lox_Sample_31_FD_207151 | JGI IMG/M metagenome (GOLD analysis project Ga0335077, IMG submission 207151) | Soil microbial communities from Loxahatchee National Wildlife Refuge, Florida, United States - Lox_Sample_3.1 | ecosystem: Environmental > Terrestrial > Soil > Wetlands | place: USA... | reverse complement strand
CCGGCTCGCTATCGCTCTCGTTTCCGCTGCCCTTCTCTGGGCTGGTTCCCCCAATCTTGCGCCGCGCAGCGATTATGCCGCCGTTGCGCGGGTACTCGAACCGTTCATCCAGCGAGAGATGGCTGAGAAGCAGCTCCCTGCCCTTTCGCTGGCGTTGGTTGATGATCAACAAATCGTCTGGGCGCAAGGATTCGGATTTGCCGATCCGGACCGGAAAATTCCTGCCACGGCTGGGACCATCTATCGTGCTGGATCGGTGTCGAAACTGTTCACCGACATCGGCATTATGCAACTGGTCGAGCGCGGCGAGCTGGATCTCGATGCGCCGGTCACTCGTTATCTGCCCGATTTCCATCCGAAGAATCCCTTCGGAAAGCCCATCATTCTGCGCGAGCTGATGTCGCACCGCTCGGGCCTGGTGCGCGAGCCGCCGGTTGGTCATTACTTCGACCCGAGCGCGCCGTCGCTCCGCGAAACCGTCAACAGCCTGAACTCCACCAAGCTGGTCTACGCTCCGGGAACGCACACCAAGTACTCGAACGCCGGGATCACGGTGGCGGGGTATGTTCTCGAGCGCCTCAAAGCGACGCCCTATACCGAGTATCTGCAACAAGCAGTGCTCCAACCGATGGGTCTCACCGAGAGCGCCTTCGCGCCCGAGCCGCAGCTGGCTGCCAGCCTGGCCAAAGCCTATATGTGGACTTATGAAGGCCGGACGTTTCAAGCGCCAGCATTCCAGCTTGGGATCGGGCCTGCGGGGAGTCTCTACACCAGCGTGGTCGACCTCGGACATTTCCTCAGCGTTCTGTTTGCCCGCGGCAGGGGCCCGCACGGGCAGGTACTGAAGCCCGAGACCTTAGAGCAAATGTGGCGGCCAGCGCCGGTGAGAACTGGTGAGAAGCCGGAATTCGGGATTGGCTTTCGCGTGGCAGATTTCGATGGCCGCCGCATGGTGCGCCACGGTGGCGCCATCTATGGTTTCGCAACCGAGCTTGCCGCTTTGCCGGACGACAAGCTGGGCGTAATCGTGGTGACGACGAAAGGCAGCTCCAATGCCGTGGTGAATCACATCGCGCACCAGGCGCTGCGGCTCATGCTGGCACTGCGGGCCGGGAAACCCCTTCCGCCGATTCCGACGACTGCACCGGTGGATGCGGTGCTCGCGCGGAAGCTTGACGGCCGCTACGGCGAAGGCGCAAAGGCTATCGACCTCATCGAGTTCGGCGGCAAACTCTACGATTTGCCGTCGCGAGGCGGCGAGCGGATCGAATTGCGAAAGTCTGGAGACGCACTCATCACCGACGACAAGCTCGGCTACGGCGCCAGCATAGTGCCGGAGGCCGATGGCGTGCTCGCGGGCGCTGATCATCTGCGGCGCGTTTTCTTGTCCCCGCCGCCTGCCGCTCCCGCGCGTTTTCGCGGCCTCATCGGCGAGTACGGTTGGGACCACAACACCCTCTACATTCTCGAAAGAGACGGGAAACTTACGGCGCTGATCGAGTGGCATGACTACTATCCTTTGGCGGAAACCTCGTCCGGCGTCTTCCGCTTTCCCAACTGGGGCCTCTATGACGGCGAGACCCTGGAATTTCGCCGTGCGCCAAACGGTCGGGCAACCACCGCGGTACTGAGCGGCGGCATCGTCTTCCACCGCCGCGAGATTCCGGGCGAAGACGCCGAGAGTTTTCACATTCAGCCGTTGAAACCCGTTACCGAGTTGCGGCGCGAAGCCATGGCCGCCACGCCTCCACACGAAACGGGCGATTTCCACAAACCCGATCTGGTCGAACTGGCCTTGCTCGACCCCACCATCAAGCTCGACATCCGCTATGCTTCGACGAACAATTTCATGCGCAGCCCTTTTTATTCGCAGGCGCGGGCATTTATGCAACGGCCTGCTGCCCTGGCTCTGCTGCGCGCGCATGCCAAGTTGAAATCCAAAGGCTACGGCCTTCTGATTCACGATGCCTACCGGCCGTGGTACGTGACGAAAATGTTCTGGGACGGAACGCCGCCCGACAAGCACGTCTTCGTGGCCGATCCGGGCCAGGGCTCGCGGCACAATCGGGGATGCGCCGTGGATCTGACTTTATACGACCTCCAGAACGGCCAGCCTGTCGAGATGACAAGCCAGTACGATGAGATGTCCACGCGCGCTTATCCCGATTATCCCGGCGGGACCTCGCGCGGCCGCTGGCACCGTCGCCTGCTGCGGCTGGCCATGGAGGACGAGGGTTTCACCGTCTACGACGCCGAGTGGTGGCACTTCGATTACAAAGACTGGCCGAAATATCCGATTCTGAACGTGCCGGCGGGCGAATTCTGAGCGCGGCGATTTTTTTGCAAGTCCCGCAGCGTGCTACATTCGACATTTGACGGATGCGGATTTCATGCGTCTGGCTATCTCGAAGGCCAGAGAAGGCGTCACCCTGGGGCAATCGCCTTTCGGGGCTTGCATCGCGCGTGCAGGCGGGTTAGTGAGTTGCGCGCACAACGTCGTGTGGCAGACTACCGACATCACCGCGCACGCGGAAATTCATGCGATTCGCGAGGCCTGCAGGGAACTGTCTACCATCGATCTTTCCGGGTGCGTGATTTATTCCACTTGCGAACCCTGCCCCATGTGTTTCGCGGCATGCCACTGGGCAAGAATTTCGAAAATCGTTTACGGCGCGAACATTCAGGATGCACTCCACAGCGGGTTTCACGAGCTGCAGATTCCGAACACGCGATTGAAGGAGCTGGGCGCTAGCCCGGTGGAGATCGTGAGTGACTTTCTGCGCGACGAAGCAGTCGCGTTATTTCATTTCTTTGACCAACAACCCCATAAACGAACCTACTGATCCGCTGCGGCTCCTGAAGCTGATGCAACTGGCGGACAGCGCCCTGCCAATCGGCGGCGCGGCGCATTCGTTCGGACTGGAAACGCTGGTCGCGGAGGAACTGCTAACTGCCGATTCCCTGCCCTCTTTTCTGCGCGGTTATTTGCAGGAGACCGGAACTTTAGAGGCAGCTTTCTGCCGCGCGGCGCATCGTCTGGTAGGGGCCGGGTGGACTGCGCTCAACCAGCAGCTGAGTGCACGCAAACCGGCACAGGAAAGCCGGGCCGCGAGCCTCACGCTCGGACGCCGGTTCCTGCAACTTTTCCTGGCACTCGAGGGCCGCCAGGATCCCGGCGGCGAGGCGCACTATGCCACAGCATTCGGCTACGCCAGCCGCCTACTGGGCATTGGGGAGGAGTTGGCCGCAGCCTGCTACCTGCAACAGACCGTGAACGGCATGGTCTACGCCTGCCAGCGCCTGATGCCGCTTGGACAGCAGCACGCCGCGCGCCTGTTGTGGGAAATCAAACCCGCGATTCTCGAAGCGGCACAGGCCAGTTGCGTGCCCGATGTAGAAACGACCGCCGCCTTCACGCCGCTGGTTGAGATCGCCTCCATGCGCCACGTGGACCTGGGCACACGGTTGTTCATCAGTTAACAGCATGCCGCACCCGGACGGACGCCTGTCGCTTCAATTCGAATACGACGCCCCAACCGCGCGTACCGTGCTGCACGTCGCCGAACAGCGCCAGCCGCTGAAGGTCGTGCGTGCTTTTCAACAAGAAGGTGGCGCCGCGCTAGCTCACGTCCACAATCTTTCGGGTGGCATCCTGGCCGGCGACCGTCTCTCGTTGGATTTGGAAATCGGCCCAGGAGCACAGGCGCAGGTGACGTCGACGGGAGCCACACGCCTCTATCGCAGCCGCGCTGGAACCGCCGCAGCCCAGTTCACTGCCCGCGCTAACGTACGGACAGGCGCCTTGCTCGAGTATCTGCCCGACCCCCTGATCCCTTTCGCAGACTCCCGATTCCGTCAGGATACGGCCATCGGCCTGGAAGACGACGCAGGGCTGTTCTGGTGGGAGACGGTGGCGCCGGGACGCGAGGCGCATGGCGAGATATTCTCTTACGACGCTTTGCGGTTCAGGTTCGACTTGCGCGCTGAAGGAATCCCCATCGCCCTTGAACGTAGCCATCTTGATCCGGTGGCGCGGCCGCTCGACTCTCGCGCGCGTCTGGGTCCATACGGTTATTTCTCGTCATTCTATGTTTGCCGCGTCGGGGCCTCGGAAAGCGCGTGGCGCGGCCTTGAAAAGCAGCTCCGCGAACTGGCCCGGACGCTCAGTTCTCCTGTGATAATATGGGGCCTCGGCAGACTTCCGGCGCATGGCCTTGTTGTCCGGGCGCTTAGTCAGAATGGTCGCGACATCCCTAGCGGTTTGATTTCCTTTTGGCGCGTCGCGAAGCAGGCGCTCTACGGCCAGGACGCCGTAATCCCTCGTAAGATCTACTGAGGTTCAGGGAGGAACGGTTGCATCTCACTCCTCGAGAGCAGGAAAAGCTCATGATTTTTGTGGCCGCTGAACTGGCTCGCAAACGCCAGGCGCGCGGCCTGAAGCTGAATTATCCGGAAGCAGTCGCGATCATCTCGTCTGAAATTCTGGAAGCGGCCCGCGACGGCAAAAGCGTGGCCGACATCATGGTGCAGGGCGCCAAGATCTTGCGGCGTGCTGACTTGATGGATGGCATCGCGGAGATGTTGCACGAGGTGCAAGTGGAAGCTACCTTTCCGGATGGCACAAAACTAGTCACCGTACACGATCCAGTGAGATAGTCATGAAACCTGGCGAATACTTCCTCGAAAGCGCCGCGATCATCGCCAATGCAGGCCGCAAAACCGCCACCGTTCTGGTCAGAAACACCGGCGACCGTCCCATCCAGGTCGGCAGCCATTTTCATTTCTTCGAAGTGAACAGCGCTCTCGAATTCGATCGGCCTGCCGCCTACGGAATGCGCCTGAACATCGCCGCCGGCACCGCGTCACGATTCGAACCAGGTGAAGAAAAAGAGGTCGCGCTCGTGGAACTGGCCGGCGCCCGCGTGGTGTACGGTCACAACGGCCGCGTCCAAGGACCTTTGGAGCGGAAATGAGCCTCGAAATCCCCCGCCGCACGTACGCCGACCTTTATGGCCCTACGAAAGGGGATCGGGTCCGGCTCGCCGATACCGAACTGGTCATCGAAGTGGAGCACGACTATGCGACATACGGCGACGAAGTCACCTTCGGCGGTGGCAAAGTGATCCGTGATGGCATGGGCCAGAGCAGCACTGCGACTCGCGAAGGGGGGCATGGCGCGCTCGACCTGGTGATTACCAACGCGCTGATCATCGATCATTGGGGAATTGTGAAAGGCGACATCGGAATTCGTGACGGCCGCATCGTCAAAGTGGGAAAAGCCGGCAATCCGGACACCATGGCGGGCGTCGATCCTGATTTAGTGATCGGCTCGGCCACCGAGGTGATCGCGGGCGAAAATCTGATTGTCACCGCCGGCGCTCTCGATACTCACGTCCATTTCATTTCTCCGCAGCAGATTTTCGAAGCCATCTCGAACGGCATCACCACCATGATCGGCGGCGGCACCGGGCCGGCCACCGGCACCAACGCCACTACGTGTTCACCGGGCGCCTGGAATATTCAGCGCATGCTCGAAGCCGCCGAAGCCTGGCCCATGAATTTCGGATTTCTGGGAAAGGGAAATACCGCGACGCCGCTCCCTCTATCCGAGCAGATCGAGGCCGGCGCCTGCGGGCTAAAGCTTCATGAGGACTGGGGCACCACACCCGCGGCCATCGACGCCTGCCTCAAAGTCGCGGATCAGTACGACGTGCAGGTCGCCATTCACACCGACACCATCAACGAGGCCGGCTTCGTCGAAGACACTATCCGAGCCATCGGCGGCCGCACCATTCATACGTATCACACCGAAGGCGCCGGAGGCGGCCACGCTCCGGACATCATTCGGATAGCCGCGCAGCCCAACGTGTTGCCGTCGTCCACCAATCCCACGCGCCCGTTCACGGTGAACACGATTGACGAGCACTTCGACATGCTGATGGTCTGCCATCATCTGAATCCGCAGGTTCCAGAAGACGTGGCTTTTGCCGAAAGCCGCATCCGCCCCGAGACCATCGCCGCCGAGGACATTCTGCACGACCTCGGCGTCTTCAGCATGATGTCGAGCGATTCCCAAGCCATGGGCCGCATCGGTGAAGTGGTGACGCGCACCTGGCAAACCGCCCACAAAATGAAAGTGCAGCGCGGGCCTCTGCCAGGCGACTCGAGCCGCAAGGACAACGCCCGCGTGAAGCGTTACGTGGCCAAGTACACCATCAACCCGGCGATCACGCATGGCGTGGCGTCGCACGTCGGTTCCATCGAGCCCGGCAAACTCGCCGATCTGGTGCTGTGGCGGCCGGCATTTTTCGGTGTGAAACCCGAGATGATCGTCAAGGGCGGGTTCATCGCGTGGAGCGTCATGGGCGACGCCAACGCCTCCATCCCCACTCCGCAGCCGGTGTTCTATCGGCCCATGTTCGGTTCGTTCGCGCGCGCCATCGGTTCCACCTGCCTGGCTTTTGTTTCGAAAGCGGCGCTCGAGGCGGGAGTACCGCACCAGATCGGGCTCGCGAAACGGGCCGTGGCCGTTGAAAACTGCCGGCGCATCGGCAAGCGGGACATGATTCACAACTCTGCTACGCCAAAACTCGAAGTGGATCCCGAGACCTACGAGGTTCGCGCCGACGGTGAACTGCTCACCTGTGAACCCGCGAGCGTGCTGCCGTTGGCGCAACGCTACTTCTTGTTCTAATCTGGGTGCCATGCGAGCCTTTCGTGTTGGCGTTGCCGGTCCCGTGGGCAGTGGAAAAACCGCTCTCGTCGACTGCCTGAGTCGCCGTCTTGCCGCGCTTTACAGCGTCGGTGTCGTCACCAATGATATTTACACCAAGGAGGACGCCGAGTTCCTGATCCGCCAGGGCACGCTGCCCGAAGAGCGCATCCGCGGCGTCGAAACCGGCGGCTGCCCGCATGCCGCCATCCGCGAAGACGCGTCCATGAACCTGGAGGCCATCGCCGACCTCGAATCCAAACTGCCTGGTCTCCAGCTGATCTTCGTCGAGAGCGGCGGCGACAACCTTGCCGCCATGTTCAGCCCGGAACTGGTCGACATTTCGATTTACGTGATCGACGTGGCCGGCGGGGACAAGATACCGCGCAAGGGTGGCCCCGGAATCACCCGCTCGGACCTGTTGGTCATCAACAAGATCGATCTGGCTCCCTACGTCGGCGCTTCGCTCGAGGTGATGGAGCGCGATGCGCGCAAAATGCGTAGCAACCGGCCCTTTCTGTTCACAAATCTGAAGAACGGCACCGGATTGCCCGATCTGGTCGCTTGGTTGGAGCGGCATCTGTCAGCGCCCGAGCGGCGCAACCTCGTCGACGCTCATGCGCCAAATCAGCCCCACCGCCACGAGCACCATCACGCCCACGGCGGGCATCAGCACTAGCTTTTCCTTCTCATCGTCTAAATGAGCCCTCTCGCCATCCTCCCCAATCTGCTGACCATCGCACGCCTCCTGCTGGCCCCTTTCGTGTTTCGCGCGATCACCGGTGCTCGCCACACCGCGGCGCTGATCCTCTTCGCCTGCGCCGCCCTTACCGACGGTCTGGACGGCATGCTGGCGCGGCGCCTCGGCCAGATCACACCCCTGGGCACTCTGCTCGATCCCATCGCCGACAAGCTCCTCCTGAGCGGCGTCTTTCTCGCCCTCGCTATCACGGGCATCATGCCATGGTGGTTAGTGATAGTAGTCCTCGGCCGCGACGTTTTTCTCCTGGCCTCATCCGGAATCGTGATGTTGTTCACAGACATCCGCCAGTTCCAGCCCAGCGTGTGGGGAAAAATTAGCACGCTAGTTCAGATTGTCTGCGCCACCGCATGGATGCTGCAGAATGCCGGAATTTCGCCCCAACTCCGCGGCGTGGCGCCAGCCTTGGTGTGGCCCACTGCGGCCGTGACTCTGTGGAGTGGACTGCACTATAGCTGGCGCACGATACGTCTTCTCACAGTGCATTGACGAGCGCGACGGGCCGGAGTAGGCTAGAGATGTCGGGGTTAGGATGACTCGTTACACGCCGGCTCGCCATTATCTGTACTTCGGAGTCACTGCTCTGCTGCTTGCCGCTTCTCTCGTATGCCTGGGTTTGTGGCAGCCGAAATTCCTTTTCGCTTATTTCCCCGCCGGGCTCTTCCTCGTCAGCTCCACTTTTCTGCTCGTCATGGCCTTTCGTCCCGCCATCGAGATCTACGAGGAATATTTGGCCATCGGCAGCCGTCACGTTCTCTGGATGGACGTGCGCCGCGTCGACCGTACCGGCTGGATCTCCCCGCTGATTGTGCGTCTCACGCTGTTCGATGATTCAAAGGTGCTGCTGGTATATCCGGGCGATCTCGATTCCTGCAACAACCTGCTGCGAAATCTCCGTAAACTTTCCCGCGACGCTTTGATTGACGGCGTGCCCTACCGGCAATACTGGGGCGAGGCCCTGAACCCCGGCCCGGATCGCCGCCAGCTCGCCGCACCCCGCTACCGGCTGCTGCGGCCCGAAGACGAAGCGGAAGTTGAAAAGTTGTATCAGCGCCTGAAGACGGTCGGCCACCTCGACCAGAAGAACACCACGGACGAGAAGTAGTTCGTGGTTCGCCGCCGTTTCTCTCTATTTGCCCCCGGCCTGTTGGCGGTCTTGGTCCTTCTTCTCCTGCTCAGTCATTCCCTCTGGCTCGGCTGGATGGGCGGGTTCCTAGTGCATACGGAGGCACCCTCACACGCAGACGTCGTCGTGGTGTTGGCGGGCGATCCGTCCGGGCATCGGATTCTACGGGCCGCCGAACTCGTGAAGCAGGGCTACTCGACGAAGGTCCTGGTAAGCGGGCCCGGCGGCGGGTACGATCTGCATGAATGCGATCTGGCTATCCCATTCGTGGTCAGGCGCGGCTATCCGGAGTCATGGTTCGTTCCAGCCCCGCACAGCGCCCACTCCACCGAGGAAGAGGGTCAAGCGCTTTTCCCTGTATTGCAAAAATTGCGCGCGCACACCGTGCTCGTGGTGACTTCGGACTATCACACGCGACGCGCCTGCCGCATACTCCGCGCGCAGTGGCCGGGCATCGATGTTCATATGATTGCCGCCAGCGACGAATTTTTCTCCGCATCCGGCTGGTGGCACACCCGCGAGGGGCGGAAGACTTTTCTCTTAGAATGGACCAAGACCTTGGCAGCCGCGGTAGGTATGTAACGGATGCTTGAATCATTCAAAACTCTCTGGCCATACATGCGGCGCTACCGCCGCGGGCTGGCGCTGGGGATGGGATCGCTCGTCCTCAAAGATCTGGCGCACGTGGCGGCCCCGCTGATGATTCGCAGCGCCATCGACGCCCTTACCGCTGGCCGGCCGTTCACCGTGATTCTCCGCTTTGCGCTGATCCTGGCGGCCATCGCCCTGTTCAAGGGCCTTTTTCAATTCTGGATGCGCGTCATTCTCATTGGCATCTCACGCGACATCGAGTACGACCTGCGTAACGATCTGTTCGCTCGTCTGGTTTCGCTGTCTCCCGATTACTACGCGCGGCAGCGCACCGGCGACATTATGGCGCGGGCCACCAACGATCTGAACGCAGTGCGCATGATGCTCGGACCGGGCATCATGTATTGGTCCGAGACCAGCCTCACGTTTCTGCTCGCCATCGCCGTCATGGCCTTCACCGACTGGCGGCTGATGTTCCTGGCCGTGATTCCGGCGCCCATCGTGAGCGTGGCCGTGATGCTGTTCGGCCGCGCCATCCATGAACGATTCGAAGCCATCCAGGCGATGTTCTCTGACATCAGCAGCCGCGTGCAGGAGAGTCTGTCAGGCGTCCGCATGATCCGCGCCTTCGTACAGGAGGCCGCCGAGTTGCGCCGCTTCGAGGAACTGAACAAAGAATACATCAACCAGAATCTCAAGCTGGTGCGTGTCTCGGGGCTGTTTCAGCCGCTGCTGGAGGGACTGATCGGCTTCACCTTCCTGGTCGTCCTGTGGGCCGGCGGATATCAGGTGATACAAGGCCGCATTTCCCTCGGCGGCTTCGTCATGTTCAACACCTACATGGGCATGCTCGTCTGGCCCATGATCGCGCTCGGCTGGGTGGTCAACCTGATGCAGCGCGGCACTGCGTCCATGAGCCGCATTAATCAGATCATGCGCGAACGGCCGACCATCGCCGCGCCTCCGTCGCCCATCATCATTCCAAAGGTTCGCGGGGAAATCGAGTTCCGCGGAGTTTCCTTGATCTACCCCAGCGGCCGGGCGCTCGACGGTGTGGACCTCTTCATTCCCGCGGCTACAACTATCGCCGTCGTGGGTCACACCGGAAGCGGCAAGACTACGCTCGTCAGCCTGATTCCCCGCCTGATGGACCCCACCGATGGAGCAGTCTACCTCGACGGAACCAATCTCCGCGACCTGGATCCGGCGGCGCTCCGGCGCAACATCGGCTTCGTCCCTCAGGAGACGTTCCTCTTTAGCGCCACCATCGCCGAGAACATTGCTTTCGGAGTTGACCACTCGACCAGCGAGCAAATCCGGCAGGCCGCCGAACTCGCCGGCCTCTCCGGCGATATCGAAACCTTTCCCAACGGATATCAAACCATGGTCGGCGAGCGCGGCATCACGCTGTCGGGCGGCCAGAAACAGCGGACCGCCATTGCCCGCGCCCTGCTCCGCGACCCGCGCATCCTGATTCTCGACGACGCGCTATCGAGCGTCGACACTCTAACGGAAGAACGGATCCTGAATGCGCTCGCCGCCGTGATGCGCGGGCGCACAGTGATTCTGATCTCGCATCGCGTCTCGACGGTGCGGAACGCGGACTCCATCGTGGTGCTCGAAAAAGGCCGCATCGTGGAACAAGGCACGCACGACGAACTGGTAGCCGCGGGCGGCTATTACGCCGATCTCTCGCAAAAACAGATGCTCGAGGAAGAGCTCGAATCCATCTAAGCTGAACCCCGTCAAAAAGTCGGGAACTATATCGGAATCCGAGCGTCTAAGAAAAATAAATGCTCGAAGTTCATGATTTAGTTAAGCGCTACAACCGCATTCCCGCCGTCGACGGCGTCAGCTTCACCCTTCGCCCCGGCGAGATTCTCGGCTATCTGGGCCCCAATGGCGCCGGCAAGAGCACCACCGTCAAGGTGCTCACCGGGCTCATCGAGCCCACCGCCGGCCAAATTCTGTTTCAAGGCCGCGATGTTCGCGAGGACTGGATCGGCTTCCAGCGCTCTATGGGCTATGTACCCGAAGAGCCGCACCTCTACCCGCATCTTACCGGCCGTGAGTATCTGCAACTGGTAGGCCGCCTGCGCGGCCTTCCGCGCCGCACGCTCGAGCCGCGCATGGATGAGATGCTGCGCCTCTTCTCGCTTTGGGAGGACCGCTATTCCCCTCTCTCATCCTATTCAAAAGGAATGCGCCAGAAGATTCTGATTTCGGCGGCCCTGCTTCACGATCCGGATTTGCTCATTCTCGACGAGCCGTTCTCCGGCCTGGACGTCAACACCGCGCTCATGCTGCGCACCTTGCTCAGCGCCCTCGCCGCCGATGGCAAGATGATCCTGTACAGCTCGCACGTGCTCGAAGTCGTGGAAAAAGTTTGTTCGTCGGTGCTCATTCTTCGCAAAGGAAAAGTGGTGGCGTACGACGCCGTCGAACGCCTCCGTGGCCTCATGCAACAACCGTCCCTTGAAGGAATCTTTGCGCAGCTCACGGACCAGGAAGATCCAGCCCTCGTGGTTTGCGGCATCCTGACGGCCATGCGTGCCTGACTCGGAGTGACATGCCGAATACACTGCACTCTTTGAATGAATGGCTGGAGGAAACCCACTCCGCCCGGTTCGAATTGTGCCGCCACTTCTTCCTCCGCTTCTTCGACAGCGAACTCGTGGCCACGCCCGGCCAGTGGCGCGTGGTGGCCATCGGAGCGATCGCCATTCTGTTGTCGTCCAGCCTGATCTTCGTGCAGGCCTATTGGCACAAGTACATGGCGCTCGACGGCCTGCCGGATCCTGAGCCGCATCATCTGGCCACCGTTGCCGATGCGCTCTTCCTCATCACCTTCGCGATGTTTGTGATCGGACTGTTCACCACGCTGCAATGGCCCTCGCTATTCCCCGGCCTTCGCGACTACCTGGCGCTGGCGGCGCTCCCCGTGCGATTGCGTGAAATCTTCATCGCTAAATTCACCGCTCTGGTTTCCTTCGCCGGCGTCTTCATCATCGCCACCACTTTTCCGCCCGCCGTGCTCATGCCGACGGTATCGGCCGGCCGCTATTCCACCCATTCCATCCTGCAGGTGCCGGCGCTCTTCATCTCGTGCTCCTTGGCGGCGCTCTTCGTCTTCTTTTCGCTCGTGGCCGTCCAGGGCGTCCTGCTGAACCTGCTGCCCGTTCGCCAGATGGCGCGGGTCTCGCTCGCCGCGCAGGGTGTGCTGCTCACCGTTTTGCTCTGCGGTTTACCCATGGTGTTTGCCATCCAGGGCCTGCAGGATTCCATGAAGCTGCGCCCGGACTGGGCCGTGTGGGCTCCACCAGCGTGGTTCCTCGGCCTCCTCCAGGTGATCCTCGGCAACTCGGAACCCTTCGCGCTCAGGCTGGCGCGGATCGGTCTGGCCGCGGTAGCCGGCGCCACACTGTTCGCAATTCTGATGTACCTGTGGAGCTTCCGTCGCCACCGCGTGCGCCTGGTCGAGTCTGTTTCTACGGCCCCCAGAACCGTGACGCGAACGTGGGCAACCGGCCTCACCGACAGGACGAACCCTCGAAAACTGGCGGTGTTTGCCTTCATCAGCAAAACCCTGGCGCGCAGCCCGCATCACCGCCTGGTGCTCACCGGGTTTTCCGCCGTGGCCCTCGCGGTAATCTTCGAGAGCTTTGTGAGCCTGGCCCTCAGTCCGGATTTTCGCGGATTTCTGGCGCGCTCCAATGCCGTGCGCGAGGCTGCGATCTCGGCTCCGCTCGCCCTTTCGCTTTTCGTTCTGGCTGGTTTCCGTTACCTGTTTCGCTTGCCGGTTGAGATCCGGGCCAACTGGGTGTTTCGCGTCAATGAGCCCGGTAACCGGCTGGAGTTTCTCACCGCGGCCGGGGAATTCCTGGTTTGTTTCGCCGTCCTCCCGGTAGCCCT
>Ga0335077_10008014_pt1 | contig 13102 bp, 11 predicted proteins | sample Lox_Sample_31_FD_207151 | JGI IMG/M metagenome (GOLD analysis project Ga0335077, IMG submission 207151) | Soil microbial communities from Loxahatchee National Wildlife Refuge, Florida, United States - Lox_Sample_3.1 | ecosystem: Environmental > Terrestrial > Soil > Wetlands | place: USA... | reverse complement strand
CGGATATTCTTCTCCAGCGACTTTGCGTATTCTTCCGCCGACTTGCTACGCTCCTCGCCCCTATTATCAGGCATAAATCCACCTTCCGGACTACGTTTCCCGCTGCCGGCTCCAGTGCAGCAACTCGGCCAGCCCCGCACCTACCAGCGTTAACGGCCAGAGATCCCACACATGGTCGATCCACACGATACCGAAATTGTCCAGGAGAAGCAGCACACCCGCCAGGATCAGCGTAAACGCGACCGCCGTTACACCGGCGCCGGAACCTCTGGAACTGGAATGAACCGTCGTCATTGTTTCTCACTCCAGTTTGGATGTTAGCGCCAGCTCGATCGGGATTCCCGCGAGAATCGGCGAATGCCGCTTCGATACCGGCGAGTGCCGGAGGGGCCCGGCAAAGACAGGATATTTACAGTTTCAGCAATTCCCGCAGCCGTTTGGTCTGCACACGGCTCACCGGGACTTCGCTGTTCTTCTTGTCGTCCATGCGCAACTGGTAGCTGGATTTGAACCACGGCACCACTTCTTTGATGCGGTTGATGTTCACCAGGTACGAGCGGTGCACGCGCCAGAAAGTGTCGCGGTCCAGATTCGCCTGCAAGTCCTCCAGCGTCCGGTAGTTGGATTGCCCTTCCACGTGCGCGGCGACGATCGTGATCAGGCCGCTGTCGATCGTCGCGTAAATCACGTCCTGCGCATCCACGATAAAGTTCCGGTTATTGGCGCGTACCAGCAGCTTGGTGCGCTGTGGAGCCGGCCGCGGAGCGGATTCCACTTCGTCCTTCTCCTGCCGGTCTTGCGTCGCGCGTTTGGCGCGCTCCAGGGTTTCCCCGAGCCTCGCCCGGTCTAGGGGCTTGAGCAGATAATCCAGGGCTTCCAGCCGAAACGCCTCTATGGCGTACTGGTCGAAGGCCGTGACGAAAATGACATGCGGCATCTGCACGCCGCGCGCGCGCAACTGGCGGACTACCCCCATGCCGTCCAGACCCGGCATCTGCACGTCCAGGAAAACCAGGTCGGGCTCGATCTTCTGGATGAGGTCCACGGCCTCTAAACCGTTGCGCGCGGTGCCCGCAACCTCTACTTCGGGAAAGTCTTGCAGCAGGTACGCGAGTTCCTCACAAGCCAGCGATTCATCGTCCACAATCAGCGTGGTGAGGGTAGCCGTCCCACGATCTCGCATGAAATTGCTATTATATCAAATACCTTTTTTCCTCCCCGGGAGAGTGGCATCGTGTCTGCGCAAGATAACGTTCGTATCGCGCCCGCTGACGGCAAACTGGGCGTGCTGATTCCCGGCATGGGCGCGGTCACTACCACGTTCATCGCCGGCCTGGAGGCCGTCAAGAGAGGGCTCTCCAAGCCCATCGGGTCGGTCACCCAGCTTTCCACCATCCGGTTGGGCAAGCGTACCGAAGGCCGGTCCCCGCTGATTAAAGATTTCGTTCCTCTCGCCGCGCTGGAAGATCTTGCCATCGGCACTTGGGATATTTTCGAAGAGAACGCCTACGAAGCCGCGCAGCTCGCCGGCGTGCTCGAGAAGCCGCTGCTCGAACAGTTGCGCCAGCCGCTGGAGTCCATTCGTCCCCAGGCCGCCGTCTTCGATCCCGAATACGTCAAACGCATTCATGGTCCCAATCTGAAGCCCAAAGGCTCCAAGATGGACCACGCCGAAATGCTGATGGACGATATCCGCAAATTCCGCGAGTCCAGCGGCGCCTCCCGCTTGGTCATGATCTGGTGCGGATCCACCGAAGTATTCCACCGTCCCGCGGCCGTGCACGAGTCGCTGAAAACCTTCGAGTGCGGGCTGCAGAAAAATGATCCCGAAATCTCCCCTAGCCAGATTTACGCTTATGCCGCGCTCGCCAGTGGCGTGCCCTACGCCAACGGCGCGCCGCATCTGACCACCGACACGCCCGCGCTGGTCGAACTGGCCCGCGAGAGAAATGTGCCCATCTGCGGGAAAGACTTCAAAACCGGCCAGACTTTCATGAAGACGCTGATCGCGCCGGGCTTGAAGTCGCGCATGCTGGGCGTCAGCGGTTGGTTCTCGACCAATATTCTGGGAAATCGTGATGGCGAAGTGCTGGATGATCCCGGCTCGTTCAAATCGAAAGAAGAATCGAAACTCTCGGCGCTCGAGCAGATCCTGCAGCCGGATCTCTATCCAGACCTCTACAAGAACATCTATCACAAGGTGCGTATCAACTATTACCCGCCGCGCGGCGACGCCAAGGAAGGCTGGGACAATATCGATATCTTCGGCTGGCTGGGATATCCCATGCAGATCAAGATCGATTTTCTGTGCCGCGATTCCATCCTCGCCGCGCCGCTGGTGCTCGATCTGGTGCTGTTCATGGACCTGGCACAGCGCGCCGGCATGCGGGGCGTCCAGGAGTGGCTGTCGTTTTATTTCAAAGCTCCCATGACCGCGCCCGGCCTCTATCCCGAGCACGACATCTTCATCCAGCTGATGAAGCTCAAAAACACGCTTCGCTGGATGCGCGGGGAAACGCTGATCACGCATCTCGGCCTGGAATATTACGACTGACGTTTTCGCGCCCTAACTCATGAAAGTTCTGGTCATTGGAGGAACACTGTTCATCGGCCGTCGGCTCGTCACCGAGTTGCTGAAGGCCGGCCATTCCGTGGCGATTCTGCATCGCCGCTCGCGGCATAACCTCTCCAAGCGCGTCGAGAATCTGGTGGCCGATCGCAATGATCCCGCCGCCATTCGCCGCGTGATTGGGGACCGGCGCTTCGAAGTGGTCTTCGATAATGTCTACGACTGGGAGCGCGGCACCACCGCCGCTCAGGTCGAGGCAACCGCATTGGCCATGGGCAGCCATCTCGAACGCTACGTGTTCATGTCCAGCGTGGCGGCTTACGGCGACGGCCTCAATCACTATGAAGGCGATCCGCTCGCGCCGGATAACCATCCCGAGCCGTACGTTCGCAATAAGGCCATGGCGGAGCGCGCGCTGCTGCGCCTGCACCGCAAGACCGGCTTTCCCATCGTCACGTTCCGTCCGCCGTTCGTTTACGGTCCCGAGAATCCCTTCTATCGCGAGGCCTTTTTCTGGGACCGCATGCGCGCCGGCCGCCCCATCATTATTCCCGGCGACGGCACCCGCCTGATGCAGTTTATTCATGTGCAGGATCTGGCGCGCGCCTGCCTGCGCGCCATCGAGGTGGAACAATCCGTGGGCGAGGCCTTCAACATCGCCATCCCCAAGCCGCTGACCCAGGTGGAAGCCGTTCGCGAGATGGCCCGCGCCGCCGGCAAGAAGCCAGAGCTGGTTCGCGTGCCGCGGGAGAGAATCGCCGCCGCCGGTGGAAACCCCATGGGCGATCCCATGTACTTCGGCGAGTATCTCGATGTCTCGCCCATCACCGAAAACGTCAGCAAGCTGCAGCGCGTCCTGGGCGTGAAGCCCATGGCCTTCGAAACCGGCCTGCGCGAAACCTATCGCTGGTACGCCCGGCAGCGGCGCCGCAAACTGGACTTCAGCTTTGAGGACCGCCTGATCGCGGCAGCCGGTGTGCGCCGGGCGGTATAAAGCTTTCTTTGAAGATTACGGCTCAGCAGGAACAGGCGTTCTACGATGCGGCGTACGCCGCGCATCGCCAGGCGCCGGATGACGCCCTGCGCACCAACCGCCAATCCATGCTCCGCGACCTGGAGCCCAACGGTGCCTTCTACGAACGCCGCAAACTCTACGCCGCCGTGCTCCGCGAGCTTCTCTCCCAGCCCCTGGCCGGACTATCGGCGTTGGATTACGGTTGCGGATTGGGCGAGTGGGGCGTGTGGATGGCCACCGAAGGCGCAACCGTGACTTTGCTCGATCTCTCGCCGGTCGCCATCGAGATCGGATTGCGCCGCGCCGCCGCCAACGGCGTTGCCGGCACAGTTCGCGGCTTCGCCCAGGATGCCGCCGATCTCCACCGCTTTGCCGACGCCGAGTTCGACCTGATTTATGCCAGCGCCGCCCTGCATCACACCCTGAAGTATCCCAACGCCCTCTCCGAGCTGGTCCGGGTGCTGAAGCCCGGCGGCAAACTGGTGCTGGCCGAGACTTACGGAAATAACCGCGTGCTCAACTGGCTGCGCCGCGCACGGTGGCGGCTCAGCCGCCAGCCCGATGAGGCCGGCGAAGAGATCATCCTTGGCGAGAAGGAACTCGACCTGTTGAAGGCGCACTTGCGGCGCGTGGACGTAACACCTATGAATTTCTTGGCCATGGGCAAGCGGCTCTTTCGCGGGCGGTTTCAGTCGCCCCTGGCGCAAACCACCATTCAGTTTCTTGAATCGGCCGATAGCCTGCTCCTGGAACGCTTCCCCGCCCTCCGGCGCTTTTGCGGCGAAGTGCTTGTCGTTGCTGAGAAATAGCCGGCAACACTGTGCGCAAATGGCCCACTTGACGCCTATTTTTTTCCGGCAATACAATGATATAGTTAAACTTAAATCAGCCTTCAGGAGGCGGTGTGTAATGAACCCGGCTCGTCTTTGGATACCCTGCTTAGCCGTCAGCGTATTATTCACCATCAACAATAGCTACGCGGATAAGAAGGACGCCGCACCGAACACAGACGCGCAGGGACGCGAGACCATCGCCAAGCCGCTGAGCGAAAAAGAAAAGAAGAAGCGCGAAGCCAAGCTGCGCAAAGAGCTCGAAACACCCTATAAGAAGTGGCTCAACGAGGACGTCGTCTACATCATCACCGATGAGGAGCGCCAGGCCTGGAAACGCCTGCAGACCGACGAGGAGCGCGAGCAGTTCATCGAGCAGTTCTGGCTGCGCCGCGACCCCACCCCCGACACCGTAGAAAACGAGTTCAAAGAAGAGCATTACCGCCGCATCGCCTACGCCAACGAGCGATACGCCTCCGGCATTCCCGGATGGAAAACCGACCGCGGCCGCATCTACATCACCTACGGTCCCCCGGATGAGATCGAATCCCATCCCTCCGGCGGAAGCTACGAACGGCCCATGGAAGAAGGCGGCGGCGAGACCTCCACCTACCCCTTCGAGCAGTGGCGTTACCGCTATATTGATGGCATCGGCAACAACATCATCATTGAGTTCGTCGATCCCACCATGAGCGGCGAATATCACATGACCATGGATCCTTCCGAGAAGGACGCGCTGTTGTACGTTCCCAATGCCGGCCTCACGCTCATGGAATCCATGGGCATGGCCAGCAAAACCGACCGCTTCAACCGCACCGACGGTACGCATCTCGGCACGGCTTTCGGCGGCACTCCCGCGAGCATGGATGAGTTCGAGCGCCTGGAGCGCTTCGCCAAGTTGCAGAAACCGCCCGCCGTCAAGTTCAAAGACCTGGAAGCCGCCGTCTCCACGCGCATCACTTTTAACCTGCTTCCCATGAAGGTGCAGGCGGATTTCATCAAGGTCACCAACACGTCCGTGTTGACCAACATCACCATGCAGTTCGAAAACAAAGATCTGCAGTTCCAGATGAAGGACACGGTGCAAAAAGCGGTGGTCAATATCTATGCGCGCATCACCACCATGTCGCGCCGCGTGGTCAACGTGTTTGAAGACACCGTGTCCATTGATATCGCGGCGGAACTGTTGCCGCAGATCATCAAGAAGCAGAGCGTCTACTGGAAATCCGTTCCGCTCGCGCCCGGCATGTACCGCCTGAACGTGGTGGTGAAGGACGTGATCGGCGGCAACATGAACAACTTCGAGATGGCTATGACGGTGCCGCATTTCGATGACGAAAGGCTGGCGTCCAGCAGCCTCATTCTCGCGGATGTGATCGAAAAGGTCCCCACGCGCAGCATCGGCTCGGGCCAGTTCGTGGTCGGGACCTCCAAGGTGCGGCCCCGCCTCAATGACACCTTCAAGCAGGATGAAAAGATGGGCATCTACCTGCAGCTCTATAATTTTGGCCCGGATGATAAGACCCAGAAGCCGAACGGTACGATTGAGTACGAAGTAACAAAGAACGGCACCAACGAGAAGATTTTTGATTTTAGCGAGGATGTTGCGAAGCTGCCGGATGCCTCCGCGCAGCAGGTGACCATTGAAAAGCTCCTGCCCCTTCAAACCTTAAAGCCGGGGCAGTATACTCTAAAGATGAAGGTTACCGATAAGAACCGGAATCAGACGCTAACACCAACGGCGACCTTTACGGTAACCTAGAGGATGTTCAGAATATTGCCTGATGGCAATAGATAATGGATCACGGCAGATGAGAGGTTTTGCCTCGAGGGTCGTTCCCCCTGGAGCAGCTGCTCTTCTGGTAGCTGGCTTCTTTTCTATCGCCTCGCCTTCTTTTGCCATCGCTCCCGCAAAACTGTCCGGCGCCCTTACAGGCTTGGTCCGCGACGGCGTTGGCATCCCGCAAATGGGCGCCACCGTTCTGCTGTTCACTCACGAAGACCGCCTGTTCGCCCGCGCGTTGACCGATGAAAAAGGCGCCTTTTCTTTCCTCAGCCTGGCGCCGGATGTTTATTCCGTCCGCGTCAGCCTGCGCAGTTTCGTGCCCGTGTTCCGCGACAACATCGTGGTGCAACCCGGCCTGCGCAGCATTTTGAACGTGAATCTCAGCTCGTTGTTCAGCACCATTCAATTGGTGACGCCACCCGAGGGCGAGCGCGCCCTGATGACCGACGACTGGAAATGGGTGCTGCGAAGCGCCAGTTCCACACGGCCTATCTTGCGCATCCTGCCGAATTTCGATCCCGCCGCCAACCCCGATCGCCCCGCGCTGCATACCACGGCTGTATTCTCCGACACGCGCGGGCTGGTGAAGCTCTCCGGCGGCGATGGCGGACTGGTTTCCGGTTTCGGCAATGAGGCCGACCTGGGCACGGCTTTCGCCTTCGCCACCTCAGTGCTCGGCAGCAACCAGGTGGCGGTGAGCGGAAACCTCGGATATACCGCGGCATCGGGAATGGCTTCGGCCGGTTTTCGAACCAGCTACGCGCGCGACCTGGGGCCGGTGAGCCCCGCTGTCTCGATCACCATGCGCGAGACTTTCTTGCCCCGCGTGGCCGAAGCGATTACCGGCGGACCCGGAGCCCTGGGCGATCTCCCCCCGCTGCGCACCATGTCCATTAACCTCGGCGACGAAGAGCGGATTTCCGACTCGCTTCGCGTGCAGTACGGCATGTCGCTCGATGCGGTTTCGTTCCTGGACCGGCTGCACTACTTCAGCCCGTACGCGCGGCTGGACTATACGCTGCCCGACTCCAGCACGCTGGACGTGGCCTACACTTCGGGCAATGCGCGGCCGGACCTTGGAGCCGATCCCGCCGCCTCGGACGCGGAACTGCAGCGCGACATTCATGCGCTCTCGATTCTTCCGCGGGTTTCGCTGCTCGGTGGCCGCGCCAAGGTGCAGCGCGGTGAGGATCTGGAGATCGGTTACTCGCGCAACATGGGATCGCGCACTTTTCGCGTCTCGGGTTACCGCGAGCGCGTGACCAATGCCGCACTCACGGTTTCGGGCCCGGCCACCGGCATGTTTGCCAGCGGAGATCTTCTGCCGGACATGTTCTCCGACAGTTCCATTTTCAATGCCGGCGAGTATCAGACCCTGGGCTACACCGCCGCGGTCACTCAGAAACTGGGCGACAATTTGAACGTCACGGTAATCTATGGGTCCGTCGGTGTGCTGGCTCCCACCTCGGATGAACTTTCCACCGACAACCCCGCTGATCTGCGCTCCATGATCCACGCCAGCCGCCGCAACGCCGTCACCACCCGCGGCACCGGAACCATCGCCAAGACCGGCACGCACTTCATCGCCAGCTATCAATGGATGGATCAGCGCGCCATCACCCCGGGCCAGATGTATACCACCCAGCCCATTCGTCCGGAACCCGGCTTAAACATCTACGTTCGCCAGCCCATCCCCACTTTCTTCTCGCTGCCCTGGCGCATGGAGGCCACCGCCGACCTCCGCAACCTGCTGGCTCAGGGATATCTTCCGCTCTCGGTCGCGGGGCAACAGCTGCTGCTGGTTCAGAATCCGCGCAGCGTCCGCGGCGGCGTGAACTTTATCTTCTGATTTCCCCGTTTCACCCGCGCACCTGAATCACCGCCGCCCCTTGCACTTCATCGCTCCTAAGCGCATTCAGCGCGCGATTGGCTTCGGCGAGAGGGAAAACTTGCACCCGCGTGCGAATGGGAATCTCCGCCGCCACACGCAGGAAATCTTCTCCATCCTTACGCGTGTTGTTGGCCACGCTGCGCACCACCCGCTCCCAGTACAGCAGGCTGTAATCCATCGCCGGAATCGTGCTCATGTGGATTCCCGCCAGCACCAGCGTGCCGCCCTTTCTGAGGGCCTTCAAGGCCATCGGAACCAGTTCGCCCGCGGGCGCGAAAATGATCGCGCTGTCCAGCGCTCGTTGGCCGTGGCCGTTGGTGTATCCCGCACTCGACGATCCCGCCCACGCCGCCCCCAGATCGAGCGCCAGCCTCTGGTGCGCGGCATCTCGCGTAAACGCTGACACCTCCACGCCCCAATGCCGCGCCACCTGGATCAGTACGTGCGCCGCGGATCCAAAACCGTAAATGCCCAGCCGTCCCCCCGGCCCGATCTCCGACATTCTCAGCGCCCGGAAGCCAATGATCCCCGCACACAGCAGCGGTGCCGCATCCAGATCGCTGAATGACTCCGGTATCGGATAGACGAACGCCTCCGGTGCGACCGCATATTCCGCGTAGCCGCCATCCACCATGTACCCCGTGAAGGTCGCCGCCCCGCAGAGATTCTCTCTTCCCGACTGGCAATACTCGCACACCCCGTCGGTTTCGTGAAGCCACGGGATACCTACTCGGTCCCCAACCCGGAACCGGCGCGCGCCATCTCCCAACTGCTCGATCACGCCCACCACCTGGTGGCCCGGAATTACCGGCGATTTCCGCGGCGGAAGCTCGCCCTCCACCACGTGCAGGTCCGTGCGGCAGACGCCACACGCGCTCACCCTTACCAGCACCTGGCCCCCTGAAGGCCGCGGCGTCGGCACGTCCGCAAGCGCCAGCGGATTCGTGCTGACGGGCGCAGGCGCGCGTAATAGGCAGGCTTTCACGTTTTCCAGTCGGACAGAACGTCCAGATCCCAGCTCGGCTGGCCAAGCACCGATACGTGGCCGCCCGGATAAACGCTGCGTACTGCGGCCGCATCCATTCGGCTGCCGCCCGCATCCACCGTTCCCGCCACCCGGACACGGCGAGGCGCTAGCTTCGCCAGCACATCCGGAAGATCGGTGTGCCTGAGCATGTCCGGCACGAAATTCGCGAAACTGTGATCGTAAATCTCCGTGTCCACAATGCTCTGGAACGACACCAGCCCCCGTTCCAGGTAAAGCTCGCTGATATTCGGATCGAGCGCCGCGGCAAAAATCGCCGGCACGGTCAACTTGCTGCGCGCCGCCACCACCACGGCCCGCGAGCCCAGCGCGGCATGCTTGCGCAGCCCCGCCACCAGCGCCAGAATGTCGGCCACCCGCTGCCCCAGTAGCGGGCGCCCCAGAATCAGCGACGCCCACGCGTAGTTTTCCTCGCTCCCGTGCGGCCGCACGTAAGCCGGATCACCCGGTCCGATTTCAGGCGTCAGATCGCCTACGCCCCGCAGATCCGCCGCGCATACCGGATAACCGCGCTCTGCCAGCGCCTGATACATCCCGCCTTCGTCCCAACGGTAGTTGCGGCCGGCTGCTTCGAGCACCAGCACCACCGGCTTCGTTCGGGCATTCACTCGGGGCAGGTACAGCCACGCCGGCACCCACACCTTCGGCGCCGTCGCCACTTCCACCGCTTCCACGTCCACCTTCAGCGAGGGCACGCGCCGCAACGTAGCCATCGACGGCTCGCTCGTCGCCGGCACGCCCAGCAGCACCCGCAGATCCGCCGGAGTCTTCTCCACCGTTCGAGCCCGGTTCATCGCGAACGGCGTCGTCCCTCCGAATGTCCTCACCGTGTTGCCGGATTCCGCAACCCATAGAGTCTTGTCCTCCTCCGGTTTGGTTGGCGGTTCCTGCTCAATGCGCTGGTCTTTCCCCTTCAGCCAGCGCTCGAACCAGTTGTAAACTTCCAGCCGCGTGTCGTATTCGAGTCCGTGCGGCAGCGGCGTGTCCACCCACTTCAGCCGTTCGCCGTGGCCCAGGACTTCGTACACCTTCTGCAGCTTCTGGAATTCCTCCCAGCCGTTGCTGATGTAATGCGGCGAGTACGTCCCGAAGAAATCTTTGTCGCTCACCGTCACCAGCATCGGCTTGGGCGCAAACGGGTACATCGTGTCCCAACGGTCGAAGCCCACCGGGCCCGAACCCACAAAATCCTGCTCCGCATCATCGGTTGATCCAGGCGGCATGAAATTGGCGCAAGCCACATTTTCGGTGTTGCCGCTGCATTCCACCGCAGCCGCCAGCCGGTCATCCGCCGCCACCAGCGCCATGGTCTGAGTGGCGCCGCCCGATTGCCCCGTGACGCCGATGCGCTTCGCATCCACCATGGGCAGCGAGGCCAGATAATCCAGGCTGCGAATCGCGTCCCACAGTTGCAGCCGCGTGCACGAATCGCCTAACAAAAGCATCTGCTTGCCCGGTACCGTGTGTTCATCGTCCGACGATCCCAGCCGCGTGTGCGTGCCCGCCGCATTCGGATAATAAACGCGCTCGCCCTGCCCCATGGGATCGAACGCCAGCACCACGTATCCCAGCCGCGCCAGGCCCTGGCAGCAACGCTGGTACGACGCGTACGCCTTCCCGTTATCCGAGTGCCCCATCTGGAACAGCACCGCCGGATACGGCGCAGCCCCCGCGGTCGGAATGTAGAGATTCGCGGAAATGTGAAATTGCGGCCGGCTCTGGTACAGGATCTTTTCCACCCGATACCCGTCGCGCTCGAACGACCCGATCTTCTGCGCCTCGAGCGGCGTGCGCTCCGGCTCGCCGCCGGACAGTTTCCAGAGCGTTTCGCGCGCCCACTTTTGCCGCGCTTGAATCGCTTCCGGCGTCTTCAGCCGCGCGATCTCTCGATTGCGCCGCTGGTACGCCTGTTCCGCCAGCTCGCGCAAATAATCCGGCAGACAGCGCGGATAGTCGCGATACGCCACTCCGGGAAAAGTCTTCTGAGAAAACGCGGGCGCGCGCAACAACGCACCCGCCGCGGGTAGAGCCAGCAGTTGTCTTCGTGTCATCTACCCATACAATGTATCGCAGCCACGTCACCCGTAGGCCGCCGGATCGCGATTGTGGAACACCACGAAGCCGGCGCGATCTCTTAGCCGCCGTTGATATACTGTTTCGGGCTCAGGAGGCCCTCAAAGCATGTTGGGTGATCAGATTGGGGAAGAGACCGGCAAAGTGACCGGTTTCCGCGTGTTGGATACAGCCGGACCCAAAGTGGAAGTTACGATTCGAACCCAAGGCAAGATCTTGGGTAGCGACTACCAGGGCCGCGCCACGTACACTTCCGAGGTGCAGCCGGGTGGGTTTCTCTTCGGAGAGGGCCAGGGCGTTTACATGGCCGGGGATGGCATGGCGGTCTGGAAGGGCCAGGGAACCGGAAAGCTGATTCCGGGCGGAGGCGCAGCCTATCGCGGATCCATTCATTTCGTGAACGCCACTGGAAAACTGGCGAAACTAGGCGGCATGGTGGGCTTGTTCGAGCACAGCACCGACGCCAACGACAACGTAGTGTCGAAATTGTGGGAATGGAAGTGAAAGGAGTGCTAGCCCCGCGTCCGCGATGCAGCGCATCGCCCGGCGCGCCGGCGCCGCCGCGTCTACCGCTCTACGCCCGCGTAATACCCTGAGCGCGTCCGCACCGTCGGATCGCCCGGCGCATTCAACGTCACGCGAATCCGGCGGAACGTTCCGTCTTGCGCAAGATTCGTTGGCGTGTATCCCAGGATGTACTGGCTGCGGATTTCATGCGCCACCTCGCGTGCGATGCCGTCCACTTCGGAAAGCTCCTGCGGGTACCAAACCTGGCCGCCGGTGGCGAACGTCAAGGCATCCAGCGCGCGCTTGGCCCGCTCCGCTTCGTGGGGCTCGTCATCGCTGAGCAGGCCGATGCTGTAAATGATCACGCCATTCTGCTGCGCCGACTGAATCACGTGGTCCAGCGTCTCCACGCTGGCGTTGTCCTCGCCGTCCGTCACCACCAGCAGAATTCTCTTTTCTTTCTTGCCGCCGTGCCGCAGATGCTCGATGCCCATGCGCAAGGCATCCCGCATCGCCGTGCCGCCCTTCGAATTAATGGTCTTGAGGGCATCCGCCAGTTTGTTGATGTCGTTGGTGTAGTCCGCCTCAATCGAGGTTTCTTCATTGAAGTTCAGAATGAAGACCTCGTCCTCCGGGTTCGATGCCTTCACCAATGCCAGCGCCGCGGAACCGACTTTCGCGCGTTTCTCGTGCATGCTGGCGCTGTTGTCGATTACCAGGCCGAGCGACACCGGCACATCTTCGCGCCGAAACGTCGTGACCTCCTGCTTCACGCCGTTCTCATAGACCGTGAACGCGCTCTGCGGAAGGTTCAACACCAGGTGCCCCGCTTTGTCCACCACCGTGGCATGCAGATCCACCAGCCGCGTGTCGGTGCGAAATGTGAAGGTATCCGGATCGGCAACCTTGGCGTCCGGTGACTGCGCGTACAACGACCCGCACACCAGCGCCATCAAACCGTACCCTAATTTACGTGACAACAATCGTATCCCCACCTGCTCCAAGAATAAGGACGCAAGCCCGGCCGCGCAAGTTTCCCTGGGTTAGTAAAGGAATAGTAACCGGAATTGCGTCCGGTAGAGTACATGACAACCAGGTGCCGGGTTGTCAGGTGCCAGCATCCGGCAGCCCTTTGCCCTGAGCCTCAGCCTTTTGCCCCGGATGAAACACGGGTCTTCGACTTTTGCCTTTTGCCTCGCCACGAGATCCAGAACACCGCTCTCAATTCAAGCGCAAGCAGACTCTCTTGAAAATTCTCGCAACTGACGGATCCGCTGAAACCACACGTCGCGAACGGGGATTGGCTACTGCGTCCCCAGTCCAATATCACGGGCACAACGCGTCGTTCGTCACTGAGGTAGTGAAGAATGCGCCTCCTTCAACTCC
>Ga0335077_10008013_pt1 | contig 13103 bp, 15 predicted proteins | sample Lox_Sample_31_FD_207151 | JGI IMG/M metagenome (GOLD analysis project Ga0335077, IMG submission 207151) | Soil microbial communities from Loxahatchee National Wildlife Refuge, Florida, United States - Lox_Sample_3.1 | ecosystem: Environmental > Terrestrial > Soil > Wetlands | place: USA... | reverse complement strand
CGCGAAGCCTGTCCCCATGTCTGTGGCTCCCGGGTGCGATGACCTCTGCCAGAACCTCAAGAAAGCGTTTGAGGCCCGGGCGAATGGGTTTGAGGAACTGCACACTGCCAAACCGAATGACGGCTCGTCCCTGGCCACCCTGAGGCGTAGTGGGGCGAAAGGCTGCATGGTCAAAGAAGTCACCATGCCGCAATCCGGTGGCAGAGGGAGGCAATTCGTGTGCTATTGGCAAGAAGCGTCGATCTCCGCAGCAGAAGCGAGATTCCGAGATTTGGTTTCCCGGCTGCAGGTATTGGTCCCGTCCAATTGGTCGACCGGGGAGGATACCGAATTGGACGATCCTACCGGAGCGGATTTAGTCGCCTGGCACGCCGTCGGGCCCGGCGGCGGGCACGATGTCCGCATCTATGCCTTGCGGGAATTTGTGGGCCTGCACATGACCGCGTACCGATCAGAAAAGTGATGGGAATGTCCGCTGGCTCTGCGCTTCAGGCGACAGTGCTCTGCCGCGACAACCGCCCCGCATTGCGTGATTCAGCGGCTCGTCAGGGCTTGCTCGTTTCCTTGGCCGGTGCCGGAGCCGGGGCCGTCTTCTGGTAAACGATCTTCTTCGTTCCGCCTCCGCAGGTGCCCACTACCTTTCCTTCCGCATCCTTGTCCTTGTCCACAATATCCAGCGTGTACGACTTCACGCCGTTGGCTTCGATCTTCTTCGCGATTTCCGACTTCAGCTCTTCACAGGACTTGGCCCCCTGCGCCTGGGCGGATGCGGACACAAACAACGCGAGAGCAGCTGCTGCCAGTAGTTTCATCGTGCGATCTCCTCAGTCTGGAAGTGAGGCCCGCGCTGAGCATAACAAAAAGGATCTCGGCCCGACGCTTGCTCCCCCTCGGTCGTATCCATTCAGGCAACGTTCGCGGTAAGGTGGACCGGGAGAGCTGCAATACCGACGGTAGCCTGGGTGACAGCGACTAACCGCGCCGGAATCTGGATTGCCTCGGCAAGGGATCTGTGTTGCCGCTTGGGGCAAAGAGCCTACAAACCAAACATGGAATTGACTCCGGCGCGCGGAGTTTCTGCCGAGGGGTCTCTGGGTACAAGCGGAGGAAAAGCGGACTGCTGGGCCACTTGCTCGGGAGTCGCGGGCTGTTGCTCGGCTGGCCCCTTTGCCGCGGGTGCCTGGGCACTTACTGTTGCCGTGTTCGGCGCAGCCGCCTGCGTAGCGCCTTTCGCCGCAACCGCCGGCTGCTGGAGATAAACGAGATCATTCGGCTCCTCCGTACCCGGCTGAACCGCGGGAAACGACAAGTTCATTTGGTGCTCCATCGCGCTCGCGATGCGGTGTAACTGCCAGATGAGCTTTTCGAGCTCTTTTGAGCGGCCCAGATTCAAGTTGCGGTCCCACAGAAAGCGGATCGTCAACACGACGAGGATCGGCAGGCCAATCGCCAGTGTGGCGAGCACGATGGTTAAAAGCAGCGAGTCGAAGGGTGTCAAGGCTTGCGTCATAGTGCCTCCAAATGCGGGCCTCTAGCCGGAGGATAGCGCACCGTGGCAGCGCTGACAAACGAATCGAGCTTGGACTGAACCTCGGCGCGGACCACTCGTCCCGTGGGACGGTCTAGAATATCCATTGCCCAACGACAAGTTTCTCAGACGTTGTGGATCGGATCTTACCCTTGCGCTCTTTGCAGGGGTAAGCTGTTCTTCGCTCTGAATTTCAGGGAATCCGAAAGGGAGTGGCGCGCTCGGGGCGATTCGAACGCCCGACCTTGTGCTCCGGAGGCACACGCTCTATCCAGCTGAGCTACGAGCGCGCTGCGAAAACCACAACGAACAGTATCAGTTTAGCCTTTCGCCGCTCCCTCCGCCAGTGCCCTCCCCCCGGCTCTCCCGCCGTCCCTCATCCCTTCGAACGGTTCTTGATTTCCCGCGCCAGCCTCTCAATTTCCTCGGCCTTCTTCATCAGATTCAGGCTCATCACCTTGCTCGAATCGGTTTTGTCCACTTCGGTCTTCAGTTCCGTGGCCAGCTGATACAGCCGCTCCACCTTCTTCTTCATGTCCTTGTCGTTTTCCTCGAGCGCTGCCTTCGACGGGTCGGGATGGTCCGGCGGCGGCTGTTCCTTGGTTGGCAATTGGTCCGGTGTCGGCTTGGGGGCGGGGAACTGGTGCTGCGCCGCGAGCGCGCCGGCCGCCAACCACGCACAAACACCCGCCGCCGTAAGTTCCGTCAAAAATTTCCTTCGTGTCTCCATGGCGCTTGCTCCTTCCATCTGACTCTGTCCCGAAGCGCTCCTCTGCGCTGCACGCCATCTCCACCAATGTTATACTCGCCCCTCGATAAGCCTATGTCCAGTCTCCTATCGGAAATACCCCTGCCGACCATCTCGAACCTCTTGCATCTGCTCGGCATCCTCGTCGTCGCCCTGCTGGTCAACCGCCTTCTGCGGCTTCTCTCGAAGCTGATCGTCAAGCCGGCCGCGACGCAAACCCGCGCCGCTCAGGCCCGGGAGCAGCAGACGCACACGCTCTCGGGCGTAGTCTATAGCACGGGCAGCAAGATTGTCTGGGGACTGGCCCTGCTCGTGGCCGCCCAGGAGTTTGGCGTCAACGTCACGCCGGTGGCCGCGATTGCCGGGCTCGCCAGCCTGGCGTTGGGTTTCGGCGCGCAGAACATCATTCGCGATATCATCACCGGTTTCTACATCATCCTCGAAGACCAGTACTCCGTCGGCGACGTCATCCACGTTGGTGAGACCGTTGGCCGTGTCGAGCATCTAACGTTACGCAGGACGGTTGTCCGCGACGCAAGGGGAGCGCTGGTAACGCTTGCTAACGGCGAGATTCGCACCGTCGGCAATCTCAGCCGGGATTGGTCGCAGGCCTTTGTGGATGTCGCCGTTTCCCCGGGAATTGCGCAGGAGCTGACTCTGCAGGCTCTCGATGCCGCCGCCGCCGAGCTTCGTAATGATCCTGCCTGGTCTCAGGCACTTGTGGATGGGCCTCGCATCCTCGGACTGCAGTCTTACGACCAGACCGCGTCCACCATCCGTCTCCAGGTCCGCACCGCACCTTCGCGCCACGAAGATGTCGCCCGCGAGTTGCGCCGCCGGATTCAGCTTGAGTTTCAGCGGCAAGGCATTGCCTTGTCGAATGTTCAGCGCGTCGAGTTGGTGAACGTCTCTTCGGTGAAACACCCGGAGCCGACTCTTCCGTCTGCCTGACCCTCGGAGGGAAACGCTTATGTCTCAGATCACCTACGATGAAGTCAATCTCATGCTGCGGCTCTACGACCTTCGCCGCGAACCTCGCCTTCGAGAAGCCCGCGCTTGGTTTGTCGAACATTTTCACGCCGGCACCCCCGAGGAAGTTATGCAGAAGTACCCGCAGGGCAGCCAGGAGAATACGTATATCCGCATGGTCATCAGTTATTGGGAGATGGTGGCCAGCATCGTCAACCGCGGAATGATCAACGACGAGCTTTTCTTTGAAAGCAACGGCGAAATCTGGGTCGTGTGGGACCGCATGCGCACCATCGTCCCCACCTGGCGCGCCGCGTTCAAGAACCCCTATCTTTTTTCCGGCATTGAGGAGACCTGCAAGCGCTTGGAGGTCTGGCGCGAAAAGCGCGCCCCCGGTTCCACCTCCGCCATGCGCCAGATGATGGAGCAATCCCGCGGCAAGCTCAAGTAACGGCCCCTCTTTTCCCTCCGCCCGCGCGTCCCCGGCTACGAACGCTGGGTGGTAATCTCCTCAAGGGCCGCGCCGGAATTCTCTGCGTTCTTGCGCGGTTGTGCGACTCTCACGCAATTGCGGCCCGCCGCTTTCGCCGCAGGCAAAGCCATATCCGCTTCCTGCATAAGCGCGTCCACGCCGTGTTGTACGAAGTCCCTCGACAAAGCCACTCCGATGCTCATCGTCACCGTCAGATTCCTGGAGCGTGTCGCAATCGGTTTTTTGGCGATCACCCCGCGGAGGACTTCCGCCCGCGTGTGCACGCAATTCGAATCGCACATGCTCAGGATGACCAGAAACTCCTCTCCGCCGTAGCGCCCCACCAGGTCATAGGCCCGCACGGAGTGTTGCAACCGCCGCGCCACCTCCTGCAGCACCTCATCCCCCGTGCTGTGCCCGTAATTGTCGGTCACCTGCTTGAAATGGTCGATGTCGCAAAGGAGGATTGTCGTGCACTTCTTCTCCCGCCGCGATCGCTGGATCTCCCGCGACATCTGCTCCAGAATCACTCCGCGATTCCACAACGATGTCAGCAGATCGTGCGTGGCTTGGAACCTCATGCTTTCCCGCGCTTCACGAACCCGCGTAAAGCTGAAACGGAGCCCAATAAAACGGCTTGCGGAAAACCGTATCGGAATTCGACCGCAGCAGGCGGAGCTTCGCGTCGCGAAGTGCCGTGGCAGGATCTTCGCCACGATTCAGACCGTCGTACAGGGAGTCCATCATCTGGGTTGTGGAAGGCGCATCGCTGACTTCCCAAAGGGACGCGATCACGTTGCGCGCCCCGGCCCGCAGAAAGGCCCAGGACAAACCCACAAGTCCCTCTCCGGCGAATGCTCGCGTGCCTGCGCCGTTGCAAGCCGAAATGGTGACCAGCTCCGCACTCAAGGGGCTCCCTACAATATCCCGCGCGTACAACTTGTATGAATCGTCCTCCCTGCTCAAAATGACGGCGGACTCTAGCGGTCGCGTCTGGCTGGCTGTTCCGTGAGCCGCGAAGTGCAGGTAGGAAAACCGCTCCGGTCTGTTCCGGAAATAGGCCGAGGCGGTCGCTCCCTTTCCTTCGAGCACTTGCCGCCGGGAATCCGGAAAATGTGCGCTGATCTTGCGGATCTCCTCCGCCGCCTGCGATAGAGGCGGAAACTCGGAGTTGGGCGGCTCGGGGTTCCCCACCAGCAACAGTGTCTTGTCCCGGTTCTGGGCCTTCCGGTCTGTGGAGGACAGCAGCGTCAGCGAACTCGCGCTGGCAATCGTTGCGTCCTCGATCCAGAAATGAGGCTTGGGATAGGGCACGATCAGCGCCTCAAAGTTCAGCCCATACAAGCTCCCCGCAGGGAGCAGAATCACGTGGGCGTTCTTCGGCAGGAATTCGCGCGCCGGCGCCACCAGCATGGTGTAGAGCTGTTCGCCGGCCGCGCCGTCCGTCGCCAGCACATCATGCCCTTGCAGGATCGCCTGCCGGTAAGCCTGCACCAGGGAGCCTATCTCCGACTCTTTCGGCAGCGGGAAGCAAGACAGCTTTGTGGGGGTGATGACCCAGAGATACGAGTGCGTCTGCCCAACCCAGTAAAACAGCAGGGTCGCCTTCAGGCGCGCGGCAATCTCCTGAGGTCGGATGCTCCGTGTCGCCGACGGCTGCGTCTTCTGGTTCTCCCCTAGCCCTTCTTCCAGTGTCCGGGCACGGCTCAACTCTGCCACCTGAAGCGCCTCCGTGATTCTCTTCTCCCCAATCAGAAACTCAATATAGTTGCTGTAGAACGAGATGGCCGTGGCGAGAAAGGACATGCGCAGTTCTTCGCTCTTCACCGAAGAGCGCGCCGCCTCAATCGTATCCAGCGATTGACGGAACTCCTTCTCCGCCTTGGCACGCAGCCCCTGCTCCGCATAAACGCGCGCCAGCCGCGCCTCCGCCTCCCATTTCAAGGAAGAGCCCGCCTTCGGATCGGAAATGACTCGCTGAAAATGCTCTTCCGCCGCCGCGTATTCGCCCTTGCTTTCGTGGATGCGCCCGCGAATCAATGCCGATTCACGCATCACGGCCTCATCCGGGCTCACTTTTTCAATCTCTGCCGCTTCCTGCTGATACTTCTCCGCAAGATCGTTTCGCCCCGTCTCCACGGCGATCTCCGACAGATCGTTCAGGAATTCCACCAGTGTGCCCTTGTCGTCCTGGCGTCGCGCCATATCCAATCCCTGCTGCAGGACGGCTTCGGCGGCGGCATAATCATGCTGTTCGTAATAGACATTCTCGATGCCGGTCAGCCAGTAGATCCTGTCGCTGACCGCTCCGTTGCGAGCCGAAGCCTCCACCGCTTGTTTGTAGAGAGTGAGGGCATTTTCGTAATCTCCGAGCTTCCGATAGCTCCACGCGATATTTCCGAGCGTCTCCGCCGTGGAGTGCTGCGCGCCCACCGCGCGAGCCACCCCCAGCGCTGCCCGCAGCCAATCGATGGCTTCGTCATACAGTTCTTTTCGTGTAGCTACTACTCCCAGTCCTTCCAGCGCGGCGGCCTCCAGAAATTGGTCGTTTGTTTCCCGGGCGCCCCGCAGCGCCTGGTGGTACTCGGCTTCCGCCTGCTGCATGTCGCCCTGGAAAAAACGCAACGTTCCCGTCTTCATGGCGACCTCGCCCAGCATCTCGGGGTGGTTGGTTTTCGCAAGTTCCTGCGCTTCGCCAAGAAACCGGTCTCCGTCCTCCAGACGCTGCGTGAAGGCACTGGCCATTGCCTGCGCCAGTTTCCTTCGCACGGCGAGATCGCTCCCCGACAGAAACGCCGGAAGCTCTGGTTTCAGTAGCTCCAGCGATTCGCTATCCCGGCCCTGCCGATGGAGAATCTCCGCCTTCAGGACTCGGAAGCGCCAGTACGACTCTGTTTTTTCGGAAGAGAAACAGCGAAGAGCCTGCTCCGTTTTCTCCATCGCCGGCAGAGTCTCGCCCCGCTTCAGCTTGAGCTGCGCATCCTCAAAAGCCGCTTGGGGATCGCCGCAACGCTTGCAGGCGCAAGCTGCGAATAGCAGTCCAAACAGTAGGATTCCGCTTAGCCACCGGAAGGAGGACGGCCGTTGCTGTCGGCTTGCCCCACGGTGGTTCCGCCGCCGTTCGGAGAGCCCAGATCGATGCGCAGCATCGTCAGGATCTTGCGCCCGTGCTCGATCACCACTTCCGCCAGATGGACGGTGCCGAATTCGGGAACAACCAGGACGTGCCCGTGGTGTCCCCGGTGTTCCACCCCCGGGCATTTCGTCGGTTTCAGTTCCTTCACGATCGAGCAACGGATTACCCCGCTGGCATCGAGCTTTTTCGGCGCTCGGCCGGGATTCAATGGATCATCCGACATTTTCCTGAATTCTTCGTTACTTTCAAACTCTTTCCTGGCCGCCTCAAAGGTGGCCAGCTTGAGGGCCAGTTCGTGATGCAGTTCGACGTCGACCTTGCAGCCCGCGATGCGCAGGTTTTCGAATCGGCTTCCCATTATCAGGATGTGCGCCTCGCTGCCGGATTCGAAGCTCGAGGCCAGCCGGGCCACGACGCGGTCCGCGGTCACAACGTCGAAGATGTTCAACCCCTCGATCGTCACGGTTGCCAGCGTCGTGTGGATGACCTTGCCATTCTCCACTTTTTCACTGCCCGAAACCCGGGAGTATCCGGCCTTGAAGGAGATCATCTGGTCGAGCCGGAAATTCTCCACCCGCGCGCTGCCTTGCCCTCCCGTCGTCGGCAGTGTGCTTCCAGCCTGCACCTCGATCAGGTGTTCCGCCGGACGCTTGAGGTGGCCGCTGAGCGCAAAGGCACTGGCATGATAGAGAAAAGACGAGTGAAGAGATTGGGACATAGGACACTCTCCATGGATTTAGATTGAATTGCGGGTTACGGGCCTACTCGGAACGAGCTTCCACGACAAACGGGATCCGCTGGACTTCCTCTTTCTGGGAGTTTACATCTGCCGTCCCGTTCTGGCCGACGAACACCAGAGTGTAGTTCCCAGCGCGGACTGTACCACCAGGTATCGCCAAATGCAGCTCTTTATTCGCCTCTGCACTCCCTACTTCAAACTTCAGTTGATGGTTCCCGGAGGAATCCAGAAGGGTGCCCTGGTAGCCTGGAAATGTCCTTGCCGGCGTGAAATCGAAATCCAGGACAAAACTCTCGCTCGGGCGGACCGTCACTTTGGCCACGCTTTCGCCCCGGGTCGCCCCTTGCAGGCGAAAGGAAGATTCATAGAGTTGCGCGACCTGCGCCGCCCCACCCGCCTTCTTCAAGGAGGGAATCGTAACGGCGTTTTGGTATGCAACCACCACCGCCAGCGCCGCGAACGCAGGTATCGCAATTGCCGGCCGGAACCAATCCAGAATCGACCGGCGCTCCTCTTTCTCCGGCCGCGCTGCCGCTTTCGCCTTCGCTTGCTCTTCAAAAGTCATCCGGCATGCGGTGACGAATGTCACAAATGCCTTCACGTCGCTTGCGCATTCCACGCAATCGAAATAATGCTCTTCAAATTGCTCCCGCTCTTCCGGAGCAAGCTCTCCCAACACGTACTTCTCTGTCGCCCGTAGGCGTACGGCCTCTGTATGGTCCATATTCCCTGTCCAGTAGATAGTGCGGGAGTATGCAATTTCGTTTCACCCGGCATTTCAGGTTTCAGGCTCACCCAGCTAGGCGGCTCCCGCAGCTATTCGAAGCTGGCCCGAAAACGTTCCTTGGCCCTGTGAAGCATCACCCTCAAATATTCCCGGTCGACTCCAAACTCCTGGCAAATCTCGCTCTTGTCCTTCTCTTCCAGGAACACAGCATGAAGCAGATCTCTGTCCCTCTGCTTCATCTCTCCAAGAATGAATTGCACCTTCTTCCTGGTCTCCTCCGTGATCAAGCTACGCTCCAGGTCCACGACCTTATCTGGCAACTCCAGGTACCCCTGCTGTAACGTCTGGGTCCTATGCCATTCGCGGGCGCTCTCCCGTAACACATTCTTGCAAATAGAGTTAACGAACGCCCCAAACCGTTCAGGCTGCCGAATGCCTCCATCCCGCCGCAGGACGGCGATTGCGCGTGTCAGCGTTTCTTGCCGCACATCCGCCACCTTTTCGGGCGGCAATCGACGCGCGCGCAGCATGATGTCCAAAATCTGTCCGAAATAGGACACAAAATGCGCCTCAGTCGAAGGATCTCCGTCCCTCAGCCGGTCAATATACGGCTTATCAAATGAAAAGAACTCCAATGTCACCCTCTGACCTGTTGAGGCGGAGTATAGCTTTGCCTGAGCATACGAAGCAAACGACATTCACTTTCTGATTTGCAACGATTTGGAGGCTGGGCTCACTACTTGAACAAAGGAGCCCATGCACCTGTGCTCCATACCCTGAGAATTGGTCACCCTTCTCAGGTGCCCCTGGGCGCGTCTTCCACCCCTGACCTGGTTAAAGACGCGCCCTTCCTCCCTTCGCCATGGAGGAGAATCTTGGAGGTTTCGTGGCAAGTTCAGTCCAGATCGCAAGTCTTCCGGCCGGCGGTTTCTGTATGCCTACGAGCGTGGAATCGCCCAGCCGGTCGCAATCCCCGGAGAAAAAGGCACCCTTGAACGACTGCTTGCCTCCCACCGTGGACTCCTTAGTCGAAGGGCCCGCCGTGGAAGAGGCCACCGCTTACGCCGTCGAATTCGTCGCCCTTCCTTGTGAACGGGACCGCCTTCGCGTCCTAATCCCCCAGCTCGTGCGCGATGCTTACCGTGACTGCAAAGGCTTCTCCGGGTGTGTCGTGTTCATCTCCGAGCTGGAAGCGCGGCTCGTGACTGTCGTCACTCTTTGGCAAGGGACCGGCCGAACCAAACTCTGCCGCGAGTATTCCGAGCGGATGGAACAAGTGCTCGATCCTTTTGTGGATCGTTGGATGCGCGCGAAGCGTCTCATTGCGCTTCTTTCGATTCCCTAACGTTTTCTTTCCAGAGATTCTGCGAAAGCCGGAAGTGCGCCAGGAGCGGTTTTTTCTTTTTCGGGGGATGGCGTGAAATGGCGGCGCCAGCCTGGAGGATTTCAAGGAAGGGGGAACAACGTAGTGAATCAAGCAGGACGCGGTACGGATTATAGGACCACGCTTACTCTGGGGGACAGGAACATGGAAGCACCAAAGGGGACACTCTTAACGGGGACGGAAAACTGTCACGCGGGCAGTTGTGCCGCATCGGCCGTCATTGCTCTCGCCGGCCAGGACTTCTGTCTCGATCATTTCCTCGCCAAATGTTACGAGCGGCTCGCCCTGCTGGAGTCCATGGTTCGCGCTCGCGCCGTTGACGCAGCGTGGGTGCGAAACGCTCACTCTCTCCTGGAAGAATGCTCCAATCAGACGCTGCGCGTATGCCTTCGCCACCAGCCGCTCAGCAACCTGGAACGTTCCCGGCTGCTGGACATCCTGTTGCTCTGCGGAGAGCTCCAGCAGACCCTGCGGAATCCCTTGTTCGCTCTTGGCGAACTGGGCGCTCGCAATCCGGCCGGTACTTTCCTGGAACGCTCGGACCGAAAGCAGAACTAGGTAGCGCCTGGCCCTTCATCCTGGGAACGAAGGGCTCTGGCGGGAAACCTCCAATGGAATCGGCGTCGGCATTGAGGAAGCTCTCCTCATTGCTCCGGCATTTCTTTCCACAACCCCGTCTGCCGCCCGCCGTGAGCGGCCGATTCGCAAACTCCGTCGTCTGGTCGGTCTCTGTCCAAATAGGGGGAACATGGGAAATCAACTCAAGAAGGAGGGTTATTTCGAGCAGTTGCGCGCGGAGATGGCCCGGAAGTTTGAAGTCGGCCTGCGCCATACTCCGGAGGCTCCGAAGCCAAAGCCCGAACCCTCGCTCGAACAAGCCGCCGAAGTCTACATCCGCGCCTTCCTCCGCCGCAACTCGCGCTGACCCTAACGGACATTATTCAGGGGAAATCTGCTCAGAAAAGACGCTGGCATTTGGAGGCGCGGGTGAGAATCGAACTCACGCATAAAGGTTTTGCAGACCTCTCCCTTACCACTTGGGTACCGCGCCTCAACCTTTCTAGTATATCGGAGTCCGCCAGGAGCTGTCAGCGCCGCGACGTTTGCTTTTTCGCTAACCGGCGCTCGCTTACTTTTTCGCCGCTTCCTCAATTTGCGCTTCCCGAAGGAACCGCGCCGATTCTTCCGGCGGCGTCGGATTGATGTAGAACCCCGTGCCCCACTCGAATCCCGCCACCTTCGTCAGCTTCGGGATGATCTCGATGTGCCAGTGGTAGTGGTCGTTGATCTCTTCCCCGATCGGCGAAGTATGAATCATGAAGTTGTACGCCGGCCGGTCCAGCACCGCATCCATGCGCATCAGCGTGTCCTTCAGCATCTGCGCCAGGCTCCCGTATATGGTGCTCTGGTTGTTCTCGTACGCTGACCCGTGCACTTTCGGCAGCAGCCACATCTCGAACGGGAAGCGCGGGGCGTACGGCGCCAACGTGATGAAGTGGTCGTTCTCCCCGATCACGCGTTCTCCCGTATCGCGCTCCTGCCGCACGATATCGCAGAAAATGCAGCGTTCTTTCTCGTCGTAGTAGTGCCAGCAGTTGTCCACTTCTTCGCGAACTCGCCGCGGCACGATCGGCAGCGCGATCAGTTGCGAGTGCGGGTGCTCGACCGAGGCTCCCGCCGCTTCGCCGTGGTTCTTGAAAATCAGCACGTACCGGAAGCGCTTGTCGTTCTTCAAATCCAGCATTCGGTCACGGTACGACCACAGAACATCTTCCATCGATTTCTGGGGAAGCTGCGCCAGCGTGGTCTGGTGCTGCGGCGACTCGATGATCACTTCGTGCGCGCCGATGCCGTTCATCTTGTCGAACAGCCCTTCTCCCTCGCGGTCCAGTTCCCCCTCGATTCCCAAGGCGGGAAAGCGGTTCGGCACCACGCGAATGCTCCACCCGGCTGTGTTTGCTCCCGTTCCGTTGCGCCCGTACGCCAGAATCTCCGGCGGCGTCTTGCTTTCATTCCCTGGACAGAACGGACAATTGTGTGGTGGTCCCGGAAAAACGCTTTCGCGCAGAAAATCCATCGGTCGCTTCCCGCGATCCGTGGAAATAATCACCCAACGACCCGTAATTGGATCTTTCCTTAACTCCGGCAAAGCATACCCCCCCGGTCCCTCTACTCAAGCTACTCTATGGCAGCGCCCCATGCAAAGCCAGAATTGTACTCCCACGTGCTCCCAAAGTAAGTGTTCCGCAATCTCGCTGATTCCGGGTGCGTTATCTGAGGAAGCGCTGAAGGCTCGCCCAGAGTGCATTGGGCGAAGGGCTTGCCTTGAAGAGCGAAGGGTTTCTCCCGGACTTGGAAGGGCCCGGTGCTCTTCAGGGCGAACGCACCGGCAATTGTGGGCTCAATGCGGCTTTGTGCAGCCGGATGGCGGGAGGCTGGCCAGGTGTGTTTTCAATCGCCACCACATCGAATCGCAAAGGACAGTGCGCGATCCGCCGCTCGCGCAAAAAATAATGCGCCGTGCGAAGGAGCGTTTCGTGCTTTTCTCTTGTGATACTCAGCTCGGGCATGGCCGGCCCCTCTTCGGACGCCGGGCGCGTCCGCACCTCGACGATCGCCATCGCGTCGCCGTCAAATCCGATCAAATCGAGCTCGCCTTTGGCGCGCGCCGGCGTGTAATTCCGCGCGACGAATAAGTAGCCGAGGCGCCGCAGGTACCAGTAAGCATACGTCTCCCCACGCACGCCCATCTGCAGCGCCTCATGCTTTTTTGCCGGGGAGGAGCCCTCTTCCGAATCGCTCAACCCGCGCTTCGCCTTCCACCTCACCCAGGCAAATCCGATCCGCGCAACCAATCCCACCATTGTATTACTCATAATATAATAAACCGCATGGTACAAAGCACAATCCCGCCGCCAGTACTTTGTGGCCCCGCGGGATTTCTGTTGGTTTCCTGCTCAACCTAATCCGAGTTGTTACCCTGAGGGCCAGCGCCCTTTGTTGACCCTGGGAAGGAGCGAAGGGCCGGGCCGAAGCATCTCAACGTAAGGTTCAACCACGCACCTGCTGTTCGCCCAGCGCTCGCGAACACGGTTCCCGATCGCCGGTCGCTGACCGCTCGCCTTCCTACACGCCCTTCTCCGCTTCCCCGATCGCCTCTTCCAGGATCCGGATCGCGCAATCCGCCTGCTCCTCGTCGATGATCAGTGGCGGCGAGATGCGAATCGAGTTCTCGCCGGAATCCAGCGTCAAAAGCCCACGCCGGAACGCGCCCTCGACAACCCTGTCGCGTAACTCCTTGTCCTTCTCCTTGGTCCTCTGGTCGCGCACGATTTCCACGCCGATCATCAGGCCCTTGCCGCGCACGTCCCCCACGATCTTGAAACGCTTCGGCCAGTCG
>Ga0335077_10008010_pt1 | contig 13104 bp, 12 predicted proteins | sample Lox_Sample_31_FD_207151 | JGI IMG/M metagenome (GOLD analysis project Ga0335077, IMG submission 207151) | Soil microbial communities from Loxahatchee National Wildlife Refuge, Florida, United States - Lox_Sample_3.1 | ecosystem: Environmental > Terrestrial > Soil > Wetlands | place: USA... | reverse complement strand
TCGGGGCCGTCCTCGCCGGCGCCGGCGTGAAGGCCGAGATCCCGGACGACCTGCAGGCGCTGCTCAAGCGCGTCGTCCACCTCCAGCACCACCTGGAGACGCATCCCAACGACCTCGCCAACCGGCGAGGGCTCACCCTGATGGAGTCGCGGATCCGGCGGCTGGCGCGGTACTACCGCCAGCACCGGCGGATCGCGGAGAACTGGCGGTACTCGGCCGCCGGGGCGGCGCTCCAGGTGGAGTGATGGCCTCGGGTCCCGAGGCGTACGTCTCCCATCCGCGCTACAACGAGGAGTTCGCGAAGGCCCGCGGGCTCGTCCTGGCCCACCCGCGGAGGTGGCGGGTCATCTACCACTACGACGGCGACGGGGTCGCCGCGGCCTCGGTCCTGCTCCGGGCGTTCGCCCGGCTCGGCTACCCGGCGCAGGCGACCCCGCTGTTCGGCGTCGAGCGCGACCGGTACGCGGCCCTCGCCCGCGCGACCCCGGGACCGATCCTCGTCACCGACACCGGGGCGAGCTGGCTGGACGTGTACCCGTCGCACCCGCACCCGGTGGTCGTCCTCGACCACCACCGCTACCCCGGGGTCCCGGACCCGCCCCCGTTGCCGCCCCATGTCGCGTTCGTCGACCCGCTCGACTGGGGGGTCGACGGCATGGACGAGATGTGCGCGTCGACGCTGAGCTGGCTGTTCGCGATCTTCCTCGACCCGGCGAACTGGGACAGCGCCCCCTGGGCGCTCTCCGGAGCGATCCACGACCGTCAGCACGTCGGCGGCTTCCGGGGCCTGAACGCCACGCTGGTCGCGGAGGCGGAGCGTCGGCACCTCCTCGAGCGTCGCCCCGGGGTCGCGCTGTTCGGCCGTTCGGTCGGGGAGGCGCTCGCCCAGAGCGTCGACCCGTACGTCCGCGGGATCTCCGGCCGGCCGGCAGAGGCCGAGCGCTTCGTCCGCGAGCTCGGGCTCGACCCGAGCCGACCGCCGGCGGAGCTGACGGCGGACGAGGCCGGGCGCCTCGCGCACGCCGTGCAGGCCCGGCTCGCCGACGCGCAGGTCCTGCCGGAGTTCGCGGCGATGCTCGGCGGCGAGCGATGGTTCGTCCCGTCGCTCGGGATCGACGCGGAGGAGCTCTCCAACCTGCAGAACGCCACCGGTCGCGCGGGGGTCCCCGGCGTCGGGGTCGCCTTCGCGCTCGGGGACCCGTCCGCGGCAGAGCACGCGCGGGCGACGGAGGCCGACTGGCGCGCCGGCCTGCTCAAGGGCCTGCGGCGCATCGAGGACGGCGGGGTCCGGTCGATGGACTCGCTCCGCTGGTTCGAGAGCCCGGAGATGCCCCTCGCCGGCACCCAGGCAGGCCTTGCGATGAGCTACCTGCTGCCGGCCGACCGGCCGGTGTTCGTCTTCTCCGACATGGGCGACGCCCCCACGAAGGTCAGTTCCCGGGGCCTCCTCCGCCAGGTCGAACGCGGACTCGACCTCGCGAGCGTCTGCCGGACCGCCGCGAGCGAGGTCGGCGGAGAGGGCGGCGGCCACCGGGTCGCCAGCGGGGCGACGATCCCGCCCGGGACGCGCGACCGCTTCCTCGCCGCGGCGGACCGCGAGCTCGCCCGTCAGCTCGGCCGGGGACCGGCGTCGTGACCGCGAGCCCCTCCGCCCCTCCGCCGATCGTCGAGCGGCTGCGCGACCGTTCGGTGGAGCAGGAGATGCACCGCTCCTACCTCGATTACGCGATGAGCGTCATCGTCGGGCGGGCGCTCCCGCTCGGCCGGGACGGTCTGAAGCCGGTCCAGCGACGGATCCTCTGGTCGATGTGGGAGTCCGGCGCGACCCACGACAAGCCGTACCGCAAGAGCGCGCGGACGGTCGGGGAGGTCCTCGGCAAGTACCACCCGCACGGCGACATCGCCGTCTACGACGCGCTCGTGCGCATGGCCCAGCCGTTCAGCCTGCGCTATCCGCTCATCGACGGCCAGGGAAACTTCGGCTCGATCGACGGCGACGCCCCCGCCGCGATGCGGTACACCGAGGCGCGCCTCTCCGCGCTCGCGGAGGAGCTCCTCACCGACCTCGAGAAGGAGACGGTCGACTGGGGCGACAACTTCGACGGCTCGCTGAAGGAGCCGCTGTTCCTGCCGTCCAAGGTACCGAACCTCGTCGTGAACGGCTCGGCCGGGATCGCGGTCGGCATGGCGACCAACATGCCCCCGCACAACCTGGGCGAGGTCGTCGACGCCCTCCTCCTGCTCCTCGAGAGGCCGTCGGCGAGCCTCGAGGAGCTGGTCGCCCTCGTCCCCGGGCCGGATTTCCCCACCGGCGGGTTCCTCTCCGCCGAGGGGATCCGGGAGGCCTACGTCACCGGGCGCGGGACGCTCCACCTCCGGGGCGCGACGGAGATCCGCGAGCGGGCCGGCAAGGACGAGATCGTCATCACGGAGATCCCCTACGAGGTGAACAAGTCGAGCCTTCTCGAGCTGATCGCCGACCTCGTCAAGTCCAAGCGACTGGACGGGGTCACCGACCTGCGCGACGAGTCCGACCGTTCCGGCACGAGCGTCGTCCTCGAGCTCCGCCGCGACGCCCCGGCGGAGATCGTCCTCAACCGGCTCTACGAGCACACGCCGCTCGAGACGAGCTTCGGCGTCATCAACCTCTGCCTGGTCGACGGCCAGCCGCGGGTGCTCGGGCTCGCCGAGCTGCTCCGCCTGCACCTCGAGCACCGCCGCACGACACTGACGCGCCGGGCGACGTTCGACCTGCGCAAGACCGAGGAGCGGCTCCACCTTCTCGAGGGGTTCCTGACCGCGATCGACCACATCGACGAGGTGATCAAGCTCATCCGCCGGTCGAAGGACGCCCCCGCGGCCGAGGCCGGGCTGATGGGCCGCTTCCTGCTCTCCAGCGAGCAGGCGAAGGCGATCCTCGAGATGCGCCTCGCGCGGCTCACCGCGCTCGAGCGCGAGGGGATCGAGAAGGAGAAAGGGGAGAAGGAGGCGCTCGCGCGCGACCTGCGCGAGGTGCTCGCCTCGCCCACGCGCCTGGACGGCTGGATCGCCGACGAGCTCAAGGAGCTCAAGGCCCGCTTCGGCGACGCGCGAAGGACCCGGATCGTCCCCGCGTTCACCGAGCGCTCCCTCGAGGACCTGATCCCCGACACGGACGTCGTCGTCCTCGTCACCCGGGACGGCTACATCAAGCGCCTGCCGCTCGAGCAGTACCGCCGCCAGCGCCGGGGAGGGCGGGGCCTCGTGCAGATGGAGACGAAGGAGGAGGACTTCGTCACGCGGACGTTCGTGACGAAGACCCACGACGACGTCCTCTTCTTCACGACCCTTGGCCGGGTCTACCGCCTGAAGGCCTACGAGCTGCCGGAGGGGAGCCGCCACTCCAAGGGCAAGGCCGTGATCAACCTCCTGCCGAGGCTCAAGGACGGCGAGCGGGTACGGACGCTGCTGCCGCTCCGCGGCCTCGAGGGCCGGGGCGCGCTCTGCTTCGCGACGCGCCGGGGGCTCGTCAAGCGGACCGAGCTCGACCAGTTCCAGAACATCCGCACGAGCGGCATCCAGGCGGTCCTGCTCGAGGAGGGGGACGAGCTGGTCGACGTCGCGCTCGTCACCGACGACGCCACCGAGATCGTCCTCGCCACCTACGGCGGACAGCTCGTGCGGTTCCCGGTCTCCGAGGTGCGGCCGATGGGTCGCGCGACCTACGGGGTGATCGGCGTCCGCCTGTCGGAGGAGAAGGACGACCACCTCGTCGCGATGGCGCCGGTGAGCCCGCGCTTCCCGACGCTCCTGTCGATCACGACGACCGGCTACGGCAAGCGCAGCCCGGTCGATGACTACCGCGAGACGCGGCGGGGCGCACACGGCGTCCGGACGATCCGCACCGGCGGCCGCAACGGCGGCGTCGTCGCCGTCCTGCCGACGACCGACGCCTCCGAGGTGCTCGTGACGACCCAGGGGGGCGTGACGATCCGCATCGCCGCGAAGGGGATCCGGGTGCAGTCGCGGAACACCCTCGGGGTCCGGGTGATCCGCCTGGACGAGGGCGACGCCGTGCGCGACGCGGTCGTCCTCGAGCCGGCGGTCGACGGCGCCCCCGGACCGTCGGTGGCCGACGACGCCGGCCCGGAGGGAGGGGACGGGCCGCCCGGGGCGTCCGAGCCCCCGGCCGACGGGGACGAGGGGCTCGCGCCGGACGCCCCGGAGCCGCCGGTGGACGGGGACGATCGATCCGCGGAGGAGGAGCCGGACGACGAGGAGGACGATGCCGAGGCGACCTCGGGGTAGGACCGTCCTGCTCTGTCCGAAGTGCGGCTCCGCCCAGATCGCGCTGATCGCCGGCTCGATCGTCGGCCAGGTCTACCACTGCACGGCGTGCGACTACGTCGGCTCGCTGATCCTCGAGCAGGACCTCCCGCGCGAGGGGGCCCAGCCGCAGGGGCAATCGTAAGGCCCGCCGACGCTCGGACGGACGATGCGCCGGAGCCGAGCCGCCTGGCGACGGTGGTACCTCCGCTGGGAGGCGCAGCAGGAGAGCTTCAACCCCCTGCGGGAGGCGCGGTTCACGGTCATGCTCGAGCTGCTCGCCGCCTCGTTGCCGGCGCGCTTCACGGCGCTCGACCTCGGCTGCGGGCCGGGACCGCTCGCCGTGCGGCTGCTGCGTCGCTTCCCCCGCGCCCGCTGCGTCGCGGTCGACCACGACCCGGTCGTGCTCCGGGTCGGCGAGGGGGCCTGGGGCTCGTTCGGCGGACGCCTCCGCTGGAAGGACGCCGATCTGGGCCGGCCCGGCTGGGCGGACCGGCTGCCCCTCCGGCGGTTCGACGCCGCGCTCAGCACGACCGCGCTCCACTGGCTGGACCGGCGGGCGCTGCCGCCGTTCTACCGGGAGCTCGGCCGGGCGCTCCGGCGGGGCGGGCTGTTCCTGAACGGGGACCGGCTCCCGTGGGGCGACGACGAGCCGGAGCTCTCCCGCCTCGCCGAGCGGGTCCGCCGGGTCCGCTGGCACGGTGCGTCCCCGGCGAGCGAGTGGGCCGCCTGGCGCGCCTGGTGGGACGACGCCGAACACGACCCCGAGCTCGCTCCGCTGTTCCCGGAGCGGGCGCGCCGGCAGAGCCAGCACCCCGAGCACGGGGACGAACCGCTTTCTTCCCACCTGCGGGCGCTCCGCCGGGCGGGGTTCGCCCGGGCGGACGTCGTCTGGCGCGACCTCGAGAACGCGATCCTGCTCGCGCGTCGATGACGCGGCGAGCCGGGCGGGCGGGCTAGAGCTCGGGGGACGCCGCCGAACGGCCCTCGTCGGTCGCCGGAGCCTGGCGGCGGGCGACCTCGAGACGCTCGAACAGGCGCAGCGCGCGCACCGTCGGGGCGACGTCGTGGGTCCGGACGATCGCGACGCCGTGCTCGGCCGCATACAGCGCCGCGGCGACCCCGGCGTCGACCCGCGCCGTTGGCTCCGCCTCGCCGGCCGCCCAGCCGAGGAACGACTTGCGCGACGCGCCGATCGCGACCGGATACCCGAGGCTCCGCAGCTCGCCGACGTGGGCGAGCAGCTCGAGGCTCTGCTCGGGGGTCTTCCCGAAGCCGAGGCCGGGGTCGACCACGAGCTTCTCCGGTGCGACCCCGTCCCGTTCGGCCTCCTCGGTCGCCGCGGCGAGGTCGTCGTAGACCTCCGCCCGGAGGTCGGTGTAGGAGGCCTCCTGCTGCATCGTCGCGGGCTCGCCCCGCATGTGCATCACGATCGCGGCAGCCCCGCGCTGGGCGACGAGGCGGCGCATCGCCGCCTCGCGCAGCCCGCTGACGTCGTTGACGAGGTCGGCGCCGGCGTCCAGCGCTTGGCGGGCCACGTCGGCATGCCGCGTGTCGACCGAGACGGGGACGGTCAGCCGCGCGACGACCCCGGCGAGGACGGGCGCGAGACGGCCCCACTCCGTCTCCGCCGAGGTCGGCGTGGCGCCGGGGCGGGTCGACTCCGCGCCGAGGTCGAGGGCGTCGGCGCCCTCGGCGACCAGCCGCTCGGCGTGGGCGATCGCGGCCGCCGGTTCGAGGAAGCGGCCGCCGTCGGAGAACGAGTCCGGCGTGACGTTCACCACGCCGAGGACGCGGGGACGGGCCCCGAGCGCGAGGGCGCGACGGGCGCCGGCGACCGCGCCCGCTCCCCGGCCGGCGTAGGCTCGGAGCGCGCGTTCGACCTCGTCGGCGAGGCCACGGAGGCCGAACGGCTGCCGCCGGAGCTTCGGCAGGAGGTGCTGGTACTGCCCCCAGGTCGCGAGGAGGACCGCCGGGGTGCGGTCGACCGAGTGGTCGGCGACCCCCCGCGCGTGGGCCGCGTCGCCGCCGACCGCGAGCAGTTCCTGCTTGAGGAGCGGGGCGGCCTTGAGCGCGACGTTCTCCACCCGCACCGGGAAGATGCGGGCCTTGCGGACCATGATCCCGACCCCCTCGGGGTCGCTGTCGGTCGCCTCCAGTTCCCGGGCGATCTCTGCCGGGGGACCCCAGTCGAGGACCCGCGCTCGGAAGCGAGGGCGCCGCTCCGGCTCGGGCACGGTCGCCGAAGTCGGACGTTCCGTATAGCGGCGCGCGGGGGAGGCTTTCCGTCCGCGGGCCTCGGGCGGTCGTGCGGCACGTCAGGGCCCGACCGCTCGTCGTCGCGCTCGCCGGGGCCTCCGCCTCCGGCAAGAGCACGGTCTCCTCCCTCCTCGCCGAGCGGGGCGGGGGACGGCGGCTCCCGGAGGCGTACGACCGGCTCGTGCCCCGGCCGTCCCTCCGGTACCGGTCGCAGCCGGCCCTGCGCGCCCTCGAGCTCCGATTGCTCGCCGAGGAGGCCCGACGCTTCCACGAGGCGCGACGCGCCACCCGTGCCGGTCGCCGCGTCGTGGCGGACACCGGCTTCCTCGACCCGGTCGCCTACACGACTGGGCTCCTGGTCCTCGGGCAGGCGACCGCGGCGACCGCGGAGGCGGTGCTCGCGGAGGCCGCCCGGCTCGTGGCCCGCCGGCGCCTCGGGCTCCCGGACCTGACCGTCTACCTCCAGGTCCCGCCGCGGGAGCGGCGCCGTCGAGCGCGGCTCGACCCGAAGGCCCGTCCACCCGACCTCCAGGCCCGGCACGATCGCGTCGGGGCGGTCGAGGCGCGGATCTTCCGCCGGTGCCTCGCGCGCGCCGCGCCCGGCCGCGTCCGCACGCTCCGCGCGGACGGGACGGCGGCCCCGGTCGCGGACCGCGTGGAACGGCTCCTCGCCGCCGCGCGTCCCCTCGACGACCCGGTCGCCGCAGCGGCCACAGCGCTCGCCGAGCTCCGCCGGCACCCGGCCGTCGCCCGCGCGCTCGGCCGCTCCCCCAAAGTTAAGAAGGCGACCCTGTCTCCCCGAGCCCCCTGATGAAGCCGCTCGACGTCCTCGAACAGAGCCTGCACAAGCGGGTCCTGGTCGCCACGCGCGGCGGGCGCTCGTTCCGGGGGGTCCTGGACGCCTACGACCAGCACCTCAACCTCGTCCTCTCGGCGGCGGAGGAGGTCGTCGAGGAGACCGTGACCCCCCGATCGGGCCTCACGCTCGTCCGGGGCGACTCGGTGGTGTACATCTCGCCGTAGGGGGTCGAGCGATGGGGAAGGGTACTCCGTCCCAGCGGGGAGGCAAGATCGTCCACATCATCTGCCGCCGGTGCGGCCGCCACTCCTACCACCGCCAGAAGGGCGTCTGCGCCTCGTGCGGGTTCGGCTCGACCGCGCGACGGCGCGGCTACGACTGGGCGAAGCTGCGCTAGCCGGGCGGCCGACCGGCCGGGGCCGCGAGACGGCCCGCTCCCCTTCGACCGCGAACCTCAGGAGGCGCTCCGCCGCCCGCCGGATCCCGACCCGGGGCCCGACCTCGACCACGGGCCGCCGGGCGTCCCTCGGGTACAGCGCGATCCCGCGGTCCCGGTCGAGCGCCCGTCCGTCGTCGGCGATCGTGAGCCCGAGGAACCGGCACAGGCGGCCGGGGCCGGAAGCGGCGAGCGGCTCCGGCCCGTCGACCGCGCCCGCCCGCAGCAACACCGCCTCGCCCGGGCGCGTCACCGCGTTCGCGCAGACGACCCGGTGGATGCGGAAGACGTAGAGGGTCCCCGGGGGACCGAACATCGAGAAGTTGCGTCGGTTCGGCCCTCGGAACGCGTGGCTCGCCGGGTCGCCGACGACGTACGCCTCCGTCTCCACGAGCCGGAGCGCACGGGATCGGCCGGCGCGACGCACGACGAGTCGGGTCCCGAGGAGGTCGCGGGCGACCCGGGCGGTGGGGCGCGCGAAGAACGCGCCCCCCAGACGGCGGGGACGGGCGCGCCTAGAGGAGCTGCCCGCGGTCACAGAGCGGCACCCCGTCGACGGCGACGGTCGCGCCGCCGATCACGATCCAGGAAAGGTAGCGGCAGCGGTTGGTGCCGCCGTACGTCGAGTTGCCCCCGATCGCGAGGGTCACGGCGCCCTCCTCCTCGTCCTCGGCGTGGGGGACCCCCGCGGCGAGGCTCCCGTTGAGCCCGATCCCGAACAGCGCGACCGTCTCCCGGCCCCGGGGCGCCGCGGCGAACTCGCTCTCGAACGCGTCGGCTCCCTCCGCGTACCAGTAGTTGCGCAGCCTCCCTCCGTCGATCTCCCACTGCCCGCCGGAGACGCGACCGCCCGGCAGGAAGCTCGGGCGGTTCGCGACCGCCGTGCCGAACGCGGACCGTTCGTCGACCGCGACCACGACCGAGCCCGCCGGCGCGGTGGCGACGGCGCGTCCCCGGCGGCGGTCGGCCGGGTCGACCCGCCCGTCGTCGATCCAGGGGGTGCGGCGACGGAGCCGGAGGCGAACGTCCGTCCCGTCGTCCCCCGTGACACGGACCTCGCGACCCCGCGCGAGCAGCCGCTCGACCCGGCGCCCGGCCGAGGCGATCGCCGGGTAGTCGGCCTCCGAGATCGCCCGGAGCAGCTGGCTGCGCCACATCGCGCCCGGGACCCCCCAGAACTCCGCCTCGGGGTCGGAGGCGTAGCCGACCAGGCAGCGGAGGCGACGCGGCCCGGCGGCGGAGCGCGGCGCGAGCCAGAGGTCGTCGTGGCCGGCGAGCGGGGCGCTCAGGTCGCGCGGGAGCCCGCGCAGCCGGGGTCGGTCCGCGGGGCCGGGGAAGTAGAGGAGCGCGTCGCTCGAGCGGAGCGCCGCGCGCGCCGTGCGGGGCAGGCTCGACCAGCTCGCCGTCGAGCGGGCGAGGTCGACGCCCCGCCAGAACGCCGACTCGTCCTCGAGCAGCAGCAGCGGCCGGGCACCGATCCGCCGCGCCTCGGCGACGACCGCGGAGGCCCAGGGGAGCGTGTGGCTCCAGCTGACGACGACGAGCTGCTCGTCGCGCCGGAGCTCGAGGGCCGAGCCGACGAGCGCGCGGGCGACCGCCGGGGGGCTCGCCGCGCTCGCCGCCATCGGCCGCGCGAGAGGGTCGGGCCGCTTAACGATGCGAGCGCTGCCGGAACCGGGCGACGATCGCCGCGGCGGAACCGCCCTGCCGGGCAAGCTCGTTGGCGCACCGCACGATCACCGCCCCCGCGTCCTCGTAGCCGGGCGCGTATCCTACCGGGGCGGGAGCCGGCGGGAACGACCTCCACCCGTCCTCGCGGCGGCCGGCCCGCTCGACGACGTCCGCTATGCGTCGCCCGCGCGAGAAGGCGTCCAGGTCGGCCCGCAGGGTCTCCGGCCACCCGGCGTCCCGGGCGAGCGCGAGCAGCGCCCGGACCTTCTCCGGCCGGTGCCGACGACGGCGGCGGCCGTCCGCGAGGACGCCGTTGAAGTAGAGGAACGGAGCGCCGAGCTGCAGCGCCTCGAGGAGCGAGCGGCTGCCGGTGACGATGCGGAGCTCGGCGTCCCGAAAGGCGCGACGCCACGCCGTGCGGCCGACCGGCCCCGCGGTGACGTGGGTGAGGCTCCCGGAGGGCGTGCGCACGAGCGGCCGAGGGCTCCGCACCTCAAGCCGCGGCATCGGGCGGAGGGGCGCGAGACCGCGCTCCACCTCGGGCAGGATCGCCGCGGAGCTCGCCGGGCTGGCGTACCACAGCCAGGCCCGGCGCGGGCGACGCGGGGGCGTACCGGACGGCGTGGCCCGGGGCGGCGGCCACGGCCAGAGCGGGCCGGTCTGGACCGACTCGGGGTGCTCGCGCGCGAACCGAGGCGCGTACCGTAAGCCGGCGAAGAGGTGCAGCACGTTCGGCCGGTCGAAGGCCCGGAAGGTACGGAACGCGGTGCGGAAGCTCGCCAGCTCGCCCGCCTCCTCGGCGGCCGCCAGACGGCGGGGGATCTCCCGCGCCGGAACCCCTCCCTCGCGGAACCGTTCGATGGTCTCCTCCCGGGTCGTGAGCGTCCGCGCGAACTCCTCGAGGCTCACGTGGACGAGCCGGTCCTCTCCGTAGGCATGCTCGAGGTCGTCGACCTCCTCGGCCCACGGCCCGGCGCGTCGGAGCGGCCCGGCCCCCCCGGGCGCCCCGGTGATGCCCCAGGCCGGAGCGATCGAGAGCGCCACCGGCGCGCTCGGGCGAAGGCGGTCACACCGTCGATGGGCGGGCCACGCCCAGGGCCCGTCGACCTCCCGCGGGAGGGCATGCCCCGGCCGACGGTAGAGCGACACCGGGAACCCCGCGGAGGCGAGGTAGGCGCCGGCGGTGAGCACCTCGTCGATGTCCCCGACCCCACCGCCGACGATCGCCGGCAGCAGGTAGACGTCCAGCGGGGCGACCGGTCGGGGGGCGCTACGCGCTGGGCCGATAGAGCGTGTCGAGGGGGAACGCGTCGTGGAACCCCACCTCCTCGAGTGCCCGGCGCCCCCGGAGGTTGTACTCGGCGACGCTCGAGAGGATCCGGGCCGGGGCCCGGGCGCCGAGCCAGCGACCGGCGACCCGGATCAGCTCGGCGACGAGCGCCGGTTCGAGGCCCTCGGCGACGATCGGGCTGCTGAGGTGCGCCGCCTCGGTCGTCGGGGTCGAGGTCGCGCTGACGTGCGCCTCCGGGCCGTGGCCCCGGTCGACGACCCAGCCGGCGGTCTCCGCCCGGAACAGGCGGTCGACCCAGGAGATCCCCGTCAGCTCGCGGGGCTCGAACGGCAGCACGTCCCGCACCTTCGACGGCAGCGTCGCCGTCGCGATCGCGCTCAGCGCCGGGGCGTCGCGGCGTTCGAACGGCCGGATCCCGGCGGGCGTCGGCGCGGGGGCGAACGCCGCCGGCCGGTCGTGGACGACGTAGGCCTGGTGGTCGAGGACCTCGTAGCCGGCCGAGAGGTACAGCGTCCGGGCCGGGGTGTTGGCGCTCAGGACGCGCAGGACGACGTACGGCTTGCGACGGCGGGCGGCCGTCGCGCGGGCCGTCTCGATCAGCCGGCGGGCGATGCCCCGGCGACGGAACTCCGGGGCGACGACGACGTTGCTGAGAAAGCCCGCCCGTCGCGCGAACGACAGGAGCGTCGTGCCGGCGAGCGCGCCGTCCTGCTCGAGGACGTAGAGGTGGAACGGGGAGCGGCCGACGAGCCGCGCGAGACCGAGGAACACGCGAAGGTCGGCGCGATAGAGCCGTCGGATCACCTCGGAGAACCCCTCGGCCCGCATGCCGAGCACCGCCTCCTCCTCGGGGAACTCCGTCTTCATGAGGGCGAACAGGGCCGGGGCGTCCGTCCGTCGGAACTCGCGGACCTTCATCGGCGTCGACCCTGCTGGAGGGCCGAGGAGAAAAGCTCCCGGAGCGTGGGGGCGGGCCGGTCGGCGCGTCCCTCGGAGAACACGGCAATGCTCGGCCGGTCGAGCTGGGCGGGCGAGAGCTTTCGCTGCGCGTCGGCGAGGAGGCGGTCGGCCCGAGTACGGGCGTCGCCCGGGGGGAGCCGGGCGAGCGCGCCGAGCGCCGCCTCGAACAGGTACGCCTCGGCGTTCCGACCCGGCAGCGACTCGCCCCCGCTCGCCCCGGCGACCTCCCCGCCCGTGGGCGGCGGCGCCGTCGCGAGCACGCGGGCAATCGCGTACCGCGCCCGGACGTCCCCGAGCCGGCCGAGCGACCAGCACGCCGCGACCCGGACCTCCGGCGCCGGGTCCCCGAGCGCCGGCCGGAGGCGGGCGGCGGTCTCGGTCCGGCCGAGCCGCCCGAGTGCGTAGACCGCTCCGCGGCGGGGCCAGGGATGCCGGTCGTCCAGGAGCGCGAGGAGCCGGGGAACGTCCTCCGTCGACCCGAGCGTCCCGAGCGCGGCGGCCGCCGCGCCTCGGACCGACCAGGCGACGTCGTCCAGATGGGCACGGACGGCCGGGCGGCCGGCGACCGCCCCGATCTCTCCGAGCGCGTGGAGGGCGCAGACCCGCACCCAGGACTCCGGGCGGGAGGCGAGCCGGCGCAGCGCCGGCACGGCGCGGCGGTCGCCGATGCGTCCGAGCGCGATCGCGACCGACGGCTTCTCCCAGCTCCCCGGCGCCTCGAGCCGCTGCAGGAGCGCCGCCACGCTCGCTCGGTCCCTCCGTCGACCGAGGACGATCGCCGCGGCGCCCCGGACGCGGGGCGCCGGGTCCCCCAGGAACGTGCGCACCCGGCGGCGCGCGGCGGCGCCCCCTCCCCCCGAGCGGTCGAAGGCGAGGAGCGCGGCCCGGCGGACCCGGTCGGAGGGGTCGGAGAGGAGCGGCTCGAGCTCGGCGAGCGCCGCCGCGCCGCCGAGCGTCCCGAGGACCCCGGCGATCCCCTGGCGCTCCTCCGGGGTCGCCGTGCGCGCGCGCGCCCCGATCAACCGTGCCAGGCGGGCGCGCGACGGGCCCCTCGGCCGTGCCACGGCCGGCGGACCGGTCGTCGGCCGCCGCGCACGCCGGACCGCGGGCATCCTCAGCGCCCGAGCGGCCCGTCCCTCAAAGCGGTGCGCGGCTATCCCGGGACGAGCGCCGTCTGCCCCGGTGCCTCGGCCGAACGGTACGGCGAGCGCTCCGGCGGTCGCGGGGCGCCCCAGCGGGCGAGGAGCGCGTCCCGTCGCACGCCGAACGGCGCGAGCAGCGTCTCCGCCTCCCGCGCGAGCAGCTCGAGGTAGGCGCCGACGTCGTAGCGCTCGCCGCCCTCGATCAGCTCCGCCGCGCGGACCCGCGTCCGCCAGGAGCGGC
>Ga0335077_10008009_pt1 | contig 13106 bp, 9 predicted proteins | sample Lox_Sample_31_FD_207151 | JGI IMG/M metagenome (GOLD analysis project Ga0335077, IMG submission 207151) | Soil microbial communities from Loxahatchee National Wildlife Refuge, Florida, United States - Lox_Sample_3.1 | ecosystem: Environmental > Terrestrial > Soil > Wetlands | place: USA: Florida... | reverse complement strand
GTCGCTGGCGTGCGAGCGCTCGACGAAGGCAATTTCGATTATCCCCTGCAAAAAGACGGCAAGGATGAAGTCGGTGAAGTCACGGGCGCATTTGACAGGATGCGTACAAACCTGCAGAAAACCCAGGCGGAGCAACGCCAACTGGAGGAGCGGCTCCGGCAGGCGCACAAAATGGAAGCCGTGGGGCGACTTGCCGGCGGAGTGGCTCACGATTTTAACAACCTTCTGACCGTCATCCGGGGGAACAGTGACCTGTTGATGGACCGTAGCAGCGCGGATCGCTCGCAGCGGAAGCACGTGGAACAAATTCAGAAAGCATCCGACCGGGCGGTCTCGATGACGAGGCAATTGCTGGCCTTCAGCCGCATGCAGGTGCTGCAGCCGCGCGTGATCGATTTGAACGCCACGATTTCTGAAATGAACAAAATGATCCCCCGATTGATTGGAGAACACATCGAGTTCAATTTCTTCCCGGACCCTGCTCTGCCCGCAGTTCTTGCGGATCCCGGCCAGATGGAACAGGTGTTTCTGAATCTGGCGGTGAACGCCCGGGACGCCATGGCAGGGGGAGGAAAATTGAACGTTTCCACTAAAAAGACGGTTTTCGATGTGATCGAAGCGGCAAAGCATCCACCCATGGCTCCGGGCGAATATGCGAAATTGAGCGTTTCAGACACAGGCCACGGAATGGATGCGGAAACAAAGGCGCACATCTTCGAGCCCTTTTTCACAACAAAAGGAGTCGGGAAGGGGACGGGTCTGGGATTAGCAACGGTGTACGGCATCGTGAAACAGAGCGGCGGATTCATCTGGGTCGAGAGCACTCCGGGGAAAGGAACGACGTTTGATATCTATCTTCCCGCGTCCCGAAAAGCTGTTGCCGATGGGGAGCAGACCCGGGAAGCGAAAGCGGTTCCCGGCGGGAAAGAGACCATCCTTCTGGTTGAGGATGAAACTGGTGTGCGGGAATTGGCATCAGAGTTTCTAAAAGCGGGGGGTTACACGGTGCTGGAAGCCCGGGATGGAACGGAAGCACTGGCTTGCGTGACAAACTACTCCTGTACCATAGACCTCTTGCTCACAGACATGGTGAGGCCGCGCATGAGCGGCGCGGAGCTGGCGGAAAAACTGTGGAGCATAAGGCCCGACCTTCGCGTAATCTTCATGACGGGTTATGCGGAGTTTTCGGCGAAGAACGGCGAGACAATGGCCACCGACGCCAGTGTGCTGCAAAAGCCGTTTTCCCGGCGGACTCTGCTCGAAAGAGTGCGCGAAGTGATCAGCGCGACCAATTGCAAACAGCCGGATCGAAGCAAAGTCTGGGGACCTACCTGAGCGCCTGGACGATTCGAGTTTCAGGTCCGAACTCGGTGCCGTCGAAATCGTTGCCGCATGCAGAGGAGGGGTTATGCATGGCATTGATTGGGGTAAAGGCATTTTTGGGGTGTGTGGCTTGGGCCTTGTCCTGCTGACCAGCCCGGGAAGACTGCCGGGGCAGACTACGAGCAGCGAGGCCTCAGCGCAGCGGCAGTCGCCCGGGCAAAAGGTGGATCTGGAGAGCATTGGCGCTTTGCTCCAGCAACTGCAGTCACAAGTGCAGCAAATGAACGCCCAGATCCAAAGCCTCAAGGCTCAGCAGGAATCATCTCAAGCCGAGTCTGCTTTGTTGCGGAAAGAACTCGATGCCGCCAAATCGCAGATTGCCTCGCTCTCGAGTCCGCCCACCGGATCTGCGCCAGTGCAACCGGGGGCTGGGACCACCGTCGCTCAGGGAGTTACTGAGGAACGCATCGCCCGGCTGGAGGAGAATCTGCAGCTCGCGGACGCGAAAATCGCGGAACAGAGCCAGACGAAAGTGGAGAGTTCATCGAAGTATCGCCTGCGGTTGTCTGGAATTGTCCTTTTCAATACGTACGTGAATCGAGGAACGGTAGACAACCAGGATTTTCCCCAATTAGCTGGCGCCCCGGGAAACCTCTCCTCCGATGGGACGTTTGGTGCATCCTTGCGTCAGTCGCAGATTGGTCTGCAAGCGTTTGGACCGACGATCGGCGGAGCTCGCACAAGTGCGGATGTACAGTTTGATTTTGCCGGGGGATTCCCTAAAACCTCAAACGGCGTCTCTTTCGGAATCATGCGCCTGCGGACAGGTAGGGTGCGTTTCGACTGGGACAATACCTCGCTGATTGCCGGCCAGGATTCTCTCTTCCTTGCTCCGTTGAGCCCCACGTCGATCGCGACTCTCGCGATTCCCTCGATGGCGTATTCCGGAAATCTCTGGAGTTGGATGCCGCAGGTGCGCCTGGAGCACCGCTTCAACGTCTCCGAACAATCCTCGGTGCTGGTCCAGGGGGGAGTTCTCGATTCACTTTCCGGCGACACGCCCTTTTCGGAGTACTACCGCTATCCGACCTGGGGGGAATATTCAGGACAACCGGCGTACGCGGCTAGAATCTCATGGACCAGCATGGTTCACGGCCAGAACCTGACGTTTGGCGCCGGCGGCTATTACGGCCGGCAGTCGTGGGGATTTGGACGCTCCATCGATGGTTGGGCCGGTACGCTGGACCTTGCGGTGCCGCTCGGCAAAAAATTTGAATTTTCCGGTCAGTTCTACCGCGGCCGCGCGCTGGGAGGGCTGGGAGGCGCAATCGGACAGGACGCGGTCTGGAATGGTTCCTTGCTCGATCCTCAAACGGAAGTAGTCGGCCTGAATTCGCTCGGTGGCTGGGCTCAGCTCAAGTACAAAGCGACCTCGAAGCTCCAATTTAATAGCGCATTCGGAATGGACAATCCATTCGCGGATGACTTCCGCGAATATGGCGGAAGCCAGAGTTATTACCCGTCGCCGCTTTCCAAGAATCAGACGGCGCTCGGCAATTTCCTTTACCAGCCGAGGTCCGATATCGTACTTTCATTCGAGTACCGGAGGCTGAAGACATTCGCCTTGGACAGCGGCGCGAATTCTGCGAATGTAGTGAATGTCAGTGTGGGGTACATTTTCTAGTGCCAACCGATCTCCTGCCCCGACGGCTCGCGTTAGTTATTTTGGGGGCGGGTGTTTTTGCCGGTGTCGCGCCGTTCGCTGAAGCTCAGCAAAAAAACGTGATGGCGCGTGTTCAGATCCAGAGAGTTCAGCCGGCGAAGGGTGAGAAAGCAGGCGCCTCGCCAGTGGACGCCTCGGAAGTGGTCGTGTGGCTGATTCCTTTGGACCAGCCAGGTCCCCAACCTCCTTCCAGCGTGCCCCCGGCGAAGAAGTTGCAGCTGGTCCAGAAAAACAAAAGCTTTCAGCCGCATCTTTTGGTGGTTCGCAAGGGGTCCATGGTGGAGTTTCCCAACCGCGACCCTTTTTTTCACAACGTATTCTCTTTGTTTGACGGCAAGCGCTTTGATCTGGGCTTATACGAAGCGGGGGCTACCAACTCGGTGCGATTCGATCGCGAAGGCGTGAGTTTTCTCTTCTGCAACATCCACCCGGAGATGAGTGCGGTCGTTGTCGCCGTTGATACTCCTTATTACGGAGTCTCCGACAAGGCCGGCAACGTTACCCTCGAGAATGTGCCGGATGGTAAGTATGATTTGCATGCGTGGTACGAACGTAGCCTCCCGGAAGATCTGAAAAGCCTGGCGCGGGTAGTCCGCATCGAAGGCGACGCGCGCGAGCTTGGCACAATTGCGATCCCGCTGAACCCCAATTTCACCACTTCCCACAAAAACAAATATGGCCAGGACTACACGCCACCCCCGTCGGGTGGGTACGGCCATCCTTAGCCGGTTCAGAAACCAGTGGCAAGACTGCCTTCGCAGACGGTCTGGACGGCGGCATAACGGCTTTGGGCGTTCAACCTCCGCATGATCCGGTGGACGTGATTCTTCACCGTGAATTCGGAAATGCGCATGGTTTCCGCAATCTCTTTGTTCGTGAAGCCCCGGGCGAGCAGAGCCATCAGTTGTTGCTGGCGCGCCGTCAAGCCGAGCCTCAGGCACAGGCGCTGGTTCAGGATCATGGACCCTTCGCGCGTTGTGCGCGCGACGAACCGGAACAGGTGTTGACAGAGCTTCGGAGGACAGACTGCCTCTCCCGCTGCCACGCGCCGAACCGACGCAACCGTTTCCTGAGCGCTGGCATCCCCCAGAAGATAGCCGCTGACGCCTGAGCGCACGGCCTGAAGAAACATTTCCTCGTCATCTTCCATACCGAACAGAATTGCCTTCCGCACTGGCCCAAGCGCCAACAGGTCGCTGATGAAATTGGCCGGGAAGGCCGCTGCGGAAGCTTGGTCCGCAAGAAGAACATCAAAGCCGGACGAAGAGGCCTCCTTGTAAGCAAAGTCGGAATAGCGGATAGCATCGAGGAGGCAGAAATCCACCTGCTTGCGCAGAATTACGCTCATGGTTTCACGGAGCAATCGATTCTCGATGATGAGAAAGATCTTCGTGATCGGCGCCTCGCAGGTGTCTCGTGAGGTTTTCATCATCTAGTCTAAGTGGCTTGGCCTCCTAAGAAGCCAGACCTGCTTTCGAGCATTTGTAAGAAACTTACTTGGAGATCGCGGGAGGGTCAATCTACAGGATGTCAAAAGCCTGTCACGTTTGTGTCCCCAAAGGAAGGAATCCCGCTAGATAGAGAAATTCGGACCGAAAGAAGGGCTCAACTCAGCAGCAATCAGAGTGGGCTGGCCTTGGAAGCGTGGGGAGCGGCATGCTCCAAAACAGGGAGGCGCACGAGGACGCTGGTGCCGGACTCCGAAGACCTCTCGATAATAACGGTGCCAGAGTGATCTTGGACGATCTTGCTGACGATCGCCAGTCCCAGGCCAGTCCCGTTCGGTTTTCCATGGCTCACAAACGGATCGAAGAGCGTACTGCGAATACTTGCGGGAATGCCCGGCCCGTTGTCTTGGATGCGAATCTCAAACGCGCCTGATTCGCGCCTGGCATCAATGGTAATCGAGGCATCGGCGCCCGAGGCGGCCTCGCATGCGTTCAGAATCAAGTTGAAGAACACGCGTTCGAGCTTTCTTGAATCAAACATGCCCTCAAGGTCCTCGGAAGCCACCAAAACAATCCGTGCGTTCCGGAACTCCGGCTTCGCATGAATGGCTTCAATAGCACGCCGAATCACCTGGTCGAGGCGAGTCCGCGTCGGCGTAATGATGCTGCGCTGGTAGGACAACTCGCGAAGAGAGTCGATGAGGTCCGTCATCTGATTGGCTGCGGTCTTGATCTCTTCGTAAATCTCACTCTTGTTGAGATGCAGGGATTCCGCTTCGTAAAGAAACTCCGCATTCGCGACAACCGTCGCCAGGTAATGGCGCAGATCGTGCGAGAGGGAACTGGCAGCCCGGGCCAGCGCTGCGATGCGCTCCGTTTCGATTCTTTGCTGTTGCAAGGCCAGCAACTGCCCCCGCATCTTGGAGAAAGAAGTGCTGAGCTCGACCAGTTCCGTACTTCCACGTGGCGTGATGGAATACGTAAAATCGCCAGCCGCGAGCGCTTTGACGCCGGCGACCAGATTGTCCAGCGGCCGCGTAACCGTGCGAGCCACGAAGCCAAATAGTATGGCTCCAAACAATACCGCCAGCCCCGTCATCAGGTAAATCGAAAGGTTCAGTCGCCTGATAAACGTATTCACCGGGACCAGCGGCATCATCACGTAGCAGCGGACCGGAGTCGGGGAAGCCCCCTGGAGCAAAACCGAGGAGAAGGCGTAGTGGTCCGTCTCCAACGCCATCTCGCCCGAAGTCGTGCTTGCCAGGAGTGCGCCGGTTCGAATGCTTCTCTGCAGTGTGGCTTCATCGCGGGAGGGAAGCGTCGACGCGATGACCGTATCGCCTGTGGTGAGGGCGATCTGGTTCCCCGCGACGATGGCCAATTGCTGGGCGACCGCCGCATCCACCTGATACCCCACGGCGAGAAGGCCAAGCGGCTGCGTAGTGTTTCCGGCGCCCGATGTGATGGGGTGGAGAAACACCCAGTAGAGGCGGCCATCGTCGTACCACCAGGAAGCATCTTCCCCAAGATCGGTGGAACGTCGGACGTCTCGCTCAGCCATATCCGTGGACCATCCCGGCCGGGTCATGTGCAGTGCCACCACGGTCCGGTCAGGCTTCGCCAGAACAAATAAATCGCTTCCGGCAAGTTTCCAAAAAGTCTCCGAACCATCCTGGATCGTGGGAGAGTGTTCCGTGGACATCAGCGCCTTGAGTGGAGGCAAATCCGCGAGCATGGCCGCGGTCCGGGATAACTGTAGTTCGCGCTGCCGCTGAACAGTCTCAAACGCACGCACAGACTCTTCCGTGCCGTCGCGAACCTGCTTTTGAATTTCTACGTTTACCGTGTGTCGGACAAACAGAAGAAGTGAGCCAGTCAGTCCCAGAATGATCAACAGGGCGGCGATGAGAAGCTGTGTGCGTAGTCGAAAGGGTCTCATGAGTCTTTGTTGCGTGGCTTGCGGCAGGTAGCCGCGATACTCATGCCTCCGGGATGAATTTGTACCCGGCCCCGTGCATGGTGATCAGAAAGCGCGGGGCGGCGGGATCGGGTTCGAGCTTCTGGCGTAGCCGCAGAATGTGATTGTCCACGGTTCTGGTCGAAGGGTAATTCTGGTAGCCCCACACCTCATTGAGTAACTCTTCCCGTGAGATCACCCGGCCGGCCGATTCGGCCAGGTATTTCAGGAGCTTGAATTCCTGCGTGGTCAGCGTCACGGGCTTGTTTCCTTTGGCCGCCTCCATGCTGGTGAAATCGATGCGCGCATCGCCAAATGTCAGCACTTCATGACTGACGCCCCTGGCCGCGACCACAGGCGCTGCTTGACCCGGACCAGTCCGGCGCATCGCCCGGCGAACGCGCGCCAGCAGTTCCTTGGGGCTGAACGGCTTGGTGACGTAATCGTCGGCGCCTAGCTCTAGAAGAAGTACTTTGTCCTCGACTTCGGCGTTGGCACTGAGCACGACGATGGGCACGGAAGCCGCAATGGATTTGAACTCCCGGCAGAGTTCCTTGCCGGAAAGGCCGGGGAGTTTCAGGTCCAGCACAACCGCGCAGGGAAGTTGTTTGCGGAAGAATTCCAAGCCGCTCGGACCATCCGGAGCAATCTGCACTTGCAGCGAATCTGCTTCGAACAGGCGCTGCAAGGTCCGCTGCATTGCGCGGCTGTCTTCTACCACCAGAACCGTATCCATGGCTCTTGGTTGCCCTCCGTGATCTGGCAATTTGTCCTTCCTGCTCAAGGATAAGAAATTAGCCGGCGTCGCGTAAGCAATCCCCATATGATACCCCTCCCTCAAAAACAAGCAATTCACCAGTTGTGAATGTATTCACGCTTTCCTGCCGTGTATAACGTCCTTTTCCAGCGGTATTGCTGGAGCGGAAACCCACAGACATCCTTTCCATGAAGAAGCGCGCGCTGTGCCACATATTGCGCGCGGCGGAGCTGTAGCTTGAAGTAGGCCATGGGCTCGCGGATACTCACCGATGCGACCGACATCTGGGACATTCGTGGCAAGAATCGGCTCCAGAGATATTGCCTGCGCCGTGCCGGGTCCGGAATGAACTCATCGGCAAGAAAAAGGTTGTTCAAGCTTCCAGGCCAATCCGAGAGCGACCATTCCAGCGCAAAATGCTCCAGCCATGCTTCGAGCGAGGCACTAGTTGCTCCCGCGACCCAAGTGCGAAGTGGCTGGGGAACCGGGCTATGAAAGAGGCGATGCACGAGCCCAAGCACCAGCGCGAAGACGCGCCTCGTCAGCCCTGAATCCCCCGCGCGCTCGATCAGGAGACTCCACAACCGCGCGCTTTCCTTGTGCTTCTGCAGAAAACGCGCAATCTCAAGCAGCCAGGAAACCCGCAGCCAGGAACGAGAGGCGTGGCGGAAGGCATGAAGCACCTGCAAAAGGAACTTGTCTTCCAAAGACAACGAGAAGAACTCTACATCGTAAAGGAACTGGGTCTGCACTCTCTGAAGGCAATCTGTTGGAATTGACAAAGTGAGCCAGTCGGACTCCTCCCAAAGAGAAGTATGCAGATCCGCCTGGCGGTGCTGCGGCAGATTGTACAGATCATCGTGAACAGAGGGGATGCGGCGCAGCGGTGTGCTGAAGGATGTTTCGCCGAACTTGTTCAGTTGTGGCGCGAAATAGCCGAGGGATCGAAGCACCGCTGCAGCCTTTGCCAGATCGGCTTGGCTCACCAGAAAATCGAAATCCGCCTGATGGCGCAGGCTGGCGTCTTCGCAGAAGTCCGGAACCAGCGTGAACCCTTTCAACGCTGCCACTGCGATGCCCCGTTCACGGAACGCGGCATTCAGTCGCTGGAATTCCCCCAGCATGTCCTTGGTGCGCTCTAAATTACGAGATCGCCTTTCCCAGAGAGCGAATTTCCACTCCATGGAGATTCGCGGCATGACATCAAACCTCTGCAATGCAGGCAGGAAACTCAGCGCAAGGCCACTTTTGTCGAGCCAAAGAAGCAATCGGCGGCCGTGCTTGCTTTCCGCCGAAGGCAATTCCCTTAAATACGAGAAGTCCGGTTCGTGGCGCAGCGCCGCCAAGATCGCCAGCTTCGGTGCAAGTTCAGGCATCGAAACTCCCATCCTCGAGCTCTGGAAAATACGCGATCATGTCTCCGTTGACGACTTCCGCGGACAAACCGCATAAGAACGGGACGAGGAAATCCTGGAACGTGCGCGAATCCACGCTATCCCCGAGAAAACCGAGCAGTTCGCGCCGCTCGTGGTCGAGCCCCAGCAGACAGGCCGATCCCATGCGCACAACGGTCAGCGTGCCGGAAGTGAAAAAAACGGGTTCGTCCAATCCACCGTCCACATCGTGGTCACGGACGAGTTTCCACTCCAGCGTTCCTTCGACAGGATCTCCGGCACCCTGCTGAGAAGGAATCGAGGGGAGCAAACCGAAATCGTTCGTCTCCACAACGACTTCAATCGGACCGATGCGGTATTTGGCGCGGTGAGGAGTGGGGATGAACCGGCGCAGCACGTCGAGTGGGTCCCGGTAATTGACGGCATCACGCAGCTCCATCTTGCACCTCCGAAAGAAAACGCCCGACGAGCGCGGCTGTCACTCGCGGGCTTGCTCCCGTGCGAATGATCCACGAGGGGCATTCCGCGAGCTTTTGAATCAAGCGCGAACGGGAGGCTTTTGCATCCGCCAGCTCCGTGGGCAGCTTCTCGGCACTTCGTTCAAAGAACTGCCGGACAAACTCCGGCCGGGAAGGACGAATCTGACAACCCGGAGCCGAAGTACGCTCTAAAAAGAAAATCCAGCGTGGACGAGAGCTCTCTCTGACGGCGAGGCCGAGAGAATTGCGCGCGTCCATCACGTAAGCAAGTTCGCCGTTCAATGCGGCCTCTGGGGTGAACTCGAGAAGCTTCGGGAAAAATCTGGCGGTGTCAGGCAAAAGCTTGATGGGCACGGAGAGGCCGTAAGCCGTCAGCCGCTGGCTCTCCTGGGAAACATAGGTCCAATCGTCGGAAACAAGCGCAAAACCTTGATGGGCGAGCGCCGCGGCAAGAGTCGACTTGCCGGCACCGGAAACTCCCGCTACAAGCAATGCGTCACCGTCTCGATCGAGACATGCGCAATGCAAAGGCGCAACCCCCATCGTTGTGCCGAGAATTCCCACGGTGATCGGCAGAAGCAGCGTATTCCAGAATGTATCGTTGCTCGCCACGTGGGCAGAAAGCGCGCCGCGCACGTGCCTGCGCACCAAATCGAACACGACAAAGGAATTTCGCGGCAGGCTCGCAAAAACAAGATGACGCAGGCCGCGAAAATGGGCCCGACTATCCGCTATCGAGTCGAGCGCTGGGTCCACGAGAATTTCCATGCGAAAGGAATGTGCGGCAGGATGAGCCGTCGCCGTTCGCCAGCGCGCTGCCACAGCAAGAATCTCGTGCGAGTTGGTCGACAAATGACACTGCGTCCCTGCAACACGAAAGTCCGTGTGAAAGGGAAGAGCCTCCGGGCAAAATTGGAACGTCAACGTCATCGTCTGATTCACTCTATCGCGAAATCAAGCGCTTGAACCGGCCCCGGAGAAGAAATGACAGTTGCTTGACAAGTCCGTGACAAATCGGATTTTTGCCGCGCGTAACGTTTTTCGTGGGACGCTACATGAGACCGAAGTCCAAGAAAGTTATCTTCTTCTTTCCTTCCTTTGCGAGCACGGAAGCCACGGCCCCCTTGGGCATTCTCGCTGTGGCCACGCCCCTGTTACGAGCCGGCTACTCCGTCACGTTGATCGATTCCACGATTACTCCAAACTTCAAGAAACGCGTATTGGAGGAGGTCCGCGACGCCTTGTGCCTGGCCATTTCTCTTGTCACTGGCCCGATGATTCGCGAGACCGCTGAGATCGCCCGTGCTGTGAAGGCCTGGAATCCGGAATTCCCGATCATTCTCGGCGGATGGCATCCATCGCTTTTGCCGAAACAAACCCTGGAAGCGTCGTTCATCGACATCGTGGTACGCGGTCAGGGCGAAGACACGCTCCTCGAGCTAGTCGGTCACCTGGAAGATCGCGCACCCATGGATCTGATCCCCGGGATCGGCTTCAAGAGAGACAAAAAGCTTTTTCTCACCACGGAGCGCCCCCTAAAGCCCATCGTCGACCTGCCGCCGAAGGCTTATCACCTCGCGGACTTCGATGCCTACGAGCGAAGCTGCGGGCGTCGCTGGGCCATGTATATTTCGAGCCTCGCGTGCCCCTTCAATTGTTCTTATTGCACAAACGCGGGTGTCTACGGACGGAAATGGAATGCCTTACCGCCAGAACAATTTGTTGAAGAAACCATTGATCTCACCCGCCGCTACGGACTGGAGATGTTGTGGGTGGTCGACGACAACTTCTTGGTGGACTTGGACCGCGCGAGGCTGATCGGCGAAGGGCTGGTGCGCGCCGGTGCCGACTTCAAGTGGAGCATCCAGGCCACGACCAACCTCACCGCCCGGCTCATGCCGGAAGATTTGAAGCTCCTTCGACGAAGTGGGCTCCATCAGATTTGCCAAGGTGTGGATTCCGGTTCCGAAAAAATCCTGAGGATGATGAACAAAACTTTTCAGGATTTCGATTCCATCTATGAAAGCGCGGCGCGCTGCCTGCAGGCGGGAGTCCGCCCATCCTTCAACATTATTTTTGCGTACCCCGGGGAGGGAACGCAGGAACGGCGGCAGACCATCGATTTCATGATGGACGTCTGCCGGCGATTCCCGGGGTCTGAATTCTGGACCAACATTTTCACGCCCTACCCGGGTTCGCCGATTATGGAAAACGCGCAGGAGCTCGGCATCCAGGTTCCGGATTCGTTCGAGGGCTGGTCGGACTTTTTCCCGCGCTACACCGTCCTGCCCTGGTTGAGCGGGCGCGAGCACAAGCGTCTTCAGGTCATGCGCGACTATCTCCGCATCGCCTTCGATCGCGTGCCCATCGCGCTTGACACACGCAAGCGCTCGACCCGCATAGCGCAAAAACTACTTTCCTTTCCAGCACGTTGGAGACTGGATCACGACGTTTACGCCCTGCCCGCCGAGTTGTGGATTAACGAGAAGCTGAAGAAAAAGGCGGCGTTTCATAAGCCCGCCGTCGATGCCAAGCGTCTGGAACCAGCCGTGGGAGAAGCGGTTTGTTAGCAAAGTGCAAACTCGCGTTCCGTGTCGGGTTTGACGACTTTGCTCTGGACGCACGAGTGTCGACTTGCGAGCTAGGTCGCACAGGAGTCATCCATGGCTGATGTTCTCCTCACACACTCCTATCACCTGCCGTACGACCGGAAGCAGGTGCGAAAAATGGAACCATACCCGCCGCTCGGCCTGCTCTACGCCGCCGGACTCCTCCGGCAACAGGGGATTTCGGTCGCGGTGTTCGACGGAATGCTGAATTCCCCCGAAGCAGGGTTGCGGGACGCATTGCGCTTGCACCAGCCCCGCATTGTCGCCATCTACGAGGATGATTTTAATTTCCTCACAAAAATGTGCCTGACGCGAATGCGCGATCTCGCGTGGGAAATGATCGAACTTTCCCGGAAACACGGAGCGTGCGTGATCGTTCATGGTTCGGATGCGACCGATCATTCCGCCGATTACCTGCGGCACGGCGCCGAATATGTCCTCGACGGCGAAGCTGAATTTTCCCTGCTTCGTCTGGTGCAAGAACTTCTCGGCGGCTCCCGCATTGCGAATATCCCCGGTCTAAAGTGGCTCAGCGGGCGCGGCGCGCGTGAAACTGTTGAATGTTCTTCGCAGATCAATGCGCGAAGGGCGTTGGAGCTTCCCCTGCCCGCCCGCGACTTAATCGATTTCGGGCCCTATCGCCAAGCATGGAAAAGCGCCCACGGGAGGTTCTCTCTGAATTTGATCGCCAGCCGGGGATGCCCGTTTCGCTGCAACTGGTGTGCAAAGCCAATTTTCGGCGACAGTTATCAACTGCGTGACGCGGCAGATGTTGCCGATGAAATGAGGCTGCTGAAGGAGACTTACGGCGCGGAACATGTTTGGTTCGCAGATGACATCTTTGGATTGAACCGCCACTGGCTCGAGGATTTTGCCGCGGCGGTGGAAAGGTTGCATTGCGCCGTGCCTTTCAGGATTCAGGCGCGGGCCGATTTGCTGACGCGAGAATCAGTCCGGGCCCTGAAACGTTCGGGCTGCTCGGAAGTTTGGATGGGCGTTGAATCCGGCTCACAAAAAGTGCTGGACGCCATGGATAAAGGATTGCGCGTGGAGGAAGTAGCTGCCGCGCGCGCTCATCTGAAACAAGAGGGCATTCGCGCGTGTTATTTCCTCCAGTTAGGGTATCCTGGCGAGCGCTGGGAAGATTTGCAGAAGACTATCGCATTGGTGCGCAAAACGCGGCCGGACGACGTTGGTGTGTCGTTTTCTTATCCCCTTCCAAATACGCGTTTTCATGCGCGCGTCAAAGCTCAGTTGGGCACCAAGCAAAACTGGTCGGACAGTGAAGATTTGTGCGTCATGTTCAAGGGCGCGTATACCGACAAGTTTTATCGGGCGATTCGCGATGGCCTGCACGCAGAGGTGGAGTGCGGGAGGCCCAGCGATACGCAGAGCCTGCAGCGGCGTGAGATAAAA
>Ga0335077_10008008_pt1 | contig 13106 bp, 12 predicted proteins | sample Lox_Sample_31_FD_207151 | JGI IMG/M metagenome (GOLD analysis project Ga0335077, IMG submission 207151) | Soil microbial communities from Loxahatchee National Wildlife Refuge, Florida, United States - Lox_Sample_3.1 | ecosystem: Environmental > Terrestrial > Soil > Wetlands | place: USA... | reverse complement strand
CACGCGGGTGTAGTTCAATGGCAGAACGTCAGCTTCCCAAGCTGATAGTGCGGGTTCGATTCCCGTCACCCGCTCCACGGTTTCGCAGGTCAGCCCCGTACGTGCGCCTCGTTTGCGATCTTCTAAGTGTCGGCATAGCTCAACCGGGCCATTAGCCATCGTGGCCGGGGCACAGTGGCTGGTCAAGCTGACAGCCTGCGTTTCGGTCAGCTGGCAGCGCTCAGAGGCTGGATGTCATCGAGCGCTGTTCCGAGTCGGTCCTTCTCAACCTCAAGGTCATATCGGGCCTGCAGGTTCATCCAGAATCGCTCGGATGTGCCGAAGTAGCGTGCGAGCCGCAGTGCTGTGTCGGCGCTGATCCGGCGCTGCCCGTGGACGATCTCGTTGATCCGTCTGGCTGGCACATCGACTGCCTTGGCCAACTGGTACTGGCTCACCCCGAGCGGGCTGAGGAACTCCTCCAAGAGGATCTCGCCAGGATGCACCGGTGCCATGACGGTCTCAGCTGTCACGACTCCTCCTAGTGATAATCGACGATTTCAACGTCCTCCGGCCCAGCATCGGCCCAGCGGAAGCAGATTCGCCACTGCCGGTTGATCCGGATGCTGTACTGCCCGGCGCGGTCACCTACCAGCTTCTCGAGTCGGTTGCCCGGAGGCACCCGAAGGTCGCCCAGGTTCTCCGCGGCGTCCAGGATCGCGAGCTTGCGCCAGGCGGCGCGCTGGGTTACGGTGTCCAGCCTCCGCGATCGCTGCCGCTGCCAGATCGCCTCCGTGTCCTTGTCCCTGAAGGATCTCAGCACCCTCCATGATAACGCAGAGCGTTATTAACGCAACGCGTTACGGGTCGTAGATTCCGTTTACCAGTGCGCCGCTGGGCGGAGCATACGGAGGGCGTGCCGAGCGAGGGAACGTTCGAGAAGTTGGGGCGAAGCCCCCCGCGCAGGCCAGCCACCGCCAGAGCCCACGGCAAGCTCAGGCCACGGGCCATTGGCGGGCCATTAGCCCCGGTGTCACAAGGTCCATCACGGTCACTGGTGGTGCATCGGGCACCCAGGTCAGGGCGGTCAGGGGCCCCGATCGGTCGGATTCCCAAGCTGATAGTGCGGGTTCGATTCCCGTCACCCGCTCTGCGAGAAACCCCAGGTCAGCGGGCATGCCGGACGCGTCGCTCGATTGCGTCCGGGTCTTGTTGATCTCTGTGGGCCATTAGCCGCCGTAAGCTGCTCTTCCGGTGAGCCGTCGCTGTGCTGGGCCGGGCTGGCTTTGGCAGTCTCGATGTGGGCGTCGATGGCGCTCGTGATGGCCAGGTCAGCCCCCAGTCGGGAGGATGGCCGGGACTGGCTGATGAGCCGAAGAGCTTCCGGCCAGCAGTACACGGTCCCTCGCCGCGGGGTGTGGTCTCCTGACCAGCGTCGCCTTACCGGCCAGGTGGCTGGGAGGGGATGAAGTCCAGGGGTGCTCCCGCTGGCACGGGCGGCTCGCGTTTGACGCTGGCCTGGTATGCGGCGAGGAGCCGGTTGAAATGGGTGGCGGTCCAGGAATGCAGGTAGGGCAGGTGCATCGGCTCGCGTTCCTGGGGATCGGCGACCAGGTTGATGATCCGGGGTGAGGACAGCTTGCCGACCGGATCGGTGGAAAAAGTCTGCGTTACCAGGGCGAGCTTGAAGTTGCGCCATTTGACACCGTACAGTTCCGGGCCCATCCAGTACAGATAGCCCTCGCGCAGCGACGTTGCCCGCTGACCGCGAAGCCAGGGCAGCTGATCGATCCCGTCGATGACCCGGTCGGTCGGCACCTCCACCCCGGCGGCGCCCAAGATGGTGGAGAACCAGTCGGTGACATGCATAATGTCGTCGCTCACCCGTCCTGCGGTCATCTGGCCGGGCCAGCGGACGATGCACGGGGTACGCAGGTTGCCCTCCCCGCCAGCGAAGTACGAGCCCTCCCAGTAGCCGGGCGTGCCCCGCCACAGCAGCACCTCCTCCGGGCCGTTGTCACCGGCGAAGACCACCAGCGTCTCGTCGGTGATCCCGAGCTCGTCGAGCAGGTCCAGCAGCGTCCCGAAGTCGGTGTCGAGCTCAAGCAGACTGTCGGCCCAGTCGCCCTGGCCGGTCTGGCCCTTGAACTCGGCGCGCGGGATCACCGGCATGTGCATCAGCGAGTGGTTGAAATACACAAAGAACGGCATGTCCTGCGCTGCCTTGGCACGGATGAATACCGACGCACGCGACAGGTATTCGGTGTCGCAGTCGCGGCGGACGTCGAGGGTGAGCTGATTCCGTTCGGTGACGTCGCGCTCGCCTTGCCTGATCTCCACCATCCGCGACACCGGATCACGCTGCGGGTCATACCAGGGATCATCGGGCCACAGTGACTCGTCGTAAGTACGCGGCGGCCCATACCACTCCTCAAAGCCCTTGTCGGTCGGCCACCGCCCCGGTCCCTCCCCGACATGCCACTTGCCATACACCGCGCATCCATAGCCCGCCACCGACAGCAGGTCGCCCAGGGTCTGCTCCCAGGCCACCAGGCCCCAGCCGCCGGATGTCCCCAGCGGCACGCTGTGATTCCCCGACCGGATCGCGTGCCGCCCGGTCAGTAGCGCCGAGCGGGTCGGTGTGCACTGCGCCTCCGGACAGTAGTTGGTCAGCCGGAATCCCTGCCCGGCGAAGGCGTCGATCCGCTGGGTCCACGTCCCCCGGAACGGCCCGCCGCTGTAGCAGCTCAACTCCCCAAAACCCAGGTTATCGACGTGGAAGAACAAGATGTTCGGCCGTTCAGCCATCTCTTGGTCTCCCTTCGGTCCAGCGTGCCACCGGTCAAGCCTTCAATCCGGTGGTGAATCTATCGCGCCGGTCAGGTGGCATGTGCTGACCCCGCCTGAACCTGCAAATCCAGCTGAAAGCGAACTCGACGCAGAGGCCGCAGATGCAGCAGCGCGTGCAGCAGCCGGGCGCCTCTCACCGCCCGAGTGTGCCGAGCATCGTCCGCCGACTGCCGAAGGCATCCTCAAAGTGGCGGCTCTCATCGACATCAAACGTCGGCCAGCAAGCCAGATCCGGGGCCCAGAAGTGGCTGTAGGCCCCCGTGGTGACAGTGGTCAACTCCGCCACCCGTCACCCGCTCCCGGTACGAAGGCCTAACCAGCTTGAACTCGTAGTGCTGTGAGCGACCTCGTTAGATGGCGATCAAGTGGCCGGGCTTCATGAAGATGCTTCGGCAGGGCTCGGTAAGCATCTTGTTCTCCGCGGCTGCTTAATCTTGCGCCGATCCTTGCGCCCGGCATCTGGTGCGAGGCGGTGCCAGGATCTGGGCAAGATGGCTCCGTGAGCGAAGACGAAGACACGGGTCGGCCGGTCCTGCGCATCGCCGGGCCGGACGACGCGGTGGCGCTGATGAAGCTGAAGCAGCGTCTCGACGAAGAGACCTCGTTCATGCTCTTGGAGCCGGGCGAGCGGGACACCTCGGCCCAGACTCTGGCTCGTCATCTGCAGGACGTGAGCCGGTCGGAGAACTCGGTGGTGATCGTGGCCGGCCAGCACGGCGACCTGGCCGGATACGTGGAGCTGGCCGGGGGGAAGTTCCGGCGGAACCGGTCCACGACCCACGTCATCATCGGTGTCCTGGCCCAAGCCAGCGGCAAGGGCCTCGGCACTGAATTGCTGGAGCAGGCAAAGCGCTGGGCGGCCGCCCGCGGCCTGCACCGGATCGAGCTTAACGTGATGGCCCACAACCACCGGGCCATCGCCTTGTATGAGCGCGCGGGCTTTGTCCGCGAAGGCCGCCGCGCGGACTGCCTGCTGATCGACGGCAAGTTCCTCGACGAGCTGTATATGGCCGTGATCCTGCCAGGCTCATTACCGCCGTGACCGTGATGACCGCCCTCGGGCAGCTCGGCTCGGTGGCGCCGGTCGTGATCCCCGGTCACGGCGGTGCCGCCTGCGCTGGCCAGGTGCTTGCCCTTGAGCAGCGACCACGCGCGCTGCAGCGACACAATCAGCGTGACGAAAATGATGAAGGACAGGTTGATCAGCTGATCGCTGGCATGGGGGTCAACGAGCAGCAGCACACCGAACCCGAGCTGGGCCGCGTAGGCAAGCAACGTGATGGCCAGCACAATCCGGTTTCTGCCAGTGTGCAGCCGGTGCTGGAGCCTGACGATCGCGACGATGCCAATCACGGCCATGATCACGGCGGGCTCGCCGATGTTGACCTTGGGGATGAGCCCGAGCAAGGACACCACAAACGAGTTCACCAGGCCCGTGAAAGCAGTGATCGCCAGCGCTTCGCCACCCGGCATGGCATTCGGCCCGAAGATCGTGTCGTCTCGGACCGAAACAGCCACAAACAACAGGCCGATGAGCGCCGCAGCCGCCGTGGCCATCGCGCCAGGTAGGCGTCGTACACGCCAGGCACCATGCGAACAGAAGCTGGCATGGCCGATCGGTGATGCCAATCGGGTGGACGCGTCGCGGGCACAGTCGCAGCCTTCCAAGCTGCCCCTCTGGCAGACGTCGGGTATGGATCTTGCGCGGCGTCATGTTCTAGGCAGCGACGACACCGGCCCGGGTGAGGAGCGCGGCATGAACAAGGTCACGGGTATCAGCGAGCCTGCGAGCGAGCTGGAACGTCTGATCGCCGACCTATCGGGGTCTGGGCCGCTGGTCTTCGTTTTCGGCGACGGCTTTACTGCAGCGCACCTGAAGGGCGTGACAACGCCGTTGTTCCGCGGGCCGGCCGACCGGCGCTGGTGGCACGTCGAACTCGGCGACGAGGCGGCGAGCTGGACGATGGACGTGCGGGTCGATGAGATCACCGGCGTGCGGTTCGTCCGTGCGCCCTACCCATTCCAGCCACATTTCCCTGGGCATGAGGTCTTGGGCTTGGACTTCCTCGGGCCAGGCGCGGACACGGTGCTCCACTGCGGCGTGCACGACCTGTATGACGGCGAGCGGATGCGCCCGGAGAGGCTGGCGGCCTGGCGGGCACTGCGCGAGCGGTACGGCGACCGCGACGAATCCCGGGTGGATCGGGGCACCCTCCTGGACCCCGCCGCCTGAGTCCAGCCGACGCCGAGTCCGAGCAGGCAGGCATCAGAGGGGCAAAGCGACCTTGAAAGAAGCTCCCGTAGTGTCCGTGTCATGAATATGGTGCGTCAGGTGATCGTGTTCGACGCCGCCGATCTGCAGGCCGAGAGCGCGTTCTGGGCGGGCATTCTCGGTGGGCACGTCTTCGAGGACGACGATTGGCACAGCGTCATCGACGCTGCTGGCCAGTGGCGGATCGGTGTGCAACTGGCGCCGGACCACGTTCCGCCCGACTGGCCGCATGGGACCCCGCAGCAAGTGCATCTCGACCTCCACGTCGAGGACCCGCGGGCCGCGCACGAAGAGGCGATCACCCTCGGCGCCCGGCTGCTCCAACCAGCTCCTGATGTCGATGCCGACGAGGGTCACCAGGTGTACGCGGATCCGGCCGGGCATCCGTTTTGCATCGGCTGGGGACACCCGTCCCCAGAGGCGCTCGCGGCATTCGTCACCGACCGCTTGGGGCGGCGAGAGCCGGGCCAGGGCACGTAGGACCGGGAGCGGGCTCTGCACGGTAACGGTTGGCCGCAGATGCAGAGGTGTCGCCGCAGGCCCACCGCCCTCGGCGCCCGTGGCAGCGGTAGTGCGAGCAGGGAGCGATTCAGGCTTTGGCGATCCGTATCACCCTGGTGGCGGCCGGCCAGGCTGGGATGAGCCTAACGGGGGATGCTGGCACGAGCTGTTTCGTGCTGGGTGGCCTCCTTGCCGACCGCCGCTGGCGGGGCAACACTGCGTGTGATGATGCAGGGTATCGCGGCCGATGCCGGATGGAACCCGGGGTGCAGACGGGACAGGGAACCCGTCCTTGCCGGCGGGTGATCTGCGCGCGGGTCCCCCATACGGGGGCGCCGGGGCCTTGATCGGCAGTGGGGGGTCGAGATGAGAGCCTGGACGGCTCGGCTGGTGTCACCGGCGGCTGCGCTGGTCCTGGGCGGTGTGGCGCTGGCCTTGATGATCGCCGACGTGCCGCTGGCCGGCCTGGCGCACCAGAGCCTGAACGCCAGCGGGGGTTCGCTGCCGGTCTGGGTGTCGGCTCCTTTCGCGGTGGTGGGCTTTGTGGTGGCCTGGCGGAAGCCGGGCAACCCGCTCGGCTGGATCATCCTGGGAACGGCGATCTTTCTTGCGCTCAGCGAGGATGCCAGTTTCTACGCGGTGGCCGACTACCGGCTCCGGCTCGGCGCGCTGCCGCTTGGCTGGGTGGCGCTGCTCGCGCAGCCCGGCTGGGCTCCGGGAATCGCCTTGTTCGGGCTGGCTGTCCTGCTATTTCCCGACGGCCGGCCGCCGTCACCGCGTGTGCGGTGGGTGGTGTGGGTCTTCGCCGCGGTGGCCCTGCTGTGGATTGGCAGTGCCGTCACCATCACGGTGGGCGCCATCATCGGCCATCACACCCAGGTGGATTCCGCCGGGAACCTGCTGCTGCTCGGCAACTCAGCCCAGTCCCCCGCCTGGTGGAATGTGCTGTCGAACGTGGTCTTGATGCTGGGGGTGGCCTGCTGGCTGGTGTCGCTGGCAGCCCAGGCGCTCAGCTACCGGCGCTCGTCCGGGGAACGCCGCGAGCAGCTGAAGTGGTTGATGGCCGGATCAGCTGTTGCCTTGGTCAGCTTGATGACCGCCTTCACCATCCCGGCCGGCGCGTCGGCCGGTTTCATTGCCCCGGCTGGGCTGCTCGCGATCCCACTGAGCATCGGCGTGGCAGTCATGAGGTACCGCCTGTTCGACATCGACATCGTGATCAGCAAGGCCGTCCTGTACGGATCGCTGGCCGTGTTCATCACCGCCGTCTATGCCGGCCTGGTCGTCGGCATAGGGACACTGGTGGGCAACCGGCGCAGCCCGCTGCTGGCGGCGGCGGCGGCTGCGGTGGTGGCGGTTGCCTTCCAGCCGGCCCGGCAGTGGGCCGGGCGGCTGGCCAACCGGGTGGTCTACGGCCGGCGGGCCACCCCGTACCAGGTGCTGTCCGACTTCGCCCGGCGGATCGGCGGCACCTACGCCGACGAGGAGGTGCTGCCGCGGATGGCGCAGATCGTGGCAGCCGGGACCGGCGCCGAGCGGGTGGTGGTGTGGCTGCGGATCGGTGACGAACTGCGTCCGGCAGCTTCTTCTGATGGCAGCTCACACGCAGACCCTTTGCCCGTTGATGGCCACGAGCTGCCGCCGCTGCCCGACGGCGATCTGAGCGTGCCCGTCGTGCACCAGGGCCAACTGCTGGGCGCGATCTTGGTCAAGATGCCCAAGGCGGAACCGCTGCGCCCGGCCGGGCAGCAGCTGGTCGCCGACGTCGCGTCCCAGGCCGGGCTGGTACTGGCCAACGCCGGGCTGATCGAGGACCTGCGGGCGTCCCGGCAGCGGCTGGTCACCGCGCAGGATGAGGAGCGGCGGCGGCTGGAACGCAACCTCCACGACGGCGCACAGCAGGACCTGGTGGCCCTGGCCATCAAAGTCCGCCTCGGGTCCACCGTTGAAGACCTGGCACAGGCCAAAGAGATCTTCGGCGAGCTGCAGGCTGACGCCGCGGGCGCGCTGGACAACCTGCGCGACCTGGCCCGCGGCATCTACCCGCCGCTGCTGGCCGACCTGGGCCTGGTCGCCGCGCTCAACGCACAGGCCAGCAAGTCCCCCTTGCCGGTGACGGTCGAGGCCGACGGAGTCGGGCGGTTCGGCCAGGACACCGAGGCGGCGGTGTATTTCTGCTGCCTGGAGGCGCTGCAAAACACCGCCAAGTACGCCCACGCCACCCGGGCCAGCATCTGCCTGCACGAGGAGGACGAAGCCCTGCAGTTCACCATTTCCGACGACGGAACCGGATATAACACCAGCCACACCCCCATGGGGTCCGGCCTGCGGAACATGGCTGACCGGCTCGCCGCCCTCGGCGGCCGGCTCCAGGTCCGGTCCACCCCCGGCCAGGGCACCACCATCACCGGGCACCTCCCCGCCCCCTCTCGCGCGCAAGCCGGGACCTGCTTATGGGAGTGCCACATTGAACGACGGGCTGGGCGGCCTGGCCGTGCCCGGCCGCATGCCCGATCGGATGAGGCTCCGTGGTTCATCAGACGAATCGCTGCATGTACAGCAGGTGCTGCACCGGCTCCGTCGACGTCTCGGCACCGGAGCCGGCCCCAGGAGCGTCACCCTTCGCCAGTGCCCGGTTGATCAGCCTGGCCACCGTCTCCACGGTAGCCACCCCATAGGCCATGTCGGGATCGTTGCTGGTCAAGATCACGATCGAGTAGTCCAGGTCATGGCGGGTGAAGTCGCCGATGCTGTTCACGTCCCACAGGTCCGGGTCCGGCAGCCAGCCGTTCTTCAGGTGGACCGTCACATCCGGCGGCGCGCCCGCCGACACGCCCCAGCGTTGGTCCGGGACGACGTCGGCCATGAGGGCGAGCGCGTAGCGGCGGCTCGCCGCGTCCAGGACGGTGTTGCGGGTGATGAGCAGCTGCAGCAGGCGCAGTTCATCGTGCGCGTTGACCTCGGTCAGGCCCCAGTAGTCGTCCGTGCCGAGTACGGTGTGGTTCATCCCGGCCTCGTTGAGGAAGCGCTGCAAGGCGGTCATGCCGATCTCGTTCCACAGCGTGTCCTGTGCATCGTTGTCCGACTCAGTGATCATCGCCTGCGCCAGGCCGGCCTGGTAGGGGCTGAGGTTCTCGGGCCCCTGGAGCTGGTATAAGAGCGCGCAGAGGGTGATGACCTTGATCACGCTCGCCGAGTGAAACTCCCTCCATTGGTGGTACCGGCAGCGGATCCCCTCCTCCGGGTCGGCCGCGGCGATGCCCACCACCGAGGACAGGCGGTGCAGGCCGCTGGTGATCTGGCGAGACAGCTTGGCCGCGAGCGCGGGCCGGACCGATGACGTGCAGATGCCTGGCGTGGCTCGGGCAGCAACGGAAGCCGGGGCGCGCGCGGGCCCCGGAGTGCGCGCGGGCGCCGGGATTGCCGCAGGACCGGAGACGCTTCGAGGGGCGGGCGCGCCCGCGGGACCGGAAGTGTCCCCGGCGCCGGGGGGGAGCACAGCTGTCAGAACCCACGCAAGCGCGAGCCATCGGCTCTGTCGCCGCATCGTCATCACGCTCCTGGGGCAGCGGTGACGGTAACTAGCGAAGCTGGCGTGACCCTGACAACCGTCTGTGAAGAACATGAGAACTGCGACGGGTGGGGTTTGGGCGCCTTCGAGTGGATCGTACGCAATCGGGGGCAGGCCCACCTGGCTGAGATGAGTCCGCCCTGGGCCGCGGGCGGCTCCCACATGTGGCCGCCGGAGGTCGCGAGAAACATTGGCCGTGCCTGGGATGCAACCTGATGCAGCAGCTGAGGCATATGTTCAGTGCCGGTCATGCTGGCCGCAGGGGCGTCAACATGTCAGCTGTGGTTTCGCCGGGTGTGGAGGGGTGCAGGGCAGGTGGCATCGGCGGAGGAGTTCGTCGAGTTCGCGGAGGTGATGTTCCCGCGGCTGCGGCGCACGGCGTTCTTGCTGTGTGGTGACTGGCATACCGCGGAGGACCTGGCGCAGACGGCGCTGGCGAAGATGTTCGTGGCCTGGCGCGAGATCAGGCGGCAGGACGGGGTGCACGCCTACGCCAACCGCACCTTGGTGAATGCGTACCTGGCGCACCGGCGCCTCAAGCGGACGAGTGAGCTTCTCACCGGCTGGTTTCCCGATCGCCCGGCCGCGGCGGTGGCGCCGGAGACCCGGATGGTGGTGCTGGATGCGCTGGCCACGCTTCCGCCGCGGGCTCGGGCGGTTGTGGTGCTGCGGTACTGGGCTGACCTGAGTGTGGAGCAGGTCGCTGATGTCCTGAACTGCTCGACCGGCAATGTGAAGAGCCTCAGCGCCCGGGCCTTGCCCAGGCTGCGGGAGGTGCTGGACGAGGCGCTGGCCGAACCCGGCCCGCCGCCCGGCGGGCCCGCCCTGGCACAACACCATCCCGGGGGCGGCCGTGATGGATGAAACCGCCCTGCGGAAGCTGCTGGACAGCGCCGTGACCAGCGAGCCGCCGATCAGGCCGGTGGGGGACAAGGTGCTGCGGGCGGGCGTCAGGCTCCGCCGACGCCGACGGGCCGCGCTGGCCGCCATCCCGGTGCTGGCGGCCGCGCTGGTCGCGGCCGTGGCCCTCGCGACGGCGGCGGCCCCTGGCCGGCCTGCAACCATCGCACCGGGTCGGCCCGCGGCCGTGAGCCCGCACCAGTTCAGCCCCTTCATCGCCTACGCGGCATTCGGGTGGCTGCCCGCGGGATACAGGCTCCTGGAGGGCGGCACCACCCGCGGGGCGACCTACCAGGTGGCGGGGCGGCCCCACGTGGTCCCGCGGCCGTGGTACCTGCTGGCGTATCCGGCCGGTGGCTGCCAGCTCACCAAGGCCCGTGGCCTCATCTGCAAGGCTTACTACCCGTTCGGGCCGCTCGCCCTCACCAGCCGGGCACCCGATGTCAATGGCCACCGCGCCTATTGGGCCACCGCCTACGCTCACCTTCCGTCGCCGGAGCCGGTACTGGCCTGGCAGTACGCCCCCGACAGCTGGGCCGTGCTGGAGCTCGGGAAGACAAAGCCGCTCGATACCCACTGGCAGCAAGTGGCGGCGAAGGCCGCCAGCTACGCCCGGTTCGGCGTGGACGCCGCGCCGCCGGTCGCCTTCCCCGTCCGGCTCACCGGTCTGCCGGCCGCCTGGCACCTCATCAGCGGTGTCCGGGCCTGGATGCCGTACTGGAACGGCGTCGCCTACCGGCCCCGCGGCCAGGCACTGTACGCCAGCGAGTGGTCGGTCAGCACCACCGCGGCCAGCACCGGGCCACGCGCTGGCCCCCGCTTCCTGCTCACCATCGGTTTGGCCGCCCAGTACAGTCTGTGCCGCGGCCCCGACCAGGGCCGCCTCGTGCACAAAGTCGTCAACGGCTACCCCGTGACCGTCTCCCGCGGCCCATACGGGCAGACGTTGTGCGCCCCCGACGCCGGTGGACTGTCCGTCACCATCCAGGAGTTCGGGAACCATCCCACCCTGGACGTGGTCAGCCTGTTCGCCCACCACCTGCAGCTGCTGGGCACCAGCCCAGCGCACTGGGCGGCACAACCAATCCGGTGAGCACGACGAGCAGACCGGGGTGAGGCGCGGGCATCAGAGGAAGTTAGCGCGGTACTCGTGGAGGAACTCGGCCACCGGGCGCGGGGGGCGGCCGGTGATTTGCTGGAAGGTGCCGGTGGTGTAGTCGTTCTCGCCGGCGCGGATCGCCCACTCGCGCGTGATGAGCAGCTCAGCCGTCCCCGCCGGTACCCCGGCGCCGGTGAGGCGCTCGAGGAACTGCCGCTCGGCCGCGACCCGGAAGGTGACGGGCTCGCCGAGTTCCGCCGAAAGCAGCTCGAGCGCCTCCGGCCACGACATGGGGACCGGTCCGGTCAGGTCGTGATGCGCGCCCCATAGCGCCGGGTCGGTGAGCACGCGCAGCCCGGCCTCGGCCACGTCGCGATGGTCGATCAAGGCCATGCGGCCGCTGCCGGCGAGGCCGGTCCATGTGCGCGAGGCTCGCACCTCGCGCGCCGCGGCGAGCAGCGAAGCCGAGAAGATCGCGGGGCGGATCGTCGAGTACGGCACCGCGGTCGAGGAGGCGAACTGGTCGATGCTGTAGTGGGCTCGCTGGTTGATCCCCAGGGAGCCCGCCGAGGTGTTGAGCACCGATAGGCGGGTGACCTGCTCGATCGAGGAGCTCCCGGCGGCGGCGTTGATGGCGATCCGCTGCAGGACGCCCTCGATCCCGACTGATCCCATCGCGATGAACACCGCGCGGATCCCGTCAAGTGCCTCGGCAAGGTCGCGCGGGTCGTCCAGGCGCGTGGGACGGATGTGCAGCCCGCCGAGTTCTCCGAAGGCCCGGCGGGCCTTGCCGGGGTCGCGGACGAGCGCGGCGACCGCATCGCCGCGCGCGAGTACGCCGCGGACGATCTCGCTGCCGACGCGGCCGGTGGCCCCGATCACTGCAGTGGTCATCGTGTCTCCTTTCGGTAAGACCCGGTCAGTTCGAGGACGTACGCCTGGCCACCAGGTACGGGCAGCTGTTCCCGCTCGCTGAGTCAGTGCGCGATGCGAGGATTGCTCCATGGACGGACCTGGCGGCCCGCCGATGACGGATATCCGGCGATCAAAGCGATCCGGCGGGACATCCAGGGGCTTCTGCCTGCTCCTGGTGTTGTGCTGGGCCGTTCCGGGGGCAGTTCTGTGGTTGGTCGATGCGTTCGTCCCGCAGTCTCCCGATGGCTGGGGTGGCTGGCTTTACTCGGTTCCCAGTCTGGTTTCGCTGGCCGCAGAGCTGGCGGTCGCTGCACTGCTGCTCTTGTGGGTGATTCTCCCCGTACTGCTGCTGTTGGCCGGCTTCGGCTACATCCGCTGCGCCGAGTCTGCGGGATGGCGGTGGCGTGGCGCCTGGCTGGGGGCTGTGGGAGCGGGCCTCGCGCTTGAGCTGCTGGCGATCCGCCTGGCCTACCCGTTCTTGCCGCCCACACCTGATTGGGGTGCGTCCGCGGAGTCCCTGGGCTTCGTGGCCACCGGTACGGTGATGATCTTCGTGCTGTTCGGCGCAGCGCGATCGCGGCCTGCTGACCGGCCGGGGACAGGGCAACGTGCCCGGCTCAGCAACGGCCTGAACCCCGACCAAGGCTGACCGCAATGAGGGCGCGGTTCCGCCCGAGGCTGCCGAGGCTCACTGCCGAATCGCGCCATATCTTGATCACGGTGTGACCACTATGGCGGCTATCCCTCTGAGTGATCCAGCTCCGACTTTGATCAGCCTTCCCCGCGTGCTGGTGGCGGTGGCGATGGGGGTCACCCCGTCCCAGACAGCGACGTAGGCGGTCTTGCCGTCCGGGGTGATGGCAATCGCCTCTGGCAACCGGGGGACCTTGATTGGCCTGCCGGGTGTGTTGGTGGCCGTGGCTATCGGCGTCACCGTGTTCGAGAATTCGTTGGCGACGTAGGCGGTCTTGCCGTCGGGGGTGATGGCGATCGCTGCCGGCAACCGGCCTACCTTGATT
>Ga0335077_10008005_pt1 | contig 13106 bp, 13 predicted proteins | sample Lox_Sample_31_FD_207151 | JGI IMG/M metagenome (GOLD analysis project Ga0335077, IMG submission 207151) | Soil microbial communities from Loxahatchee National Wildlife Refuge, Florida, United States - Lox_Sample_3.1 | ecosystem: Environmental > Terrestrial > Soil > Wetlands | place: USA... | reverse complement strand
TCCCCGAAACGAGCGTCGAAGCTCACGTCCTTCACGGCGTGGGTACGCGCGTCTCCCTCTCCGAACCAACGGTTGACGCCACGAGCCTGGATCGCGAGGGTATCCACTCTAGCCCCGGAAGATCTCGAACGGTTCGATCTTGATCACCTTGCGCACCCCGATGAAGCTCGAGACAGCAGCGATGATGACGACCATCACAAACGCGGTCAGAAGGTTTCCCCAGGTGACGGTGGCGGCGTAGCTCGGGAGCCGGAGCTTGGCGACGGCGATCGTGAACGAGGCAAGGAGGATCCCCAGCCCGTAGCTCGTGAGCGAAGTAAACGTGGCCTGGAAGAGGATCATGGAGATGAGGACGCTTCCCTTCGCTCCGATGGCTTTGAGCGCCCCGAACTTCTCCAGGTTCTCGAGGATGAAGGTGTAGAAGGTCTGGCCCGAGATCGACAGGCCGACGATGAAGCTGATGACCGTCATGAGCAGCACGTTCGTCCCCAGGCCGGTCTGGTACTTATAGAAGTTGGAGATCTTCTCCTTGAACTCCTCGGCGGTGAGCGCCTGGTACCCCAGGGTCTTCACGGCCTGCTTGATCGCCGGGATGGCCTCCTTGGTCTTCGGCTCGACGAGCACGAACGAGAGGGTGTAGCGCGGGGAGGGGATGTACTCGATGGCGCGGTGGTATGTCGTGTAGAGGGTGGGAATCCCGAACAGTCCGCTCACCGCGACCTCGGCGATGCCCTTGATGACCGCCCGGTGGTCGTTGAGCTCGAATTCGGCCCCCATCTTCGGGCTTCCGAGCTTCGGGTACTCGGAGTCCCGCACCACCGCGAAGGCGTTCTCGCCGTACAGGTCCTCGATCTGTCCCTCGGCCAGGTTCGGCCTGCCGAGGAGACTCGCGTCGTCGAGCCCGATCACCGTCACCGCCTGGTAGGTCCCGTTGCGAAGCTTCACGAGGGCCGCCCCGGAATAGAGGGGAACGGCGTAGCGAACGCCGTTCACGCTGCGCACCGCGTCGAGGATGTAGTCCGGCATGGGGATGCTGCTCGCGACGGTATTCACGCCGGGGTCCATGACCCAGACCTGGGCGCCCACGTTCGTGACCGTCGACGAGGCCTTACCGAGGATCCCCGCGAACATCGACGTCATCATGATCATCAGGAAGACGGCGAAGGTGACCCCGACGAGCAGGGCGGCGAACTTGGCCCGGTCGTTCACGATCAACTTATAGGCAACCCGAAGGATTCCCCTCACGGTCAACGCCTTCGGCGGCCCATCGCCCCCCCAGCCATCCGCCCCCGGGCCCCCGCATATTTCACACCTCTTTCGCCGTCCCTGCGCGAGGTTTCTTGAGGAGGCCTTCGGGCCACGGCCGTTTCCCCCGGGACCGCGCCCCTGGAGACGCGTCCTCGAGCACTTGCGAAGGAAGGGCCTACTCTCGCCAACCCTCGGGCCTTCCTGAGGCGCCGCGGTCACGGTCAGGTCGCTCATGCATCGCCCAGGCCGTTGCCGTATGCGGAGGGGCCCCCGCGCCGATGGGGCCTCTTCGGCGCTCGCGTCCGCCTGATCCGATGCGGATCATCGATTCGTTCGGTCGATGGCTCTTCGACCCGATGCCTGCCTGGCACTATTGGGCAAACGGGGCCTCCTTAACCGAGATCAAGACTGGTCAACCGCCCCAGGTGAACAATTCCTTGCAGCAGCTGGAGAAGGGCGGGACGAAGGCGAAGGAGGCGCTGCCTGTGACTTCGCCAAAGGCATCGCCGACGGCAGAAGCTTCGGCCGGCGAGTCGACGACGCTGGAGCGGCTCCAGACGGACGAGGCGTCTCTGGAAGCCGCCCTGGCCGAGGCGCGAGCGGAAGCAGCTCGCACTGTCGCCGAGGCCAGAAGCTCCGCCGAGCAGGTCGCGGCCGAGGCCCGGCGCGCGCTCGACGCTCAGGTGAGTGCGCTCCGGGAAGAGGTGGCGAAGGAGGTGACCCGCCTCGAGTCCGAAGCGACCGAGCGGGCCGCGGCGCGGGCTGCCGCCCTCCGGGTGCGCGCCGCCGAGAACCAGGAAAAGGCCATCGCCTTCGCCATCGAGCGGATCGCCGGAGGAGAACCGTGATCGTCCCCATGGCGAAGGTCCAAGTGCTCGGACCGAGGCGCCTGCTGGACGATACGCTCGCCCTCCTTCAGGAGCAGGGAGTGCTCGACCTCCGCACTCCCTCCCTGCTCGAAACCGGACGGAGCCACGGGTCCCTCCGCTCGGTGCCCCTCCGGGAAGGCGAGCACGCCATCGAGAGCGCGCTCGAGAGCGCGCTCGAGAGCATCGGGCAGCTGCTTGCGGCGCTACCCGCGGCCGGAAAGGGAGCCGAGCTTTATCTCCCCCGCCCCGAGGACCCGGAGTTCGCGACGCGGATGGCCGCCCTGGCTGCGGAGCGGCGCGCGCTGGAAGAGCGCATCGCGGGGCTCAAGGACGAGCTTCACGTGGTGGATCGCTACGGGCGGCTGCTCACCGCGCTGGCGCCGCTCAAGCCCAGCCTTCCCGGGCCCGGCGAGCTCCATTCCGTCGGCCTGGTGATACGCCACGACCGTCGCGCGCTCGAGCTGCTCGAATCGGAGCTCAAGAACCTCACCGGCGGCAACTTCTCGGTGCAGGCCCGCCCGGCCGGCGGGGACCAGCTCGCAGTCCTCGTCACCATCCCGCGCCAACACACGAAGGAGGTCGCCGCGCTGCTCTTTGAGCGCGGTGTAGAGGAGATCCGCCTCCCGGCCCGCTACTCCGGACATACACTCGTGGATGCCCTTCGCCTCCTCCTTTCCCGGGAGCGGGACCTCCCGGCGCAGGTCGCCTCCGCCGAGGAGGACTTGGGGCGCTTCGCGGCCCAGGTGGCACCTGCACTCCGCCGCGCCGTGCGGGAGGCCCACGAGCGCCTCGCGCGCCTCCGGGCTCTCGCGACCTGTGGCGAGACACACTACGCGTTCGTGGTCACGGGGTGGTTGCCCCGCGAGCGCGTCCCCGCGCTCGAGAAGTTTCTCGAAGAGAACTCTGGGGGCCGGGTGACCCTCGTCGCCTACTCCCCGCAGCCCGGAGAGGAAAAGGACGTCCCCGTGGTGCTCAAGAACCCGTCCCTCTTGAGGCCCTTCCAGCGGCTCCTCGCTCTCTTGCCGCCCCCCACCTACGGATCGCTCGACCCGACGCCCTACCTCGCCGTCTTCTTCCCGCTCCTCTTTGGGCTCATGCTCGGCGACGCGGGGTTTGGCCTCTTGGGGATCGCCGTCGCGCTCGCCTGGCGCGCTCGAGGCTGGGGCGGCGCCGCCGGGCGCGACTACGCCACCATCGCCCTCGCCTGCTCCACCTCCGCCCTCGTCTTCGGGATCGCCTTCGGGGAGGCGCTCGGCGACCTGGGGGCCAGCCTCGGACTGCGCCCGCTTCTCCTCGACCGGCGCCGGGCCGTCCTCTCCTTCCTAGGGTTGGCAGTGGGCGTAGGCCTCCTCCACGTCGCCCTGGGAACGGCCCTCGGCGCCTACTCCTCCTTCCGCCGCCGCCACGTCCGGGAGGGGATCGCCCGCTCGGGGCGACTCCTCCTCCTCGGCTCCGCCGCTCCCGTCGGCCTGGCGCTCGCCGGCGTCGCCTCGCGAGCGACCCTCGCCTTCTCCCTCGCCGCCGGGGCCGTCGGCGTGCTCCTCGCCCTCGCCGGCGACGGCCCCATGGCACTGCTCGACCTCGTGCTCTCGCTCGGTAACGTGCTCTCCTACGCTCGCCTCATGGCACTCGGCCTCGCCTCGGTCCTCCTCGCCGAGGTCGCGAACCACCTGGCGGCGGCGGTCCACCCAGCCGCGGCGGGCCTCGCGCTCGCCCTCCTCCTCCACACCGTCAACTTCACCCTGGGGCTCGTGAGCCCCCTCATCGCCTCACTGCGTCTGCACTATGTGGAGTTCTTCGAGAAGTTCTACGAGGGCGGGGGGCGGCCCTATCACCCCTTCGCGCTCGGAACCTAGAGCAACGGGAGACACCATGGAACGGGTCTACAGCGCGGCAGCGGCGGCGTTCGCTATCGGCATCGGGGCCCTGGCGACCGCCTGGGTCCAGTCCCGAATCGGAACCGCCGGCGCGGGCGCCCTGTCGGAGAAGCCGGAGCTCCGGGGCACGGTCATCGTCATGCTCGCCATCCCCGAGACCCTCGTCATCCTTGCCTTCGTCGTCGCCGTCTTCATCCTCACCGGCGGACGGTAGTCGTGGGGTACCAGGATCTCCTTCGCGCCCTCGGTGACGAGGTTCGCGAGCAGGCGCACGAGCTGCGAGAGTCATCGCGGGTGGAGGCGGCGAGGCTCGCCGAGGAGGGCCGGCGCCTTTCCGCCGCCGCCCGGGAAGAGACCCTGGCCCGGCTGGTGGAGGAGAGCGCGTCGGTCCGCGAGAGGGCTCGCGTCCGATCGTCGCTCGCGGAGGAGCGGCTGCTCCTCGCCGAGAGGCGCCGCCTGCTCGAGGAGTTTCGGGGCGAGGTCCTCTCCCGGCTCCCCGGGCTCGCCACGCCGGCGCTCTTCACGCGACTGCTCGACGAGGCGCTCGGCGACGACGACGGCCAGAGCCCGCTCCGGGTGGTGGTGGACCCGGGGCAGTCGGCCGCTTGCCGGGCGTACCTCGCCGCATCTCGTCCCGGCGCCGCCGCCCGCTCGGAGGTCGTCGAGGCGACCGAGCCGAGGGGAGGCGTCGAGATCGAGGTGGGGAAGCACCTCTCGGTCGTCGACACGCTTCCGTCCCGACTCGATCGCGCCTGGCCTCGGCTGGAAGTCGAGATCTCGCCCATCCTCTTCGGAGGCGGCAATGGGCCGAAGTGACTTCGTCCTGGGCCGGCTAGGCGGCGCGCGCTCGCGGCTCCTCTCCTCCGGAGGGCTCCTGGATCTCTTGGCGCGGCCGGACCTCCTCTCCCGCCTGGAGCGGCTCCGGGCGTCGCTGTGGGGCGGCACCCTGCCCACTGCCCCGGCCGGTCGGGCGCCGGACCTCGACGCCCTCGAGGCATCCCTCGCCGAGGCTTTTCGCCGGGAGATCCGCTCCATCCTCGAGGACCTCGGCGGCCTCCCGAAGCGGCTCTTCCGCTCCTTCCTCCTCTTCGATGACGCAGCGAGCCTGAAGGGGCCCTTTCGGGCGCTTGCGCGCGGGAAGAAGCCGGAGGAGGCGGCGAGCCTCGTCGAGCCCTCCGCCGGGCTCGGGAGCGAGGTCCTCCTCGACCTGGTCGCCACGAACGACGCGTCGGCGGCCGCGGCGCGGCTCGCCGAGGCGAAGAGCCCCTTCGCGCCCGCGGTGGCCGCGCACGCCGGCGAGCTCCGGAAGCCCGGGGGGCTCTTCCGCCTCGAGGTCGCCCTCGACCGCGTGGCCTTCGAGGCCGTGGAACAGGACGCGCGAGGCCCGGGAGCCGACCGGGCGGTGCTGCGCGAGCTCGCGGGCGCGCGGGCCGATCTCGCGAATGCGCGGCTGCTCCTCGCCTTGGCGGGCGCGCCGGAGGCTGACGAGTTCCGCATGCCCGGAGGGCTGCGGATCGGCGAGGGGGCCTTCCGCGAGATGGCCGGGCTCGCTGGCCCCCCTCTCGCGCGCCGGCTCGCCGGCGCGCTCCGTGACCTCGTTGGCCTCTCGGAGAGGGCGTCCGCGCTCCTCTCCGACCCACTCAAGGCCGACCACCTCGTGGCGCGCGCCCTCGCTAGAAAAGCGCTCACCCTGGCGAGGGGCCTGCCCCTCACACTCGCCGTCCCCTGCGCCTTCGCCCTGGCGCTGGGGGAGGAGCTCAAGCGGGTGCGCCTGGCGCTCCGCGGCACCGAGCTCGGGTTTCCCCCGGCTTTGCTCCTCGACCTCATGGAGGCGTGACGTGAGCGCTAACCCCTCGACACCCCCTTCCCCGTCGGCGCGCGCGGCGAGCCCCTCCGCCTCCCGGACCCTCTGCATCGTCACCCGGCCCGGCGAGGCGTTGGGCTTTCGGCTCGCCGGCGTGCCCGTCGAGGAAGTGGCCGAGGGAGAGGAGATCCAGAGGATGCGGGCCCTCCTCTCCAACCCGGCGCTCGCGGTGCTCGCCGTCGAGACCGCGGTTCTTGGTTGCGTCCCCGAGCCGCTCCTCAAGCGGGCAGCGGAGCGCGGCCTCCCGGTGGTCCTGCCCTTCACCCTCCCGAGCCGGCTCTCGGAGGCCGCCGGCGGACGGGCCTACGTGGCGGCGCTCATCCGCCGCGCCATCGGCTACCACGTGAAGCTCGAGGAACGCCGGTGACCGCCCGGGTCACGCGCGTCGCCGGTCCCACGACCTCGGTGCGCGGCCTTTTCGGCGTGGCCTTGAACGACCTCGTCCTGGTGGGGGAGGAGCGGCTCCTCGGCGAGGTGGTGCGGATCGAGGGCGACCTCGCCACCGTCCAGGTCTACGAGGACACCTCCGGGATGCGCCCCGGTGAGCCGGCGGAGACGACCGGGGGCCCGCTCGCCGCCGAGCTCGGGCCGGGCCTCCTCGGGCTCGTGCTCGACGGCGTGCAGCGCCCACTCGAGGCCCTCGCGGCACGCCAGGGCGACTTCCTCGCCCGCGGCGCGAGCCTCCCGGCGCTCAACCGAACCCGCACCTTCCGCTTCGACCCGGCTCTCGTGCCCGGCCAACGGATCCGGGGCGGTGAGGTCCTGGGCCGCGCCACGCCGCTCGGCGGGCCGCCCGGTCGGCCGGAGACGGTCCTCGTCCCGCCCGGGACCGCCGGCCGGGTGGAGGGAGTGAAGAGCGGTGACTTCCGCGTGGACGACCCGGTCGCGAGCCTGGAGGGGGGAAGGACGCTCTCCATGATGCACCGCTGGCCCGTCCGGCGGCCGCGTCCGGTGGCCCGGCGGCTCCCACCGGACGTCCCCTTCCTCACCGGGCAGCGGGTGCTCGACTGCTTCTACCCGGTGGCCTGCGGCGGCACCGCCATCGTGCCTGGCGGCTTCGGGACTGGAAAGACGGTGCTCGAGCAGAGTCTCGCGAAGCACGCCTCCGCCGACGTCATCATCTACGTGGGCTGTGGGGAGCGGGGCAACGAGATGGCGGAGGTGCTCGACGAGTTCCCCCGCCTCGCAGACCCGAGAAGCGGCCGGCCGCTCCTTGAGCGGACCGTCCTTGTGGTGAACACCTCCAACATGCCGGTGGCGGCCCGCGAGGCCTCCATCTACTTCGGGGTCACCCTCGCCGAGTACTTCCGCGATCAGTCCCTGCAGGTGGCCCTCATGATCGACTCCACCTCGCGGTGGGCCGAGGCGCTGCGGGAGATCTCCTCCCGCCTGGAGGAGATGCCGGGTGAGGAGGGGTACCCCACCTCGCTCGCCTCTCGCGTGGCCCAGTTCTACGAGCGGGCCGGCCGCGCCGTGCCGCTCTCCGGGGAGGGAGAGGGGTCGGTGACGGTGGTGGGAGCGGTCTCCCCCCCCGGCGGCGACTTCTCCGAGCCGGTGACCCAGTCCTCGCTGCGCGCCAGCGGGGCCCTCTGGGCCCTCTCGGCCGACCTGGCACACCGGCGGCACTTCCCGGCGGTGGACTGGGGGCTCTCCTTCAGCCTGGACGCCCCCCGGCTCGAGGACTGGTTCCGGCGGGAGGGCGCCCCGGACTGGGTGGAGCTGCGCGACGAGGCCATGCGCCTCCTGCAGCGGGAGCGCGAGCTCTTGGAGATCGCCCAGCTCGTGGGGGTGGAGGCCTTGCAGGACTCGGAGCGGGTGGCCATCGAGTCGGCCCGGCTGCTCCGCGAAGGGTTCCTCCGCCAAAGCGCACTCCTCGCCGCCGACGCCTCCTCCCCACCCGCGAAGACGGTGGCGCTGCTCCGCGCCTTTCTCCACTTCCATCGGCAGGCCGCCGACGCGGTGGGGCGTGGCGTGCCGCTCCGCGCCATCCTCGACTCCCGGCTCGACGAGCAACTCCTGCGGCTCCCGGAGGCCACTGCCGCCGAGGCACCGGGCGCGGCCGCCGCGGTGACCCGCGCCGTCGACGAGACCCTCGCCTCCCTGGAGGCCGTCCTGTGACCGATCTCGTCACCCGAAGGCTCCGCACCGTCTCCGCCGTCCGCGGACCGCTCCTCTTCCTGCGCGGCGCCGGGCGGGCCCGGCTCGGGGAGATCGTGAGGATCCGGGGCGCGGGCGAGGAGCGCCGCGGCCAGGTCATCGAGGTGAGCGAGGATTTCGCCGCCGTCCAGGTCCTCGAGGAGACGCGGGGCATCTCCCCGGACCGCGCCGAGGTGGAGCTTTCCGGGGAGGTGGCCAGCCTCCCGGTCTCCCGCGAGATGCTCGGGCGCACCTTCGACGGCACCGGCGTCCCGAGCGACGGGCTGCCCGCCCCGATCCCCGAAGCGCTCCTCCCGGTCCACGGCGCCGCCATGAACATCGTGCGGCGTGAGAAGCCTTCCGAGTTCATCGAGACCGGGATCTCGGCCATCGACGGCCTGAACACGCTGGTGCGCGGGCAGAAGCTCCCCATCTTCTCCTGCGCCGGCCTGCCGGCCTCCCGCCTCGCCGCCCAGATCGTGCGGCAGGCGCGGGTGCGAGGGGGCGAGCCCTTCGCGGTCGTATTCGCAGCAGTGGGCGCCCCGTTCCGGGAGTCGCAGGAGTACCTCGAGTCCTTCGCCTCCTCGGGGACGCTCGACCGCACGGTGGTGTTCCTGAACCGCGCGGACGACCCGCCCATCGAGCGCCTGCTCACGCCCCGCTGCGCCCTCACCTGCGCCGAGCACCTCGCCTTCCGTCACGGCATGCACGTGCTCGTGGTGCTCACCGACATGACCGCCTACTGCGAGGCGCTGCGCGAGGTGGCCCTCGCCCGCGAGGAGCTCCCGGGGCGCCGGGGGTACCCCGGCTACCTCTACACCGACCTGGCGAGTCTCTTCGAGCGGGCGGGCAGGCTCTCGGGGCGGCCCGGCTCCCTGACCCAGCTCGCCGTCCTCACCATGCCGGACGACGACCTCACCCACCCCATCCCTGACCTCACCGGATACATCACTGAGGGGCAGATCGTCCTGTCGCGGGACCTCGACCGCAAGGGGGTGTTCCCGCCCATCGACGTCCTTCCTTCCCTCTCCCGCCTCATGGGGCTCGGCGCGGGCGAGGGGCGCACCCGAGAGGACCACCGGGCACTCGCCGACCAGCTCTACGCCTTCTACGCCCGCGGAGTGGACGTGCGCGGGATGGCCGCCATCGTCGGCGTTGCCAACCTGGGCGAGGACGAGCGCCGCTTCCTCGACTTCGCGGACCGCTTCGAGCGGCAGCTCGTGCACCAAGGCGGCGCCTTCCGGACGCTCGAGGAAACCCTCGCCCAGGGCTGGCGCCTGCTCGCCGCCTTCCCTCCATCGGCTTTGACCCGCGTGAAGGCGAGCCTGGTCGAGCGCTACCGGCCGAAGGAGGCCCCGTGAGCGGCACCCCCACCACGCGGATGGGTCTCCTTGAGGCGCGCTCCCATCTCGGCGTGGCGCGGAAGGGCGCACGCCTCCTCCGCAGCAAGCGGGAGGTCCTCGCCGGCGAGTTCTTCCGCCTCATGAGGGAGGTGCTGGAGGGTCGCGCGCAGCTCGACCAGTCGCTGCTTGATGCGGCGCGGGCCCTCGCAGTCGCCCGGGCGCGGGACGGGCGGGAGGCTCTCGCCTCCGCGGGGGCCGCCGGCGAGCGGGAGATTCCCGTGGAGGTGACGCACCGACGCGTGTGGGGGGTTCCCGTGCCTCGGGTGGACGCGCCCCGCCTCCTCCGGTCGGCCGCCGGCCGCGGCACCTCGCCGGTGGGAGCGAGCCTCTCCGCTCTCGAGGCGGCCCGCCGGCACGAGGAGGCGCTCGAGGTGCTTCTCGGCATCGCTTCCCGGGAGCTGCACCTGCGGCGCCTGGGCGATGAAATCCAGCACACCTCGCGGCGGGTGAACGCCCTCGAGCAACTCCTCGTCCCCAGGCTCGACGGCGACGCATCCCGGATCGAGCAGGCGCTCGAGGAGCGCGCGCGCGAGGACGCCGTGCGCCTGAAGCGCTTCCGGGGGCGGAGGAGCGGGTAGCGCCGGAGAGGGGTCTACCGCCTCCGAGCCTTGCCCTTCCGGGCGCGCGACTTCTTGGCGCCGGACTCCTTGGCGCGCAACTTCGACGCCTTTGCCTTCGCTGGACGCCCCCGAGGTTTTCGGGCCGCCGGCCGCCCGGCCTCGCTACGCGGCGGCAAGGCCTGGGAACCGGAGGGATGATCCCGGAGCCAGAGGAGGAGGTCCAGGTAGGAGAGGGTGCCGCGGATCCGGTCGCCCTCGTCCACTACCACGAGCGCTCCCACCCGCTCATCGGCGAAGGTCTCGAGCACGTCGGCCGTCGTCATCCCGACCCGCACGGAGATCGGGTCCGGCGTCATGACCCCGGAGACCGGCTCGGAGAGGGCCTCCACCGTGGCCTGAGTAAAACCGTAGAGGTCGGTCCCGAGCCGCGCCCGCAGGTCGCGCTCCGAGAGGATGCCCACTGGCCGGCCGGAGTCGTCGACGACCGGCAGGTGGCGGAAGCCGCCCTTCAGGAGAGCCTCGGCCGCTTCCGCGAGCGTCGAGTCCGGACCGAGCGTCTCCGGGTCCGGGGTCATGAGCGCCTCGACCGCCATGTCCTGAAAAGGACCAGGGTCCGCCATGGAGCACCTCCCTCGGGGGAAAAGGTTGCACCGGAGCGTCGAGCCCTCAACTTTTTCGCCAGCGGCCTCGGCGCGGCGAGTGCGCGGCCCTTGCACGGGGCCTCTTTGGACCGCCCGCACCCCGCCGGGGTCCACCTAAGAGGGACGGGGCCGAGAGAGTCTGGAGGCGCAAAATGGAGGGAGGCTGCCGGTTCCCCGCGCTCTCCTCGGCCCGGCGTGAACCCAGAGGCTTTCTATGGACGGGTTCCAGATCGCCTTCCTCGTCCTCGCGGCGGTGGTCGTCGGAGCGCTCCTCCCGCTCCTCGTGCAGCTCTACCTCGCCCTCCACCACCTCCGGCGCGGCCTCGAGGAGACCACCCGCGACGTGAAGAGAGTGGCCGAGCGCTTCGACCGGCTGAGCGCCGGCCTGGAAAAGGACGGAAGGCTCGACGCCATGGCCTCCGCCGTTCTCACCCTCTCCGACCTGGCCCTCGAGCTTCGCGAGATCCTGAAGATCGCGAGCGCGGTTTCAGGGGCGGTCGCGCCAGCGTTGGCCGCGGCCGTCCGCGCCTGGAGGGCCGAGCCCGCTCGGGCGAGCGATCCAATCCCGGGCCCCGACGGCCCCGGCGGCGAGGAATCGAACCACGAGCCCAAGAAGGAGGTTTCGCCATGAGAGAGTACCCGAACGGCAGCACTGGAGCGGGGAGCGTCCTCCTCGCGTTTCTGGCGGGCGCCGCGGTCGGCGGCGTCGCCGCCCTCCTCCTCGCCCCCGGCTCCGGCGAGCACACCCGCCGCCGGCTGGTGGAGCTCGGCGACGAGGCGCGGGACCGACTCGGGAAGGTTCCGGTCGCAGTCCACGAGGCGGAGAAGGCTGCGGTGAGCGCCTTCAACGAGGCGATGAAGAAGGCCTAGAGCCGAAGGGGGACGCAGGAGGGCCACGCGCTCGTCCGTTGCCGGAGCGCGGCGATCCGCCTTGGGGCGCAGATTTTTCCGGCGGAGGGCCGCGGGTCGGCGCCTCTAACATCCGAGAATCGCTCGAAGGCGTTGCTCGTTCTCCAGGGGCACGGAACCTGCTAATTTCGCTCGTTTCCCGGCCACTTCGACCATGAGCGCGCAAAGCCACCGCGAGATCCCCTACAACTACACCTCCGCCGACGACCGGCAGGCCGTCTCCATGCTCCTCGGCCGGGGGCTCTGGCAGAAGCTCGAGGAGCTTCGGGCCCGCCGCGTCACCGGACGCTCCGCCCGCCTCCTCATGAGGGTGTTCGGCGAGGTCCTCGTCCACCGCCGAAACCCCTACCTCCGCCAGGAGCTCGTCGAGAGCCGGCCCCGGCGAACCCTCTTCTTCCGCGAGGCGGAGACGAACCTGCGGACCATCCAGGAGAACGCCCGGGCGGAGTCCCTGATCCTCGAGGTGCTCGCCGAGTGCCGGAGGCTCCTCGACGCCTTTCGCGAGGAGATCGAGAAGGCTCCCGAGGTCGAGGCCAAGGTCCGCCGCGCGCTCGGTGCCGTCGTCGGGAAGGAGAACGTCCTCTTCGACCCCTTCACGCTCGTCTCCCACGCCACCGACGCCACCGACTGGCGCCTGTACCTCCCGCTCGCGGTCGTCACCCCGACCGCCGAGGAGCAGGTGGCTCCGCTCCTCTCCGCCATCCGCGGACTCGGCCTCCACGCCATTCCGCGCGGGGCCGGCACCGGGCTCACCGGCGGTGCCATCCCGCTCCGCCCGCACTGCGTGATGGTGAACACCGAGAAGCTCGACCGCATCCGGGGCATCGAGACCCGCACCTTCGCCCTCGACGGGGGCAGGACAGCGGAGGGGCAGGTCCTGTCGCTCGAGGCGGGCGTCATCACCGAGCACGCCATGGAGCACGCGGCCCACCGCGGTCTCGTCTTCGCCACCGACCCGACGAGCGCCTGGGCGTGCACCATCGGCGGCAACATCGCCGAGAACGCCGGCGGGAAGGACTGCGTCCTCTGGGGTACCTGCATCGACAACATCGTCTCCTTCCGCATCGCCATGCCCTCCGGGAAGACCTGGGTGGTCCGGCGCACGAACCACCCTCTGCGGAAGATCCTCCCGGAGGACGTGGTCCGCTTCGAGGTCGCGGAGGCCGACGGCTCGCCGGTGCGCGCCGTGGAGCTCAAGGGAAGCGACATCCGCAAGAAGGGGCTCTGGAAGGACATCACCAACAAGGCCCTCGGCGGCCTCCCCGGCGTCCAGAAGGAGGGCACCGACGGGGTCATCACCTCGGCGGAGTTCATCCTCTACCCGGCCTACCCCGAGCAGCGGACCCTGTGCCTCGAGTTCTTCGGCCCCGACTTCGACGAGGCGAGCGAGGTCATCCAGGAGATCGCCCGATCCATGCCGAACCGGGGCGAGGAGGCCCTCTCCGCCCTCGAGCACTTCGACGACCAGTACGTGAAGGCCATCGGCTACCAGGTGAAGGCGCCCCGGGCCGAGACGCCCAAAGCCGTCATCGTGGTGGACGTGGTGGGCCACACGCGGGAGCAAGTGGAGCGGGGGGTGGCGACCCTGCGCCGGATCCT
>Ga0335077_10008004_pt1 | contig 13107 bp, 11 predicted proteins | sample Lox_Sample_31_FD_207151 | JGI IMG/M metagenome (GOLD analysis project Ga0335077, IMG submission 207151) | Soil microbial communities from Loxahatchee National Wildlife Refuge, Florida, United States - Lox_Sample_3.1 | ecosystem: Environmental > Terrestrial > Soil > Wetlands | place: USA... | reverse complement strand
CGGCGGATACCAGTGTAAAGAATAAGCTGTCTCCCTGTTCACAAAGCCGTTCACTTCCAATCTCACAACATAATGTTGGAGCAACATTCTCTGCTTCTTGTTTGCATACCCAGTTCGCGTGTCCTTGGAACGCTCGGGCGGGGGCGTCTGCCGCCGGCGAGACAGAGGCCCAATCGGGGTAGAATCAAGAGCCAAGTGAGTGGCTAGGATTCGACTGGCAGCGAACAACAAAATGAAAGAGAAATCAAAAGACAACAAGATTTCCCGGGCGCTCAAGTGGGTCGGATATCTGACGGCGATCCTTTCGCTCTGTGCCACTCTCGCGGGGATCGCGAAAGTCGTGTACGGTCGCATGGAAACAAGGCGCAAAACCGACGCCCTCCTATCCGCCGAGGCCGTGCAATTGGAGTCACACGATTATAGGTCTGCATGGCGGACCCTTGAGCAGGCGGCTCAACTCATGCCGGATTCGCGCAAAGTCCAGGCTGCGCAAGAGTCTCTGGCGATGGCTTGGCTCGAAGACGTTCATCTGTCCGAAAAACAGAAATTCTCCGACGTCACGCAAAAACTCGAGCCAGTATTGACACGCGCCGTGGCTGCCGCGAAGCCCGGAGCGCGACGGGCCGACCTGCGCGCGCATATTGGCTGGGCGTATTTTCTCGAATCCCGGGACGGGCGGTTCGACCTGGACCCGGCCGGGCCTTACGCCGAAGCCGTTGCCGAGGACCACGACAATCCCTACGCGCAAGCCATGTGGGGCCATTGGATCCTCTGGCAAAACTGCGGCAAAATCAGCGAAGCCGCCGGCCACTTCACGGCGGCGCTAGCGTCTCACCGGCAGGGTGACTACGTTCGCCGCCTTCAACTGAGCGCGCTGTTGAACTGCCAAGACGATGAAGCTGCGCTGGAGACCATCCGGGTCGCGAACGCCATGCGGCAAGAACAGAGGACCATTGACGCGTGGTCGCGGGCGCACATCTATTCGCTTTACTATGGGTTTGATTCGGGAACTCCCAGAGTTATCCATATGGTCAACGCCGTCCCGCCCACCGAACACCTCGCTACTTTTCACTGGCTCTTTGACACCCAGGGTTCCGATGAAAACTCACAGAACGTCTCTCGATCCTTCTATATAGGGGTACTCGAGGAAGCAGCGGGCCATCGCGAAGAAGCTATCGCCAGTTATGGCGTGGTCGTCCGGCGAGTGACGAGCCACAGCGACCCTCTGTGGCAAGCCGCCGATACCGCCATCAAGCGCCTCTCCCGCTCGCACTAGTGCCGCGTTATGCGCAAGACGTGGTTAGGCCAATCAAATTCCAAGTCAGATTGAAAAGTGGCCCAGCCTGAAATAGGCTTTCAGAGTGAGGCCATCGATGCTTGGCGAGTCGCTCGGCAATTACCGTATCGTGTCCCAAGTCGGCGAGGGTGGGATGGGTAAAGTCTATCGTGCGCGAGACGAAGTACTGCAACGCGACGTGGCCATCAAGGTGTTGTCCTCCCGCACCGTGGCCGCAAAATCCTCCAAGGATTTCTTGCTCGAAGAAGCGCGCGCCGTTTCCGCGCTGAGTCACCCGAATATTTGCACCATTCACCAGGTGGGAGAAGCGGACGGCGGACTCTACATCGTCATGGAATTGATCGATGGCCAACCGCTGAGCGCGCTGATCGGGAAAGAGGGCCTGCCCGTCGAGTCGGTGCTGCGTTACGGGGTTCAGATCGCGCGCGCACTGGCGCATTCTCACAACAGGAACATTGTTCACCGCGACCTGAAGAGCGCGAATGTCATGGTGACTCCGGAAGGGCTCGTTAAGGTTCTAGATTTCGGCTTAGCCCGGCGGTTACGGCCAGAGGACCTGGCCGAATCGGGACAAACCATCGATAAACTGGAAGCTACGGTCGACAGCGCGACGGAAAGCACCGGGGGCCTGACGGGCACGCTGCCATACATGCCGCCGGAAGTCCTCCATGGCCAGGAAGCGGACCACCGTGGCGACATCTGGGCGTTGGGCGTCGTGTTGTACGAAGCGGCTTGCGGAAAGCTGCCGTTTCACGGCCGGACGGCGTTCGAGACCACTTCGGCGATCCTGCACGAACCGCCTCCAGCACTTCCGTCGTGGGTGCCCGGCGGACTCTGGGCTATCGTCCAGAAATGCCTCAGCAAGGAAGTGGCACAGCGCTATCAACGTGCCGGCGAAGTGCTGGCTGCGCTCGAAGCGGTTCACTCTGCTTCGGTTTCGGCTCCGGCCGCTCCGAGCGCACCGGCGGGGCCGACAACGACGGTGATGCGCGGAGTTCGCCACGTTGGAGTGAAAGAAGGAGACGTGTTGCTGCTGGTCGGCACAATGAAGGGAGCGTTTCTGTTGCACTCCAACGCGCAACGCTCGCGATGGGATGTAATTGGTCCTGCATTCCACGGCAACGCGATCTATTCCATGGCGTACGACGCCCGGGAGGGGCGGCATCGAATGTGGGCCTCTACTTCCGCATTCTGGGGCACCTTTTTGCGTTGTAGCGACGATTTCGGGAAGACCTGGACGAATCCTTTACAGGGCAACGTCAAATTTCCGGAGGATTGTGGGACCTCCCTGAAAAACATCTGGCAAGTTTGCCTCGGTCCGGAAAACAATCCGGAAACGATGTACTGCGGCGTCGAACCCGCCGCGCTTTTTGCTTCCCGCGACGCGGGAGAGACGTGGTCGCTGGTGCGCGGCCTGTTCGATCATCCGCACCGGCCGCGATGGCTGCCGGGGAATGGAGGGCTCGCTCTCCACACCATTTTGCTTGACCCTGCAAACGACCAGCGCATGTACGTGGCTATCTCCGCGGGTGGAGTCTACCGGACTGAGGACGGTGGCGGTACATGGCAGGCGCGCAACCGCGGCATTCGGGTCATGTTTCAACCGGACCGGTATCCGGAGTTTGGCCAGTGCGTGCACAAAATGGTTCTTCACCCTGCACGTCCCAATCGGCTTTTCCTGCAGCACCACTGGGGCCTGTATCGCTCAGACGATCATGCCGATTCCTGGCAAAACATTTCCAATGGGGTTCCCAGTGACTTTGGCTTTGCCATGCTGATGCATCCGCGCGATCCTGATTGCGTGTACATCGTGCCTATCGAATCGGATGAGTTTCGCTGCACCCCGGACGGAAGGTTGCGCGTTTACCGCACGCGCAATGCCGGGGCTTCCTGGGAACCATTGGCGCGTGGCTTGCCGCAAAAAGGAGCGTATGAAACCGTTCTGCGGGACGCCATGAACACCGACGGGCTCGAGCCCGCGGGAATTTACTTTGGAACGCGCAGCGGCGAACTGTTTGGCTCCATCGATGAAGGCAAGAATTGGAAAATGATCCTGAGCGGTTTGCCGCCCATCGTCTGCGTGAAAAGCGTTGTGGTGGGCGAGCCCCGCAGCGCACGGATGGCCGAAGCGGCACACGATGAGAGAAAATCTTCGGCACGAACGAAGCGAGCGAGCACCAGAATCAAGGCCAAGAGAGGCAAGCGTTAACATGGCCGTATTGTTTTGCATTCCGGGGCCGTTACGCGCTTTCTCTGGCGGATTGCAGCAAGTGGAAATCAAGACCTCTCCCGCTACAGTGCGCGACGCTTTGGACGCGCTTTACCGCGAGTGCCCCGGGATTCGCGATCGCCTGATCAACGAGGAAGGACAACTCCGCGAGCACATTAATATTTTTGTAGGCGATGAAAACATCCGGCAAACCGGATACTTCTCCACCGCCGTGCCTCCGGGCGTTGAGATTTCGATCATTCCCGCTGTGAGCGGCGGCTGACGCCAGAGCCTGTGCTGGCGAGCCATAGTTGCCTGGCCGCGTTCTGGCCGCGTTCTCTGGCCGCGTTCATCGTTGACTTCACCAAAGGCTAAACATACGATGCCGGGTAAAGGGGGAAGGGGGAAGGGGTTCTTCCCCATGACGACAGATGGAGCAGGTCACGATTCGCTCATAGGCCAAGCGCTCGGCCATTACCGTATCACAGAAAAAATCGGCAGTGGCGGCATGGGTGTGGTATATCGCGCCCGCGACGAGCACCTGGACCGCAGAGTCGCCATCAAAGTGTTGCGGCCTGGGACTCTTGCGGACGAATCGAGTCGCCGACATTTCCGCTTCGAAGCGTTGGCCCTCTCCAAACTAAACCATCCGAACATTGCCACCATCTACGATTTCGATACCCAACAAGATTTGGATTTCCTGGCGATGGAATATATCCCCGGAACCACTCTCAGCGATCAGCTGCTCGCCGGACCGCTCCCCGAAAAAGAGATCACGCGGATAGGAGCGCAGCTGGCCAAAGGCTTGGCGGCTGCACACGAGCAGGGGGTTATACACCGGGATCTAAAGCCAGGCAATCTGCGACTCACACCTGACGGCTGGCTGAAAATCCTCGACTTCGGACTTGCCAAGCTGGTCCATCCAAAGAGCGTGGGTGTCACCACCGAGACGCTAACCGAGACCCAAAGTGTCGCAGGTACGCTGCCTTATATGGCCCCCGAACAGCTGCTAGGCGAAAAAGTGGATGCGAGGACCGATATTTACGCAATGGGTGCGGTTCTTTACGAGATGGCCACCGGACAGCGGCCTTTCCCTCACGGCCACGGGCCGAGCCTGATTGACGCCATCCTTCACGAGTCGCCCACACCACCGAGCAAACTGAGCCCTGGCATCTCTGCTGCACTGGACGCTGTAGTCACGAAAGCACTGCAGAAGGACCCGCTGTGTCGTTACGCCTCGGCTGAGGAGTTGCTTCAGGATCTGGAACAGCAGCAAGCGCCCCAGGTAGCAGGTGCCTTGCGCCCGAGCGCAGGGGCGACGACCCAAGTCTGGCGCCGGCTCTCGCGGCGACAGAAGACAGCTGCGTTTCTTTCGGTCATGATGGCGTGCACTTTGGCCTTCGTTCTGTGGAGCCACAGCGGGACGACGGCCCTGGCATTCGCCCCACGCGATTACGTTCTGATCAGCGATTTCGAGAACCAGACCGGGAATCCTGTCTTTGACCTATCCCTGAATACGGCCCTGGCTACCAGCCTGGAGCAGTCCAGCCATGCCAACGTCTATCCACGAGCGCGGTTGAAGGAGACCCTCGGGCGCATGGAAAAACCGAGCATCGAGCACATTGACGAAGCACTAGCCCTAGAAATTGCGGAACGCGAGGGTATCAAAGCCGTAGTCGTGCCAAGCATCGTCGGCGTCGGGGAACGTTACAGACTGGCAGTTCGACTTCGCGCGGTTTCTTCCGGCAGGGACTTCAAAACGGAAGTTTCACGTGCCAAGGGTAAAGAGAAAGTGCTCGACGCGGTGGACGAGTTGGCCAGGGACATTCGCAGAGACCTCGGAGAATCGCTTCAGAAGATATCTGAAACCAGCAAGCCCCTGGCTGAGGTGACGACCCAGTCGCTGGAAGCGCTAAAGCAGTATTCCTTGGCTATCGAAAAACACCGTGCGGGCGAGGCACAAGAAGCAAAAACATTCTACGAGAACGCGTTGAGTATCGATCCCACGTTCACCGCGGCGCGGGCATCCCTTGGCATGCTGCACCTGGACCAGGCGGCGCTCGGCACGCCCCAATTTGACGCCGAACTGGGCAAGCGACTGTTGAGCGAGGCGGTGCAGCATGTCGCAAACCTGACGGACAAAGAAAGGTATGGGATTTTGGCGTTTCACGCACAGTGGGTGGAGCACGACCCAGAGAAAGCCGTGCGCTACTTCAAAACTCTGCTCGCCATCTATCCCGAATACCCCGTCACATTTTCTAATCTCGCGTGGGTCTACAGAAGCATGGGGAGATACGATGACTCTATTGCGGCTGCCAAGGAAGCCATCCGACTTGACCCACGCCTGCTGATTGCGTACTTGAACCTGGCGGGTATCCAACTGTACCAACTGGGAGACGTGAAATCGGGCCTGGAGACATGCCAGCAGGCGCTCCAGGTGGATGCACGCAATGCCGCGGCTCACGATTGCGTGGGTTGGGCATTCATGGGCAAAGGGGATTGGGCTCAGGCGCAAGCGGCATTTGAAAAAGCCGTCGCTTTTAATCCGCAGGACACTCTCTCTCGTTTCCGACTGGCGCACGCCCATCGGCTTCAGGGTCATTATCAGCAGGCGGTGCAGGCACTCGAACCCATTCTCAAGATCGATCCCAGCGATGCCTCCACCTTGTACGACTTGGGAGTGGCGTACGAACTGATGGGAGAGCACGAGAAAGCACACGAGCACTTTCTGCACTTCCGGGAGCAGATGGAGGCAGAGTGGAAGAAGAATCCGAAGAACGCAGATATAGCGTTTTCGCTCGCGGCGGTTCACGCACGTCTCGGTGCAGACCAGCGCTGTTGGTCGTTCGCTCACAAGGGCCTGGCTCTCGATCCCAGCAGGCATTTCGAGTACGCGACGATTCTCAGCTTGGAACAGCGCAAACGCGAGGCCGTCGAGCAGCTTCAAGAAGGAATCCAAAATGGCTACCGGAATTATATATGGATTAAGATCCACCCCGACCTGCAGCCTCTGTACGGGGAGCCGCGGTTTGAGAAGCTGCTCGCAGAAGCAATCAAGAGCTGACGTTTGATGACGGCGCTTGTTTCTTTCACCTTCCACACTCTGCACCAAGTGTCCGCGGTTTTCGATGAGGGAGTTCGCTACGCGGAGAGCGCCCTGGCGTTCATGTGGCGCTTCATGGAGTGAATTTCGGCTTCGAATTTCTGGAGGTTGCTGCTGCCATAGGGGAGCACGCCGCCGAGGCCGGAGTGGAATTCCACAGCCTTGGTTTCCGCAGCAATCCTACAGATATTGGCCGCCGAGAGGCCGCCACCGGGCATGATGACCATACGCCCCGCGGCGGCTTCCACGAGCTTTTGCAATCTGGCAGCACCTTCCGAGGCGTTGGCGGCACCGCCAGAAGTGAGGATGCGAGTGCATCCCGTTTCGACCACGTCTTCGATGGCGCGGAAGAGGTCCGCTGTGTCGTCAAAGGCGCGGTGAAAAGTGACTTCGAGAGGTCGTGCCCAATCGACGAGTTCCCTAGTGCGTTCGACATCGACGGAACGGTCGGGTCGAAGAACGCCGAGCACGATGCCATCCAAGCCAAGATCGCGGGCAACGGAGATGTCCCGCTTCATGGCGGCAAATTCGTTGTCGTTGTAGACGTAGTTTCCGGCGCGCGGGCGGATGATGGGGAAGACCGGGATTTCCACTTCTTCATGGACTTTGCGCATGGCGGCGACGTTTGGCGTGAGACCTCCGATAGCGAGTTCCGCGCTGAGTTCGATGCGGTCCGCGCCGCCGCGCTCCGCTGCAAGAGCAGCGTCGAGGGATTCGACAGTGATTTCGAGGAGAAGTTGTGTCGCCACACGAGCCTCACAGCGGGGGAGGGGTGGTCTGCCTTATATACTCCTCGTTGTAGCCGGATGCAACAGTTGTCCTCGGCTGTGTCCTCACCCTTTCGGGCGTAGGAGAAATGCGGCTTGAAGCCCGCCGATGGTTTGGCGGCCACGTGCCTCAAGGCCGCTACGCGAGGGATGTTCGCTTGGCGAACTTTTCTTCCCAGCGGATGCGCCCGGTCATCTGCATGACTACAAAGAGCGTCAGGATGGCGCCAATCGTGATGGCCAGGCCAGTGAATCCCTCGAAGAAGAAGGCGTAAGAAAACAGCACCAAATAGATGAGCTGTGATAGCGCGGCATCCACCAGGGCAAAGCGCAGATTCACCACCAGGCGGAGATACGTCACCACCAGAAAAATGGAAACCGCCGACGAGATCACAAAGGCCCCGTGAATCGAGATGTGATCGGCGAGATAGGCCAGTAGCAGGTGGAAGGCGAAGAAGGCGGCGGCGAGGAAAAAATAGTTCATAGGATGCAGGTCGATGCTGCGCAGAGTCGTGAGAATGAAGGTCATGAAGAAGAAAAAGAAGAGGGAAACCGGCGCGAAGTAGCTGATCTCTCCCGCGAGCGGTCCGGGTTGCAACTTTTCCGGCATTTTCAGGGCGATGTCAAAACCGGAAATCATGTTCTGGTAGTCCCATTGGAGTTCCCAGCCGTTGGCGGTGGCGCGCTTGGTTGTAGGAGAGAGGGAATTGTCCGGGAAATCGAAACCGGAAAAATCCGTTCTCAGCAACATGTGAAAATCGTTTGCCTGCGCGACGCGCCCGCTATTCCGCGAATCGGAAGGAGATGCTCCCTCCGTTCCGAGACGGTAGCGCCAGCTTCGTTGGCCTTGCGAGTGGTACGTCGTTTTTAATACGCCCTGCGCCCCGGCAGGGATCACAGCGCGCGCGACGACTTCGTTGCCGCCAATGGTGACCGGCAATGGCTTGCCCTCGAGGTACATCGCTAACCCGTCGTAGACTGCTTCCTTTGCGGGGAGCGGCAGGCGAAACTCGAAAGTCTGTTCGCTCGAAGTCGGGTTGCGGAACGCGTGCGTGCCTTCGAAGTTGACGCGGTAGGTGCTGAACCAGAGCAACCCCTTCTGGCGGTAATCCACGTGAAGATCGGCCTGGATGCGGCTGGAATCGAGCGGCACCTGTTTCGAGAATTCGCGTTTTTCCTGGCGCGTCACCGTTTTTCCATTTTCGTCCGCAGTGACGGTCTGCAATTCCTGCCAGACGTACTTGATTTCCGGCGGGGCCTGCACCTGGGGCGCGCCCCAAGTCGAAGCCACGCGGCTGTAAAGGGAAGAGCCGGCGTTGTCGCTGCGGATTACGAGAGTGGTGCCGAGGATGGCCCAAGCCATGGAAGTACAGAGAAAGATGAGAACAATGGCGCCGATGCGTTTGATCATGAGAAGCACCTTTCGAGGGAAAACCGCCGCTGACGGCAGGGTAGTGAAGTAGATTGGCATTGTCAAGTACTTTGTAATGCAAAGGAAAGCGGCCTGCCGGCTTGCTCTTCGAGGCCGAACACGGATTTGTGGCACACTCAGCAGAGATCCGTGGCATGAGTCCAGGAGATGGCTGCTTTATGCGAACATGTCTTTGTTCTTCGATTTTCGTTTGTGTGTTGATTGTTCTTTTCCTGAATCTGACATTTGCCGCCGCACCTTCCGTTCTATCTGCGACGGCGGCACAGTCCAAGAGCGCGGAAGTGGTGAAACAGGCCGGGCCGAGCCCGACTCCCGACAACCGTTTCAAGGCAGACATCCTGGTCGTGCTCGCGCACCCCGACGACGAAACATTGGTCGCGGGATACCTGGCGAAAACGGTTCTCGATCAAAGCAAACGGGTGGCGGTGTTGTTTGCGACTCGGGGCAATGCAGGGGACAACGAGGTGGCCTACGAACAGGCTGCATCGCTCGCGGCGGTTCGGGAGATGGAAGGACGCAGCGCGCTGACGTCGATTGGGGTAACGAACGTATGGTTTCTGAATGCGCCGGACACGCCTGCGCAATACGAGCACGACGTATTGCGGTCCCTCGAGGCGTGGAATCACGGCTCCGTGCTGGGCGAAGTGGTCCGGATTATGCGTCTCACGCGGCCCGCGGCGGTGATCACGTTTTTGCCGGTGGTAGTGGCTGGCGAAAACCATGAAGATCACCAGGCTGCAGGTGTGATCGCCACGGAGGCGTTTGACATGGCCGGGGATCCAACGCGGTTTGCCGAGCAAGTGGCCTTTCCCGATGACCGAACGGGCTACGGCAACCTGAAAGAGGGTTTGCGCCCGTGGCAGCCGCAAAAGTTGTATTACTTTTCCGATGCTTCGCACACGGACTTTCTGGAAGGAAAAGGGCCCAGGTATTCCCTGAGCGAAGTTTCTGCCGCGCGCAAAGTTCCGTACTATCGGTTGAAGGCGATCGAAAGCAGTTTCTATCTGACACAGATCGGAGTTGGCGAGGCCGGGAAAAGGGCTGTGGAGACCGGCAATTTCAAGGAGTTTGAAGCTCCGGAGTTGTTTGTCCTGGGAAAGTCGCTTGTGGGCGGGTCGGTCACCGGGGAGATTCTCGAAGGAGTGACGCTGAACGCGGTGCCGTTTGTGGCAACGCGCGGCTACCTGCCGCAGACTGGCTCGGAAATTGCGGTGGAGCTTGGCGGACCGTGGCACTTCTATGGAGAATTCTGGGAAGCGCACAATTTGGAGCACCTTGGGCGCCTGCTGCCGGCGCCGGAAATTGCCGTGGAGGGCGGCGGAATCCTACCCGTGCCGTTGCTGCTGTACAACAATTCGAACGGCGACCAGTGGATTACTCTCAAGATGAATCTGCCGCGCGGCTGGACAGAGAAAAATGGAACAGCGCGATATCCCGTGAGGGCGCATGAAGTGTATCCGGTCATGACGGTGCTGGTGGCACCGTCGAACAAGAAAGCGGTGTGGCAGGAGTTGCAATTCCATGCCGAAGCGGAGGGCCAGGCTTCTTCGGCGGCGCTCAGGATATTTCTGGGAGAAGGCGGCGCACAGTAGGTTCGGGGCGCGCTGTACAGAGATCGTGCGGGTGCACGTAGCACCCGATTCCATGGGGAGTCGCGGAGTGCTCTCAAGTGCGATGCCAGGCACATCCCCCTTGCCCTCGCGTTGTGGTAGGCTTCTGTCGACTACAGCTGGTCTCTTCCCACGAGACGTAGGACAGCAGGGAACATCCGCAAAGGAGACCCCGTATGAAACCCAGCAGAACGTTTGCAGCAGTGAGCATCGCCGCAATGGCGCTGGTGATGTATGCATGCGAGAAGCCGTACCATCAGCCGGAAGAAAAATATATCCTGGTTGCCGCGAATGTGAACATACCGTACTGGCAGGATGCACAAGCAGGATTGACGGATATCGGCAAAACGACGGGCGTGAAAGTCGATTTGGTCGGGCCGACGACGTTTTCGCCAGCCGATCAACTGGCTGCCTTCAAGGACGCGGTGGCGCAGCATCCGTCGGGCATCTTGGTTTCCGTGTCCGATCCGAAGTTGTTCAAGGAACCGATCGATGCGGCCATCCTGCAAGGATTGCCGGTGATCTGTATCGATGCCGATGCGCCGGAATCGCATCGCGTTTTGTTTATCGGCACGGATAACTTCCGCGCTGGCGCGGAGAGCGGAAAGCACATGGCGACGTTACTGGGGGGGCAGGGGCGAGTTCTGATCATCGGACTGAGCGGGCAACTCAATACAGAGGAACGCCTTCGGGGCGTGAATGATGCCCTGAAGAGTTATCCAGGGATCAAGGTCATCCAGACCGTCGACGACAAGGGAGACGCGCGAAACGCCTACGATGCTGTGTCCGCGCTGCTGCAGAAGCATGAAAAGATCGATGGCATAATCGGCCTGGAGGCTTCCGGCGGGGCGGGAGCGGCCGACGCGTTGCACCGCATGGACCTCACGGGAAAGATCAAGATTGTCGCGTTCGACAAGGACCCGCAGACTTTGGAAGGGATCGAGCGCGGGTGGATCACGGCGACAGTGGCGCAGAAGCCGTACGTGATGGCGTTTTATGGCGTAAGGTTCCTGGACGATCTGCATCACAACGTGGTGCACGAGTTCAAGGACTGGGCCACAGCCCCAGCTCCCCCGCTGCCTGTGTTTGTAGACACGGGCACGGCGATCATCGACCAGGGCAATCTGGCGGCGTTCCGTAAGGCGCTGTCGGAACATCCTAAACCGAACATGTAGTTTGCTTGTGCGGCTTACGCGAGTGCGTAGGCTGCGAATGAGACGAGCGAAGCGACGCCGAGCGCCGAGCCGAGCACCGCGCCGGCCAGCACGTCGCTCAGAAAGTGCATGCCCAGAACGATCCTCGAGAGGGCAATACTGACCGCAAGGAAATAGAGCGGACCTTCCAGAGTCGGATAGAAGAAACTCAGCACCAGAGCGGTGGAGAACGCCGTCATGGTGTGCCCGGACGGAAAGGAAAACTGGTCGGGAGGGAGGATGCTGGCCCAGCAGTGGGGCTGGAGATAGCAGGGCCGCGGGCGGTGGCTGAGTTTCTTCAAGGCTTTGAAGACGACGATGCCGACGATGGCGGCCGAACCGGCGCTTCCGACCGCCGCATAACCGCGTGCGCCACCAAAAGCAAGAAGCAGGGCGCCGAGGCTATACCACAGCCAGCCGTCACCCATGCGCGTGGCAGTGAGCATCCAGAAGCGAATCCAACGCGGCGCCTTCCAGCTGTTCATCCTCCGCATTACGCGGTGGTCCCGATTTTCGATGTATCCCCAGACGGTTTTTGCCACTGCCACGACAACCTCTCAACCAGCCCAGTTGGCCTCAAAACCGGAATCGACTTCCCAGAGCATGCGCAGCCGCCGGGCTTCTCCAATCAGCAGCGCGGTCCATATCCGACAAAAGCGAACTTCGTTCATCCAGTGGCTGGCCGTGATCAAAGGTACGAGTGCGGCCAGGGGAAAAAGGGTGGCAAGCCAGGGTTTCTCCTGGAACAAGGCGCCGGCGAAACGAAAGATGTCCGCGGTGAGTTTTGCGAAACTCCCATGCGCACCATGGATGACGCCGAGACCCGCACGGAGACCAGCAAAAAACTCCTCCACAGTGCGGGCACCAGGAACTTCCGTGAACGTCCGGGCCACGCCCGCAAGCGTGTGCGAGTCGCTGCCCCCCACGCCGATCTTTCCGAGCCTGCTCGCCAGGCGCTCGGCGCTGTGGTTCGCTTCCGTCCACATCTGGCCGTTGCGCACTTCCAAGGCCGGAACGTAGGATGCAAACCAATTGAAATCCTCTTCTTCGCGCCTGCCCGTCAGGCCGGAGAAGACGTGGTTGACGCTGAAGAAAATCTTACGCTCGGTAAGATACATGAGGAGCGTTATAAAATCGTTGCGACGTCGCTGAATTTCCGCGTGGTCCTTTTCGGAGATGGCGTAGACTCCCAAGTGCATTTCGGTGCCGCTGGGCATGCGCACGGTGACTTCCTCGCTCAGGAAAAAGTCTGGGTATTTGCGAAGAGCGCCCGCGGCGTCGATGGAGTCGTGGTCGGTGATGGTCACGATGGACATGCCGCGCGCCTTGCAGCAGCGGTAGACCGCTTCGGGTTCGTTGTAGGACTCCCTGCAAACACGGGTTAGTCCCGGGGTGTTGCACATTCCAGAGCCTGTGGAATGCACGTGAAGGTCGCAACGCATGATAAAAGGTTAGGCAGCAGATATGAACAGTCCATGAAGAAGGGACAAATTGTG
>Ga0335077_10008003_pt1 | contig 13108 bp, 12 predicted proteins | sample Lox_Sample_31_FD_207151 | JGI IMG/M metagenome (GOLD analysis project Ga0335077, IMG submission 207151) | Soil microbial communities from Loxahatchee National Wildlife Refuge, Florida, United States - Lox_Sample_3.1 | ecosystem: Environmental > Terrestrial > Soil > Wetlands | place: USA... | reverse complement strand
GAGAAAACAACAGGCGGTCCGGAGCCCCAGTCACGATAGTAGATTGCAGTACCGTCACGGGTCTTGATTGTCGGCATGGGATATCTCCTTGGCTTGCTGAGCGGTCAATGCAAAACGCGGGTCACCATGAGCCATACCCGAGTCTTGCAAGGAGGCGACGCTGCCTCCAAAAAAGGACCCACACTCTCCAGCGAGATTTTGTGGCTGTCAATCAGGAGCTGCCGTCAAGCTCCAGTTGCTTGGCGCCGTCGAGCCCGAGCTCCTCGACCCACGATTCCACAATGCGAGCGAACTAGCGAGTCGACAGATGAGCCGACGCTCGAAGCCAGCTCGGAAACAGTGGCTCCTCCGCAGTCAGTTCGGCGTCTCTGATCCAAGCCCCGACCGCATCTCGGGTCTGCTCCGTGATCTCGAACTGCACCGGACGTTGGGTCTTCTGCTGCAGAACAATCGTCCGGGATGCGATGCTACCCACGTGGCAGACGTCTCGGACGCGCAGCTTGACCAGATCACAGGCTCGAAGCTTGCTGTCGATGGCTAGGTTGAACAGTGCCAATTCACGGTCTACGGGACGCACACGCTGCGGCGCACCAAGGCCACGCTGATCTACTGCCGCACGAAGAACCTTCGGGTCGTGCAGTTGCTGCTCGGGCACGCCAAGTTGGAAAGTACAGTCCGCTACCTCGATCGAGGTTAACGACGCTCTCGAATTGGCGGAGCAGACTGAGGTCTAGCGCCGCCGCCGGTCGGTCAGCGGGCGGGACGCTGACCGGCCACTTGGAGACAGTCGGTTACTGAGGCTACCATGCCGCATAGCGGACATTTCTCCGCGGGGCAATTTAATCACTAACAAATCTAATCTCGACGCTGCACGACTGTGGTCGACGACGACACTGGCTATCTGGCCGGAAGATTTCTTTGTGATCGATTTCGCCGCCAACTTGTATCCGGAGATCGCGGCGTATGCGGCATCCATCGCAAAGCCCTTCGTCGCGATCGTGTTCGAGCCCGACCAGGTCTCATTGACAGTCTCGCGGTCCGAATGGGTGCGGTCTCCGCTTCTGGGACGTGAGCGCGATGCTGCCGGCCCGTTCGGTGTCGTCACGCTGAAGCAGGATGTCGGTCTTGACGTGTTCGGCTTTCTTGCTCCGCCCATTCAGCGTCTCGCTGACGCTCAGATCCCTATCATTCCCCATGGCTCCTATCTGAAGGAGCACTGGGTGTTTCTTCGCAGGGACTTCGATCGTGCCATAGAGATCCTGCGAACGTACATCGACGAGCAGACCGCGCTGCTACGGGAACATTCGACGCCCGGAGCACCTTAATCGATCGACGGTGAGGCGGTCGGGCCACTGCCCTCAAAGTGCCTCCCATGGCTTGATCCCGGCGGTTCGCGGCGCGTTGATCAGGACCTGCAAACCTGCAAAGCAGCCACGCACCTGCTCAGCTCTCCGGTCGAGTGCAACCTTTCCTGAAAGTCAATCGGCTGCTGATGTGGCACTACGGCGCAGTGAGTCGCCCAACTTTAGTCGGTGGCGTCGTAGCTGCGCCCGTTTTTGTAGCACGTATGCGGTCCCTGCCACCAAGACCAAGCCCAGCGCCGCGGTCAATTCCTTCCACTGCAGGGACAACAGGGCTGCGCCGATGATAGCCGACGCAGCAAGTGGCACAAACGGGCCCCCCGGCGCTCGAAACGGCTCGGTCTCGGTCGCGACATGACGAGCTCGCAGTCGCAACACGCCGAGACAGCAAAGAAGGTAGACCAGAAGTGTGCCCGAGGTCGCCACGAGTACCAACTGACGAAACGATCCTGAGACGGCGAGCGTTGCGCAGATGATCGCGTAGGTTGCAATTGCAAATGCGGGGGTGTGATAGCGCGCGTGCACGATGGAAAGCCTGCCTGGCAACTGACCCCGTTCGGCGAGCGCATAGAGTATTCGGGGGGAACACAACACATCGCCGGTTAAGAACCCGATCACGGATAGAACTGTGGCCGCAATCATGAATCCCGCGCCCCAAGGACCCCAGAGTGCCCTCGCAACGGCGACGAGCGGCGCATCTGTCCGCGGCAGACCGATACCAAGCACGCCCTGGGCCGTCAGCTGCAATGTCACATAGAGCACCGTCACTAGGGTGAGTGCTACCACGATTGCGCGCGGCACTGTACGGGCCGGATCTCTCACCTCACCGCTTGTGCATAGGGCTGTCTCGAGCCCCATGAATGCGAAGAAGACAACTACGACACCGTGGCTAAGGGCCGGCAGTGTCGGTACTCCCGTCCACTGCAGATTTGCGCCACGAAGCATAAAAACGCTAGCAACCGCGAGCAGGACGAGAGGCGCCAGCTTTATGAGCGCGAGAACTGCATTCAAGCGCACGCCATATCGAACTCCACGGACGTTCACCGCCGCAAGGACTCCGTACAAGCTGACGATGAGCAGAGCGCGTGGCAGACTCCCGCCGAGCGCAGGGACACCTGCTACGAGTGTGTCGACAAGGAGATTGACCACCGCAGCGCTCGCGGCCGCGCCATTTGCAAACCAAAGCAGGGTACCGGCCACCCCCCCCCACCACTAAACCGAACGGCACGGTCACATAGGCATATAGGCCGCCTGCGCCCCCGACACGGCTACCGGCCTCGGCGAAGCAAAGTCCAACCAAACCGATTAGAACTGCGCAGACTACGTACGCAAGCACCGCGCTGGCTCCGAGTCCAGCAGCCACGATTGATGGCAGCCCGAAAATCCCGGCGCCGACGATAATGTTGACGCCGGTCAAGGCGAGGCCGCCCGGTCCAATGACACGTCTAAGGGCCGGCATCGTAGCGGTTACATCGGTGTGGCCTTGCAAATCGAAGGTTTCCCATCTGCGATTCCCGGAATCGATGATGATAATCCGACGCGTCATGCCCGACCGACGGGACACGAGTTATCGGCCTGGCCGGATGCGACTTCAGCTCACAATGCGAGGGCTGGCAGCCTGCGGTCCGGCTTAAGCGCGCCGTAGGCGCAAGTTTGCTAACAAAGGGACGCAGGCCTTTCACGTCGGCGCTCGGTAGAGTCCGGTCCTCACGACGTGGACAGCCCCTCGTGAATGTCCGCTGCGGCTGCTCTGACTGTCTCCTTTGGAGCAGGCTCAGTGGCGCTGAAGGGTCAACACCAGTCCAACATAGCGATGCTCAAGGCCTGAGGTTGTTCTCTCCGTCACACCGCAAGAAGTTTGCGGAATGGGTGGGAGGCGCGAAGAAGGAGCCTCGACAGGGCGGTGCGCTCCGCTCATCCTCCAGCGCAAGCACTGCCGCTTAGGGCGGCTACTCAACCCTAGCCCAGATCAACACGGTCGAGCTTTGTCTTCCGGTCATTGGACTTTTGCTGGGCCCTGTCCTCATATACAAGGACTTTCCATCGATGTTGAATTGACTGACCTGGGTAGTGCCTGTCCACGCTTGGTTCCATGAGGCTTCTATGTGCTGGGTGATCTTATACCCGTCGATCACGTAACTACCGGCGTAAGCAATCAACCCACGATAAAGTTCGATACTCTCTGGGTCCGATGCCACCAATGCGGCCGGGCCCTCACGGCTCTCCTTAACCAGGATGGCGGACATCCGGCAGTCGGGACCGTAGGAAAGATAGCCGCTAGGATGCACGCCGAGCAGATTGTGCTTTTGACCGGTCTCTAGATCTTCAGTTTCCATGGACAGGAGAGTCCAAGTGCCGAGTTGGGGACCGACGCACGTCGGATGCTGTTGAGCGACCGAACTCACACTCCAAAGAAGAAGCGCGCAACATCGCATGGCACATGCAAACTTCATTACTCCACTCCCTATGAGGTGGAATCTGACATCATAGTCGATGTATCTCGCTCTGCGCAGAGCTAAACGCGGCGATGATTCTCGAGCCCGGCCGTCTCCGAGAGCCCAGGGGGTAAAACTGAGAGTAATAAAAAGTTTCGAGTCCTGAAGGTTGGATTCCTGTGCGAGTCAGGGTGAGCCGGCGCCGCGCGAATTCTATAAGTCGCTACGATGCGGCGCGGCGGCTGTGGAATCTTGCGACGGCTCAACGTAGGGTCAAATGGAAAGCCGTGTCGTTCGACTTGCACCAACTAAGCTGCGAAAATCTTACAGCGATTCTCATAGGAGAACGATGATGGCCAATAAGAACACGATCTGTCTCTGGTACGACGGTACTGCCTTAGACGCTGCTCGCTTTTATGCCGAAACCTTCCCCGACAGCACCGTAGGGACTGTCCTCCGCGCCCGGCGATTATCCCAATGGCAAGCAGGGCGATGTCCTGACGGTCGAGTTCACTGTGATCGGCATCCCCTGCGTCGGGCTTAATGGCGGGCCGGAGTTCAAGCACAACGAGGCATTCTCGTTTCAGGTTGCGACCGATGATCAAACCGAAACCGACCGCTTGTGGAATGCGATCGTGAAATATGGGGGCCAGGAAAGCCAGTGCGGCTGGTGTAAGGACAGGTGGGGCGTGTCTTGGCAGATTACTCCTCGCGCCCTTATTGCCGCGCTCTCTGATCGTGATGCCGCGGCGGCCAAACGCGCGTTCGAAGCAATGATGGCAATGAAAAAGATAGATATCGCCGCGATTGAGGCCGCGCGGCGGGGCCCGTGACGCGTTGACAGATGATCCCGTCCGACTTGGACATCGACTGGACATCTGCTGGGCCACCGTGGGTCTGCCTCAACCTGCCGAGCGTGTCGGAAGCGCCCACTGAAGTCTGCGCAGAGACAACGTAGACAACACAATTGAGCCGCCCGATACCCGCCGTTCGTCACTGTCAACTGTGGGTCACAACCGGTCGAACGGCTCTACTGCGTAATTTTCCGATTACCGGACGTTCCGACCCGGTCGGGACGTCTCGACATCGCATCGCCACTCACTGCGGAAACTTCAAGTCCCGCTCGATCGCCTGGAAGCGTGGCTCCTTGCGCAGCGGATCCATTAGCGGGTCGGTCTTCGCGTACTGCAAGCGAGGGTTATGCAGCCGCATCGCGGTTTCCAGCCACTCCAGCGCCTTAGCGGTACCCCCCCACTGCGCATAAATCGCCGCGTACGAGTACGCACCGCCATCGCCAGCTGCCTTGATTTTCGCCAGCTCGGCTTCCGCATCGGCGCGCCGTCCGAGCTTGTCGTAGGTCACCGCAAGGCACAGCTGGCTGGCCCAGTAGGTCGGTTTGGTCTCGCATGACGCGCGCGCGCTCTCGAGGTTGCCAAGCTCGTAGTAGGCGAGCCCCCGAAGCGCATAGACCGCCGTGTGGTTCGAGTCAAGAGTAATGGCTTCTGCATGAGCCGCAAGGGCCTCGTCATATCGACGAGCCAAAAACAGCGTCAGGCCGAGCAAGTAATGGCTGCGTGGATTGAGCGGGTCTAGCGTGACTGCGCGGTGGACAGCGGCAAGCCCTGCATCGAAGTGCCCCATGGAGACTGCAAACCGCCCGCTCTCTCGTAGTACCTGCGCACTGCCCGGCGCCAGCGCCGCGGCCCGCTCGTACTCCTGGCTCGCCTGCGTGAAATCGAGCGACCTTTGGAAAAGGTAACCCAGCGCGACGTGGCCCTCGGCCAGGTCCGGTGCCAGCGCAATCGCCTGCTGTGCGTCGGCCCGCGCCTTGTCAAAGGCGTCGCGGATAGCCGCCGTGTCCTTCAGAAAGGCTTCGGGATAGCCAGCGCGCACGCTTGATCGATCGGCGAATGCGATCGCGTAGTTCGGATCCAGGCGGATCGCTTCCCCATACCCGGCAATAGCGGTTTGGATGCTCTGTGCGGTTTGCGTATTGAGAGCCTTCGAAGCCCGCAGATACGCATCGAACGCGGCCGGATTGCGCGTCCCGCCCAGCTCGATTTTGGTCGCCTCATCCCCGAGCAGGTTCACTTTAAGGGCACCCGCCACAGCATCCGCAATCTCGGTCTCGAGCTTCAACACATCGCCGAGGTCGCGATCGTACGTGTGGGACCAGAGGTGAAAGCCCGTCACCGCATTGATCAGCTGCGTACTGACGCGCACGGTGTTTCCTGAGCGGCGCACGCTCCCTTCCAGCACCGTCCCGACGTTGAGCTTGCGGGCAATCGTTGCGATGTCGGTGTTCGTTCCTTTGAACGAGAATGCGGACGTGCGAGCGGCGACCTGCAGCTCGTTGATCTCAGCCAGGGAATTGAGCAGCTCCTCCGTTAGCCCGTCTGAAAAATACTCCTGCTCCTTGTCCCCGCTCATGTTGACGAAAGGCAGCACTGCAATCGAATGGCGCGGGGGAGAAAAGGCAGGGACGGCGGAGACCTCGACCTGCCTGGGGAGCCAGAATTTCTCTACCTTCAGGTAGGCCAGGCCGAGAACGACGAGCAGTGCCACCACTACGGCAGCGATGAGCGTGCCGGAGCGGCGAGTCGGTGTCTTCCCGGCGGCCAGCCCCGCCAGCAGCTCCTCCACCGAGCGTGTACGCGCCTCGCGCTTGAAGGCGAGCGCTTTCGTGAGCGCGGCATTCTGTTCCCGCATCAACTTCCCGAGAGACGGCACCTCGGCACGCCTCTCACGAGCCTCGAGCGCGCTGAGCTCGCCGAACGGGCGCTCCCCGCAGAGCATCTCGTAGATCACGCAGGCGAAGGAGTAGATGTCATCGCGCCGGTCTGCCTCCTTGCCCTCCAGCATCTCGCAACTGGCGTAAGCGGGGGTGAGCGCCAGCGGACCGGACCGCTTCTGCAGTAGCGGACCGCGCGAGACCCGCGCGATTCCGAAGTCGAGTAACTTCGTCCTCCCTGAGTTCGTCACAAAAATGTTCGCGGGTTTTAAGTCGCTGTGGATCACGTTATGGTCATGCGCGTTGCCGAGCGCCGCCCCCACATCCTCGAGGATCGGCCAGGCGTGGCTAAAGGGCATGCCGCGGCCAAACTCCTCATCCAGCAGTGCATTCAGTGACTTGCCCTCGAGGTACTCCATCAGCACGTACAGCCTGCTGCCGTCCACGTTCACTGAATGCACATCTACGATATTCGGGTGGCTGAGCTTGCGGGTCTTGCGCACCTCCCCGCGCAGCAGCTCCAGCGCCTGGGGATCCAGGCCTTCCTTCAGCACCTTGACCGCAAAGGTCTCTCCGACCACCTGCTCATCGGTGACTAAGTACACCACCCCCATGCCGCCCTCACCGAGTTCGCGCTCGATGCGGTAGCGGCCTGAGAGCTTCTCACCGATCGTCAGCCGCTGCTCGGCGGCAGCCACTTGCACTTGCACCAAGCCATCCGAGGTGTGGCGCTGGGGTGAGACCTCGGTCGACAGTGATGCGCGGTCTTCTTCTGTGGACATACTTGGTCAGGACAGCCACGCCAAGCATGCGCCCGCGTTGATGGTCACGGCAAACCACGCGCGCTACGCGGGGGGCAGGAGATCGCCGCTCCGAGACTGGCGAGCAGCCCGGAGGTGAAATCGTTTGTGCATCACCGCCGATGTCCGCTTTTTCGATATTGAACGTCCGCTGCTGGGAGCACGGGCAGGCCGCTTGGGGTCACGAAGCGACCGTCGGCGAGTGGGTATCGACGGTCGCTGACCGGCCGAGACTGTGTGAAAACTCACGCGACCACTTTTTGTGTGTCTTTCAGTCGACTTGTCAGCTCCAATTCACCTGTTAGCGATCCTACGCGGCGGGCGAAATGAGTTTTCGCACAGTCTCGGCCAAAACCCGTCCTCCGGCTATACGAAATCGCCGCCCGGAAACAGACAATCCGGGCTCAGAGAAAAAAATGGAGAGCACTCCATTTATGGCCGAATCGGGACTTCTCTAAAATGTTGACTGCTGCACGCAGCAGCGAGCTCTCCTGCGAATCGTCGCAGGAGAGCTCAACGTTTCTGCGGTTGCAGTGAGGGCGCTTTTCTTGGACGAGGTCCGCCGCTAGGCACCGAAAATGAAGCGGCTGCCGGTATAGGAGCGGATAAACTTGCTCGGCATCTCCTGTTGGACGATGTCGGTGAATGCTTCCCCGGTGCAATGCATCGGCATCACGTAGTCGGGATTGATGGCCTTCAAGGCCGCCACCGTCTCGCGCACGTACTCCTCCTTGTGGGGCGCGAGGTGGAACCCGCCCATCACTGCATGAACGGTCTTGACGCCTGAAACCTCGATTGCGCGGTTCACTGTGTTGACGACCCCGCGGTGGCTGCACGAGGTCACTACAACCAGGCCCCGGCCCTTGACGTTGAAGCAGGTCGCCAGTTCATGCTCGAAGTCGTCCGGGATGATGGTAGCACTACGCTTGTTCTCGGGTAGCTTGTCGGGGAAACAACCGACTCCGTCCTTAACCCCGACGGTCATGCGCGTAGGCGAAAGCACCTTCTCGAAGGAAGTGACCGGGACGTGGCCGGTGGTGAAGGCGTGGCCGGCCACGACGGCGGGCGCTTCTGCGAAGATAAGTTTCAGCTTCGCGTCGGCCAGCGCCTTGCGATCCAGCGCGCCGAAGTCCTGCGGCTTGCCGATGATCAATTCGCGGCTGCAGAAACACTCCTCCCCGCCAACGTACAGAGGCAGATCCGCTCGGATCCTGCCATGGTTCTGCTGCAGGAAACCCGCCAGTCCGCCGAAATGATCGTAATGGCCATGGCTGAGGATCAGCGCATCGATGCTCTCCGGGGCGATCCCGAGCATCGCAAGGTTGTTGTTCAGAGTCCCGGGAGTGAAGCCGAAATCGACCAACAGGTTGCGACTCTCGCTGCCGCGCCTGGATTCGAGGTGCATCGAGAGGCCGAATTCCTCGAGCAACGATTTGCCGGCCGGCGGTAACCCGAAGCGCTGGACCTCAACTTCACCAACTTTCGTGCTCGGTGAGATCGCCTGCTGGAAGCTGTCGATGACGACACGGACCGCGAGGCGCTCGACCTCCGGCACGGCTCCGCGGAGAGCCTGCGCCCGTGCAGGCTTGGCTCCTCCAAGGAGCGCACCAACCAGCGCACTGAAGGCGGCCGCTCCGCCGGCACATAACACGCCACGACGGGAGACTGCCGATCGATGCGCAATAAGCGAGTTAAGTTCAGACATTTGTCACCTCTGAACAGGCGCGTCATGAAGTCTGCATCGGCAATGCTGCGCACTCCGATGTTACGTCGCGATGACGCTTTCGACCACCAGCCCGGCGAGTTCCACGATGTCGCGGCGCACAAAATCTATGCGGCTGAATCGAAATGTGGAGTTAAAGCGGGGAAACCTCGCTCCCACGGCTGTGAGAGCGAGGTCGCTACACATATCAAAGAAGTCCCGCTTCCGAAACTCTCTAGAGCTTGTCGACCTTGCCGACCTTGATGCCTTTAACCAGCCAGTGCCCGTTGACGCGCGCGAGGTCCATCGAGGAGAAGGCGTGTGCGCCGATGGCATTGCTGTCCACATCCATCCACAGGCATTCGAAGTAGAGCGTGGCACTGTCTCCTGTCACATGACTCTTAATCCGCATCGCCGGCGTGTAGCCGATCCAGTGATGCTCGGGGCGGAATGGACCGCTGACGTCCACCCAGTAAGCACGTACCTGCTCCTTGCCCCGGTACACCTTGTTCTCGTGCGCGGTGTCAGTGAGCACGGCGTCGTCGGCATACAGGCTCATCATCAGATCAAGATCTTTGTTGGGGAGGACGCTGCCGGCGATGTGGAACGTTATCTCGATATTCCGCACCGCGAGAATGTCCGCCGGAGGGCCGCTGTCGCTCTGCGGCGCGGCGAGGGCGGGCAAGCACACCAACAGTCCAAGAATGACGAACGGTCGGTTCATGTCGATTCTCCCCGAGAGTCAGCGGAGAATGATTATATCGCCTAAGTTTCGTGATTTATTGGTGGGTGCTGGGGTGCCGCAAAGCCGCCGGTCGTCAGTCGCAGCACCGGGTTAACACCAGTCGATCGTATCCTCTACGATCACCGCGTCCCTCCGTCCGAACCGGTCGATCTGGTATTGGTCCGCGCTCGACTGTGGGGCTTCCCGTCGTCAGCCTCCTGGCGGCCGGTCATCAATTACACTCCGTCGGCCATGAGTGCACGTGATGAGACAGGGCCGGGCGCCATGCGGATCGACCGCTGGCTGTTCGGAGTCCGATTGTTCAAGTCCCGTTCCTCCGCGGCCGATGCGGTCGGAGGCGGCAGAGTCCACCTCAACGGCGAGCGTGTGAAGTCCTCGCACGGGGTCAAACCCGGCGACACCGTAACCTTTACCCGCAGCGCCGTTGTGTTCGAATGCGTGGTAGCCGCAGTACCGCTGCGTCGTGGTCCGGCGAGCGAGGCGGCACGATGTTATGACGAAACACCCGCGAGCAAAGCGCGTCGTGAGGTTTTCGCTGCTCGTATGAAAGTGGCTGCCGGCCTCACGCCTAGACCCGACGACCGCCCGGATAAACACGAGCGCCGGCTGCTGCGGCGGTTGCGTGGTCGCAATTGAGCTTGCGGGAAGCAGCCGTTGACCACCGGCGGGATCGGGAGCATGACCCGTTCGCGGTCATCCGCGGAATTAGCACTGTAAAACCGTGGCGTCGAGATCTGCTGACCGGTAGGTATGCCCTCAATCAGGTGAATTTCACGCTTTGAACTCCCTATCAAACAGTATGCTGGTAGGTGCTGCTGGATTGGGTACCAAAGTGGAAACCGGGGCTTGTCGGCTCCCTGGTCATGTCCCTCGTCATGCTCCAGTATGCCGTCGCGGTGACCGACGACTCGGGTACACCGATTTCATCGGCACTGGATGTGAGAATGCGTAGAGTCGGCTCGCCTCCAGAGGTGGCCGCTCCTTGAAGCCCTGCCTGCACAAAGATTCTCAATGGGTGCTTCGCTTCTCGCAGATCCAGGACAAGGCGAAAATCTGCAGGCGCGCGGTCGTTTCGTGCTTATCTACCGATGGATGTATATATATAATTCAGGCGAAAACGTATGCTGAGCCGCGGCACGACGCAGCAGTCAAGCGCCCCGTATAACCGCCGCATCGTCCTCGATGTGATCCGGCGGCAAGGTAGCGTCTCTCGGCGAGAGATCGTGGATATGGTGTCGCTGAGCCCGCAGACGGTCGCGAACATCACCAACGATCTGCAGGCTATCGGGCTCGTCGTCGCTCGGCGTCTTCGGGGGGCAAAGTCGCGCGGCCAGCCACCCATTGCGTTCGAGCTCAATCCAGAAGGTGGAAGCTCTATTGGCATCAGCCTGGAGCCCGGGCGGGCGTCCGCGGGGCTGGTCAATCTCGTGGGGGAGATTCTCGAGCGGCGCGAGGTGGACGTCGACACTCATGACCAGGGCCGCGCACTTACGTCGATGCTGGGGTTGATCCGGGACCTGCGGCGGCCGGCCACCGCGGGGCGCCTGTGGGGTGTCGGTGTGGCACTGCCCGGCCCACTGATGAAGACCGAGATTAGCTTTGTCGGTCCCACGGCACTTGAGGGATGGACCGATCTTTCGGTGCTGGACGCGCTGCGCGAGCAAACCCGTCTGCAGGTGTTCTTTAGCGTCGACAGCGCCGCGGCTGCTCTCGGCGAGACTCTGTTTGGCGTCGCGCGCACGCTCGACGGTTTCTTTTACATGCATTTCGGCGTTGGCCTTGGGGGCACGCTCGTCGTGAACCGTTCCGCATACCGCGGGGCAAACGGAAATGCCACCGAGATTGGGCATATCCCGATCGTGCCGGGTGGAAAGGCCTGCTACTGCGGGAACGCGGGATGTCTCGAGCGCTACCTCTCGCTGCATTCCCTGGCGGAAGCCCTTGGCGTGACTGACCTGCCAGACCGCAACGCAGTCATCGTGTCTCAGCTCGAGCGTAACAGCGATCCTGCGCTGCTGGCCTGGTGCCGCGACGCGGCTGACCGGCTGCGGGACGCGGTGTGCGTAATCGAGAACATTCTCGATCCACTGACCATCGTTATCGGGGGTTCGGCACCAAAGCTCCTGGTCGAGCGACTCGTAGCGCTGGCTCAACCGCTGCATCATTCGGTACGCGGGGGCGTAGCCGCGAGATCGGACCGCATTCTCCTGTCCGAGCGGCAGGAGGACAGCTCGATTCTCGGTGCAGCCGTGCTGCCAATCTACAACTTGCTTTCGCCGCGATTTGAGGTGCTGCAGCAGGACCGGCGGGCTGAGGCGGATGTCGAGGGACTCATGGGCCAGCGGGACCCGAGTCGAATAGGCTGGCTGTAAGTACCTACATCCAATAGATGTATTTATTGACATTCGACTGATGCCCCACCTATATTCGGGTTCATGGGGGCGAGGCAGCAGCCGCTGACGATCATCGGCGACGTCGGGGTCGATCTGCTGATGGGTCCGATTTCGCAGTGGCCCCGTGTCGGTACCGAGACCCTCATGGAACGCAGCGAGCTGCGCGCGGGTGGCTCGGCGGGCAACGCCGCGCTCGCGGTGAGCTATCTGGGCGGGGCCTCGCTGCTGCTATCCGCCGTTGGCAATGACGAGCCCGGCACCTGGCTCCGCGCGCAGTTCCATCCTCTGGGCACCTCGCTCGCGCGCTGCGATGCGCCGACGACGCTCACCGTGGGCCTCATCCACAGCTGCGGTGAACGCACGTTCTTCACCACCCGCGGCCACCTGGAAGCGCTGACCTACGAGCTGCTCCGGCCGCGCATCGCCACCGCGCCACATCTGAATTCGATCGTGTTGTTGTCGGGTGTGTTTCTGACGCCGGCGCTGCGGACCTCGTATCCGATGCTCATCCGCGAGCTGCGCCAGCTCGGTTACCAGGTTGCACTCGATACCAACTGGCCACCGCAGGACTGGAACGCTGACTTGCGCACCGAGGTCGCCGGCTGGATCTCCGGTTGCGACCACGTGCTGCTGAATGACTTAGAGGTCAGAAGCCTCGCCGACGCGGAGCATCTCCCGGCGGCCATCGATCGACTGACGCCGATGCTCCGGCGCGGCGCGACGCTCGTGGTGAAAACTGGCGCCCGCGGCGCCATCGGCATGCAGGACGGGCATCGCTGCGAGTGCGCCGCACCGCGTGCGACGATTTTCGACACTACCGGCGCCGGCGACTCCTTCAATGCCGGCTACCTGCTCGCGCGCCTGCGCGGTGCGGACCTCGCCGATTCACTCGCGGCCGGATGCCGCGCGGCATCGACGATCATTTCACGCTTTCCGCGTCG
>Ga0335077_10008001_pt1 | contig 13110 bp, 11 predicted proteins | sample Lox_Sample_31_FD_207151 | JGI IMG/M metagenome (GOLD analysis project Ga0335077, IMG submission 207151) | Soil microbial communities from Loxahatchee National Wildlife Refuge, Florida, United States - Lox_Sample_3.1 | ecosystem: Environmental > Terrestrial > Soil > Wetlands | place: USA... | reverse complement strand
GACTCGACGCGCTACGCGAACGGCGTCCACACGGTGACCGTGAAGGCCGTGGACGACCAGGGCCAGCAGGGCCTGCTCGGCTCGGTCCGCGTCCAGATCTTCAACGACGCCCCGAACCTCGCGCCGTTCGGCCAGGTGGAGGCCCCTCTCCTGAACGCGACCTGGTTCGGCAACTGCTTCCCGGTGCCCCCGGGCGGACCCTCCGGCGGCGGCGACATCATCGACTCCCGGTTCCTGATGCTCGTCAGCGGCTGGGCGCTGGACACGGCGGTGGCCCAGGACCGCGGCGGCGTCGCGGACGTCATCGTCGAGATGGACGGCACCGTCATCAAGGACTCGCGCATAAACTGCCACCGCGAGTTCCTGCTCAACAACGCCCTCATCGACTGCTACGGGTACTACCGGCCCGACATCGAGGTCCTGTACCCCGGCTTCCAGCAGGTGCCGAACGTGGGCTTCGAGTTCTTCGTGGACGTGGGCTACCTCGTCACGCAGCTGGGTTTCGTGGAAGGCGCGCACATCCTCCAGGTCAAGGCGCTCGACAAGGAGGATTCGGAATCGCTCCTGCAGGAAGTCCCGATCGACATGGAGTGCGCGACGGCGAATCTCGACCCGCCGCCCATCGGCTCCATCGACAGCCCCACGAACTACCAGTTCATCGGAGGCGTATTCCCCGTCGTGGGCTGGGCGCTCGACCTCGACCTCGTGGTGAAGGTGCGCATCCTGATCGACGGCGTCGCCCAGATCGACGCGGTGCGGGGCGTGGACTACGCCCAGCTGGGCTTCGCGAGCCCCGACATCGCGACGCAGTACCCGAGCTACCCGCAGGCCAGCAACGCGCGCTTCCGCTTCTACCTCGACACGACCCAGATCTCGAACAGCGAGCACGATCTCCTCATCGAGGTGACGAACGCGAATGGCGCCGTGCGGTCGGCGGGAACGCGGCGCTTCCTCGTGGACAACAACACGCTCACGCGCTGAGAGGATCGAAGAGGAAGACTTCTGAGAAGGTAAGAGAGCGAGGGCCCGGCGGTTGCCGGGCCTTTGCGTTTCAAAACCCTTATCCTCCTCTTCTCGGTCCCATGCAGCCCGCGCAGAAGAGGTTCCTGCTCCGCTTTCTCGCCGCCCTCGGCGCGTTCTATCTCCTCGTCGCGATCCGGCCCGTGAACGACCGGCTCGTCGTGCCGTTCACGGAGCTCCTCGTCAACGTCTCGACCGCGCTCCTCGCGGCTCTCGGCGAGAGGACGCAGTCCTTCGGCACGGTCATCCAGTCGCCCGCGTTCTCCGTCGACGTGAAGAACGGGTGCAACGGAATCGAGGCGGCGCTTCTCCTCGTGGCCGCGATGCTCGCCTTTCCCGCGAGCGCGAAAAGGCGCGCCGTCGGAATCGCCGCGGGGCTCGCGCTGATCCAGGGCGTGAACCTGCTTCGCATCGTCTCCCTCTTCTGGCTGGGCGTGCACCATCGCGACGTCTTCGAGCTGTTTCACGCGGCGGTCTGGCAGACGGCTCTCATCCTGCTCGCCGTCGGAGTCTTCCTCGCCTGGAGCCGGCGCGCGGGCGGGAGCCGAGCTGAAGCCCGCGGTTAGGGCCGTCTTCGGCTTCGCGGCCGGCCTCGCCCTCTGGTGGGCCGCGACGCCGGCCTACAACCGCGTCCTCGCAGGAGCCGCGGAGGCCCTGATCCGCGCGGCCGAACGGCCGCTCGCGACGCGCCTCTACGCCGAGGACAGGCGCGTCGTGATCGACCGCGCCGACTTCCCGTCCACGTCCGACCGGCCGTCGCTCCCGGCCGACGACTTGACGTTCGACGTGATCCTCTTTTTCGCGCTCGCGGCCACGACGCGGGGCCTGTTCCGCGACCGCGCGGTCCGCGGGACGCTCGCGAGCCTCGCGATCCTCTTCGCCCTTCACGTTCTCGCGCTCGTCGCCGGCGTCGAGAGCTTCTACGCGACGCGCCTCGGAGAGTGGAGCGCGGCGCACTACGGCGCCTTCGCGCGGAACCTCTGGGCCACCGCCGCGCACTTCTGGCGGTTCGTGGGCTGCTACGCGGCGGCGTTCCTGCTGTGGTGGTCCCTGGTGAGATCCAGCTCTTCTATGGCTTCACCGGCCTCTTCAGGTCGGAGTTCTTCGCAAGCTGCATCTGCTGGTGGGCCATCGCGAGCTTCTCGGCCTCGGGGAAGAGCGTGAGGGCCTTCTTGAGCTGGACGTCGCCCTCCATGCTCACGCGGTAGCCGGCTTCCCGCCCGTACGCCGCCGTGAGCAGCTCCTCGCGGATCGCGCGGTCGAGGACCGACGGATCGGATTCGGCTTCGTAGGAGGCCTGCGCCTTGCCCTCGAACGGTAGGCCGGGCTTGGCGTCGACGAACTTGAAGAACTCCTCGCGCACCTCGGGCGTCACCTGGAAGTCGCGCGGGACGGCGGGGTGCTGGGCGCGGTAGCCGACCGCGAACTCGAAGAAGATCCCGCGCGCGTAGAGCGTGGCCATGAAGCGCGAGAGCGTGGGCGTCTTCACGAAGACGTCGGGCGTGATGCCGCCGCCGCCGTAGACGGTGCGGCCTGAGTCCGTCCGGAAGGATTCCTTCTTCTGCGTCGATACCGCGTCGCCCGCGGGCCCCGTCTCCTCGCCGTCGCCCTCCTCGTCCTCGGGCGAGAGGTACTCGAGAACGTCCTTGTAGTCGCGCTGGATGCAGCGGCCCGAGGGCGTGTAGTACTTCGCCGACGTGAGGGCGAGGCCGGCGCCGTCCGAGAGGTTGTAGACGGACTGCACGAGGCCCTTCCCCCAGCTCGTCTGGCCCTCGATGACGGCGCGATCGTGGTCCTGCAGCGCGCCGGCCACGATCTCGGACGCCGACGCGGAGCCCTTGTTGACGAGGACGACGACGGGAATGCGCGAATGGGTGTTCTTGCCGGGAGCCGAGAAGCTCTGCTCCTGGGCGCCGTTCCGGCCGCGCGTCACGACGACCTTCTCGTTCTTCGCGAGGAAGAAGTCCGACACGGCGATGGCCTGGTCGAGAAGGCCGCCGGGGTTTCCCCGCAGGTCGAAGACGAGCTTCTTCATACCCAGCTTCTCGAGCTTTTCCCAGTTCTCCTGAAGCTCGGGCCCAGACGTGTGCGTGAAATCCTTCAGGCGGATGTAGCCGACGCCCGGCTCGAGCATGAGGGCGTACGAGACGGAGTTCGTCGGGATCTCCGCTCGCGTGACCGTCATCTGGAGGGGCTCGTCGAGCCCCGGCCGGAGGATCGTGATCGAGACCTTCGTGCCCTTCGGGCCCTTGAGCTTCTTGACGACGGCGTCGACCGGGAGGTCGTCGATGCTCTGCCCCTCGACCTTGTCGATGACGTCGCCGGCGCGGATCCCGAGGCGGTCGGCGGGCGAGCCCTCGACCGGCGTGATGACCGTGACCTTGCCGTTGCGCTTGCTGATGATGATGCCGAGCCCGTAGAACGAGCCGCGCTGCTTCTCGACCATCGAGGAGTACTCCTCGGGCTCGAGGAAGTTCGTGTGCGGGTCGAGCGTGCCCAGCATCCCGTGAATGGACGCGTAGACGAGCTTGTTCGCCGGAACGTCGTCGGCGTACCAGGCCCGGGCCGTCGCGAGGATGTCGGAGTACTCCTTGAATCCCGGATTCGTGGCGTCGGAGACGGCCCCGAGGCGTCCGCCCGCGATTCCGCCGGCCACGGTGACCGTGAGGAGGAAGGCGGCGGCGACGAGGAGACGGCGGACGGAGCGGCGGGTCGGATCGGTCACGGTGGAGGCCCTCCCAGGCCGCCGCAAGCGTAGCACGCGCGGGAAGGTCTCCTTGACTTCATCGGGGCGCCGAAGGAGCATCGTTCCGCGCGGGAGGAGGCGCCTTAGATGGGCAATCTCGGCATGCCGGAACTGATGATGATCATGCTTCTGGCGCTCCTTCTTTTCGGCCCGAAGAAGCTCCCCGAGATCGGGAAGCAGGTCGGAAAGGCGCTCGGGGAGTTCAAGAAGGCCTCGAACGACCTCAAGCGCTCGATCCAGGACGAGATGGACAAGGCGCAGGCCGGTCTCGACTCGATCTCGAACGAGCCGCCGAAGCCCGAGCCGAAGCCCGAAGCGCCCGCCCTCGCGCCCGCCGCGGGCGCCGTGGCCCAGCAGAAGGCCGCCGAGCCCGCGACTCCGTCGACGCCGACGACGCCGTCGTGACGGAAGAAGCCCCGAGAAAGGAGGACGCGGAGGAGGAGCTCCCGCGGATGTCGTTCCTCGAGCATCTCGAGGACCTCCGCAAGCGGCTCTTCGTCTCGGCCCTCGCGATCGCGGTCGGCTTCCTCGCGTGCTGGTGGCAATCGAGGCCCATCTTCAACTGGCTCGCGAAACCTGTCCTCGCGGCGCTGCCGCCGGGGACGAAGCTCGCGTACACGCAGCTCACCGAGCCCTTCATGCTCTACATCAACATCGCCCTCCTGGCGGGCGTGTTCGTGGCGAGCCCGGTGATCCTCTACCAGGTCTGGCTCTTCATCGCGCCGGGCCTCTACCGCCACGAGCGGAAGTGGGTGTGGCCGTTCGTCGTCATGTCCGTCGTCTTCTTCGTGGGTGGCGGGTACTTCGCCTGGGCGGTGGGCTTTCCGATGGTCGCCCAGTTCCTCGTGGCGACGGGCGAGGACTTCATGCCCGTCATCAAGATCGACGACTACCTCGACATCACCTCGAAGCTGCTCATCGGCATGGGGCTCGTGTTCGAGACGCCGATTCTCATCTTCTTCCTCGCGCGCATGGGCGTTGTGACCGAGAAGTGGCTCCTCTCGAAGTTCCGTTACGCCGTCCTCATCATCTTCATCATCGCCGCGCTGATCACCCCCACGCCCGACATCCCCACGCAGTGCGCCTTCGCGCTGCCGATGTGCGCGCTCTACCTGCTGGGCGTGCTGATGGCGTGGGTGTTCAAGAAGCGCCCGAAGCCGGCCGCGTGAGAAGCGAGGGATGCGTCAGAGGCCGAAGAGCGCGAGCTCGTTGACGAGAGCGGCGACGCGGGGATGGGCGGTGAGCTCCTCCCACAGCCACCCGTGCCTTGCCTTCAGATCGTCGAGGTGTCCCCGGAGCTTCGCGGCGTCTTTCTCGAGGGCGGCCTCGCGGAGGCTCTCGACCGTGGCGCGCGCCTCGGGGGAGACCCGGTCTCCCAGCTTCGCGCCGAGGTCGTCGAAGGCGGCGCGCACGCGTTCCTCGTGCGCGCCGTCGGGTCCGGGCGCCGGGAGCGGCTTCGTGCGGTCGTCGTCCATTCTGGCCTCCCGTTCGCGGGTCGGGAGAGAATGTAGCAGAGGCAGGCCGCCGGCGAAACGTTCGCCGAAAATCGGCGTCGCACGGAGCTCCGCATGAACATGCCCTCGTCGAAGTCCGCGTCCAGAGGCTCCCGCGTGGATCGGGAAGACATGCTGAAACGCTGGCGCGACGGGCGCGCCTTCACGCGCGTGCTCTTCGACCGGCTCCTTCCGGAAGACGCGTGGCTCGCGAACCCGATTCCCGTGCGACATCCCTTCGTCTTCTACGAGGGCCATCTCGCGGCGTTCGGCGTGAACACGCTCGTCAAGGGCGCGCTCGGCCGGCCCGGCGTGGACCCGATGCTCGAGCGCCTCTTCGAGCGCGGGATCGATCCGAAGGACGAGGGCGAGGGGGCGATGTTCGCCTGGCCCGCGCGGGATCGTGTTCTCGACTACGTGCGGCGCGCCGAGGCGGCCATCGAGGATGCGATCGCCACGGCCGCGGAGGACGCGCCGCGCGACGTGCGGCCGGATCGGATCGAGGCTCTGCACGCGATCGTCGAGCACGAGCTCATGCATCAGGAGACTCTCCTTTACATGCTGCGCGAGCTGCCGACCGCCGCCAAGCGCCGACCCGGGGATCTCGAAGCGCTTCGGGTCACGGGAAGGCCGCCGGCCAGGCGCAGCGTCGCGATCCCGGGGGGATGCGCCACGCTCGGCCTGGACCGCGAATCGGCGGTGTTCGCCTGGGACAACGAATTCCCCCGGATCGCGAGCGACGTTCCGGACTTCGAGATCGACGCCTTTCCCGTCACGAACGCGGACTTTCTGGAGTTCGTGGACGCCGGCGGGTATCGCGAGGCGTCCTTCTGGGGCGGGAGCGACTTCACGTGGATCCGGCGCGAGGGCATCACGCATCCCCACGCGTGGATGAGACGCGGGGACGGCTGGTGGTGTCGCACGCTGTTCGAAGAGGTGCCGCTCCCTCCCGCGTGGCCCGTCTGGGTCTCGCGCGCGGAAGCCGCCGCGTACGCGCGCTTCCGCGGCCGCCGGCTCCCGACGGAGGCCGAATGGCATCGTGCGGCATTCGGGCGGCCCGACGGGCGCGAGAACGCGTTCCCCTGGGGCGACGCGAGCGCGGACCAGAGCCGCGGCAACTTCGGCGTGGCCCGCTTCGACCCGGTTCCCGTGGATTCCTTCCCGTCGGGCGCGAGCGCGTTCGGCGTGCACGATCTCGCGGGGAACGGATGGGAGTGGACGGCGTCGGAGTTCCTGCCGTTTCCGGGCTTCCGTCCCATGGTTTCGTATCCGCGGTACTCGGCGGACTTCTTCGACGGCGACCACGCCGTGCTGAAGGGGGCGTCTCCCGTGACGGCCCTGCCTCTCGTGAGGCGCAGCTTCCGCAACTGGTTCCGGACGCAGTATCCGTTCGTCTTCGCGAAGTTCCGCACGGCCGGCCCGTGAGCTTCGCGTCCGACGTGCGCCGGGGGCTCGGAAGGAGGCCGTACCGGCTGCCGCCGCACTGGTTCTACGACGAAATGGGCTCCCGCCTCTTCGACGCCATCTGTCTCCTCCCCTGGTACCGCATCACGCGCGCCGAGCGGCGCCTCCTTTCCCCCGCCGCGCGCGCGATCTCGCGGAGCACGCCGCGGATTGCTCTCGTCGCGGAGCTGGGGCCCGGCAACGGCGAGAAGCTGACCCTCTTCCTCGGGGATCTCGGAGGCGCGCCGCGCGTTCTCCTCGTCGACATCTCCCCGGAGGCGCTCGCCGTTTCGACGGCGCGCCTCGCGAAGGCGGGGTTCGGCCGCGTCGCCGCGGTCCGGGGCACCTACGAAGCGGGGCTCTCGCGGATCGCGCGCGAGCGCCCGGCGCGCGGATCGGCGCTCGTGCTTTTTCTCGGATCCAACGTCGGGAATTTCGAGCCGAAGAGGGCGGCGCGCTTTCTCGCGGACGTGAGGTCCGCGCTGAGGCCGGGAGACGGGCTCCTCCTGGGAGCGGATCTCGTGAAGCCGGCGGAGGATCTCGTCCTCGCGTACGACGACCCTCTCGGCGTGACGGCCGCGTTCGACCGCAACGTTCTCGCGCGCATGAACCGCGAATTGGGCGCGGACATCGACCTGACGTCCTTCGCGCACCGGGCAGTCTGGAACGCGGGGGAGGGCCGCGTGGAGATGTCCCTCGTGAGCCGCCGCGCGCAGACGGTGCGGATCCCGCGGGCGCGCCTCGTGGTGCGCTTCCGGAAGGGAGAGTCGATTTTCACGGAGGCCTCGTACAAGTACGACTCCGCGGAATTGCGCGCCCGGGTCGAGGCCGCCGGGTTCGTGGCGCGTCGCCATTTCGAGGACCGCGCCGCCGGGTACGCGCTCACGCTTTTCAGGGCGGCCGGCCGGCCCCGCTGAGGAGCTTCGAGGTTATGCTCCGCCGATCGTGCGTGAGCGGCTGACTCGCGTTTTCAAGGCGTTCACGTACCGGGACTTCAGCCTCCTCTGGGCGGGCGCGTTCACGTCGAGCTGCGGGACGTGGATGCAGACGGTCGCGCAGAGCTGGCTCCTCCTGACGATTTCGGGCAAGCCGCAGTACCTCGCGTGGGCAGACGTCCTGCAGCAGGCGCCGTTCCTCGCCTTCTCGCTCGTTGGCGGAGTCCTCGCCGACCGAATGGACCGCCGGCGGATCCTCCTCCTCTCGCAGGTCGTCCAGCTCTCGTCGGCGTTCCTCCTCGCGGGCCTCGTCTTCACGAATCGCGTCGAGGTCTGGATCATCCTCGCGCTCTGCTTCGTGGTTGGCGTCGCGATGTCGTTCGGCGGCCCGGCGTACCAGGCCCTCGTCCCGACACTCGTCGACAAGGAGGACGTCCCGAACGCCGTCGCCCTGAACTCGATCCAGTTCAACCTCGCCCGCGTTGTCGGGCCCGTCCTCGCGGGCGCCGCGTTCGCGACGCTGGGCGCCGCGGCCTGCTTCGGCCTGAACGGCCTCTCGTTCTTCGCGGTGATCGTCGCGCTCCTCTTCCTCCGGCGCGGCGCGCCGACGGGGGCCGCGACCGGGAGCGTTCTCGAGAACCTGAAGGCGGGCCTGAGGACCGCGCACCGCGACCGCGCGCTGCGGGGGCTCATCGGGCTCTCGTTCATCGGGAGCCTCTGCGCGTTCCCGCTCCTGACGTTTCTGCCCGTCTTCGCGAAGGACGTGTTCCGGGGAGACGTGAAGGTCTTCGCGACGTTCCTGGCGGTTTTCGGCCTTGGGGCCGTCGTCGGAGCGCTCGGGGCCGCCGGCTTCGGGCACGTGAAGCGGCGCGGGGCCGTCGCGGTCGTCATGCAGATGACGTTCGGCGCCCTCATGATCGGGTTCGCCCTGTCGCGCACGAAATGGATCTCCTTCGCGCTCCTTTTTCTCGCGGGGGCGGCGCTCATGATCGTGTTCGCGATGTTCATGACGCTCGTCCAGACAAACGTGGACGACGCGATGCGCGGGCGCGTCGTCAGCGTGTATTCCCTCGCGTTCCGCGGCGCGATGCCGCTCGGCAACCTCGTAGCGGGCTTCCTCGTTGCGCTGGTGCCCGTCCCGTGGGTCCTCATCGGCAATGGGACGCTCCTGCTCCTGATCGGGACGACGGTGTTCCTGAGGAATCATCCGGAAGGGGTTCCAAAGCTCTAGGGCCCCCTACGGCCACGCCCTCCAGTCGCTCGTCTCCATCTCGAGGGTAACCGCGCGCTTGCCGCGGTTCATGTTGAGGAAGATCTTCTTCGGCACCCAGAGGGCCGGCACGCCCGGTCTCACCTGAGGGAGCGGCTCGAACGTGGCCCTCAGGAACGCGATGTCGACGACGCGCGGATCGACGGTGGTCTTGACCTCGATCTCGCTCGCGACCTTCGTGAGCGGGTCGAGGTAGAGCACGGCGTCGTCCTGCGGCCGGCCGAGGCCGCGGCCGTGCAGCCGCACCTTTCCGGGGCGGTCGGGGTCCGGCGGCATCAGGTCGGCCCTTTCGGCCCACTCCTCGACGCGCGCGGGCGAGAGGCGCGCGTAGAACTGCATGAGCGCCTGCGCCTGGTCGAAGAGAAGATCCTCCTCCGTGCTCGTTGGGGGAAGGAAGCGCCGCGATCGCGGGTCGTTCCGGGGGAAGGGAGTCGGCTCCATCGACTTGTCGAACTTGACGATCTTGTTGACGAGCTCCCCGTCGGGGCCCAGGTGCACGTTCTCGATCCGCGAGACGCGCAGGGCGCCGTCGATCTTCATCTCGGTCCTGAGTCGCCACTGGTAGTTCGCGAGGTGCTCGCGCTCGCGCTTGAGGCCCTCGCCGACGTCCGGCTTGGACGGCGTGGGGGCTTGCGCCGCGAGCGGGAAAGCGGTCAGAGTGGCGGCCAGCCCGAGAAGAAGCGGAAGTCTCACGGAGGGAATCGTGCCATACCCGGACGCCCCGCACGATGCGATGAGGTTCGAAACGCTCGCGGTGCACGCGGGGCGCCGTCCCGAGGCCGCCACGGGCGCGGTCGCACCGCCCCTGGTCCTGTCCACCACATTCGAGCGCGACGCGGCGCTGGCCCCTCTGGGCGCTCACACGTACATCCGCGAGTCGAATCCCATGCAGACGCTCCTCGAGGACGCCGTCGCGCCTCTCGAGGGCGGCGCGGGCGCGCTTGCGTTCGCCTCGGGCATGGCGGCGGGCGTGGCTCTCGTGCAGACGCTTCCGGCGGGCGCGCACGTTCTCATGCCGGACGACGCCTACTACGGCTGGCGGGTCGTCGCGCGGGAGTTCCTCCCGCAGTGGGGGCTCACGGCCAGCTTCTGCCCGATGGACGACCTCGGCGCCGTGAGGCGGGCCCTGACGCCCGCGACGCGGCTCGTCCTCGTGGAGTCGCCCTCGAATCCCCTCCTGAGGGTCTCGGACATCGCGGCGATCGCGGCGGCCGCGCGGGCTTCCGGGGCGCGCACCGTCGTGGACAACACCTTCGCGACTCCCGCCCTGCAGCGGCCGCTCGACCTCGGAGCCGACGTGGCGCTCCATTCCGTGACGAAGTACTTCGGCGGCCACAGCGACGTGCAGGGAGGGGTGCTCGTCTTCAGGAGCCGGGAGGAGGCCTACGAAAAGGCGGCCCACATCCGCCACATCCTCGGGGCCGTCCTCGCGCCGTTCAACGCGTGGCTCGTCCTGCGCGGGTTGCGCTCGCTCGCGGTCCGCGTGGCGGCGCACAGCGCGAACGCGCTCGCGGTCGCGCGCGCGCTCGAGAAGCGCCCGGCCGTCGCGCGCGTGAACTATCCCGGCCTGCCGTCGCACCCCGGCCATGCCGTGGCCGCGCGGCAGATGTCGGCCTTCGGCGGGATGCTGTCCTTCCACGTGAAGGCGGGCCGCGACGCGGCGATCGCCGCCGTGGGCCGCGCGAGGCTCTTCGTGCGCGCGACGTCGCTCGGGTGTGTCGAGAGCCTGATCGAGCACCGGGCGACGAGCGAAGGCGCGGGCTCGACCACGCCCCAGGACCTCATCCGGCTCTCGGTCGGCCTCGAGCACCCCGACGACCTGATCGCGGACCTCGACCAGGCGCTGCGCCGAGAGCCGGCGTCCGTCTGAGGTCCGGGCCCGGGAACCTTCCCGCGCTTCCGGGGTCTTAGACTCGCGGAGGGCTCATGCGACTCGCTCCCCGCCGTCTCTCGCTCTTCGGCCTCGGCGCCGCGGCCCTCGCGGCCGCCGGCGCGATCGCTCTCGCCCGTCCGTGGTCCGGCGATGCCCGCGCCACGGGCGGCCCCGCCACGTGGAAGGAAGTCGATCGCCTCGTCTCGGAGCAGAAGCTCGAGGAGGCCTCCGAGCGCGTCGCGAGGATCCGCGAGGCGGCGCGCGCCCGGGGCGACGAGGCCGACGAGGCGAGGGCGCTCGTCCGCGAAGTCCAGCTCCGGACCGCGCTCCACGGATACGAGACGTCGGTCCGCTTTCTCAGGGACCAGCCGTGGCCGAAGACCCTCCTGCCGAGGACGGCGCTGCGGCTCTTCTACGCGCAGTCGCTCGTCACGTACGCCCGCGCCTACGCGTGGGAGATCGGCCGGCGCGAGAGGGTGGCGTCGACGGCGGCGGTCGACCTGAAGGCGTGGACGCGCGACGAGATCGCGGCCGAGGCCGTTCGCGCGTACGCCGACGTGTTTCGCGACCGCGAGGCGCTCGGAGACGCGAACGTCGGTGCGCTCGAGACGTTTCTCGTGCCGAACGACTATCCGAAGGGGATTCGCGACACGCTGCGGGACGCCACGGCCTACCTGTTCGTCGCGCTCCTCTCCGACTCGGCCTTCTGGCGGCCCGAGCAGTCGAACGGCGTCTTCGGGCTCGACCGCGAGGCGCTCGTCACGGGCGATGCGGCCGCGTCACGGCTCGTGGCGCTCGAGGATCCCGCGGTCCATCCGCTCGTCAAGCTCGGAGCCGTCCTCGACGACCTCGAGGCCTGGCACGCGGGAAGAGGCGAGCGCGAGGCGGCCCTCGAGGCGCGGCTCGAACGCGTTCGCCGCCTTCACGCGGCGCTGACGGACCCGTCCGACCGCTCGCTTCTCCGGCGCGATCTCGCCAGGCGCCTCGTCGGCCTCGCGGACGTTCCCTGGTGGGCGATGGGAAAGGCCGAGCTCGCCGAGCTCGTGAAGGCCCACGACCGGCCGGGCAGCCTCGTGAAGGCGCGCGCCCTGGCGCTCGAGGGGGAGAGGGCGTATCCCCGGTCGGCCGGAGGCGATCGCTGCCGGGCGATCGCGGGCGAGATCGAGCAGCCCGACTACCGGCTCGCGGCGATGGCGGCGGATGGCCCGGGCCGGCGCTCGATCGAGGTGACCCATCGAAACCTCGCCTCGCTGCACTTTCGCGCGTACGCCGTGGACCTCGAGGAGCGCCTCTCCCGCGCGAGGGACTACAACCTCCTGCCCCAGGGCAAGGAGCTGGACGCTCTCGTGGAGAGGGCGACGCCCGCGGCCGCGTTCCGGATCGATCTGCCCGCCACCCCGGACTTCAAGCTGCACCGGACGTTCGTGACGCCGCCGGCGCTTTCAAAGGGGTTCTACGTGATCGTGGCGTCGCCGCGGGCCGATTTCTCGACGGGACAGAACCCTCTGCGCGCGGCTGGAATGCTCGTGACCGACCTCGTCCTCGACGTCCGCCAGACCGGCGAGGGCGGCATCGAGGCTCGCGCCGTCTCCGGGACGACCGGCCAGCCCGAAGCGGGCGTGAGCGTCGCCCTGTGGAGGTACGACTGGCAGACGGGGCACGCGCGCGCCGCGACGGCCCGGACCCCGGCGGACGGGCTCGTGACGTTCGTTCTGGGGGCCGACCGCAGCGGAGGATCGCACTTCCTGTCCGCGCGGCGCGGCGACGACCTCGCGCTCGACCCGAGCTTTCTGGGGTTCTGGAACCGGCCCGCGCCCTCGGAGACCTCCTCGGCGCTCGTCTACACGGACCGCAGCATCTACCGGCCGCTTCAGAAGGTGCTCTGGAAGGCGGTCGTCTTCAGCGGCCGGAGCGATCTCGCGCAATGGCACGTCACGCCGGAGACGCCGGTGACGCTCACGCTCGTCGACGCGAACGGGCAGGCCGTGGAGTCGAAGACCGTCTCGTCGAACGCGTACGGCTCGGCGGCGGGAGAGTTCGGGATCCCGGCCGGCCGCGCGCTCGGCGCCTGGAGCGTGCGGTGCGCGACCGGAGGAGCCGCCTCGATCCGCGTCGAGGAGTACAAGCGGCCGACGTTCGAGACGACGCTCGACGTCCCGAAGGAAGGGCTGCGCCTGAACCGGCCCGCGACGTTCCGGGGCGGGTCCCGCTACTACTTCGGCCTGCCCGTCACGAACGGGAGCGTCGCGTGGCGCGTCACGCGCGAAGCCGAATACCCGTGGTGGTGGTGGGGCTGGTGGGGCGGCTCCCGTCCGGTGGGGGCCGAGATC
>Ga0335077_10008000_pt1 | contig 13110 bp, 10 predicted proteins | sample Lox_Sample_31_FD_207151 | JGI IMG/M metagenome (GOLD analysis project Ga0335077, IMG submission 207151) | Soil microbial communities from Loxahatchee National Wildlife Refuge, Florida, United States - Lox_Sample_3.1 | ecosystem: Environmental > Terrestrial > Soil > Wetlands | place: USA... | reverse complement strand
GCCGACTGGCCAATGACGATCGGCCCCGAGCCGATGATGAGTACCTTCGCGATGTCGTTGCGGCGTGGCATGGGTTAACGAAGGGACGCGCCTTCAGGCGCGCCGTTGGGCTGCTTCTTCCGAAGGGGCGCGGCTTCAGCCGCGCCGTTGAAATTATTACTGATTGGCTTTAGCCACTGAGGAACCTCGTCTTTCAAGCTGCCCGGGAACGCAGAGCAGCAGGGATAATCGGCAGCGCTCTCGACCAGCTTTCGCCCAGCCGGATTCCGCCAGATGTAATCGACATGAATGTCATAATCCTGACTATCGCGGATGCGGTGGTCCGAAAATCCGCTTTGCCAAATCTCCATCGGCGAACCCAATTCCTTTTTCACTCGATAGGAAAAGCCGCCTTTGATGAATTGAATTGCTCGCTCCAAAGTAACTGATGGCGTGATCAGTACGTGGAAGTGCTCAGGCATGAGCACATATTCGTGCAAAAGGTAAGCGCGACCACGGTACCAATGAAGGATATCCAGGAACAGCTCGGCCCACTTCGGGTTGCGAAACAGCTCCCGCCTTTGCCACGTCTGAGAAGTAACGAAGTACGTGTAACCTAAGGCTGTTTGCTGTCGAGTCGGTCTCAAATCGACGTCCCTCGGGGGCTAAAGCCCGGATTCTTATTGCCCATTACGGCGCGCCTAAAGGCACGCCCCTTCAAATCACTTCCCTTTCCACTCCTCCATCATCTTCACAAAGTCCTTGAACAGGTAGTGCGAGTCATGCGGGCCGGGCGCTGCTTCGGGGTGGTACTGCACGCTGAACAGTGGCAGCGAGCGATGGCGCAGGCCCTCCAGCGTATTGTCGTTCAGGTCGATGTGGGTCAGGTCAACCTCGCTCTGCTGCAGCGAGTCGGGATCGACGGCGAAGTTGTGATTGTGGGCCGTGATCTCGACCTTGCCCGTGGCCATCTGCTTTACCGGATGATTGCCGCCGTGATGGCCGAATTTCAGCTTGTAGGTCTTGCCGCCGAGCGCCAGCCCAATGAGCTGATGCCCGAGACAGATGCCGAAGATGGGCACACGGCCCATCATGCGGCGAATGCTCTCCTGCGCGTAAGTCACCGGCTCGGGATCGCCCGGGCCATTCGACAAGAACACGCCGTCCGGCTTGAGCGCAAGCACATCTTCCGCGCTGGTGGTCGCGGGCACGACCGTCACATTGCAACTCTCGCCCACCAGCCGGCGCAGGATGTTCTGCTTGATCCCATAGTCATATGCCACAACATGGTGGCGTGCCGGCGCGTCCTTCACTCCAACGACCTCGGTCGGCTCGTGCGAACGCACGCCTTCCTCCCACTGATAGACACTGCGTGTTGTGACTTCCTTTGCCAGATCGAGACCGTCCATCTTCGGAATCGAGCGCGCCTTCGCGATCAGCTTCTCGGCATCGCTTTCCAGCGTAGAGATCACGCCGCGCATTACGCCGTGGTCGCGCAGATGCCGCACCAGCGCGCGCGTGTCGATTTCGCCCAGCACGGGAATCTTATAGCGCTCCAGATATTCTTCGGCGACTTCCTGCGAGCGCCAGTTGGAGCTCACGCGCGAAAACTCGCGTACGATCAGGCCTTCGATGTAGGGCCGCGTGGCTTCGTTGTCGTCAGAGTTGGTGCCGTAATTGCCGATTTCAGGATTGGTCAGGACAACGATCTGGCCGGCGTACGACGGGTCGGTAAAGATTTCCTGGTAGCCGGTAATGGAGGTGTTAAAAACAACTTCCCCGTAACATTCGCCTTTGGCTCCGTAGCCTTTGCCGCGGAAGACGCGGCCATCTTCCAGCGCAAGGATTGCCTGCATTCGAACTCCGGGGAGTGGATTTTTACGATTTTATCAGGGAACGCCCGTGTAGATAAGAGCCAGGCTGTGGAAACGCAAGCTGCACAATCCTTCATGCATGCGGCGGCGGGCCAAGCTCTCCGGCCATCGGCAGGTCGCGACGTGCGCAGGCTGCAAAGCGCCTCGTTCCTTTTCGGGACGATTGCTAAGAAACAATTTTTCCAACCGCTGATCCGCCGCGCTCCGGCGGTATGCTGCTCTCATCCGCATATCTTTTAGGCATGTTTCAGGAGAGCTGTCATGAAGAAACTGTTGGTAGTGGCTTTCATCTCGTTCATTGCTGTCGCCCCGGCCCTGGGAAAAGTCCACAAAGACGAATATTCGGTTCCGTGCAGCGAACTTTGGAGTGCGGTCATGGACACCATCAACAACTCGGGGCATTACAGCCTCGTCCTGGCTGACGACAAACAGATGACCGCGTCGTATCACATCAGCGGCGCAATCCACTCGCGTGATATCTCGGTTCACTTGGAACCGCAGGGTACGGGCTGTGAGATGCAAACGTCGACGGCGTTCAGTGGACTGATGCAGAATGACGCGGGAGATTTCAAGACTCGCGTAGATCAATCGTTAGCCAAGCTGAAAGGGTCACCGGCTGCTGCGGCCGCCAAACCGGGCGACGTCAATAAGTGAGGAAGTCGTGCGCTTTTGCCACCACCGAGCGGACGCCCGTTACGGATTCTTCTTCTTGATCGGCGCGCCGCTGCCCTGATAGACGGTCTCGCCGGGCCGCAACAGTGACGGGTGCGACGCCGCGGGCGAGCTCCCGTCTGAGCTGTTTGATGCAGTAGTGGGTTGATCATTTTGGTTCGCCGCGGCGGGCTCGTTTGTTGCGCTCGCTGGTGTGGCAGTATTGGGCGCTGCGGGTTGTGCTGCGGACGGCGGAGCCGCTGTATTCTCACCCGCAACTCCACCTCCCGGTTGCGGAACACTCGCCACGGTTACCGACGATCCTCGGTCGAAGCTGGCGCGCTCGTTCGTCAAGGCCCGCAATTCGCTGTCATGCGGCGCCGCGAAGAACCAGGTCAGCAGATATCCGCGCCGCTGGGTGATCGCCAGGCCGAGCGACAGCCTGCGCGACAGCTCGTCGTCAGGCACCTGGAACGCCACCGTGCCCTCGACGAAGAGGAATGTAACGCCGTCCTCGGTGAAGACTTTGCCTTCGCGCATGTCGTCGACAATGGGATGGGTGAGGGCAAACTCACGCAAAAAGACCTTGAAGGCCTCGCGGTCGTCGGCGTTCGCCGGAAACCGCATGTTCGGGAAGCACGCCAGCGACATCGCCGAAATCGTCACCTCGCCGAAATCGTCGTAGGCAACCTGGCCATCGGCGCCCGGCCGTTTCGCCCACGCCGAGAACAGGGTTTTGCTGCACGCGTCCACCAGGCGGCGCTCCACCCGTCCCATCCGCGGCGCGCCAAAGTCCTGCTTCGTGCGATATTGTTCGACCGCGGGCTGCACGGCACCGTGCGACTCGATCGACCATCCCTGCGGGATACGGTAGCTGAAACCCAGCATGGAATTCTCGTAGAAGTCGCCGCTGAGATTGCCTGCGTCGACATGTTTGGCCGGCGGATCGCTCTCCAACTGCGCCAACCGGTGGGACGAGATTGACGGCCCGTCATAGGGTTTCGCATCGGCCGCAATATATGGGCGCGCCGCCGCGGGCGCAAAGAACACGATCTGCGCGAAGGAGTTTTCAAGACGCTTCAATGTCTTGTCATCGTGCGACGCCAAAACTACTCGCAGGATGTATTCGCCCATCGTGGTCGCCAGCAGGGTATGCTGCTCGATCCCGCGCCGCGTTTCGAACAGATAGAACTGGTGGCCGGACAACCTGGCCTTCGACAAGCCGTGCAACTCTTCCACGCCGCGATAGAGCTCCTGGTCCAGCATCTGGCGCAACAGCATTCTTGCGTCGTTCTTGCCGCCGACGGTCGGGATGGCGGCGATTGCGATCTCCGCGTCCGCCGGAGCCGGTCCGGCAAGATCCAACAAAGGGACGCTTCCGTCGCGCGCGGCCGGCTCGGGCACGGGATGCAAATGCGCGTCCAGGGGAAGGTCGAAGCTGAACCCGAAGTATTGGTTGACGTAGCGCGTTGCGGAAAGGTAGGCCTGCTCAGGATAGCCGGCCTCTGCCGCGGTGGCGCGTGCGGCCTCCGTGCTCTGGCCGAAGAGACAGGCAGCCGCAGCAATCACCCAGCATAGGCACGCTGCACGCAGTTGTGGCGGAGCACACATGGAAGCAGGAACCGGTCGGCTAGCCCTATTCTTCGCCCATAGCTAGCGATGAGTCAATGCGGCCGAGCAGAAATGCACGATCCGGATACGCCGGTTCAGCCTTCTTCCCGCTCGCCCCTGCATTCTCGCCATTTACCCGGCTGCCAATGGCGTTCGTTGTCAAGCGCTCCGGCATCGGAACTATGTGCGATAGGATCGATCGAGATGCGAGAACGCTATCGCCGCTGGATCCACGATTGGGAGTCGCGCCTGACTTCACGCGACAATAATCGCGTGGTGCGCCCCTTCGAGTGGGGGCTCGAGTGGACCCACAGTTGGCCCGGCAGGGAGCAGTTTCCTGCGCCCCACCCCGACTGTCGTGAGGCCATGCTGGACTACCTGGCTGCGCTCAACCAACATCTCATCAGCCACAGTGACGAATTCTTCTCCTACAGCACGCCAACGGATTTCCGCCTCGAACATCGCAAGGTGGAGCTGTTCCACACCGGCAGCGAGCCTCCCAGGAAGCAGCCGCAAGACGAATGGGCAAAATTTCTGCGCTTCACCTCGCCTATCGAGTCGCCTTATCCCGAAAACAACCTGGCGAACGCGCGCTGGTTTCCCGCGCACGGGCGTCGCGCGGTGGTGCTGTTGCCGCAGTGGAATGCCGACGCCGTAAGTCAAGGCGCGCTGTGCCGGCTCTTCAATCTGCTGGGAATCGCGGCCCTGCGGCTCAGCATGCCGTATCACGATATCCGCCGTCCGGCGGGGCTCACCCGCGCCGATTACGCCGTATCCGCCAATGTGGGACGTACCATTGACGCCACGCGGCAGGGCATCGCCGATATCCGCTCCTGCTGCGACTGGCTGGAACAGCGTGGCTACTCGCAACTCGGTATTGTGGGCACCAGCCTGGGATCGTGTCACGCCTTTCTGGCCAGTGCGCACGATCCGCGTATTCGGGTGAACGTCTTCAATCACGCCTCCACCGCTTTCGGCGACGTGGTGTGGACCGGGCAATCGACGCAGCACATCCGCCAAGGCGTGGAAGCAACGCTGAGCCAGGACGAGTTGCGGCGGGTCTGGATGGCCATCAGTCCGATCGTTTACTTCGACAAGTTCAAGCGCTGGCCCAAGAAGTCGCTGATGATCTATGGCCGCTACGACCTCACCTTCCTGCCGGAGTTCTCGGCGCAAGCCGCAAGGGAGTTTCTGCGCCGCGGCCTGGATACGACGGTGAAGGCGTTGCCTTGCGGGCATTATTCTCTCGGCGAGACACCGTATAAATACATGGACGCCTGGCACATCTCGCGCTTTCTGGCGAAAGCGTTTGCCGGATAATCTTGCCATGCGCCGGTATCCGCGCCAGCCAGCTCGAACGCCCCCTCAGCTCAGGAATTCGCGCACGTAGGCATCGTGGTCCCGCAGCATCTCCGTCGCGGTGCCTTCAAAGATGATCTTGTTGTCGCGGTACATCAGAAACCTGGTGTGCACATCGCGCACCGAGCCTTCCGTGATGGGCACCATCTTGTTCTGCTGGCGGTCGAAGTAATGACTGGCCATGGTAAACGCGTCCTGCAGGCGATGCGTGACCATGAGCGAACTGGTGTGGTAGACATCACGTTGCTTCACGATCAGTTCGATGATGGTGTTGGAGGTGACGGGATCGAGTCCGCCGGTGGGCGAGTCATAGAGCAGCACCTCCGGCTGGGTGATGATGGCGCGGGCGATGGCCACGCGCCGCCGCATGCCGCCGGAAAGCTCGGAAGGAAACAAACCGACCGTATGCTCCAGCTCCACAAACCGGAGCGCCTCCAGCACCCGCGCGTGAATCTCGTCGGTGACCCTTCCCGTTTCTTCAATCAGCCGATAGGCCACGTTTTCTTCGACGGTCAGCGAATCGAACAGAGCGCTTTCCTGGAACACCATTCCGATGTTGCGGCGCAGCGCGAACAGTTGCTGCTCGCGCATGCTGGTGATCTCCTCGCCCAGCACGGTGATGCGCCCGGAATCCGGCTTCAGCAGTCCCAGCGCCAGTTTAAGCGTCAACGTCTTCCCCGTCCCCGCCACGCCCATCAGGATCTTGGTTTGGCCGCGCGGTAGTTGGAACGAGATGTCTTCCAGCACGGGGCGCTCGAAGGCGATCGACACCTGGTCAAAGCGGATAACGGCATCTCCGTCGCGCAGGGCGGTGGTTCGGAGACCCTCGGCGGGCAGCGGGGGAGCGGTCATCGTTAGTACCGGAACACACCCATCAGCAGCCGGGTGAGGAAGAAATCGGCAACCAGAATCAGCACCGAAGCGGCCACCACCGCCTGGGTGGTCGCGCGGCCCACGCCCTGCGTTCCCCCTTTTGCGGAGAGCCCGTAGTAACAGCCGATACTGGCGATGATAAATCCGAACAGCACCGGCTTGGTCAGTCCCATCACCACGTCGCCAAAGCGCAGCGACTGGTAAGCCGTCGTCCAGTACTGGTGGGCATCGAGCCCCAGCAGCAAGGCGGAGATCATGAAACCGCCGGTGAGTCCCACCAGGTCGGAGATGATGCTGAGGAAAAACAACATGGCAATGGTAGCGACCACGCGCGGCGTCACGAGTTTCTTCGACGGGTCGACGCCCATGGCCCGCATCGCATCAATCTGTTCGGTCACCTTCATGGAACCCAGCTCGCTCGCCATGCCGCTGGAATTACGTCCCGCCACCATTAAGCCCGTCAGCACCGGCCCCAGTTCGCGCACCATGGACAAGGAAACCAGTTGTCCAGTGAGCGACAGCGACCCAAACTGTTGCAGCGTGCTGGAAGTTTGCAGCGCCAGGACGGCGCCGGTGAAGAACCCCGTGAGCACCACGATGGGCAGCGAGCCGACGCCGATAAGGTCGCCTTGCAGTATCGTGTCGGCGAAGTAACGCGGACGGGTGAAGATATTGCTGAGCGACCGTCCGGCCAGCAGGGAGTAATCCTGCACCGCCTGGACCTGTTCTTTAGCGAAGTCGGTCACCGAGAAAGTTGCCATGCTTGCGACGAGACAGCTAACCCCGAACTATATCAGAGCCGTTCGTCGCGCCCGTAACCCCAGGGCTTCAGCCGGCCTAGGCGGCGCGGTTCTTGCGCTTTTTGTTGGTCAGCTTCACCGAGCGATTGGTGCCTTCCATGGCTCCTGGATTACCGGTATCGAGGCCACCGTCTTCTCCCGGCCTGCGGCGGTTCATGGGCCGGCCGGTGGCTCCGGGCTGATGTTCCGGCTGGGTTGCGCTGCCGCGTCCGGAAGTCTGCTGCTCGCGCCGCCCGGCCATTACCTGCGACTGCCCTTCGTCGCCACGATTGCTGATGCCACGGCCTTCGCGCGGCGAACCCCCGCGGCTGCGATTTGACGCCGCACCGCGCTCCGGGCTTTCCATCAGAGTCTTATCGCCGCTCACCAGATTGCCAACAACTTCGCGATTGCGCCCGCCAGCGAAATCGGGTTGTTGCGGCTCGGTTCGGCCGCCGCCGGACCGAGGTGTTGCCGGGACGTTCAGCTCGCGCCGTTGCAGCTTCGCTGGGTTCGCTTGGTTACCGGCTTCGGCCGATTGCCGATTCGCCCGGCCGGCGTCGGCCTGCAGACGGAAGTGCGTTCCGCGCTGCTGCCGCGACTGCTCGTTGTGGTGCATGTCCAGCGGATGCGTACCGGGATCTTCGCCCTCGGTCTGACCCGACTTCGGATCGACGATGAACAGGAGGTCGGAAAGATCGCTGGCATGCTCCTCTTCATCGCGCAGGATGCCTTCGATCATCACGCGCGTGGTCGGATCGTGATCGGCGAAGTGGCGGATCATCTGTTGATAGACGGCAATCACGATGCGCTCGGCAATGAGGTCTTCGCGGATCATGTCGGCCAATGTGTTGCCCTCGGCATATTGCGACGCGGAGCGCTCCACCAGGGTGCCAGGATTGTAGTCCGGCTTTCCGCCGAGCTGCTGGATGCGATCGGCAATCTTGTCGGCGTGCTCGCGCTCGGCGTCGGCGTGCTCCTTGAACTCGTCGCGCACGGCCACGCCGTGTACGCCGGTGGCCATGAAGTAATGGTGCATGTAGCGCAGCACGCAGACGATCTCGGTGGCAAGCGCCTCGTTCAGGATGGAGATCGTTTGCTCGACGTCGCCTTCGTAGGTGTCGGTCACCGCTCCTTCCCCGATTTTTTGGGCAGCTCGCTGGCGAATTTCTTCTACATCGGTCAGAAAACTTGGCATGACAACTTGACCTCGCAGGAACTACCGCTCATGGCCTTCGACGCGCATTCTATCGTCAGACCGGAAGCGGTGCGGTGGGTAGGATTCCGCGCTGAACGTGCGCGATGCCTATGCTTGTGGAAACTTTGGCGCGCGCTGCAAAGGGGTCTTCACCACGGAAGCACGGAATACACGGAATTTTCTCGGTTTTTGGTTTGAATTGACCTTCGTTCTTGTGCGTCAAGAAATCTTGTGCGTCAACAAAAGTTTTTGAAGATTCCGTGTATTCCGTGCTTCCGTGGTGAACTCCGGCTTTGAATCGCATACTATCCTGCGACTCCTGCGACTTTTGTTGTAGCCGTCGCTCTCAAGGCTTGACACGCCGCGCCTATGTTCAGTACGGTTTCTATATGTTGTCAGCGACTACCCGAATGACCATGGCCATGTGCACCCTAGGCGGTGCCTTGTCCACGTTCGGAGCCTGACAACCAAGCAGAGAAAACTCCAATCGTGAACGGGCCGCCTAGGAAGATGGGCGGTCTTGCTGTTTTTGGGCAATAAATTTTCCCAGGGCCCCCGACCAGCGCCGGTTTTGCGCGGGGTGGGGCGATTGATTGGAGCTTTCGATGACTTTCTCGCCTGAGCTGTTTGCGACAACTGCGGTGCGCGGCGGCGTTGCGCCCGATCCGGCCACCGGTGCCGTTCTTACCCCCATCTACCAATCCACTACATATCATCAGGAGGCCGTCGGCGTGCATAAGGGCTTCACTTATTCGCGCGCGGCGAATCCGACGGTGTCGGCGCTGGAAGCTGCGCTGGGCGCGCTGGAAGACACCCCTTCGGCGGTTTGCTTCGCCACCGGCATGGCAGCGATCTCGACATTATTTCTCGCGCTGCTGAAGGCCGGTGACCACGTGGTCGTTTCCGATGTGGTTTACGGCGGAACGGTACGGCTGTTTCAGCAGGTTCTGGGCAACTTCGGGGTGGAAGCATCGTTTGTGGATACTTCCGATGCTGACGTTGTTGCGAAGGCTATCCGACCCAACACGCGATTGATCTTCATCGAGACGCCGGCGAATCCCACGCTGAAGCTGACCGACATTGCCGCGGTTGCCCAAGTGGCGCACGTCGCAGGCGTGAGGCTCGTGGTGGACAATACCTTCCTCACGCCCATCGCGCAGCGGCCGCTGGAGCTTGGCGCCGATATCACGCTGCTTTCGACCACCAAGTACATCGAAGGCCACAACTCGACGGTGGGCGGCTCTATCGCGACACATGACGAAGGGCTGCTGGAGCGGCTGCGCCTCGTCCGCAAGACGCTGGGCTGTATCCAGTCGCCGCAGGAAGCGTGGCTGACATTGCGCGGGCTGAAGACGTTGCCGTTGCGGCTGCAACGGCATTCCGCCAACGCGCAAAGCGTGGCCGAATGGCTGGAGCAACACCCCAAGGTCGCGCGTGTTCATTATCCGGGACTGGCGGGCTTCCCGCAGTTTGCCCTCGCGCAGAAGCAGCAGTCTCTTCCTGGAGGAATGCTGGCGTTCGAGCTGAAGGGCGGCGCCGAAGCCGGCATTCAGCTCATGAACACGGTTCGCCTCTGCCTGCTCGCGGAGAACCTGGGCGCGGTCGAGACACTCATCACCCATCCGGTCTCCATGACGCACAGCGATGTACCCCGCGGAATTCGGGAGCACACCGGCATCACCGACGGCCTGGTGCGGCTCTCGGTCGGGTTGGAAAACCCGGCGGACATCATCGCCGACCTGGACGCCGCGCTGGCTGCGATTCCGGTCAGCGCCGGCACACCGGAGGTGGAACCATGTCTGGCAAAGTAATCGTCCTGAAGTTCGGAAGTTCTGTGCTGGGGTCGCGCGCTGACCTGCCGCATGCGGTGCACGAGATCTATCGCTGGATTCGGCTTCAGTATCGCGTGGTCGCCGTGGTCTCGGCGTTTGCGGGAGAAACCGACCGCCTGCTGGGAACCGTTGCCGATTATCGCGACGCCAATCCGGAGGCGATCGCGCGTGTTGTCGCCACGGGCGAAGAAGTGGCCACGGCATTGCTCGCGCTGGAGCTCGACCGCTTCGGCATTCCCGCACAGGTCCTCGATCCCAGCCAGATTCAATTGGTTGTCGATACCGCCTCCAACGACACCGAGCCGGTGAGCGCGGACACGACGGTCATCGAAAACGTATTGCGGCACGGAAGAGTCGCCGTGATTCCCGGTTTCGTCGCCCGCGATCATGGCGGTCGCGTGGCTCTGTTCGGCCGCGGTGGCTCCGATCTGTCGGCGCTTTTTCTCGCTAAACAACTCAACGCGCGTTGTCGGCTCATCAAGGATGTAGATGGCATCTACAACGCCGATCCCGCCGCCTGCTCCAGCGCACAGCGCTTCGCGGAGATCGACTTCGCCGACGCGCTGGCTATTGGAGGCAAGGTGGTACAGCCCAAGGCGATCGCCTTTGGCCGAAAAACGGGAGTAGCGTTCGAAGTCGCGGCGCTGGGCGAAGATCACGCAACGCTGGTGGGCGCGCCACGCTCGGTGCTATCGCCGGCGGCGCGCTCGCAAGCTCCTTTGAAGATCGGGTTGCTCGGCCTGGGCACCGTCGGCCTGGGTGTATTCCAGGAGCTGTGGAAGCACCCGCATCTTTTCGAGGTGACTGCAATCGCCGTGCGCCGGCCCGAGTTGCACTTCGATCATGCCCCGCGGCACCTCATCACGCACCATTGCTGGGACGCGATTGCCGACGTCGATGTGGTGGTGGAGCTGATTGGCGGCAGCGATCCGGCGGGCGCGCTCGTGCGTGCCGCGTTGTCAGCGGGCAAGCCGGTGGTCACCGCCAACAAGTTGCTGGTGGCGGAGGACGGAAGCCTTGGCTGCCGTCGTGCTCTGCGCTATTCGGCGGCGGTGGGCGGCGCAGTACCTGCTCTGGAGGCAGTACAGGCGCTGGCCGATGGTGGCGGCATCGTCTCGCTTTCGGGCGTGCTGAATGGCACCTGCAACTACATCCTCGACCGCATTGCCGCCGGGTGCTCGTGGGAACAGGCGGTTTCCGAGGCTCAGGCGCACGGTTTCGCCGAGCAGGATCCGCACGCCGATGTCTCCGGTTCCGACACGGTTTGCAAGCTGCGATTGCTCGCGCGCCATGCATTCCCGGAGATCGATGATCACACCGTGAAGGCCATCGGCATCGACTGCATCGACGCCGGCTGGGTACAGGCAGCGGCTCGTGACGGCGGACGTGTACGCCTGGTGGGCACGGCGCGTCTTCACGATGGCAGAGTTCAGCTAGAAGTGAAGCCCGAGCTGGTGGACGCCTCCCATCCCTTCGCGCAAATCAGAAATGAAGAGAATTGCCTGCTGATCGATACGGGGCGGTCCAATGCGCAACACGTCTGGACTGGCCGTGGCGCAGGACGCTGGCCGACTACGGCTGCCGTGATGGCGGATCTGTTCGATCTCAGCCGGGAACGGCCAGTGGCCAGCGAAAGAAGCACTGCGGCATCAACCCGCCGCAAACCACTTCCGGCCCATGTTCACGCCCCTCGTTCAGAGCCCTCCCAAGCGAGCGGGGAAGCCTCGGTTGCGGCCGAATTCATCGCGGATTCGCGCAGGCCCGTTTCCAGCCCCTATGTCGTTCAACTGACAACTGACCACTGGCAACTGACAACTGCTTCCGGAGGTGCAGCGTGAAATTCGCTACCCGGCTACTCAACTTCGATCCGTCTCCGGGCGACCGCTGTACGCCCGCCAACACGCCCATCTACCAGACGGCAACCTTCCGCCAGCAGAACGCGACCGAGTTCGGCGAATACGATTACTCACGCAGCGGCAATCCCACACGCGCCGCCGTCGAAAAGCAGATCGCCGCGCTGGAGGGCGGCACGCGCGGCTTCTGCTTCAGCACCGGCCTGGCGGCGATCACCGCGGTCACGCGGCTGCTCTCGCCGGGGAAGGAAATTCTCGCCTGCGACGATCTGTACGGCGGGACCTATCGCCTGTTCGGGCGCATTCTCGCCAAACGTGGCATTGTTGTGGGTTATGTGGATTTCCGCGATCTGGATGCGCTTGCGGCAGCCATCAACGAAAACACCAAGCTGGTGTATCTCGAGACGCCGACCAATCCTCTGCTGCAGATCATCGACATCGCAGCCGTCGCGGAGATAGCGCATCGCAATGGAGCGCTGGCATGCGTGGATAACAGTACGCTGTCACCTTATCTCCAGCGACCGCTGGAGCTCGGCGCAGACATCGTCCTGCATTCTGCAACGAAATACCTGTGCGGGCACAGCGACGTTATGGCCGGCGCAGTTGTCGTGGCTGACGAAAAGCTTGCGCAGGAGCTGTACCTGATTCAGAACGGCGAAGGCGCAGTGTTGTCGCCATTCGACAGCTATCTCCTGCTGCGCGGGATGAAGACACTGGCCTTGCGACTGGATCGGCAACAGGCAAACGCGCGCATCATCGCCGAATTTCTCGCGAGTCATCCGGCGATAGAGCGCGTGTATTATCCCGGCTTGGCGGACGAGCACGCCTTGGAGGTCCAGCGTTCGCAGGCCTCAGGCGACGGAGCCGTCATCAGTTTCGTGACGGGCGATGCGGAGTTCTCGCGCGCGCTGGTCGAGGCGACCAAATTGTTTGCTATCACGGTCAGCTTCGGAGGGGTGAACTCCACCATTAGCTTGCCGAACTACATGTCGCACGCCAGCATCCCGGCGGAGCTGCGCCATCAGAAGCACATTCCTGCTGACTTAGTCAGAATTTCAGTGGGAGCGGAGGACATTGACGATCTGGTGGAAGACCTCAGCG
>Ga0335077_10007999_pt1 | contig 13111 bp, 11 predicted proteins | sample Lox_Sample_31_FD_207151 | JGI IMG/M metagenome (GOLD analysis project Ga0335077, IMG submission 207151) | Soil microbial communities from Loxahatchee National Wildlife Refuge, Florida, United States - Lox_Sample_3.1 | ecosystem: Environmental > Terrestrial > Soil > Wetlands | place: USA... | reverse complement strand
CAGCGGCCTTTGAAATTTAGGCGTGGTGCCTTCAAAACTCCCGCGCAGGCGACGATCCAATCCGGGATCACTCGTCTTCCAGATTTTGTCCCCGACGTGAACACGCGAAAAATCAATATCGCCTGTGCCAAAACGTATTTCGACCGGCGTATGACTTTGCACTTTGGACTTTGAACCTTGAACTTCATAAACCCGTCCGCCTTCCTCCGGTTCCTCCGGTCTGCCCGCATCAAAAACCACGCCATCGCCGCGTTTGAGCGGACCCTCGAGGTCCACCAGGACCGCGTCCCGCAAAACTTCCGTGACTTCGCCGAGGTAAACGCCGCGTTTTTTTCCGAAGCGGCCGTGCACGAGCGCCTGGTTGTTCACGCCGCCCAGCCAGCCGGTGAACAGGCCGCGCGAAAACGCCATCTCCATCTCGTAGCGGCTTTCGGGAGGAAGCCGCAAACTTCCCGAAAAGTCAGCGGCATTCTGCCGAACGCCGCTACGTGCAAGTTGGTCCAACGCCTGCCGGTAAATCCGCGTGATGTTCGCCACGTATTCCGGTGTCTTAAGCCGGCCTTCAATCTTCAGCGAGGCAACGCCGGCGCGAACTAAATCCGGCAGCATCTCCCAACCGGCCAAATCCTGCGGACTTAACAAATATCTCCGGTCGCCGAGCGGAACTTGTTTGCCGTCGCAGATTAAATCGTAGGGCATCCGGCAGGCCTGGGCGCATTCGCCGCGATTGGCCGAACGTCCGCCCAGCGCTTCACTGGTGAGACACTGGCCCGAGTAAGCCACGCACAACGCGCCGTGAACGAAGACTTCGAGAGGAAGTGACGGGGGACGCGTGACAGTTGGCGAGACAGCCTTCCCAGCAGCCTGAATTTTTTCAATCTCTTTGAGGGAACATTCGCGTGCCAGCACGACGAGGTTACAACCCAGTTCGCGGGCGAAATCAATCCCGCCGACACTGCTGATGGTCATTTGGGTCGAGGCGTGAACCGGAAAATCCGGCGAGAGGCGGCGGATGAGCCGGCAAATGCCGACGTCCTGCACAATCACCGCGTCCACACCGGCGGCCATCATCGAGCGCAGATATTTTTCCGCGTCAGCCAGTTCGCTTTCGAAGACCAGTGTGTTCAGCGTCACGTAGCCGCGCACGCCGCGCCGGTGCAGAAATTCCATCAGCTTCGGCAAATCCGCCTCCGTAAAATTGTGCGCCCGCATCCGGGCGTTGAATTTCTCGAGGCCGAAATAAATCGCGTCCGCGCCATTTTCGACTGCGGCGCGGGCGCAGTCCCAATCACCGGCGGGCGCGAGCAATTCCGGCAGAAGCAACGGGCGAGCGTCTTCTGGCCGGTTCGGAATGGAGTCCGCTGTTGGCGTCATGGCCATCTATGGAGCAGCATAGCGCCAAAAGCCCGCCGGATAAAATCCGATTCTCTGGATGTCAGAGCGTTTGCAATTCCGCGCGACGGCGTTAATCTGAAGGGGTGAACACCGAGTTTTCCATTGCGGCCCATTGGCCGGGCAGTTTCGATGAGGCCGGGCTGCGGCAGTGGGCGGAAGACCTGCGCCGCCAACTGCTCGCCCCCCAGGTTTCACTTGGTCTGGTGTTCATGTCGCCGAAGTTTTTCCCGCAGGCCCGGCAGACGCTGGAAATTTTGCGCGTACACGCCCGGATTCCGCTGCTGGCGGGCTGTTCGAGCACCGGGCTGATCGTCGGTTCCCAGGAAATTGAGAATGCATCCGGACTGGTGCTCGCGCTTTACTCGCTGCCCGGCGCGGAACTGAAAGGTTTTCGGTTCACGCAGGCACAGGTGGAGGAAGCCAACGGCGCGGTGTATTGGCATTTGGAAACCGGGGTTGAACCTTCGGGCACGAACGGCTGGCTCGCGTTCATTGATCCGTTTCATATTGATGTGGAGAATTGCATACGTTCGTGGAACGAGGCCTATGCGCCGTTGCCGCTTTATGGCGGATTGGCCAGCGGCGCAGTTCCCGAACCGCTGACCCAGGTTTATCTGGACGGCGAGGTTTTCGAGGACGGCGGCGTGGCGATTTCGATTGGCGGCGAGGTGACTTTGACCGGCGTCATTTCACAGGGCTGCACCCCCATTGGCGAGGCGTGGACACTCACCGGCGTGGAACGCAATTTGATTCATCACATCGGCAACCGGCCCGCGTATGCCGTGCTCGCGGAAACATTTCAGAAACTTCCGCCCGACGAGCAGCGTAAGGCGCAGGGCAACCTGCTCATCGGCCTGGTCGTCAACGAATACCTCGAGGATTTTCATCGCGGGGATTTTCTCGTGCGCAATCTCGTCGGCGCCGACCCGCGCTCCGGCGTGCTGGCGGTCGGCGCGTTGCCACGCACCGGCCAGACCGTGCAGTTCCAGCGGCGGGACGCGACGGCGGCGACCGAAGACATGAGCGAACTGCTCGGACGCGCAAAGACAAAACTGGCGGGCACGCCGATTTACGGCGGCTGCCTTTGCTGCTGCAATGGCCGGGGAAAACATCTTTTCCACCAGCCAAACCACGATGCGGAATTCGTCCAGAAACAACTCGGCCCGTTCAGCCTCGCCGGGTTCTTCTGCAATGGCGAAATCGGCCCCATTGGCGAAAAGAGCTTTCTGCACAGTTATACCGCCTCGCTGGCACTGTTTGTGAAAAAGTAACCATATTCACCTTTGCTTTTGTCTGGCAGTGCGTCATGCTCGGACCGGAAATGGCGGAGAAACCACAGTCTGAATCAAATCCCGCCGCACCACCGCAAGGTCCGGGCGGCGGAAGGCGCCGTGGCCGTCGCGGCGGTCGCGGACGCGGTCAGCGTCGAACGGAACCAGTCTCCCGAGCGGGTCAGCCGGCCGATGCGCCGGGCGTCACGACAGCATTGCCCGAACGAAAAACCGAACGCCCCGCTTCGGCCGTCAATCAGGCGATTGAAGAAGTGACGCAGATTGTCGAAACGCTCAAACAAACGCTCGACGAGATGGAGGAAGTGCTCGAACTCATCGAACTGGCCGAACGCCAGAAACTCGCCGACGAGCGGGAAATTGAGTCATTGCGCCTTGCGTTGCGGAAGATTCACCAGCCGCGAGGTGAAAGGCAGGAACGGCCGCAGCCGCACCACTGATCGCGCCAGGCGTTTATTGCAGTAATTCCCGCACTTTGGGAACTTCACTTGTCGGCGGCTGACATGCCTTGCCGGTGCAGAGGTAAACGACCGGACCGCTTTTCGCGGACAAACTGCGCGCGAATTCCTCGACTGCGCCGGCATTGCCCAAAACAATTTTGTTCGGTTGATAAACCGAGTGCGCGGCCTGCAACAATTTGCGCGCGGCGGTGGAGCTGGCACCGCCGGCGATGACTACGCGGCGCGGCTCGTCCAGCCAGAAATCCAGCGCGTGCAGCATAAACGGCATGGCCTGGGGATAATTTTGCACGCGGTGCGCAAACAGCCGCAACGTCGCCTCGGCGGGGTTCTTGAAATCTTCACGACTGGTAATGGCAGCCAATTTCAGCAGCGCAAGCGTAGCCACGGAGTTGCCTGACGGCTCCGCGCCGTCGTAATCGTCCTTGACCCGCAAAATCAAATCCTTCGCCTCGGCGGTGCTTTGCCAGAAACCGCCGTTCGCCGCCTCGTAGAATTTCAGGATCATCGCCTCTGCCAGTTCGATGGCAAAATTGAGATGCGCCGGCCCGAGCGTCACCTCGTAAAGCTCGATCACTCCGGAAAGCAGGAACGCGTAGCTTTCAAGCAATTGGACGCGGTCGCGTTCGCCGTCGCGCCACCGGTGGTAAAGCGAACTGGACTTTTGATCCCAAAGCGTTCTTTGAACGAACGCCAGATTTTTCTCCGCCGCATCCCGGTGTTTTTTATGGCCGAGCACAGCGTAAGCCCGCGCAAACGCGCCGAGCATCAAGCCGTTCCAGGAAGTGAGGATTTTATCGTCCAGGTGCGGACGAACGCGCCGTTCACGCGCTTTCAACATTTTCCGCTTGGCCGAAACGAGCAATTCAAGATCGGCCGGGCCGGCCGGATTGACAATGCTCAAAACATTTTGTCCTGGCAACGGGTGCGGGTGGCTGTGATCCACAAAATTGCCCCGGTCGGTGATGCCGAAATGACGAATCGTTACATTGAACTCCTCCACGGTGAGCAGTTTTGAAAGCTCGGCTTTCGTCCAACAATAAAATTTCCCTTCGTAGCCTTCGCTGTCGGCGTCTTCGGCGGAATAAAACCCGCTGTCCGGATGCGCCATATCGCGCAAAACGTAATCAAGGATGTCGCGTGCTGTGTCGGCGTGGTGCGCATCGCCGCTGACGAGAAACGCGTCGAGGTAAAGCTGCGCGAGTTGCGCGTTGTCATAGAGCATCTTCTCGAAATGCGGCACGAGCCATTCGGCGTCCACCGCGTAGCGCGCGAAGCCACCGCCGAGCTGGTCGTGGATACCACCAGCCGCCATGCGGTCGCACGTGTGCAAGACCATGCGCGCCGCCTCGTCGTCGTGAAATCGTTTTGCGTAGCGCAGCAGAAATGACGGTGTGGCCGGCTGCGGAAATTTTGGCGCCCCGCCGAAACCGCCATGACGCGGGTCGTACGCGGACTTGAACATCGCCGCCGCGTTGCGCAACGCGTCTGCCGTCAGGATCAAATTGCCCGCAGCAATGTTGGTGGTTGCCGCGGCGAGCCGCGCGTGAATTTCGCCAGCAGAAGCGGTGATTTCACCGCGGCGTTCCCGCCAGAGCGCGGCGACTTGCTGGAGCACCTGCAAAAAACTCGGACGGCCATGGCGGTCGTCTGGCGGGAAATACGTGCCGCCCAGGAACGGCTTCAATTCCGGTGTGAGGAAAACGCTCATCGGCCAGCCGCCGCCGCCGGTGGTGGCCTGGACAAACGTCATGTAGATTTTGTCCACGTCCGGCCGTTCCTCGCGGTCCACTTTGATGCTGACAAAATGTTCGTTCAGAAACGCGGCGGCCTTTTCGTTCTCGAACGATTCGCGTTCCATGACGTGGCACCAGTGACAGGTCGAGTAGCCAATGCTGAGGAAAACCGGTTTGTTTTCGGCGCGTGCCTTCGCAAACGCCTCATCGCTCCACGCGAACCAGTCCACCGGATTATGCGCGTGCTGGAGCAGATAGGGCGATTTCTCGCCGGCGAGACGGTTGGTGTGGGCGGCTGCCATTCGGCAGAATTATGGCGCGAATGGAAGCGGCGTAAAGTGAATCCGGCGACCAATAATTTTGCGTCGTCACTGCCGCGTCGCTGCGCTAGGCTGGCGGCATGTTATCCGCCAAACCATGGCGTGGTGAAGCCGTCATTCAATTCTGTTCGGCGCAATTGGTCTGCTTTTGTCTTGGCATGGTGATGGTCAGCCTGTTGCACAAGGCCGGTCTCACGGCATTTGAATCGCCGGACGGCTTTGGCACAGTGCTGCTCGGCACGCTCAGTTTTCAAGGTGCGACCTGGGTGCTCATTTATTTTTTTTTGCGGTATCATCAAGTCCATTGGCGCGAAGTGTTCGGCTTTCGGAGTTCGCGATGGACGCTGGCATTGCTCCTGGCGTTGTTGACCGTGTTCGTGGTTTTGCCTATTGCGTTGTGTTTGCAACAAGCTTCGGCGCTCGTGCTGGAAAAAGTTGGCTTCCCGCCGGAAGAAGAGACCGCCGTCATGCTGCTGTCGAGCACGAAATCCTGGTGGACACGGGTTTACCTGGGCGTCTTTGCCGTCATGATTGCGCCCGTGGCCGAGGAATTTATATTTCGGGGCGTGCTGTTCCCTTTTGTCAAGCAGCTCGGTTATCCGCGTTGCGCGTGGCTCGGCGTGAATTTTTTGTTCGCGCTGATTCACATGGACGCGGCGGCGCTGGTGCCTTTGTTTGTGCTGGCGCTGGCACTGACCTGGCTTTACGAACGGACGGACAACCTGCTCGCGCCCGTCACGGCACACAGTTTGTTCAATGCGGCAAATCTTGCCGTGCTTTGCTTTGCACAACATTTTTCAGTGCCGTCAAAATGAATGAACTCGAACTCATCGCGCGCCTGACGAACTCGCTGCCGACGAATGAAACCGTCATGACCGGGGCAGGCGATGATTGTGCCGTGCTGGATCTGGGCGTGCCGGACAAGTTGCTGCTGTTCAAAACCGACGCGGTGGTTGAGGGCATTCATTTCACCAAAACCGCGCCACCGGAAAAAATCGGACACAAGGCGCTTGCCCGGTGTCTGAGCGACATCGCGGCCATGGCGGGCTCTCCCGCCGCCGCCCTCGTGACGATCGGCTTACCGCCAAAATTCGACGTGAAATTCGTCGAAGCCATTTATAGCGGCATGAACGCGCTGGCAAAAAGGTGCAGCCTGGCGATGGTCGGTGGCGAAACGACGGTGAATCCCGAGTGCATTTTCATTTCCATCGCGCTGCTCGGCACGGTTGGCCGGGCCAAGCAAATCCTCCGTTCCGGTGCGCAGGCCGGTGACGCGATATTTGTCACCGGCGAACTGGGTGGTTCGCGGGCCGGCAGACATCTGGAATTCGAGCCGCGTTTGGCCGAAGCGCAGTGGCTCGCCGGCCACTTTCCCATCCACGCCATGATTGATTTGAGCGACGGCCTGGCCGGCGATCTGCGACACATTTTGCAGGCGAGCGGTGTGGGCGCGGAATTGCTCAAAACGGCGGTGCCGATCAGCCACGCGGCAAAATTGCAGGCACGGGCTGGCGCAGCGGCCAAACCGCCCTTTGCCGCCGCGCTGACCGATGGCGAGGATTTTGAATTGCTGTTCACCATTGCAGGCGGTGACGCGGTGAAGCTGCTTGATGCCTGGAAAAAACAGTTCCCCGGGTTGAAATTAAGTTGCATCGGAAAAATTGTTGCCGGCGGCGGCGTCACGATTCTCGACAAAAACGGGGCGCGCGCGCTCGACGAGCATGGCTACGTTCATTTCACATAGCCCGGCGGAAACGGAACGGCTGGGCGAAACTTGGGGACGCGCAGCGCAACGTGGTTGGGTCATCGCGTTGTCCGGCGAACTCGGCGCAGGCAAAACACAATTGGTGAAGGGCGTGGCGCGCGGACTCGGCATTGCGGCCCGCGTGCATTCGCCAACGTTCACGCTGGTGAACGAATACGGTGGCGGACGGTTGCGGTTGTTTCATCTGGATTTGTACCGTTTGGAAACACGTGAACAAATTCTGTCCGCCGGGCTGGGCGAATTTTTGTCGCCCGAGGGCGTGGCGGTGATTGAATGGGCCGAGCGAATTTACGATTTGCGATTGACGATTGACGATTTAAAGAAGGTGCAAATCGAAGTTGTGGGCGAGACGGAACGGCGGATTGTTTATGACGATTTTGGCGCTTGAATTTTCCTCGCTGCAGCGGAGCGTGGCAGTCGCGCGCGCGGGTCGTGTGCTGGGCGAAGTGATTGAAACCGGCGCCGGCTTTCAACCCGATCAAAAGACCGGCGCAACAGGGGCTTTCAGCATGGTTGAAGGCGCGTTGCGCGAAGCAAGACTTGAGCGCGAGCAGATTGAAGTTCTGGCCGTCGGCCTCGGTCCCGGTTCTTACACGGGCGTGCGCGCGGCGCTGGCCGTGGCGCAGGGCTGGCAACTGGCACGCGGGGCAAGATTACTCGGTGTGTGCAGCGTGGACTGTCTGGCGGCACAGGCGCAGGCGGAAAGGGTTTTCGGCCGCGTGAACGTGATCGTGGACGCGCAGCGGAATGAATTTTATCTGGCAACGTACGAAATTTCCGCGGATCGTTGGAGCGCCATCGAACCACTGCAGATTGTGACCATGGGGGAAATCCAATCCCGGGCCGAGGCAAGGGAAATTTTAATCGGCCCGGCAGTGACGCGCTGGTTTCCCGATGGCCGGATGATGTTTCCCCGAGCCGCGACCCTGGCACGACTCGCAGTTCAGCAGGATGGCCTTGTCGCCGGCGAAAGACTGGAGCCGATTTATTTGCGGGAGGCAAATTTCGTTAAAGCCCCGGCGCGGAAGCCCACCGCATTCTGAAGGCGTTGTCCTCGTTCGCCCTGAGTCCGGGTTGTGGACAGATTTGTCAACTTTCAGGACGGCTGGCCAACAGAACCGTTTATCTTACCCCTCATCCGACGGCGGTTCCAATTCACCATAATGGTATGCAGGCTGCTATCTTATGATTCCGGCGAACGAGACGATTGACGTAAAAATTTATGGTGGTCCACCCTGGCAAAGCCTCAGACGGCAAATCGCGTGGCACGTGTGCCGCGTTCACGTTGATTGAAGTCATGATTGGGTTCTTCATTTTCGGCCTCGTGACGGCGGGGATGATTTACGGCTACGTGGAGGCCAATCGGATAGCGGAATTCAGTTCGCAGTCATTGGCAGCCACATCCTATGCATCGCAGGGGATGGAACAGATGCGCTCGGCGCAATGGAGTGCAGAGGAGTTCTCGACCGGCAGCGGCGCGGGAACCACGGATGTGTTGGCCATGACGAATCAGCCCGATGGAACCTGGGGTTATTGGACCAACCAGATTGACACGCTGGACATTCCGACCAGTGGCGCGTCGATCTATGTGACGAACTACCTCAAAGTCACGTCGCTCTCAACCAATCCGCCATTGCGGCGGATTGTCTCGCAAGTTGTGTGGACGTTCCGGCTGACGGGTTTGGCGTACACCAATACCATGGTTACCCTGCGCGCCCCCGACCAACTCCAATGAAACTTTTCAAACCTATTCAAACCCGACCGCGCCGGAGAAACGTCCATGGCTTCACCCTGGCGGAGCTGGTTATTACGGTCGGGGTCTTCCTGTTCATCTTCACCGGGGTGATGATCGCCGTTCAAATTTTCGGATTGCGCATCAACACGTTGGCGGCCACCAAGCTGGTGGCCACCGCCGGCGGCCGCAAGGCGCTGAACCAAATCCGGGACCAGATCCGGGGGGCGAAAATCGTTTATGTCGGGAACTGTTCCGCGGCCACGGCCTCTTCTTTCCAGCTCATTACCAACACGCTACCGCAACAGGGCAACGCGCTGATAATTTATCCCACCACCAACGGGAACTACTACTCGGTTTTCTATTTGGATACCAGCACCGGGACTAACAATCTGGTCCAATTCAACGCAACCAATAGCGCTGGCAGCTGGATCACCACCTACACCAACATGTTAGCCAAGTACATCACTAACCAAATCGTTTTCGATGCCAGGGATTGGCAGAACAATATTATAACAAATTATCAAAGTCTGGATAATCGCGTGCTCATAGAGGTGACGATGCAATTTTCGCAATGGGAATACCCCATTGCCTTTGTCGGCGGAGTGGGTCTCAACGCTTACGATTATTATCAACTGCGCACACGGGTTTTCCGGCGCGCATGGAACTGAAAGTAAAAGGAACAGTTATGCAAACGTTGTTCAAAGCCAAACCCCGGAGCGGCCAGGGTTACGCCTTGCTAATCATCCTGTGTTTTTTGGCTGTCTGTCTGATCGTCTTTGCCAGCATGATGTATTGGATCTCCAGCAATGCCTTCGTGACGCAGCGGAACAACCAGTTTAACATGAGCGAAGCCGCCGCGGAAGCCGCCACCGAAAAGGTCCTTTCCCAAATGAATTACGATTACGTTGCCCAAAGTCTCTCGAACAACGGGGCTTATTACGGCAGCACGTTCATCCCCGGTCTGACGACCGATCAAGCCAGCTGGCCCATCCAATATGTTTACAGCGACACCAACGGCGTGACGAACCAGATTACCGTCACCATGGGTGCATGGACCACCAACACCCAGCCGCTAAACTCGCAATTCACCGGGTTGTATGGTCTGATTGAACCGGTCACCATCACCGCCACCGCCACGCCAATCGGCCAGCGCTTCATAGTGCCGGCTACGATCAGCGAGGCACTTCAATTCGCCTCCATCCCCCTCTTCCAATTCGCCATATTCTATAACATGAACCTGGAAATTGCCGCGGCCCAGACTTTGAACATCGTTGGTCCGGTGTATTCCAATGGCGGCATTTGGTCGGGGTCAACCACCGTCACCTTCAAAAATACAGTTTCAGCTGTCGGAATTGCCACCAATACCGCCAACAATCCCTTTTGCGCAAATTATACTGGTAGTGGCAAATCCACCTACTCCATTGCGGGCCAGCCGACCTCCGGCAACGACCATATCACCATGCCGATTGGCACCAACAACAATCCTGCAACCGTTGAAGGAATCATCAATATCCCGCCTTCCGCTTACGCCATGAACACGGCGTCGGCGTTTACGACCAACGGTCAGCAGTATCTGGCCAACGCCGCCGATCTCTATCTCACCAACTATCCCAACGGCACCAACTGGGGCACCCTCACGCCCAGGGGCACGAATATGATTTTATATTACCAGGATTCCGCGCTCACCACTCCCTATTGGGCCCAAATGCCGTACGATTTTTATTTGATGACGAACAAAAGCATCGGCATTTTTGCAACCAACTTCGTGTGGACGGACTCGGCTCATACCACCAACATCAACTACATGACCAACATTTGGTATGCGGGTTATTCGTTTGTGACGAATGCGATTTTCTATGACTGGCGCGAAGGTTGGAACAAAGGTAGCGGCCCGCCGAAAACCGTTCAAGCCGTCCAGATTGATGTCAACAGGTTCAATGCCTGGCTTGCCGGCACAAACATGAACTGGGGTGGGGGCACAAATGTGAACAGCGGCGCATACTACAACTCACTCTGTTCACAATCGAGCCACAAGTCGCACCCGATTGACTCGATTTATGTCTATAATGCCGTTCCTCTGAGCAGCACGACCCTCCCGGCCGTGCGCCTCGTCAACGGCGCCATGATGCCGCCGATGGACGCTCCCAAGGGTTTCTCTGTTGCCACAGCTCAGCCGCTGTACGTGTGGGGCAACTACAATTCGCAAAACACTTCCGGCTCATCTCTCGGCGTTAACAGCACTACTCACACCTGGCCCGCCGGATTAATGGGCGACTCCATCACCATCTTGTCCACCAATTGGCTTGATACCAATAGCCTTGCTAAGTTTCAGTCAACTGATACCAGTGGAGGTCCGACCGCGGGCGCAACCACCGTCAATGCTGCCATTCTCGCCGGCATTGTTCCCTCAGGCGCGAGCTACAGTTCCAGCACGGGGATAGGTTACAGCGGTGGTGTGGAAAATTTTCTGCGCATGTTGGAAAGCTGGGGGAGTTCCAAAACATTGACCTACAACGGCTCCATTGTGGTCATGTTCCCGAGCCAATATGCCACCAATATGTGGGTCCAAACCGGCAACTATTATGCCGCCCCCAATCGTGCCTGGGCCTTCGACACAAATTTTATGGTGCAAGGCGGGCTGCCTCCGCTCACACCTCAGTCCAAGGGCGTCATCCGCGCCGCTTGGAATGCTTACTAGTTGCGCCCGGTTAAAAACTCTGCTTCGCTTTGGCCCTTCACGCGCCTAACCTCTGCGCGTGAAAGCGGCCATCCTGCTCGGCCCGGAACGCATCCGGATTGAAGACATTGCGCCACCCGCGCTCAAGCCCGGGGAAATCCGCATCCGTATCGAGGCCGCGCTCACCTGCGGCACAGACTTGAAAGTGTTCAAACGCGGATACCACGCTAAAATGATTGCGCCGCCCGCCGCCTTTGGCCACGAACTGGCCGGCGTCATTTCCGAGGTTCATGAGTCTGGCAGTAGCGGACGTGAGTCCGCTCCATCTTCCGCAAGCGAAAGTCAGAGCCGACTAACGTCAGTTGGTGCGAAATGGGAAATTGGCGATCGCGTGGCCGTGGCCAATTCCGCGCCGTGCGGCGAATGCTTTCATTGCCGGGCCGGGCAGGAAAATCTTTGCGAAGACCAGCTTTTTTTGAACGGCGCCTACGCAGAGTCCATTGTCGTTCCTGTCCGGCTCAGCCAAAAGAACTTGCTGCGGCTCAGACCCGAAACCGATTTCCGCGACGCCGCGCTCACCGAGCCGTTGGCCTGCGTCGTCCGGGGTGTCGAGGACACGAATTTGCGCGCAGGCCAGCATGTTCTGGTTTTGGGCGCAGGGCCAATCGGTTTGATGTTTGCCGTACTGGCCGAAAATCTTGGCTGTGACGTGACGGTGGCCGGTCGCCACGCGGCGCGGTTGGAAGCGGCGCAACGCCTCGGGGCGGACCGGACGATTGACATCGGTGACGGCCGGGGATTGGTCACGAAAATCCGTGAAGCGACCGGGGCGCATTTTGACACCGTGATTGAAGCGGTGGGACATCCCGACACCTGGGAAGCCGCCGTGCAACTCGTGCGCAAAGGAGGCACGGTGAATTTTTTTGGGGGCTGTCCGTCCGGCACAAGCATCACGCTGGACACGACGCTCATCCATTATTCCAATCTAACACTAATCGCCAGTTTTCATCATACGCCGCAAACCATCCGGCGGGCTTTGGAATTTATCGAAGCGGGCGTGATTCGGGCGGCGGATTTTGTGGACGGCGAATGCCCGTTGACGCAACTGCCGGAACTGTTCAAGCAAATGGCCGCGGGCAATCGCGCGATAAAAACTCTGGTTCGCGTGCACGAGTGAACAGAGCGCGGACGGCCCGTCCACAAATCGCTGACATTCAGGCTTCGGCCTGCCTCCCCAACCGACTCAAGTTTGAACGCCGGCGACGGGCTTTACGGCTTGAGGAAATCCTCCACCACCTTCTGCATTTTTTTCAAGTCCGGCAGGTTGATATACATCATGTGGCCGGCGTCGAATTCGGCATAGGTGATGTTGGTGCGATAGGCAGCGTCGAGCGGCATGTGGTCGAGTGCATAATGCACGGTGTCAATGGGACAGACCAGATCGCAGCGCCCGCCCAGGACGAGGATGCGCATGTAGGGATTCTGGTTCATGGTGGAGGCGAGCTTTTCCCCGGCGCTCGCGTAACTGTTGCGCACGCCGTAATTCCACGGCTGTACCCCGGCGAGAATTTCATAAGGCAAATCGTCCTCGAATTTCAATTCGCCACGCACATAGCTGTTTATCGCCGCCGAGAACGGCCCCATGGTCGCGGCGCTGGAAGGGTCGAAATCGGGATATGGTGACGCGGGCTCGTCGTCACGCCCGGTGATGCGGGCGTCGTAAGCGCCCAGAATCA
>Ga0335077_10007995_pt1 | contig 13115 bp, 12 predicted proteins | sample Lox_Sample_31_FD_207151 | JGI IMG/M metagenome (GOLD analysis project Ga0335077, IMG submission 207151) | Soil microbial communities from Loxahatchee National Wildlife Refuge, Florida, United States - Lox_Sample_3.1 | ecosystem: Environmental > Terrestrial > Soil > Wetlands | place: USA... | reverse complement strand
CTGCGAAGTCGCGAGGCCACGAATCACCTCAACCAGTTTCATCATCGGCACAGGATTAAAAAAATGCATGCCGATCACCTGCTGCGGCCGCTTGGTGAGCGCCCCCAGCCGCGTGATGGAGATGGAAGAAGTATTCGAGGCAAGAATCACCCCGGCGTGACAGAGCCCGTCCAGTTCCCGGAAGAGCTCGCTCTTGATCTTGAACTGTTCGGTGGCTGCTTCGACAACCAGGTCGCAATCGGCCAGCGGGGCGCGGCTCACGACCGGCGTGATGCGCTTGAGCGCCGCCTCGCGCTGCTCGGCAGCGAGTTTGCCCTTGGCGACCTCGCGTTCCAGGTTCTTGCTGATGGCGTTGATGGCGCGGTCGAGAAAGGTCTGCTCGATGTCCACCAGCATCACGTTGTAACCGCCTTTGGCAAAGACGTGGGCAATGCCGTTGCCCATGGTGCCCGCGCCCACCACACCTACGGTTTTGATTTCCATGAGTGCCTCCGGACCTCGGAAGGATGGTGATTGCTAAAGAAAACGCGTCAGTGTAGCAGAAGGATGGGAGTCGGGGTCAGGGTCAGCGCGAGCTGATTTCCCGACTCCTGACTGCCGACTCCTGACTCCTTCTCTTAGCTAATCCTGACCAGCAGACAGGTGATGTTGTCGTCGCCGCCGGCGGCGCGGGCAGCCGCGACCAGAGCATCGCACGCTTTCTCCAGGTTTGAAGCCGAGCCGACGATCTCTCCCAGCCGGTCTTCCTTCACCAGCTTGGTCAGACCATCGGTAGCCAGGAGAAAAGTGTCTCCGGAAGAAATCTCAATATCCTGCACGTCGGGCTCGGGGTTGTCTTCGGAGCCGAGAGCGCGGGTAATGATGTTCTGCATGGAAGAGCGCTCCGCCTCTTCCACCGTCATGATGCCGCGCCGCACCTGCTCCATCACCAGCGAGTGATCGAAGGTAAGCAGTTTGATCTTTCCAGCGCGCAGAAGATATACGCGGCTGTCGCCGACGTGGGCGATCGAAGCTTTGCCGTCGCGCACCAGCAGCGCCACGATGGTCGACCCCATGCCCAGCCGTCCGGGGTGTTCCTGCGCCTCACGGTAAATCTGGATGCCGGCCGCCTGCACGGCGCTGGCGAGCGCATTCGCGTCCTTCGAGATGTCATCGAACTTCTCACCGACCTGCGGGAAGCTGCCGGCGGCGGAGTGACGGCGAAAATAGTCCAGGACGGCCTCGACGGCCAGCTTGCTGGCCACTTCACCGGCGGCCTGACCGCCCATGCCATCACAGACCACATAGACACCGCTGGCGGAGTCGTAGCCGAAGTTGTCTTCATTATTGGTGCGGACGCAGCCGACGTCGGTTCGCCCCGCCACCTGGACTGAATGGCTCATCGAGGACCTGGTTTTCAAAAGCGCGGCAGATTGTAACGATCAGGATTCCGGGCTGACAAGTTAATTCCCGGAGTCTGGCTCGCGAGTATCGCTCGATTCCTTGTACCTGCTATTTCTTTTCCGCAACATCCAACCGCACTTCGGCACGCTTCAAAGCATATAACGCGCGCTCGAAATCGGTGTCAGGATCCTGGCTCTTGAGGCGCTGCTCGGCCCGTTCCTTGGCTTCCCGCGCCCGCGCCACATCGATCTCTTCGGGACGCTCCGCCGCCTCGGCAAGAATCGTAACCTTGGTGGGCAGAACCTCGGCAAATCCCCACGCCACGGACAGGTATTGCGTCTGCCCGGCTTTGCGATACATGATTTCGCCGACTGCGAGTTCCGTAATCAGCGGCGCATGCCCGGGCATGATGCCCAGGTAACCCTTCTTGCCGGGAATCTGCACCTCTTCAGCCGTATCGCTCACTACCTGTTTTTCAGGGGTGACGATTTCGAGTTGGAATAATTCAGACATTCACTGACCAAAACGAGGGTAAGGATTTTTCTACGCCGCTGCTGTCGCCTTCATCTTCTCGGCGCGTTCCAGCACCTCGTCAATCGTGCCCACCATGTAAAACGCCTGCTCGGGAATATCATCGTGCTTGCCGTCGATAACCTCGCGGAAGCCTTTCACCGTGTCGGCAATCTTCACGAACCGCCCGGGCGTGCCGGTAAACTGCTCAGCCACATGGAACGGCTGCGAAAGGAAGCGCTGGATCTTGCGGGCGCGAGCTACGGTGAGTTTGTCGTCCTCACTCAGCTCGTCGATACCGAGGATCGCGATGATGTCCTGCAGATCTTTATAACGCTGCAGGATTCTCTTCACGCCCTGCGCCACGTCGTAGTGGTCCTGGCCGACGATGCGAGGATCGAGAATGCGCGAAGTCGATGCCAGCGGATCGACCGCCGGATAAATCCCGATCTCAGTGAGAGCGCGCGAAAGCACGGTGGTGGCGTCCAGGTGCGCAAACGTGGTTGCGGGGGCGGGATCGGTAAGGTCGTCCGCCGGCACGTAAATCGCCTGCACCGAGGTGACCGAGCCTTTCTTCGTGGATGTGATCCGCTCCTGCAGTTCGCCCATCTCGGTCGCCAGATTGGGCTGGTATCCCACAGCGGAGGGCATCCTTCCCAGCAGCGCCGACACTTCCGAACCCGCCTGCGTGAAGCGGAAGATGTTGTCGATGAAGAGCAGCGTGTCCGTACCCTCGACGTCGCGGAAGTATTCGGCGACCGTCAGTGCCGTCAGCGCCACCCGCAGACGCGCGCCCGGAGGCTCGGTCATCTGCCCGTAGATCAGCGCCGCCTTCGATTCGTCCGGCTTGCCGGGCTTGATCACACCCGACTCGCTCATCTCCAGCCACAAGTCGTTACCCTCGCGGGTACGCTCGCCCACGCCGGCGAACACGGAGAAGCCGCCATGCTGCTTGGCGACGTTGTTGATCAGTTCCATGATCACAACGGTTTTGCCGACACCGGCGCCGCCGAACAATCCGATTTTGCCGCCCTTCAGGAAGGGCTGGATCAGGTCGATGACTTTGACGCCGGTCTCGAACATCTCCGCCGTGGTGGCCTGCTCGTCGAAGGCCGGCGCGAGGCGGTGGATGGGATGCTTGCCGGCGCAACCCTGCATCGGGCCCAGTTCGTCCACCGGCTTGCCGATGACGTTCATCACCCGGCCCAGGGTGCAGCGCCCGACGGGCACGGTGATGGGCCCGTCCTGGTCGATGGCCTTCATGCCGCGCACCATGCCCTCGGTGGGTTGCATGGCGACGCAGCGCACGCGGCCTTCGCCCAGGTGCTGCTGCACCTCGAGGATTACGTCGATGGGCTCGGGCACGTCAAAGCCCTCGCTCACTACGCGCACCGCTTCGTAAATGGGAGGCAGGGCCGTATCGGAAAACTGCACGTCCACGGCCGGGCCGGCGATCTGGATTACGCGTCCAACATTCTCAGCCATAAGACCTCTAGAACCGTTTCAAAGTTACAAGGTTTCAAGGTTTCGACCTTGAAACTTTGAAACCTTGTAACCTTGAAACCTTGGCTTCTACTGCGCCGCCGCCGCTCCGCTCACCACCTCGATGATCTCCTTGGTAATCTTCGCCTGGCGAACGCGGTTCATCACCAACGTCAGGGAGTCGATCATGTCGCTGGCATTGTTGGTCGCGGAATCCATCGCGGTCATGCGGGCGGCGTGCTCGGCCGCAATGGACTCCAGCAGGGCGCGAAAAATCTGTATGCCCACGTATTTCGGCAGCAGGCTGTTGAACAATTCGCCCGCCGGCTGCTCGTAAATGTAGTCCACCTGCGCGGTGGCGAAAAGCGCGGCTCGCTGATCGATCTCGTGGGTCTCGGCTTCGGCCGTACTCACGCCCGCGCTGCGCGCGGCTTCCCCGGCCCGCTTGCGCTCCTCTTCCGTCATTGCGAGGGCTTGCAAAACTTCTTCCCGCCCGATTTCCCGGATGGGCAGGATCTGCTCCACCACCAGCCGTTGCGCGATGACCGACTTGAATTCGTTGAACGCCACGTACACGGCGTCGATCTCGCCTTTGGTGTAGCGCGCGATCGCGCGCTCGGCAATCTCCTGCGCGTCCTCGTGCGTGAGCTTACCGAAAATGCCGACCCGCTCGCCGACAATCTCCACCGGCCCGGGGCGCGCGGCGTCCTTTTCCGTCAAATACGGGAAACGGCGGCGCAAGAAATCGCGGCCCTTGCGCCCGATGGTTTCCAGATCCACGTTCCTCCCTGCCTTGCTCTCCAGGAAACTCATCGTGCTCTTGAGGATGTTGGTGTTGAAGGCTCCAGCCAGGCCGCGGTCACCGGTGACCACCAGCATCAGAATGTTGTTTTCATCGCGGCGCGCCAGCAGGGGGTGCCGCGGCTCTCCGGTCTCGGGATCGTAGATCTCGGCGCGCGTCACCAGCGACTGCAGCACGTTGGTCAGCATGCGCGCGTAAGGCCGCGCCGCCAGCGCACGCTCCTGTGCCCGGCGCAGACGTGCCGCCGAGACCATCTTCATGGCCTTGGTAATCTGGCGCGTGTTGCGCACGCTGCGAATGCGCCGCCGGATGTCGAGAATGTTGGCCATTGGCTCTTAGCGGTTAGCTCTTCCCCTGACTCCTGACTCCTGACTACCGACTACTGACTACTTCTTTCTTCTCCGCCGCAAAGCGCTCTTTGAACTCTCCAATCAGCTTCTTCATGCCGGCGCGGAGCTGGTCGTCGAGGATCTTCTTCTGCATGATCTCGTCCAGCAGGCCGGGATTCATGGTGTCGGCGTATTCGTACAAGCCTTTCTCGAAGTCGTGAATCTGCTCCACCGCGAGATCATCGATGAACCCGTTGGTTCCGGCGAAGATCATCAGTATCTGCTTCGAAAACGGCAGTGGGGAATACTGGCCCTGCTTGAGCAGTTCGGTCAGGCGCTGGCCGCGGGCGAGCTGCGCCTGCGTGGCCTTGTCGAGATCGCTGCCGAACTGCGCGAAGGCCGCCAGCTCGCGATACTGCGCCAGCTCCAGCTTCAGCGTGCCCGCCACCTGGCGCATGGCCTTGATCTGCGCGTTGCCGCCGACGCGGCTCACCGACAGGCCCACGTTCACCGCCGGGCGAATGCCGCTGTTGAACAGGTCGGTTTCGAGATAGATCTGGCCGTCGGTGATGGAAATGACGTTGGTCGGAATGTACGCCGAAACGTCTCCCGCCTGGGTTTCGATAATCGGCAGAGCCGTGAGCGAGCCGCCGCCTTTCTTGTCGCTCATCTTCGACGCGCGCTCGAGCAACCGCGAGTGCAGATAGAAGACGTCGCCGGGATAGGCCTCGCGTCCCGGTGGCCGGCGCAGCAGGAGCGAGATTTCGCGATAAGAAGCCGCGTGCTTCGAGAGATCGTCATAGACGCACAGGGCGTGCCGGCCGGTGTCGCGGAAATATTCGCCGATGGCGCACGCCGCATAAGGCGCGATGTACTGCATGGGCGCCGGTTCCGACGCCGACGCCGCCACCACGATGGTGTAGTCCATGGCGCCGTAATCGGTGAGAATCTTGACCACCTGCGCGATCGACGACCGCTTCTGCCCGATGGCGTTGTAAATGCAGATCAGGTTGTTGCCCTTGTTGTTGATGATGGTGTCGATTGCGACGGCGGTCTTGCCGGTCTGGCGGTCGCCGATGATCAGCTCGCGCTGGCCGCGGCCGATGGGGATCATGCTGTCGATCGCCTTGAGACCCGTGGCCATGGGCTCGCGCACCGGCTGGCGGTCGATGACGCCGGGCGCGATACGCTCGATCTGGTAAAACTTGTCGGTGGCGATCGGTCCCTTATCGTCAATGGGCTGACCGAGCGCATTGACTACGCGCCCGACCATGGCTTCGCCGACGGGCACGCTCATAATCCGTCCCGTGCGCTTCACCTCATCGCCTTCCTTGATTTCGGTGTACTCGCCAAGCAGCACGGCGCCGACCTGGTCTTCTTCCAGGTTCATGGCGATACCGGCTACGTCATGCGGAAACTCGATCAATTCGCCCGACATGACCTTGTCCAGCCCGTAAATCCGGGCAATGCCATCGCCCAGGCTGATGACGGTTCCGACTTCGTCCACCGCGACCTTGGATTCGTAGTTCTCGATCTGTTCGCGAATGATCTTCGTGATTTCGTCTGCTTTGATGCCAGCCATAAACCCAGCCTCTAGCTTTTGGCTTTCAGCTCCTAGCTCTTGGCCTGCGGCGAAGAGCTAAGCGCCAAGATCCGCATTATCCCGCGCTCAATTCCTGTTTAAGCCTTTCCAACCGCCCGCGCACCGACCCATCGTAGATCGTGCTGCCAACCTTTACCACGGCGCCACCCAGCACTTTGGCGTCGGTCTGATAGCGTGCCCGCACTTTCTTGCCTGTCACGTGCGCCACGCGCGCTTCCAGGGCGCGCTTCTCCGGGTCGCTCAGTTCGCGGGCGCTAGTGACCTCGGCATCGGCCAACCCAAGGCGTTCGTTCAGATCGAGCTCAAACTGCCGCGCGATCTCCGGCAGCGCCGCCACCCGCCGATGGTCGATCAGCACCGCGATAAAGTTGCGCAGCATGCGCGAGCCGCCGAGATGCTTGATGATCTGGTCGAGCACCGCGTGCTTCTGGCGCGCATCGACCGACGGGTTCTCCCACACCGTGCGCAGAGCCGGTACCGACTCCACGATCGTGACGAACGACGCCAGCTCGTTCTCGACCGCGCGCGGATCGAGCTTCTTCTCGATCACCACATCGGCAAAAGCGCGCGCGTATCGGCTGAAGACGGACATGCTCTATTGGCCGTTCTTTCCCAATTGATTAACGAAAGCTTTCACCAGCTCCTGATCCTGCGAGGCGTTCACCTGAATGCGCTTTTCCGCCAGCGTCACCGCCAGTTCGCCCGCATAGGCGCGTAATTCGGTGCGCGCCAGGCGGGTAGCGGCAACAATCTCCTGCTCGGCAGCGTCCACGATTTTGCGCTTATCTTCCTCGGCGCCCGCCTGAATACGTTCTTCTTCCTTCCGCGCTTCTGCCTCTGCCGCTGCCGCCATGGCCGCAATTTCGCCGTCGAGCTTCGCCAGCCGGCCCTCAATATCGGTCAGGCGATGCCGCGCTTCTTCGCTGGATTGTCGAGCCTGCACGATCGCTTCCCGGATGCTCTCGGTACGCGAGCGGAAAGCCGCTGGCAGCTTCGACCGCAGCAGCGCCACCAGCAGCACAGCGATGATGGCAAAGTTGAGGATGACAAAAACCCAGTAAGCCGTGAACGGTGAGAGGCCCGTCGCCTTCGCCAGCCAGCGGACGGTCGCCGAATGCTTGAACTCGGCGGTTTCATCCTCGCCGGCGGCCTCGCGGGAAGCTTCCTCAAGCTCTCCCGCCGGCCCCCGCTCCCGCCGGGCAGCGTTGTGTTCTTCTTCGGTATCTGCTGGTTTTGCCTGGCCCGCTGTTTTCTGTTGCCCGGCGGGAGAAGCCGAGGAGGCTCCCTGCTGGGTCCACCCCGCTCCCGCAAACAGGAAGAGGAAAGCCAACGCCATAAATAAACGAGGAAAGCGTCGCAGATTCATGATTTCCGGGCCCCTCCGGCGACTGCGGCCGGTTTCAGGACGGTCTGGATGATCTGCATGGCCAGGGCTTCGCTCTCGCTCGCGAGCGCTGCTTTGGCGCTCCTGACATCCTCTTCGAGAGAAACTCGCGCCGTCTTGACGCGCCCCTCCGCCGCCGCCCGCGCCGCAGTTACAGCCTCCGCGCGCGTCTGCAGCAGCTGCTGACGGCGGGCTTCCTGTTTCTTGAAGATCGACATTCGCGCGTCGCGCAGCCGCTGCTCGTACTCGGCGGTGCGCGCCTCCGCGGCCGCGATATCGGCGTTGGCTTTTTCTACCGCGCCTTCCGTGCGCGCCCGCCGCTCCGCCAGCACCGCGACTAGCGGCTTGTGCACGATCAGCCTGTAGGCAAAAAACAGCAGGACGAACACCACCACGGTGGGAATGGACGCGAGCAGGAGTTCGCCTAGCTGCCGAAGAATTTCATCCATGAAATCGTTGGACCAGCCTGTTGAAACGGGAAATTACGATGGCATCAAACCCATCAAGCTACCATCCCATGCCGGTTGTGTCAACGCGTGCGATGCCGGATTGATGCGGGTTTTCATGCAGTTAGAAGGAATGTGGAGCGGCCGCGGCATGGCGCGTTCTTCCGCCAGTGTACCTTCGGCCAACTTGACTTTTACAGCGACAGGACTAGGATAAAAGCATCACCTCCGATCCGATTCAGGGTCGAATGGGCTGGAGGCCAAGGAAAAGTCACCGCTTCTTGGCAGCCGGCCCATTTACTTTTTCCAGCGCCAAGCACTCAGCACCGAGTACCAAGTCTCGCTACTAGGCGCGCACAAACGGCCTGACCTTGCGCAACACTGACTCCGGCACCTGCGCGTCGATATCCACAAACCCGTCGCGATATTCACGGGAGAACACACGCGCACTTCCATCCAGCAGCGACAAGGCCTTTCCTTCGCGCTGCGGCACGCGCAACCGCACGCGGCTGAGCGGATCCTGTTGCAGTGCCTCGTCGATGCGATCGAGCAGCGTGGATATTCCCGCCGCCTGCACCGCCGACACGTGAATGGTTGTTGCATCGTCCCGCAACCCATCCCGCCGCGCTGCCGGCAGCAGGTCGATTTTGTTCATCACGCGCAGCCGCGGCTTGGCCTGGGCCTCGAGCTCGCGCAGCACGTTATCCACCTGCGCGTCCTGCTCGGCCGCGACCGGACTGGTAATGTCCGAGACCTCCAGCAGCAACGAAGCGCGCTGCACCTCCTCGAGCGTCGCGCGGAACGAGGTGACCAGCGTATGCGGCAGGTTGCGGATGAATCCCACCGTGTCCGAGAGCAGCACCTTGCGCCGCGAGGGCAACTGCACGGCGCGGATGGTGGGATCGAGTGTGGCGAACAGGCGCGGCGATTCGAGCACGCTGGCGCGGGTGAGCGCGTTGAACAGCGTGGATTTTCCGGCATTGGTATAGCCGACCAGCGCAATGGTGGCGATGGGCGCCGCTTCCCGCCGCTGCCGCTGCTGGGTGCGGGTGCGGCGCACGTTCTCCACCTGCTGCTGGATGTAGCGGATGCGTCGCGCGATCTTGCGGCGGTCGGTCTCGAGCTGGGTCTCGCCGGGACCACGGGTGCCGATCGGTCCACGCCCCCCGCCGGCCGTGCCGGCAATCTGCGACATCTCGATGCCGCGTCCCGTCAAGCGCGGCAGCAGATATTCCAGCTGCGCCAGTTCCACCTGCAACTGGCCTTCGCGGGTGCGGGCGTGGCGCGCAAAGATGTCGAGGATGAGTTGGGTGCGGTCGATGACCCGCACCTGGACCGCGTCCTCGACGTTGCGCTGCTGGGAAGGTGAAAGGTCGTGATCGAAGATGACCAGGTCGGCGCTCGCCGACGCCGCCGCTCCCGCGATCTCCTCCAGCTTGCCGCGTCCGATCAGTGTGGCCGGGTCGGGCTTCTCCCGCGACTGGATGAACTCTCCCACCACCTCCGCGCCGGCGCTCGAGGCCAGCTCGCGTAATTCGGCCATCGATTCCTCGGCGCTGAACCCCAGCCCTTCTTCACCGCCACCGGCGCTGCTGTCGCGCGCCATTCGCGAAACCTTGACCGGCTTTACCTGCTTCCAGGGCTTGCTGCGGCGGCGGCAGTCGAGACCGACAAGAAAAGCGCGCTCGTTGCGATCCTCAAGGGTATAGATTTCCCTGCCACCGGGAGCGGACCGGTTTGCGCGCGAACTGCGGATCGCTTATCCCTCCGTGCCGGAAGGAGTAACCGTAGCACCGGATGCCACCTGGGGAGCGGAGGCGGCCGGTTTGGCTTCGATGTGCGCCGGACGCTCCATCGCATGCGGCGCCCGTGGCGTGACCACGGTGGAGATGGCGTGCTTGAAGATGAGTTGCTCCTGGTTGTTGGTCTCCAGCACTACCGAATATTTGTCGAAGGAGCGAATGCGCCCGGTGAGTTTTACGCCGCTCAGCAGATAAATGGTGATCGCCGCCTTTTCCTTGCGGGCGTTGTTGAGAAATGAGTCCTGGATATTCTGCGCCGGCTTGTCCATCGCCGATCTCCTCGAACCACAGAAATTGCTTGCCGCCAAAAAGACGCTGAGGACAGCGGGCGGCTCACTGGTACGATACGGCTGGCCCACGGGTTTTGCAACCCGCATCGGCAGCCCTGTGCCGGCGTGCAACCCTGCGCCCCTCTAAGGAGAGATGATGCCTGTCATGCCAGCGTTGCTCAACATTCCCCTTCATCCGCCCACCGATTTCGGCAGCAACTACGAAATCATCCTGCGCTGGATCCACTTCGTGGCGGCGATTACCTGGATCGGCCTGCTTTACTTTTTCAACCTGGTAAACATGCCGCTGCAGAAGCAGCTCGACGCTCCGGCCAAGGCCAAGGTAAACCCCACGCTGCTGTCGCTGTCGCTGTGGTGGTTTCGCTGGGGCTCGGTGGTGACGGTGCTGGCCGGAATTGCGTTCTGGTCGCGGATCACGGTTCTCGACGCGCGCAATCACGGGTATAACCCGGGCACAGTCTTCGGCAGCTTCTTCCTGGTATGGACACTTGCGTTCGTCATCGAGCAGGGAGTGCTGATGGCGGGCAAAGGAGCGCTCAATCATGGGGCGGTGCTGGCGATCATCTTCGTCGTGGTTCTTTTCGCCGCTGCAATGGCCTTCTTGAGCTGGAATGCACAGGTGGAGAACAACCGCGTGCTGGCGATCGGCGTGGGCGGAGGGCTGGGCTGGTTCATGATGCTGAACGTGTGGGGCATCGTCTGGCGCGCCAACAAGCGGCTGATCGCCTGGACGCGTGAGACATCCGCCGCCGGCCCGATGCCGGACAAACTGGCGCGCATGATGCGCCAGGCGTTCATCGCTTCGCGCGCCAACTTCGTCGTTTCGTTTCCCATGCTTTTCTTCATGGGCGCGGCGAGCCACTATCCTCTGTTCGGGCGTTAGCGCCATTGCTGATGGCACGATGGACGATGCCAAATTCCAGCACGGCATAAAGCTGTTCAACGCCGGCAGTTTTTTCGACGCCCATGAGGTGCTGGAGGACGTATGGCGTGAAGCCGAGGGCGACAGGAAGAAATTCCTGCAGGCGCTGATTCAGGCGGCCGTCGGTCTGCATCATCATTCCACCGGCAACATTGTGGGAGCGCGGTCGCTCCTGGCTCGCTCCAGCCGGAAGCTGACGGACTACCCGGAAGGTTATTGCGGGATCGCGCTGGACGAACTGTGCGCTTCGCTCCGAGAATGGCAGGTATCGCTCGCGGACGGAGACATGCCACCGCGTCCGCCCTGCATCAGGCCCAGTGCTACAATCTCGAATCCTGTGAAGGAAACTGCCCTCAGAGCACCCGCGTTTCAAGAGGTGCCGCAGCTGGATCTTAAGCGGCAATATGCCGGGATCCGTGGCGAGATCGAGCAGGCGCTCGAACGCGTTGCCCGATCGCAGCACTTCATCCTGGGCGATGAGGTGCTGGCCTTTGAACGTGAGGCTGCCGCATACCTGGGCGTGGCTCACGTTGTGGGCTGCGCTTCCGGCACCGATGCCTTGTGGCTGGCGCTGGCTGCTTCCGGCGTCGGACCCGGCGACGAAGTCATCACTACCGCCTTCAGCTTCTTCTCCTCGGCAGCCGCCATCATCCGGGCAGGCGCGCGCCCGCTGCTGATGGACATCGACCCGCACACGCTGAATCTCGACGCCGGGCTGGTTCAGCGCCGGCTCGCCGCCTCCCGCCCGGCCAGATTGCGCGCGCTGCTTCCCGTGCATTTGTACGGGCAATGCGCAGACATGGACGCATTCCAAAGCATTGCCGCCGAGCACAAGCTGGCGATCATTGAAGACGCTGCGCAGGCGTTCGGCGCGCTGTGGCGGGGAAGGCGCGCGGGCACCTTGGGCACGGCCGCCGCGTTCAGCTTTTATCCCACCAAGAATCTGGGAGGGTTTGGCGATGGCGGCTGCGTCACGACTGCGGATGCGGAGATCGCAGAGCGCATACGCAGCCTGCGAAACCTCGGCAGCCGCGAACGTTACCTTCACGATGAAATTGGAGCCAACAGCCGTCTCGACGCTCTGCAGGCAGCCGTATTGCGGGTGAAGCTTCCACATTTGGAACGATGGAACGCCCGCCGCCGGGAACTTGCCGCGGAGTACGACCGCCTGTTCTCGCGCGCCGGACTCGTGGCCGAGCGCTCCGACGCAATGGTTCCGCTGCGCCTGCTTAAGACGGCATCCGAGGCCCAGCACATCTTCCACCAGTACGTCATCCGCACCCGGCGCCGCGACGAACTACGAGCGTTCCTTTCAGCGCGCGGCATTGGGACCCAGGTCTACTATCCCCTGCCCTTGCACCTGCAGAAATGCTTCGCTTATCTCGGATACCGGGAAGGCGACCTGCCGGAATCAGAACGCGCCGCGCGCGAAGTTCTGGCCTTGCCTATGTTTCCCGAGCTGGCCGCCGACGAGCAGCGCTACGTGGTGGGCGCGATCGCGGAGTTTTATTCCTAAAGCGAGTATCGTTCGCAGCCTTTTCAATCACCGCCGGCGCTTACGGGATGGGGCGGACACGTTTACAGGCTTTTCCTGGCCGGGTGGCAGAACGCGGCGCACCATCACGCCATTCAGCTTATAGGTGCGCTCCTCGACATTGTCATTGTCGTCCTTCACGCGAACCACAAAAACTGGCAGCTTGCCTTCTTTGTCAAACTCCTGCTGCCCGATTCGCATCGGGAGCACGCCCTGCAGTTTGCGCTCGCGGTATGCGGTTTCATAGCGGTGCTTCTTTATGTTCCAGGAAAAAACGCGGACCTGGTTGAAGTCGAAGGGCATGCCGTCGTGCGGCTCGTTCACCGCAACCAGGTATTGCGGCACCTGCTTGTCGAGATCCTGCACCTTGTTCAGAACGAAGTAGGCAACGATGCGCTGTCCCTCGGCGTACTGTGCGATCTCCACGGGCACGTCGAGATCTATCATGCGGGCGAGCACCCAGCCCACGCGCGCAGGGGCGGAAGCGCCGGGCGAAGGCTGCACCCGGACCAGCCACCAGTCCTCCATGGGTTTTGACGGCCCTTCTTCCTTGATCTTGCTTTTCTTGGCCACCACGGGTTTCGGCTGCGCGCCGCTCTGCGGCGCCGGCTTCTCGGACGTGCCGCGC